>JACCDQ011936580.1_pt1 | contig 14717 bp, 13 predicted proteins | sample 7446031 | NCBI WGS metagenome assembly JACCDQ01 (sample SAMN15323442, study PRJNA562643) | freshwater metagenome | isolation source: river surface water | place: USA:Blue River Watershed | collected 2017-08-17
CTGTTCGAGCACTGCTACCGCCAGCAGCTGCCGCTGCTGATCAAGGGTCCGACCGGCTGTGGCAAGACACGCTTCGTCGAGCATATGGCGGCGCGCCTGGGGCGCCCGCTGGTGACGGTCTCGTGTCACGACGACCTCAGCGCGGCCGACCTGGTCGGCCGCCACCTGATCGGCAATGGCGACACGGTCTGGGTCGACGGCCCGCTGACCCGCGCCGTGCGCAGCGGCGCCATCCTCTACCTCGACGAGGTGGTGGAAGCACGCAAGGACACCACGGTGGTGCTGCACCCGCTGGCGGACGACCGGCGCATGCTGCCGCTCGAGCGCACTGGCGAACTGCTGCCGGCGCCGCCCGAGTTCATGCTGGTGATCTCGTACAACCCCGGCTACCAGAACCTGCTCAAGGGACTCAAGCCGAGCACGCGTCAGCGCTTCACCGCGCTGTCGATCGACTACCCCGAGGCCGCGGTCGAGCGTCTCATCCTCGAACGCGAGGGCCAGGCCAGCCCGGCGCTGGCAGCACGCCTGGTGCAGCTCGCGCAGGCGCTGCGCCGCCTGAGCGACCACGACCTGGAGGAAACCGTCAGTACCCGGCTGCTCGTGATGAGCGCGCGTCTGGTCGCCTCGGGCCTCGGCCTGCGGGCGGCCTGCCGTGCGGCCATCGTCGACGCGCTGACCGATGACGCCGATACCGCCGCCGCTCTGGACGAGGTGGTGCGCGCGGTGGTGGGCGATGCCGACTAGAGACCGCCAGCGGCTGCGCCGCTGGACCCAGTCCGGCTTCTTCCTGCTGTTCCTGCTCGCGCCGGCACTCGATCTGCTGCGCTTCGATCTCAACGAGACCCAGCTCTGGTTCCTGGGCCTGCGCTGGTCGCTCGGCATCGATGCCTTCCTGCGTGGAGAAATCGATGCGACGCAGGCCGCGATCTCGATCGTGCTGCGGGCCTTCCTGCCCGGCCTGCTGCTGGTCGCCAGCTTCCTCGGCGTGGCCTGGCGCTGGGGCCGGGTCTTCTGCGGCTGGCTCTGCCCGCATTTCTCGCTGGTCGAGACGCTCAACGACCTGCTGCACCGCGCCTGCAACAAGTTCAGCTTCTGGGACCGCTCCGCCACCCCGATACCCGGCCGCCAGCCACGGAAGCGCTGGTGGCCACTGTTCTTCATCTCCTGCCTGCTGGCCGGCTTCACCTGGGCCGTCACGCTGCTGAGCTATCTGCTGCCGCCAGCCGAGATCTGGGGCAATCTGGTGCAGGGCCAACTCACGGCCAACCAGGCGCGCTTCCTCGGCGCCGGCACGCTGGTCTTCACGCTCGAGTTCCTGTTCGCACGCCACCTGTTCTGCCGCTTCGGCTGCGTGGCCGGCCTGTTCCAGAGCCTGGTCTGGATGGCCAACCCCAAGGGCATGGTGGTGTCGTTCGAGCGCGACCGCGCGCGCGAATGCAAGACCTGCGTGCGGCTGCCAGACTGCACGCAGGCCGATACTCTGGCCCGAAGCGGAGAGGCCAGCCTGGGAGCGGCCTGCGACAGTGTCTGCCCGATGCGGCTGCACCCGCGCAATATCAAGCGCATGATGTTTTCCTGCGTGCAATGTGGCCAGTGCCTGAGCGCCTGCGACCGCTCGCAGGGCTCGCAGCAGCGCGCAGCCACGCTCGAGTGGAAGATAGGACTCGACGCGGTGCGCGAGACGATGCGCCAGCGGCGCGAGGAAAACTCCTGATGGAAGAGCAAGTCGGCCTCTGGTGGCATCGCTTCATTACCCGCCTGGCTGACGACAGCCACCCCGATGCGGCGATCGAACTCGACGCGGTGGCGCGTGCGATCGGCATGCTGTATCGCGCCGGCGGAGGACAGGCCGGCGTGCGCGTCGTGCCAGTGTCCGATTCGCGCCACCACGGACCGCGCGCCTGGCTGCAGCGCATCGCCGGCAGCGGCCAGCGCGCTGCGCAGTCGCGACTCGATGCCGAGACGCTGGCGCTGCCACCACGGCTCGCCGTGTTCGCCGACCGGAACCTGAACCGCGACCTCTACCTCTGGCTGGCGGCGCTGGCCGCCGTGATCGAGCCCAGCGGTGACTGGATCGCCGACAACCGCGCCGCCACCGCGCGCGCATTGCAGCGCTTCGCCGGGCTGCGCACCCGTCACGAGCGGCTGCTGCAAGCGCATCTGGCACAACGACCGCGCCTGCAGGACCTGCGCGGCGAGGCCGCCTTGCTGGAGGCGGCCGTCCAGTCCGCGCTGCGCGGCGACGACCATGGCGCCTGCTTCGTGCAGCCGCAGCAGGTCGCGCCGGTCTGGCTCTGGATCGCGGGCGGCGCAGGGTCGGCAGCGAATGGCGCAGCCAGCGACCCGAAGGGTCGGGGCGAACGCCCCGAGGGCGATCCCGGCGCGGCCAACCGCAAGCGTCGACGCAGCCAGCGCGTCGAGGAACCGAATCAGCGCACCGCCATGCTGCTGCCGTCCAAGGTCGAGTCGATCATGAGCTGGAGCGAGTTCGTCAAGCTCGACCGCGGCAGCGACGACGACGAGGACCCCAACGCGACCGCAGCCGCCGACGACATGGACCAGCTCTCGCTCGCCCAGGGCGACAAGACCACGGCCGCACGCGTCAAGTTCGACCTCGACCTGCCGAGCGCTTCGGCCGACGACCTGCCACTCGGACCAGGACGGCGCACGCCGGAATGGGACTGGCGCAAGCGCGTCATGCTGCCCGATCACTGCGCCATCCAGTGCATGAAGGCGCAACCAGCGGCCGCCTTCGTGCCGGGCCCGGCGCTGCGCGCGACCTCGCGCAAGGTCAGGCGCCGGCTGGAAGTGCTGCGCGCCGCGCCGCGCTGGTCGCGCGCGCAGGCACAGGGCGATGCGATCGACCTCGACGCCTGGGTGCGTTACCAGGTCGAGACCGGCAGCGGTGCTCCGGCCAGCGAGGCGCCGCCCGTCTATGCGCGGCGCGAACGCGGCGAGCGCAGCATGGCCACGCTGCTGCTGGCCGACCTGTCGCTGTCGACCGACGCCTATGCGACCTCGGACGCGCGCGTGATCGACGTCATCCGCGACGCACTCTACGTCTTTGGCGAGGCGATCTCGGGCACCGGCGACGCCTTCGAGATGCTGGGCTTCAGCTCGGTGCGGCGCCAGCATGTGCGCATCCAGCACCTGAAGGGATTCGACGAGGGCTGGAACCCGGCCGTGCAGGCGCGCATCGGCGCGATCAAGCCCGGCTACTACACGCGGATGGGGGCGGCGATGCGCGACGCGATCCGCCGCCTGTCCGAGCGCCCCGAGCGCCTGCGCCTGCTGCTGATCCTGACCGATGGCAAGCCCAACGATCTCGACATCTACGAGGGCCGCTACGGACTGGAGGACACGCGCCACGCGGTCCAGGAAGCGCGCGAGGCAGGCCTGACACCCTTCTGCGTCACGATCGACGAGAAGGCGCACGACTATCTGCCGACGCTGTTCGGCGAGCAGGGCTACGCGCTGGTACACCGGCCCCGGGACCTGGTCGGCAAGCTGACTCAGGCGTGGACCAAGCTGGCGCGCTGAGGCGGACCGCCAGCCGCCGCTTGCCTCGCAACCGGCAGCAAGAGGCCCCCGGGCGGAAAACCGCTGCGGGGGCCTCTTGCTGCCCGATCAGAAGACCGGGACTGCAGGCGATCAGGACTTCAGGATCGCCTCGATCGCCAGCTTGAGGTCGGCGTCGCTGATCTTGTCCGGACCGTTGGGCGACATCGGAATCGGACCCCAGACGCCAGAACCACCCTTGCGGACCTTGTCGGACAGCTTGGCGACGGCGTCACCCTGGCCCTTGTACTTGGCGGCGATGTCCTTGAAGGCGGGACCGACCAGCTTCTTGTCCTTGGTGTGGCAGGCCATGCAGCCGCCCTTGGTCATCGCGTCTTCGGCCGGGCCGGCCTGTGCGGTCAGTGCGGTGCCGGCAATCAGCGCGGCAGCCAGAATGCTGAGCTTCTTCATGTGAACTCCTTGCTTGGGGTTTCAGCCAGGTACCCATCCCTGGACGGGTACCTCACGATGATCAATATACGTCGTGCTGGGTGTTGTAGACGTTGAAGTGGCCGGTCGGAGTGATCAGGCGCGGGTCCTTGATCACGGCCTTGAGCTTGAGGGTCTTGTCGTCGACCACGACCAGGGCAGACTCCTTGTTCTTGGCCGACCAGACCGAGAACCAGACCTCGTCGCCGGCCTTGTTGAACTCAGGCTGCACCACGCGCTTGGCACCGTCATCCTTGATGCCAGCCCATTCGCCGATCGGCAGCGTGACGAAGCCCTTGTCGAGGTTCTTGATGTCGTACACGACGACGGACTGCGAGATCTTCGGATCCGGGTTCAGCGGCGCGTCGGAATACAGGTGCGTCGACTTCGGATGACTCTTGATGAACAGGGCGCCGCCGCCCGGGCCGGTGATCTTGGCGACTTCCTTCCAGGCATATTGCCTGTGTCCCTTCGGATCGGTACCGACCAGCGAGAGAGTCTCGTCACCGAGGTGACCGGTGGCCCAGACCGGACCGTACTTCGGATGGTTGAAGTTGGCGCCGCGACCCGGGTGCGGGATCTTGCCCACTTCGACCAGACCGGCGAGCTTGCCCTCCTTCAGGTCGATCGCGGCAATCTTGTTGCTGGAGTTGGCGGCCACCATGAAGTAGCGCTTGGACGAGTCCAGGCCGCCGTCATGCAGGAAGGGCGCGCTCTCGATCTCGGTCGTCTTGAGGGCGTTCAGGTTCGAGTAGTCGACGAGCAGGCTCTTGCCGGTTTCCTTGACGTTGACGACGAACTCGGGCTTGTAGTGCGAAGCGACGATCGAGGCCACGCGTGGCTCGGGGTGGTATTCCTGGGTGCCGACCACGTTGCCGCGGGTCGAGACGATCTTGAGCGGCTCGAGCGTGTCGCCGTTCATGATCGTGTACTGCGGTGGCCAGTAGGAGCCGGCGATTGCCAGCTTGTCCTCGTAGCCCTTGAACTTGGAGGTCTCGACCGAACGCGCCTCCAGGCCGACGCGGATCTCGGCCACGGTGTCGGGTTTCTCCATCCAGAGGTCGATCATGTTGATCTTGGCGTCACGGCCGATCACGAACAGGTAGCGACCCGATGCCGATATGCGCGAGATGTGCACCGCGTAGCCGGTCTTGATGATGCTGATGATCTGCTTGGAGTCACCGTCGATCAGTGCCACCTCGCCGGCGTCACGCAGCGTGGTCGAGAAGATGTTGCTGATGTTGTAGTGGTTCATCTTCCGGGTCGGGCGCTTTTCCGGCGGAATCACGACCTTCCAGGTCTTCTTCATGTCGGCCATGCCGAACTCGGGCGGAGTCGGGGCATCGTGCTGGATGTAGCGCGCCATCAGGTCGACCTCGTCCTTGGTCAGCTCGCCCGAGGTGCCCCAGTTGGGCATGCCGGCCGCCGAGCCGTACTCGATGAAGACCTTGAGGTAGTCGGTCCCCTTGGGCAACGTGATGTCGGGCGTCAGCGCCTTGCCGGTCGCGCCCTTGCGCAGCACGCCGTGGCAGCCGGCGCAGCGCTGGAAATAGATCTCGCGCGCCTTCTCGAACTCGGCCTGCGTCAGCGGCGGGGCCTTGGGGTTCGCGCTCTGGTACATCGGCACGCCGCCAAGTGGCGAGGAGCCGGCCTGATAGCTCACCTCGGGAGCGGAAATGCCATGTTTGTCCTGCGCCATCGCAGACATGGCTAGCGAAGCCATCACCAGCGCCGTGAGGCGAGCCAGCTGGGGGGTATGCATACAAAACTCCTGTTGCAGCCGCGGCCCGGTTGCGAAAGCCACGATGACCTTCTGATGTCGCCCGCTGCAGGCCGCAGGATATATTCAGCAGACATGCATATATTGAGCTCCCATCCAGAATGACAAGTTGATCTAGATCAAAAAGTAATTGCACCTGAAGATTAAAAGATCACCCGGTCGAGCCCGGCGTTTCAGTGCGACGTGCCCTCCGAGCGCGTGATCTTGTTCCAGATGTTGTACTTGCCGACCGGCTTGCTCATCGGCAGGCGCTTGACCTCCTGCAGCGTCTGCGCATCGTAGACGACCAGCGCGCCATCCAGCTCCCAGACGCTGGCCAGCGCGTAGCGACCGTCCTTGGTGAACTCGACATGCGCCAGCGTCCTGCCGGGCTCGCCACTGACCTCGGCCACCGGCTCGAGCGTGGCCTTGTCGATCAGCGTCAGGCGGTGCTTGGCACTCGGGCTCATCATCGAGTCGGTCCAGGCGTAGCGGCTGTTTTCGTGGCTGCGCATGAAGAAGCCCGGCCCCGGCACGGGAATCGTGCGCAGCAGCTTCCAGTTCTGCATGTCGATCACATCGATCGCGTTGCCCTTGAGGTTGGGACTGGCCAGCACCGTGGTGCCGTTCCAGGCCCAGGTGATGCCGGATCCGAGGTGCGGCATGCCGGCGATCGGCAGCTCGGCAATCTTGCGCCGCACATCGAGGTTGACGACCTGCGCGCTCGGCTGGCCATCGCTCTTGGGCCGGGTGGCACCCAGCAGATGGCGGTAGCCCTGGTCGAAGAAGAAGTCGTCGAGCGGCTCTTCGAGCAAGGTGCGGCGCACGTTGTGATAGCCGGGCTTGGCGATCGCCTCGCCCATCTTGTGGTCGTGCACATAGCCGTCAAAGATCGGCTCGGCCTTGGGATCGTAGCTGATCTCCCACAGCTCGGGGATGTCCTTGAGCGCGACGACGAAGCTCTTGCGCGGCGCCGCATCGTAGACAGCCGAGACGCGCGAGCTCGTCTTGCCGTCCAGCGTCTGGGCCGCCAAGCTCTTGACCAGGTTGAGGTCGGCGTCGAACAGCGCCAGGCTGTGCGGCAGGTAGTTGGCCGCCATCACCCACTTGCCATCGCCGCTGACCGCGACGTTGCGCATGTTGAGGCCGGCGCGCACCTCGGCCACCACCTTGAGGTTCCAGAGGTCGTACTTGGTGATCCAGCCGTCGCGCGAGCCGAAGAAGACGAAGCGCCCGTCGGGCGTGAACTTCGGCCCGCCGTGCAAGGCGTAGCGGCTCTCGAAGCGGTGGATGGGCTCGAACTTGTCGCCATCGAGCAGCGTGACATGGTGGTCGCCGCCCTCGACCACGACGAACAGGTTCATCGGGTCGGCGCTCCAGACCGGCTGCTTGGGCAGGCGGGAGGCATCGACGAGCTGCACGCGCGAGGCGCGGATGTCGGACTCGGCCCAGCGCGGCGCGGGCTCGACTGGCGTGTAGATCCACTGCGCGAGCGCGGCGATCTCGTCATCCTTGAGCGTGCCGTGGAAGGCCGGCATCTGGGTCGCGCTGCGGCCCTGCGCGATGACCTGGAGCGCCTCGGGCTTGCGCAGGCGCTCCAGGCTGACTGGCAGCAGCGCCGGCCCCATCAGACCGGTGCGATCGATGCCATGGCAGGCGGCGCAATGTTGCTGATACAGCGTGCCGGCATCGATGCCGGTGCTGGCATCGGGTGCGGCCTGCGCGGCAGTGGACAGCCAGATACCGGCAAGCAACAGTGACCGTGTCGTGCGGACATTACGCATCGTGGACCTCCAGTGGAATCACGCGCCGGACCGTTGTGGCCGGCTGGTCTGAGCTCGGCGCGACGCCGATCTCCTCGTCGAGCAGGTAGCAGCCCGGATCCTCGCCCCAGGTGTCGCCGCTGAGCTGCTGCGCGCGCACGCGGGTATTGCCGCCGCAGATGTCGAAGTCGCGGCAGCCCGCACAGCGGCCGCCGACCCGGCGCGGCTTGGCCTTGAGACCGGCCATCAGCGGGTCGCGGGTGTCGGCCCAGATCTCGCCGAACTGGCGCTCGCGCACGCTGCCGAGGTCATGGTGCCACCACATCGTGTCGGGGTGCACATGGCCGAGGTTGTCGATGTTGGCGACGTTGACACCGCTCGAGTTGCCGCCCCAGGCGACCAGCCGACGGCGCAGATCGATGCCGAAGCGCGCGTGCAGCTCCGGCTGGCGCTTGTGCAGCCACAGCAGCAGGCAGGGGCCGTCGGCATCGTTGTTGCCGGTCACGTATTCCTCGTCGAGGCCGCGCACGGCGGCGTCCCAGGCGCGGTCGAACAGCAGCTCCATCGCCTCCCGCGTCGCGATATGGTGCGCATCCTTGCCACGGTGGATGTTGCCACGGCCGGCATAGTTCAGGTGCGAGAAGTAGAACTTCTGTGCCCCCTCGGTCCGCATCAGCTCGAGCAGCGCCGGGAAATCATGCCCGTTGAGTGCGGTCATGGTGTAGCGCAGCCCGACCTTGATGCCACGCGCGTGCAGCAGACGCACACCTGCCAGGCTGAGGTCGAAGGCGCCTTCGAGGCGGCGGAACTTGTCGTGCGTGGCTTTCAGGCCATCCAGGCTGACGCCGACATAGTCGAAGCCGAAGGCCGCAATGCGATCGGCCATCGGCTGATCGATCAGCGTGCCATTGCTCGACAGGCTGACATGGAAGCCGCGCTCCTTGGCGCGCTGCGCGATCTCGAAGAAGTCGGGCCGCAGCAGCGGCTCGCCGCCCGACAGGATCAGCGCCGGCACGCCTGCCGCCTTGAGGTCATCGAGCGTGCGCAATACCTCCTGCGTGCTGAGCTCGCCCGCGTACTCGTGGTCGGCCGACTGCGCGTAGCAGTGCTTGCAGGTCAGGTTGCAGCGCCGGATCAGGTTCCAGATCACGACCGGACCGCGCGCATGCCGGCCGGCGGCGGCGCGGCGTCCGACCGCACTGCTGGAGTCGCGTGCGGCGGGCGCGCCACTGGCTGGCACGGCGGCGGCACGGCGCAGCGGCTCGGGATAGACCCCGCTGGCTTGCGCCTGCGCGAGCTCGCGCATGTACTGGGTGATGCGGAACATGGTGTCTCAGCTTTCTGCCGGGGCAAGTCCCCCCGGCCGTGCCAGTCGCAATCCGGTCTTCTTGAGGATGGCGCTGGAATACAGGATGTCATGCGCGCGGCAAGCCGACCCGAGCAACTCGCGCAAGCGCTCGGTCTGGAGCTCGACTTCGGCGCGGTTGCGGCCATGCAGCATCGCGAACAGGTTGTAGCGCCAGACGCCCGGCGCGCGCGGGCGGCGGTAACAGTGGCTGACACCGGGCAGCGCACCGACCCAGCCGCCGAGCACATCGACCTCGGCGTCGTCGACGTCCCAGACGCTCATGCCGTTGGCAGTGAAGCCAAGCCGGTAGTGATTCGGCACGGCACCGATGCGACGGATCAGGCCATGCGACAGCATCTGCTGCAGGCGATCGCGCAGCAGGCTGGCGCTCAAGCCCAGGGCGGCTGCCAGCTCAGCGTAAGGCCGCGGCACCAGCGGCAGGCCGCCCTGCGTCGCCGCGATCAGCTGGCGATCGAGATCCGACAGTTCAAACGGGTTGTCGAAGGCTGCGGCCGCAGCGGCTGGCCGTACTGGAGTGGTGGGCGCAGCGCCCTGCCCGTCAAGCAGCGGCAGCCGCAGCTCGACGAAGAACTCGCGCTCCTTGGGAAAGGCGTAGACCTTGAGCCCGGTCAGCGCCTCGATGCGCGCGATCGCCGCATCGGCCAGCGCCGGACTCTCGGCACCGATCACGAACCACATGTTCAGCGCATGCTCGCGCCGGTAGTTGTGCGCGACCTCGGGCAGCGCGTTGACTTGTGCTGTCACCTCGGCGTAACGCTCCTCGGGCGCGGCCAGCGCGGCGAGCACGAACAGGCCACCGGCACGCTCGATCTGGAACAGCGGGCCGAAGCGGGTCAGGTCGCCGCTGGCGAGCAGCCGCTGCAGCGATGCGATCACATCAGCCTCGCCCCAACCCAGCGCCGCGCCGACCTCGGCAAAGGGTCGTTCCGACAGCGGAAAGCCACCGTGCAGATAGTCGATCAGGCGCAGATCTTCAGGCGTTGGCATGAGCGGGCTCGGTTTTCAGGGGCTGGATATCGTTGCAAGCAGCCGGCAGCGCGCGAAAGCGCCTGGGGCCGGTTTGCTTGAAGCGCCGGCGCGAGAACAGCACGCGCCGCGGATAGTCGGCCAGGCCGCAGGACTCGATCAGACGCGCGATGACGGCAAGCACCGCTTCGCGGTCCCTGCCATGCACCATGCAATAGAGGTTGTAGTGCCATTCGGGTGCGCGTACCCGGCGGTAAGCCAGCGTGACGCCATCGGCACGCGCGAGCGCGGCGCCGCAGGCATCGACCCGCTCGTCCGGAACGTCGAACACCGTCATGGCATTGGCATCGAAGCCGAACTCGTGGTGACGCACGACAGCGCCGAAGCGGCTGATCGTGCCGACTTGCAGCCAGCGTTGCAGGCAGGCGATGACGTCGGCTTCATCCCAGCCTAGCTCGGCAGCCCAGCTGGCGAAGGGGCGCTCGACCAGCGGCAGACCCTGCTCGACCAGCGCGGCCAGCGGCTGGTCGGCCGCGGCGACCGGCTCGGCACGCCGGCACGGCGCCTCGCTGACGGGAGCGCCCGCCGTGCGCCGGGTCAGGTCGAAACCCAGGTCGATGCGATAGGGCCGCACCATGCGCAGGCGCAGCGCGGGCAAGCCAGTGGCGCGTTCGAGCGCGGCCATCGAGCGCTCAAGCTCGGCCTCGTCGCAGGCGGTCATGACGAACCAGAGGTTGTAGCGGTGCTCCCGCTCGTAGTTGTGGTTGACGCCCGGGTGCGCCGACACCTGCGCGGCGACCTCGTCGAGCCGCTCGGGCGGGACCGCCATCGCGGACAGCAGCGCCGCGCCGCCGGTCTGTGCCGCGAACACGCCGCCGATGCGGCTGAGCGCGCCCTGGCGCTGCAATTCCTGCAGACGACCGAGCAGTTCGCCAGTCGTGCAGCCGAGAGCATCCGCCAGCAAGGCGTAGGGCTTGGAAACCAGCGGAAAACCGCGCTGCCAGGGGTTCAGCAGCGCCAGCGCCTCGTCCATGCCGTGACTCGAACGATCAGGCATGCTCAGAACCCCAGGCGCGCCGCGCGCGAGGTGAAGAAGATGCCGCTCGGTGCATCCAATTCAATGCGGGCCAGCGTCTGCAACGTCTGCGTGTCGATCACGCTGACACGATTGTCGTCGCGCGAGCTGATCCAGACGGCCTCGCCGCGCGGCGTGAATTCCATGTGCAGCACCGCCTTGCCGGGCATGAGCGTGGCCACCACCTGCTGGCTCGGCGTATCGATCACCTGCACGCGGTCATAGTCGGGCACCGAGAAGTTGACCCAGACCTGGCGCCCGTCGGGACGCGCCATCACGAACACCGGCTGGCCCGCGACCGGAATCCGGCCGACCTCCTGCCAGCTCTGCGTGTCGACCACCAGCACCTCGTGGCGGCCGATCGCCGGCAGATAGGCGTGACGCCCGGCAACGGCCCAGCCACGCAGGTGCGGCATCTTGTAGACCGGCAGCGGCTGCTGGCCACGCCCGTAACCGCCCAGGATCAGTTGCACCCGAGGCTCGCGCGCCCACAGGTCGATCAGCGCGAGTCCGTCCTCGCCGAACAGGCCCGCAATGTAGTGGCGGCCGTCGGGCGTGACCAGCGCATCGTAGGGTGACTTGCCTATGCCCTTGAACTTCTGGATCAAGGGCTGGCGCAGGTCGGACAGGTCGGCAATCCAGATCTCGTCGGCGTCGAACAGGCTGTAGGCAAAGCGCCGGCCCGGCAGGTCGACCAGGCCGACGACGCGCGAGAGCTTGCCCGGCGCGTGCTCGGCCGGCAGGTCGGCGACCAGCTCCAGCGTGCGCGCGTCGAACACCTTGACGCCTCCCGGCTGGTAATTCTGCGCCGCCACCAGCTGGCCGTCGGCGCTGATCGCGCCGCCGATCGAGTTGCCGGCCTGCATGATGCGACCGACCAGCCGGCGCTGCAGCAGGTCGACCTTGGACAGGCCACCGTCGCGGCCGAAGACATAGGCATGGCGACCATCGCGCGAGAACACCACCGAGGCGTGCGAGAGGTCACCGAGGCCACCGACCTCAGCCAGCAGCTCGCGCCGGCTGGTGTTGACGATGGCCAGCTTGCCGCTGGCGCGCTCGACCACGACACCGAGGTCGCCACTGCCTTCGGGCTCGCCGCCGCCAAGCGCGGCACAGCCTGTCAGCAGCAAGGGGGTGGCGCCCAGCGCCGCCAGCAGGGCACGGCGCCCGATCCCGTTCGATACAGGGGCTTGATTCATCGCTTGATCCTTTTCTGTTCTGGCGGGAAGCCTTCGAGCAGGCGCTGCGCGATCCAGTCGGCCTCAGGCTCGCTGAGCAGGGCCTTCCAGGGCGGCATCGGCGTGCCGGGGCGGCCGTGATAGATGGTGGCGGCCAGCGACTCGCGTGGCATGGCAGACAGGGCCTGCGCGGTCAGCGCCGGTCCCAGGCCACCGGTGAGCTGCATGCCGTGGCAGGAACCGCAGTCCTGCCTGACCATGCGCACCAGAACCTGCTCGCGCTCAAGCGGCACCTCGCCCTGCGCCCAGGCAGCGCCCGTCAGGCACAGCACCAGCAGGACCGTGGTCCCGGCTGTGTGCGCCACGGACGATTGACGTGGACTATCTGCTGCATCTGTCACCATGGATGCCATGGTCATCGCAGCCGCGCAAGACGTGTTTGATCTAATGCAAACACAGCCCAGAAATATTCAGAAAGAATGACTCAATCGAAATTTGAGGAATGCTGATGAGAAACCTTGACCCGCGCGACGGCGCATCCGCCACGTCGCCGGCCCGACACGCCGTTGCCACGCCCGCCCAGGTCACGCTGATGGGTGCCGGTCCCGGCGACCCCGAGCTGCTGACGATCAAGGCCTTGCGCGCGCTCGAAGCGGCCGAATTGCTGCTCTACGACCATCTGGTCAGCGAGGCCATTCTCGCGCTGGCGCCAGCCAGCGCAGAACGCCGCTACGTCGGCAAGGAGGCTTCGCGCCACACGCTGCCCCAGGATGAGATCGGCAAGCTGATGATCCAGCTCGCGCGCGAGGGCCGCCGGGTGCTGCGGATCAAGGGCGGCGACGGCTACATCTTCGGCCGCGGCGGCGAGGAGGCACAGGCACTTGCCGAGGCGGGCGTGCCCTTCATCGTGATACCCGGCATCACCGCCGCGCAGGGCGCAGCGGCCACGGCCGGCATCCCGCTGACGCACCGCGACCACTCGCGCGCGCTGGTGCTGGCCACCGGCCACCTGCAGGACAACCGCGTGGTCGACCTGGACTGGGAGATGCTCGCGCGGCCGAACCAGACGGTGGTGATCTACATGGGGCTGGGCACCTTGCCCATCATCTGCGAGCAGCTGATCGCGCATGGCCTGCCAGCCTCGACACCGGCGGCCTTGATCGAGCGCGCGACCCAGCCCGGGCAGCGCTGCGTCGCGGGCACGCTGGCCGACCTGCCGGCACTGGCTCAATCCAGCGGGATCAAGCCGCCCACGCTGATCATGATTGGCAATGTGGTGTCGCTGCACGGCCAGCTCAATCCGGCCATCTGTGGCGTGCAGGACTGAGGCTGCCAGGCCAGCTGCGCGCCGGCCGGACCAGGGACGGGAATCAGACTACCGCTCGGCCCTTCGGCTCGGTTTCCATGCCGGGCATCGCCATGGGCTTGCTCGCCGTCCGAACCGGCAGCGACACGCGCTGGGTCTTGGCTTTGGGCCTGGCGGGCATGATCAGGTCGGCCACGGTAGCGCCATCGAGCACGGCCAGGTAGGCCGACATGGCGTCGGCGAGCACGCTCTTGAGCCGGCAGTCGCCCACGATGCGGCAGCTGTTGCTGTCGGCATCGAAGCATTCGACCAAGTTGAAATCGGTTTCGGTCATCCGCACCACGTCACCGACCCGGATCTGGTCGGCAGGCTTGAGCAGGCGCAGACCGCCACCGCGACCTCGAGTGGTCTCGAGCAGCCCGGCAGCCGCGAGCGTCATCGCGATCTTGGTCAGGTGGCTGCGCGAGATCGCGTGCACCTCGGCGATTTCACCAACGGTGGGCGCCCGAGGACGCTCCTGATGGATGGCGCAATACATCAGCATGCGCAGGCTGTAATCGGTCCACTGTGTCAGACGCATGGCATCTACCTGTCAAGAAACGGACTGGCCATCCGGCTGGATGACCTACTCCCAAAGAAATTCTTCTTGATGAAAATTGTATCGGCACAATTATCATTACTTATGATTATTATCGCTTCAGTCTGAACAACCCAGAATCGCATGCAATTCATCGAGCAAGCCCCCTGGCTCTACCCCGCCCTGCTATGGAGCCATAGGCTGCTGGTAGGTCTGAGCCTGAGCCTGTTCACGGCACGCGGCCTGGGCGCGCTGTGGCAACAGGGCTGGGTCATGCGGCGCGGCGTGCGCAGCGCCAGCGTCGCGATCGACAGCCTGCTGCTGAGCGCGGGTGTCAGCCTGTGGATCTTGCTGCGGCACAATCCTTGGTACGAAACCTGGCTGGCGACGAAGCTCGCGCTGCTGGTGATCTACGTGGTGCTGGGATCGTTCGCGCTCAAGCGCGCGCGCAGTCCGGCTGCAAGACTGGCATTCCTGCTGGCCGCGCTACTGTGCGCCGCCATGATGATCGCCATCGCGCGCACCCGCAATCCGCTGGGCTGGTGGCCTGGGTGAACGGCGGTCACGCCAGCGACGGCAGGCGACGTGGATCGAACTCGCGGATGCGGCGGTCCTCGTAGTAGCCGCCGTATTCGGTGTAGCGCAGGAAAGGCTTGCCACAGGCACGGCAGGCCCAGACCTCGCAGCGGTTGGCCGGGTGATGCGCCAGCGAGATCGGCGCCAGCGGCGACCAGGCA
>JACCDQ010796881.1_pt1 | contig 14711 bp, 9 predicted proteins | sample 7446031 | NCBI WGS metagenome assembly JACCDQ01 (sample SAMN15323442, study PRJNA562643) | freshwater metagenome | isolation source: river surface water | place: USA:Blue River Watershed | collected 2017-08-17
GCATCGACTACGCACCTTTCTCACCATGCTGGGCATCATCATCGGCATGGCTGCGGTGGTGTCGATGGTGGGCTTGGGTGGGGGCTCGCGCCAGAAGGTGCTGGCAAATATCAGCGCCATGGGCACCAACACGATCGACGTGATGCCGGGGTCCGGCTTCGGCGATCGACGCGCCGGAGCGATCCGAACCTTGCGCGCCGGGGACGCCGACGCGGTGCGGCTGCGCGCGCAGGAGGCCGTCATCGACGACAACGCGCGCAAGACCTTGTTCCCCAACGGCGAGAACGCGCTCGGCGAAGTCATCCTGCTCGGCGCGCTGGCGGCCCGGCTCGCCGAGGCCACCCGCATGGCCTGGCGCGCCATGGTGGGCCACCGGCTGCGCACGCTGCTGACGATGCTGGGCATCATCATCGGCATCGCGTCGGTGGTGTCGGTCGTTGCGCTGGGCGAGGGCTCGCGCCAGCGCATCCTGGCCGACATCAGCTCGATGGGCACCAACACCATCAACGTCATGCCCGGCACGGGCTTCGGCGACCGGCGCGCCGCCGCCGTGCGCACGCTGCGCGCGGGCGACGCCGATGCGCTGGCTCAGCTGGACTATGTCGACAGCGTCACGCCCACGGTCAGCGTCAGCGCCGGCCTGCGCTACCGCAACGTCGATGTGTCGGCCAGCGTCAGCGGCGTGGGCGAGCAGTTCTTCCGCGTGCGCGGCTACACGTTTGCCAGCGGCCAGGGCTTCGACACCGAGGCCGTGCGCCAGCGTGCGCAGGAGGCCGTCATCGACGACAACGCGCGCAAGACGCTGTTCCCCAACGGCGAGAACGCGCTGGGCGAGGTCATCCTGCTGGGCTCGCTGCCCGTGCGCATCGTTGGCGTCACGGCCAAGAAGAGCAGCGCCTTTGGCAACGACGATGCGATCAACGTCTGGATGCCCTACACGACGGCCATGAACCGCGTGAACGGGCAGGACTATCTGCAAAGCGTCACCGTGCGTGTCAGCGACCGCGTGGCCAGCAGCATCGCGGAGCAGGGCGTCAAGCAGCTGCTGACGCAACGGCACGGCAAGGAAGACTTCTTCCTGATGAACACCGACAGCATCCGCCAGACGGTGGAGCAGACCACCGCGACGATCACGCTGCTGATCTCGTCCATCGCGCTGATCTCGCTGCTGGTGGGCGGCATCGGCGTCATGAACATCATGCTGGTGTCGGTGACCGAGCGCACCGGCGAGATCGGCGTGCGCATGGCCGTTGGCGCGCGGCAGAGCGACATCCTGCGGCAGTTCCTCGTCGAGGCCGTGCTGGTGTGCGTCATCGGCGGCGCCATCGGCGTGGGCCTGGCCGTCGGCGGCGCGCTGCTGTTCAACCAGGTGGCCGGCGACAAGTTCCAGATGAGCATCTCGATGCTCGCGGTGGCGGGCGCCTTCGGCGTGTCGACCCTGATCGGCGTGGCGTTCGGTTTCCTGCCGGCCAGGAGCGCCGCCAAGCTCAATCCCGTCGAGGCGCTGGCACGGCTGTGAGCGGGGCGCCTTGCCGTCGGTGCGTTTCAGTGCGCGTCAGCGCGCGGCCGGCAGGGTGTCGAGCGACTGCTTGAGCCGCTGGAAAGCGGGTGATGCGCGCAGTGCCGCCGCGCCGGCGCGCTGCAGTTCGATCACATCGTGGGCCTCGATGGTGAAGGCCGTGGGCACGCGCAGCAGGGAATGGCGGATCTTGTCGTCCGGTACGTCGTGCAGGCTGACGCTGACGACGTGGATCTCGGCGTCGGCCGCGAAGGGGCTGCCCGGCTGACCGCGCGTGCGCAGGATCTCGTCGCGCCAGCGCCGCTGGTCATCGTTGAGCATCGCCAGCGTCACCTGCGTCTCACGCGAGCCGGCGCCGAAGATCAGTGACTCCAGCACCTGCGTCGTCGTGGGCACGCGGTCGCTGTTGTCCACGCGTTCCGTCAGGCTGCGCTCGGAGTTCACGGTGACGAGGATGAGCCGGCGGATCGTGCCGGGCGTGACCTCGGAGAAGTTGGCGGTCATCGAGCCCGTGGCCACCAGCCGGTCCAGCATCAGGCGCACGCCGAGGTTGTCGGTCACGCCGCCGTCCACGAGGTGGATGTAGGGGCGTTCGCGCGCATTGCGGTAGCTCTCGACGCTGCTCTGGAGCATGCGCGCGCGGTAGTCCTGTGCTGGTGCCGGGGCGCTGGCCGCCTGCGGGCAGGCGTCGGCATGGTTGCGCAGCGTCACCGGCGACAGCAGCAGCGGCACGGCCGACGAGGCCGCCACCGCGAACGACAGCGGTGTGGCGTCGAGGTCCGAGCAGATCAGCTGGAACTGTTCGGCCGTGAAGTCGAACGGCGCGCCGGTCGTCAGGTCGGTCGCCGTGATCATCAGCTCGGGCGCGCCGGGGCGCTTGATCACGTCGGCGAAGGTGCGGCCTTCGAACAGCTCGTCGAAGCGCTGCGCGAGGATCTGCGTGCGCCCGTACCAGGGCGAGGTCAGCCGGTAGAGCCGCTCGGGCCAGAGCGCTTCGCGAATCAGGCGGCCCTCGAAGGGCACCAGCAGGAAGTCGGGTTCGAAACGCTGCAGCGTCGCGTCGCCGAAGGCGGCGAAGTGGGCGGCCAGGATGCTGCCGCCCGACACGCCGCTGATGAGGGCGACATGGTCGAGCAGCGACGAGGTCTGCCCGTCGATCGTGAACGTGGTGGCCTTGAGTTCGCGCAGCACCCCCAGGCCGAAGGCAGCGGCCCGCGCGCCACCCCCGGAGAGCGTGACGGCCATGGTGACCGGCTGGGCCGCCGCCGGCGGCAGCCGGCGCGGCTCGGCACCGGCGTGCTGGCCAGCGTCAGCGGCGGGCGGGCGTGGCGTGTTGATCCAGGGGCGGTAGCTCGAGCAGCCGGCCAGCGCCAGCGCCATCACCGCCAGGCCCGCGCGCCCCCTCCACCACCTTGCTGCCGCCATCACCACCGCACGCCTTCGTTCGTTTCATGCCATCAAGGTTGCCAGGCTGCCAGCGCCAGCTGCACCTGGGCATAGGCCGCGAGTGCCTGTGCCTGCTGCTCCAGCGCCTGCTGCGCGGCCGAGAGCCGCTGCTGGCGCGTGGACAGCGACGTGGCGGCGGGCTCGAGCCCCAGCGCCTCGCGGCGTGCACTGTAGGTCATGGCCTGGTCGGCCGACCTGAGCGCCAGCTGTGCCTGCTGCCAGCCCAGCCAGCGCGCCTGCCAGCCACGCAGCGACGACTCGCCTTCGGCCAGCGCCGTCAGCACCGTCTGCTCGAACTGGGCCCAGGCGCCCTCGTTGCCGGCCTGGATGGCGGCGGTCTCGGCGGCGCGCCGGCCGCTGTCCAGCCAGTCCCATTGCAGCACCGGCCCGGCGGCGTAGCGCACGGCGCTGGCGCGGCCGAGCTGCCCGGGCGTCTGTTGCAAGCCCAGCGTGGCGGCCAGCGAGAGCCGCGGCAGGTAGGCGCGCTCGGCGAGCACCGCCTGGCCCAGGCCGGCGCGCAGTTGCGCTTCGGCGCGGGCAACGTCGGGCCGGCGGCCCAGCAGGTCAGCCGGCACGTTCAGCGTCGCGTCGTCGGGCACCGTGGGCAGCGGGGCCGGGGTTTGCAGCGACTGCAGCAGGGGCCCCGGGCGGGCGGCCGACTCGCCCGTCAACACGGCCAGCGCGGCCAGCTCGACGGGCGTCTGCGCGTCCCAGCCGGCCCCGGCTGCGCGCAGTTGGGCCAACCCGGTGGCCGCGGCATCGGCCTCGCGCGGGTCTTCCAGGCCCGCCCGGGCGCGCGCCTGCAGCTGAGCCAGCCGGTGGGTGGCCACGTCGAGCTGCTCGTCAGAGAGCCTGGCCGCCTGCTGCGCCTGGCGCAGGGCGATGTAGTGCCGCACCACCTCGGCCTGCACGAGTGCCTGGGCGCCGCGGGCATCGGCCGCGGCAGCGTCCACCGCTCGGTCGGCAACAGCCTGCGCAGTGCCGACACGGCCGAAGAGATCGACCTCCCAGCTCAGCGCCTGGCCCAGCGTGACCAGGCGCTGCTCCGGCGGCCGCGGCAGCCCTTGCCGATAGGGGTCGACCTCGGTGAGGGCGGGGCGCGCGGCCTGCGCCTGGGCGCTCAGGCCGCCTTGCGGCCGCGCCTCGGCCTGCACGCCGCCGGCGCGGGCGCGGGCTTCGCGCACGGCGGCGAGCGCCGTCTGCAGGTTCAGGTTGCGGGCCTCGGCCTGCGCCACCAGCGCATCGAGCGTCGGGTCGTGCAGGTCTTGCCACCAGGCGTGGCCGGCATTGCCGGGCAGGGTGGTGTGGCCGGTGGCGGCCGGCAGCGGGGCTTCGTGGCGGGCCTGCAGCGCGGGCAGTTGTGGGCCCGGGGCGACGGCGGCGCAGCCGCCCAGGGCCAGGGCCAGTGCCAGGGCCAGCGAGAGGGCCGCGTGCGCGGGGCGGCAGCGGTGGAGCGAAGTGTTCATGGCGGACGGGAAGGTTCAGGCCGACGTGGCGGCCGGGGCCGGCACGCGGTAGGCGACGGCGTAGAGGGCGGGGATGAGGCCCAGCGTGATCAGCGTGCCCAGGGCCAGGCCGCCCATCATCACGACGGCGAGGCTGGTCCACACGGCGCCGCCGTAGAGGTAGAGCGGCACCAGGCCGAGGATGCAGACCATCTTGGTCATGACGATGGGGCGCAGCCGCTTGGCCGCCGCGTCCTCGATGGCGTCCGGCCCCGGCATGCCGCTGGCACGGGCCTCGTCGATGGCGTCCAGCAGCAGCACCGCGTTGTTGACGATGATGCCGGCCAGCGCCAGCAGGCCCAGCGTGCCGACGAAGGTCAGCGTCGTGCCGGTGAGCTTCAGGGCCAGCGCGGCGCCGATGCTCACGAAGGGAATGCTGGCCAGCACGATGAGGCTTTTGCGCAGGCTGCCGAACTGCCAGACGAACAGCAGAAACATGGCCAGCACGCAGGCGGGCAGCAGCGCGGAGATGGCGCCGTTGGCACTGGCGTTCTCCTCGATCTCGCCGCCCAGCGCGACGCGCACCTGGCCGCCCTGCTGCACGGTGTCGATCTCGGCCGCCACGGCATCGGCCAGCACCTGGGCCGTCCAGCTCGCATGCCGCGCGCTGATGGTCAGCGTGCGCTCCTGGTTGTAGCGCTGCAGCACCGAGGGCTGGGCCGCGAGTTCCACGCGGGCCAGCTGGCCCAGCGGCACGGCGCCGTGCCCGTCCGGGCGTTGCAGCGGTGCGGCCCGCAGCTGTTCCACGTGGTTGCGTATCGCCAGCGGGCCGCGCACCACCACGGGCAGCAGCGTGTCGCCGTCGCGGAACTGCGTGACGGCCTGGCCGGCCAGCAGCAGATCGAGCTGGCGGGCAATCTCGGCGTGGGAGAGGCCGGCGCTGGCGGCCTTGAGCGGGTCGACCTGCACCAGCAGCTGCGGGATGGCGCGCTCGGCGTCGCTGGAGAGCTCGACGATGCCGGGCAGGGCGCGCAAGGCCTGCGTGAGCCGGGCGGCGGCTGCCACGTGCGACTGGCCGTCGGTGCTGGACAGACGGAACACCGCCAGGCCCGACTCGGCCGAGCCCATCGAGAAGCGCTTGGGCTCGAAGCGTACTTCGGGGAACAGGCTGGGCAGGCCCTCGCGCAGCCGCGCCAGGGCCTGGGCGTGGGTGACGCCCGGCGCCAGCGTCAGCACGGCATAGGCGCGGTGCGAGGCCGGGGTGGGTGGATTCAGCGCGAGGATGAAACGGGGGCCGCCGTCGCCGACGTAGATCGCATGGCTCTGGATCTCGGGGAAGCGGCTCGCATCGGCCAGCGCCTGCGAGATACGACCGGCCGTGGCCAGCGTGGCGTCGCCGCTGCTGTCGGGCGCCAGCTCGATGCCCATCTGCAGCTGGCGTCGCTCGGAGGCGGGCATCAGCTCCGAGGGCACGTGGGCGAACAGCCAGCCTGCCGCGCCCAGCAGGGCCACCATGGCGCCGATGTAGGTCGCCTTGTGGCGCAGCACCCAGCGCACCTTGCCGCGGTACCAGTCGGTCAGCGATTCGACGGCGCGGGCCGTGCGGCTCAGCTCCGCATGGTGCCGGGCGAAGCGCTGGCACAGCAGCGGTGTGACGGTGACGGCCAGCACCAGCGACAGCAGCAGCGCGATGGCCATCACGATGCCCATGCTGCGCAGGTACTCACCGGTTTCGGTCTGGCTCAACACCAGCGGCGTGAAGGTGAGGATGATGGCCAGCGACGACACCAGCAGCGGCACGAACATCGAGCGCCCCGCCTCCGCTGCGGCTGCCTCGCGCGGCTGCCCCAGTGCGAGCCGGCGTTCCATGTCCTCGGCCACGACGATGGCGTTGTCCACGAACAGCCCCAGCGCAATGATGATGGCGCCGATGGAGATGATGTGCAGGTCGATGCCCAGCAGCTTCATGACCACCAGGCTGCCGAGCACCGTGGTGGGCACGATGACGCCGACGATCAGGCCCGTGCGCAAGCCCAGGAAAAGCACCACGATGCCCATGACGATCACGGTGGTCTCCAGGAAGACCTGCCCCACCTGCCGAAGCTGCTTGCCCACCACCTCGGCCTGGTCGGTGATCGGCACCAGGGTCATGCCCGGCGGCAGATGCGTCTGCAGGCGGCGGATCTTCTCCTGCAGATGCTCGGCGAAGCTGATCACGTTGAGCCCCGGGTCCATCGACACCGCCAGTACGGCTGCCGCCTGGCCGTTGACGAACGCACCGGTGCTGGCCGGGGCCAGCGGCACCCGCGCGACGCGGGCCAACTGGCCCAGCGGCATCCAGCCGCCGCGCGGCAGCGCCACGAGCGTCTGCTCCAGGGCCGCAAGGTTGGCGGCATCGCCGCTGACCTGCAGCGCCAGCTGGGCGCCGCCGGCATTGACGAAGCCGGCCGGCGCGACGATGTTGCTGCGGGCCAATGCCTCGGCCACGGCCGTGGGCGTCAGGCCTTGTGCGGCCAGGGCCGGCAGGTCCAGGCTCACCTCGACCTGCTCGTCACGCAGGCCGTGCAGCGTCACGCGCTCGACACCGGGCAGCTGGTAGAGCCGATCGCGCAGCTGGCGGGCTTGCTCGCGCAATTCGCCGGGCGTGTAGTCGGGGCCGGTGAGCCCCACGGTGAGTACGGCGACGCGGCCGAATTCGTCGTCCACCAGCGGGCCGGTGGCGCCTTGCGGCAGGCGCGGCTGCACATCGGCCAGCCGGTTGCGCAGGCGCTGCCAAACCGCGGGCAGCGCCTGCGGCGCGACATCCGGCTCCAGCTCGACATAGCTGAAGGCAAAGCCGGGGCGCACCGTGGTCTTGACGCGCCGGACCTCGGGCAGGGTCTGGATGGCCTCTTCCGACGGGCGGGCGACCAGCTGCTCCATGCGCTCGACCGAGGCGCCAGGGACGAAGGTCAGCACGGTGGCGGTGCGGATGGTGATCTGCGGCTCTTCGGTGGACGGGAAGTCCAGCACCAGCCACAGCCCGGTCAGGACCAGCAGCAGCGCAGCAAGGAAAGCGAAGCGGGGGCGCTTCAGGGCGTAGGCCGTGATGCTCATGACGGGCCCCTTCAGCGCAGCCGGCTGACCGGCGTGACTGCCTCGCCGGCGGTGAGCGCCGGCGCGCCAGCCAGCACGACCTGGTCGCCGGCCTTCAGGCCCGTGCGCACCTCGACCTGCTCGCCCTGCAGGGCGCCCAAGGTGACCTTCACGCGCTCGGGCACCTGGGTGCCGGCGGGCAGGCGCATCACCTGGCCGTCGCCGGGCCGGGCGGCGTCCAGCTGCACGGCGCGCAGTGGCACGAGCAGCGCGCCCGTGGCGGGAGCACGGGGCCAGAGCTGCACCGACACCGCAGCACCGGTGGGCCAGTCATCCGGGGCGCTCAGCAGCACGCGGCGGCTGCCGCCGGCTTCCAGACGTGCGCCCACCTGCAGCACACGGCCTTCGGCACTACCGGTCGTGCTGCGCAGCGTCAGCGCCTGGCCGGCGGTGAGTGGCAGATCGCCGGGCACGGCCAGCCACAGTTCGCGGCCGCGGCCTTCCAGGCTCAGCACCGGCGTGCCGGCGCCGACGACCTGGCCGACCTCCAGCTGCCGCGAGGCCACGCGGCCGTCAAACGGGGCTCGCAGTGCCACCTGTTCGCGGCTCCAGGCGGCGCCGGCGCGCTGCGCCTCGGTGGCTGCCACGGCAGCACGTGCCGCCTGCACCTCGGCCTGCACGGCCGTCCACTCGGCGTCGCTGGCGGCACCGGTCTCGTGGGCGGCTTGCAGGCGTCGCTCGCGGCGCAGGGCTTCCGCCAGCTGGGCCTGCAGGCGTCGGCCCTCGGCCTCCGTGCCGGCCAGCTGAGCCTGCAGCGGCGCTGCGTCCACGCGGGCCAGCAACTGGCCGCGGCGCACCGTGGCGCCCGGCTCCACCAGCACCTCGCGCACCACGCCCGCCACGGCGAACGCGAGCTCGGCCCGCTCGCGGGCGCGCACCTCGCCGGCGAACGTCAGCCCGCCCAGCGGGACCTCCGACACAGTGGCCACCAGCACGGGGCGAGCCGGTGCCGGCGTGGGCGGCGCGTCATGGCCGCCGCAGCCGGCCAGCAGCAAGGCCGTGGCGAGCAGGGCGCCGCCATTCAACGGCGACAAGGGTGAGATCGGGAGGGCGGGCATGACGAAGCCGGAACAGGCATGGGTTGCGATGGGACGGAACTCTAGGGAGCCAGGGGTGCCGGAGAGGGCGCTTTTTCGGCCAGATATGGCTCAGTTCCGGCCCGGCTGCGCCGCCGCAGAACCGCCGGCCGGCGCGGTGTGATGTACTCCTGGTGCCGATGCCAAGCTGGTTCTGCACCTTGATGCGCCGCTAGATTCGTTGTCCAGCCCGTCATTCAAAGGGCCTGCTTCGGCCAGTCGCTGATCACCACGTCCTGCCATGTCACCCGCCAGATCCGCACCCCGCACCGCGCCCGACCCACGCAGTCAGGCCAATCTCATCCCAGGGCTGGCGCGCGTGCTGCTGGCGCTCGTGGAGGACCGGGGCTTGCCGCCCGAGCGGCTGTGCCGAGGGCTGGGGATCAGCCCGCACGATCTCGCGATGGCCGACGTGCTGGTCTCCTACCAGCAGACCCGCACCCTCATCCTGCGCGCCCAGCGCATGCTGGCTGAACCGGCGCTGGGCCTGGCCGTGGGGGCACGCCAGACGCCCATCTCCTGGGGCTTGCCGGGCCTGGCCATGCTGACCTGTGCGACGCTGGGCGAAGCCGTGCACTACGGGCTGGAGCGGCAGATGCACACGGGCTCGCTGCTGGAGCATCACGTCGTCGTCGACGGCCCCCGCGCCCATCTCTCGGCCACGCCCCGGGTGTCGGACCTGGAGATCGAGCCCTTTCTGGTGATGGAGGCCTTCGCAGGCTCCGTGGCCGTCGTGCGTGCAATGGTGGGCGCGGCGTTCCGGCCGGTGCAGCTGGACCTGGCCCATGCCAGCGACGGGCATCGGCGGCTCTACGAACGTTTCTTTCATTGCCCGGTGCGTTTCGAGGCCGACGAGCACCGGCTGACCATCGAGTCCAGCTGGCTGCAGGCGCGGATGCCGGGCTACGACCGCGTCACCAGCGACCTCGTTCGTCACCAGCTCAACCAGGTGTTGCGCGTGCCGATCGGGCAGGACGACCTGCTGGCCTCGGTGGCCGGCCGGCTGCGCCACGGTTTGCGAGATGCGCCCAGTCAAGGCGCCATGGCGAGCGAGGTCAATATCAGCGAACGAACACTGCGCCGCCGCCTGGCACAGCGTGACACGAGTTTTCGCGCGCTGCGCGACAGCACCCGGCTCGAACGCGCGAACGACTTGCTGAGCAACACGGCCATGACGATCGCCGAGGTCGCGCAGGCGCTGGGCTATGCCGACGCGCGCTCCTTCCGTCGCGCCTTCAAGCGCTGGACCGGGCAACTGCCCACCGCGTTGCGCGAGGGTTGACGCACACGGGCTTGCCAAGTGAGGGCAATGGCACGCACAATCGCGCCCGCTCCGGGGTGCCGGGGCCTGGTTGGCGCCAGGCCTTGACGCTGAGACGATCCTTGACGATCGAACCCGTGAACTTGAACCGGCTAGTACCGGCGTAAGGAGAGCGCATGCCTCGCGGCGTGCCGATGGACACCCTCTGCGGTGGACCGTCTGGCGCACGCACAGGCGGCCTTGGAGCAGCTAACCCTTCAGCTCCAGGAGACCGCCGTCATGAATGCCCCCGAAAACAACCTCTCGCTGGCCGAGCGCCTGTCGCTGACGCGCGAGCCCTTCCCGGCGTCGCGCAAGGTCTACGTGGCCGGCAGCCGGCCCGATGTCGCCGTGCCCATGCGCGAGATCGCGCTGACGAACGGCGAGCGCGTCGTCGTGCACGACACCTCCGGCCCCTACACCGATGCCAGCGCGCAGATCGACGTGCGGCGCGGCCTGCCGCCCATCCGCTCCAGCTGGGTGGGCGACCGCGCCGACACCGAGGCCTACGCGGGCCGCACGCGTGTCGCGCTGGACGACGGCGGCAAGGAGGACAGCGAGCGCATCGCCCAGCTGCGTGCCGAAGCTGCGGCGCTGCAGCGCCCACCACGCCGCGCGCAGGCCGGCGCCAACGTCAGCCAGATGCACTACGCGCGCCGCGGCATCGTCACGCCCGAGATGGAGTTCGTGGCGCTGCGCGAGAACGGCAAGCGCGAGTGGATGCAGGCCTATCTGTCCGACGCCGAACGCGAGCAGCGGTTGAGGGGCAACGCGATGGGGGCGCGCATTCCCGACGTCATCACGCCCGAGTTCGTGCGCGACGAGGTGGCGCGTGGCCGTGCCGTCATCCCGGCCAACATCAACCACACCGAGCTGGAGCCGACCATCATCGGCCGCAACTTCCTGGTGAAGGTCAACGCCAACATCGGCAACTCGGCCGTCACGTCCAGTATCGAGGAAGAGGTGGAGAAGCTGGTGTGGAGCATCCGCTGGGGCGCGGACACTGTGATGGACCTTTCCACCGGCCGCAACATCCACACGACGCGTGACTGGATCGTTCGCAATTCCCCGGTGCCCATCGGTACCGTGCCCATCTACCAGGCGCTGGAGAAGGTGGGCGGCGTGGCCGAGGACCTGACCTGGGCCATCTTCCGCGACACGCTGATCGAGCAGGCCGAGCAGGGCGTCGACTACTTCACCATCCACGCCGGCCTGCGGCTGCCGTTCATTCACCTGACCACGAAGCGCCGCACGGGCATCGTGTCGCGGGGTGGCTCCATCCTTGCCAAGTGGTGCATCACGCATCACCGCGAGAACTTCCTGTACACGCATTTCGAAGAGATCTGCGACATCATGAAGGCCTACGACGTCACCTTCTCGCTGGGCGATGGCCTGCGCCCCGGGAGCGCCGCCGATGCCAACGACGAGGCCCAGTTCGCCGAGCTGAAGACGTTGGGCGAGTTGACGCAGATCGCGTGGAAGCACGACGTGCAGACCATGATCGAGGGCCCCGGCCATGTGCCCATGCACCTGATCCAGGCCAACATGGACGAGCAGTTGAAGCACTGCCACGAGGCGCCGTTCTACACGCTGGGCCCGCTGACCATCGACATCGCGCCGGGTTACGACCACATCGCCAGCGCGATCGGCGCGGCCATGATCGGCTGGATGGGCACGGCCATGCTGTGCTACGTGACGCCCAAGGAACACTTGGGCCTGCCCGACCGCGATGACGTGAAGCAGGGGCTGATCGCCTACAAGATCGCCGCGCATGCCGCAGACATCGCCAAGGGCCACCCCGGCGCCCGCGCCCGCGATGACGCGATGAGCAAAGCGCGCTTCGAGTTCCGCTGGAACGACCAGTTCGCCCTCGGCCTCGACCCCGACACGGCACGCGACTATCACGACGAGACGCTGCCCAAGGATTCGTCCAAGGAGGCGCACTTCTGCTCCATGTGCGGGCCGAAGTTCTGCTCGATGAAGATCACGCAGGACGTGCGCGATTACGCCAGCAGGAACGGCCTCGAGGCTGCCGATGTCGTGGCCGAGGGCATGGCGCAGAAATCGGCCGAGTTCAAGGCCGCCGGCAGCGAGTTCTACATCCCCATCCACAAGGGTTGAGCATGGACATCGCCATCGCAGGCGCTGGCGTCATGGGGCGACTGCTGGCCTGGCAACTGGCGCGCGCTGGCCACCGGGTGACGGTCGCGGACCCCGCCCCCGGCCCCGACGCTGCCGGTGCCGCCGGCTTCAGCGCTGCCGGCATGCTGAGCCCGCTGGCCGAGCAGGAGCATGCCGAGGCGGACGTCGTCGCGATGGGCTGGCGGTCGCTGGCGCTGTGGCCCGGCATTGCCGACGCGCTGGGCCAGCCCGGCCTCGTGAAGACCGAGGGCAGCCTGTTGCTGGCACATGGTGCCGACCTGGGGGCCGCGCAGCGCGTGCTGGCGCGTCTGGCTGACGGCCCCGAGCCGCTTGGCCGCGCGGCCCTGCAGCGGCTGGAGCCGGCGCTCGCGCCCGACCTGAAGGCCTGGCGGCTGTCGGGCGAGGGCCAGTTGTTGCCCCGTGAGCTGCTGGTGGCGCTGGCGCGGCAGGCTTCGGGCGTGGACTGGGTGTGGGGGAGACGCGCTGCGACCGTGCAGCCGCATCGCGTCGAGCTCGATGACGGCCGGCGGCTGGACGCCGACCTCGTCATCGACACCCGGGGCCTCGGCGCCAAGCCCGACATCCCCGCGCTGCGCGGCGTGCGCGGCGAAATCCTGTGGTTGCATGCGCCCGGCGTGCCGCTGGGCCGGCCGGCGCGGCTCATGCATCCGCGCCACCGCGTCTACCTCGTGCCGCGGCCGGGCGACATCGTCGTCGTCGGTGCCTCCGAGGTGGAAAGCGAGGACCGCTCGCCGGTGAGCCTGCGCAGCGCCGTCGAGCTGATGGCGGCCGCGCACAGCGTGCTGCCGGCGCTGGCCGAGGCGCGCATCGTGCACATGGAGACCCACCTGCGGCCCGCGCTGCCCGATCACCGGCCGCGCGTCGATGCGCAACCCGGCCTGCTGCGCATCAACGGCCTGTTCCGCCACGGCTGGCTGCTGGCGCCGGCGCTGGCGGAGCAGGCTCTGCAACATGTCTGAGTTCACCGTCAACCGAGAGCCGCAGCCCTGGCGCGACGGCCTCAGCGTCGCGGCGCTGCTGGCCGAACAAGGCCGCGCGGCCGACGCCGTCGCCACGGCGCTCAACGGCGCCTTCGTGCCGCGTGCGCGCCGGGAGGCCACGCTGATCCGGCCTGGCGACGAGCTCACCCTCATTCAACCCATCACTGGAGGCTAGGGCACCATGCGCGAACCCCACACAGCCGCTCCTTCCGCCGCACTGCCGCGCGGGATCCCGTCACAGCTTCCGTCGACCTGGACCCTCTACGGCCGCGAGCTCAAGAGCCGCTTCCTGCTCGGCACCGCCGGCTATCCCTCGCCCGAGGTGCTGCGCCAGGCCATCCACGCCAGCGGCGCCCAGGTGCTGACCGTGGGCCTCAAGCGCACGCTGGCGGCGGCGGGCGACAACGGCTTCGTCGCGGCCATCCGCGACGCGCTGCGCGAGATCGGCGGCGAGTTGCTGCCCAACACGGCCGGCTGCCGCACGGCGCAGGAGGCGATCACGCTGGCCCACATGGCGCGGGAGCTGTACGACACGCGCTGGATCAAGCTCGAGGTCGTCGGCGACGACTACACCTTGCAGCCCGACCCGTGGGAGCTGGTCACGGCCGCCGCGCGGCTCGTGAAGGACGGCTTCGCCGTGCTGCCGTATTGCACGGACGATCTCGTCACCTGCCGTCGCCTGCTGGACGCGGGCTGCGAGGTGCTGATGCCCTGGGGCGCGCCGATCGGTTCGGGCCAGGGCTTGCTGAACCCGTTCGCGCTGCGCACCTTGCGGGCGCGGCTGCCCGGTGTGCCGCTGATCGTGGATGCCGGCATCGGGGCGCCGTCGCATGCGGCGCAGGCCATGGAGATGGGGCTGGACGGCGTGCTGCTTAATTCCGCTGTGGCGCAGGCGGGCAACCCGGTGCGCATGGCTGCCGCGTTCGGCCAGGCCATCTCGGCGGGGCGGCTGGCCTACGAGGCCGGCGTGATGGCAGCGCAGGACATGGCGGTGGCCAGCACGCCGGTCGACGGCCGGCCTTTCCTGATCCCATGAGCGGGCCCGTCATCTGGAGCGTTGCCGGGCTGGACAGCGGCGGCGGCGCCGGGCTGAGCGCCGACCAGCGCGCCGCCGACGCCATGGGCGTGCACCTGTGCGGCGTGGCCGCCGCGCTGACGGCGCAGAACAGCGTCGCGGTCGAGGCGGTGCATCCCGTGCCCGCCGAGCAGCTGGACGCCCAGCTCAGCGCACTGGCGCACGACCTGCCGCCCGCCGTCATCAAGACGGGCCTGCTGGGTGGCGTGGCGCAGCTGCGCGTGCTGACGCGCTGGGTGGACCGGCTGCGCGAGCGTGGCCCCGTGGCGCTGGTCGTCGACCCCGTGCTGGGCGCGTCCACCGGTGCCAGCTTCACCAGCGACGCGCTGCTGCAGGCGTACCGCGACGAGTTGCTGCCCCGGGCAACGGTCGTCACGCCCAACCGCCGCGAGGCCGCGCGGCTGGCGGGCGACGGCGAGCCGCCCTGGCAGGCACGCCGGCTGGCCGTCGAGACGGTGTGCATCACCGGCGGCGACGAGGCCGGCCCGCTGGCGCTGGACTGGTTGGCCAGTTCGCAGGCCGGCGGCTGGCTGGCCCTGCCGCGCCGCGACGCACGCAATGGCCATGGCACC
>JACCDQ010791413.1_pt1 | contig 14708 bp, 22 predicted proteins | sample 7446031 | NCBI WGS metagenome assembly JACCDQ01 (sample SAMN15323442, study PRJNA562643) | freshwater metagenome | isolation source: river surface water | place: USA:Blue River Watershed | collected 2017-08-17
TGGGGGCGTCTCCCCCACTAAGAAAATCTTATCATAGGAAACGGGTGGGCGTCAACCCTACTTCGCGTCGATGATCTGAGTGATCTTCTTGAGGACGCGGTCCTTGAGGGTGGTCGCGGAGGGGGTGTGGGACTCGGCGACCATCTGGTACAGGCTGCGGATCACGTCGACGTGCACCCACTCCTCGGTCTTGGTGCCGTTCAGGGGCTTGACGGGACGCTGCATCTCGACCCGACGCACGAAAATCACGTGGGCGAAGTCGCTGTCGCGGGGGTCGGGTGTCAGGTGGTCGATCGACCAGCCTTCCGCGACCATCTCCCCCAGGAACATGTCGGCGTGCGGGTAGAACATTCTGACGTACTTGTACTGGGTCATTTCCGGCTCCTTCGGTGGGGGGCCAAGGTTCCCCTTGGCGGGGGGAGTGGCGTCAGCGGGAGGGACCCCCTTTCGGGGGTCCCAGTTTCACTAGTCGTTGTCCTCGGTCAGTGCCCGCGACTTCTCGCAGAAGATGCACCGCTCGCGAACGGGGAAGGTGAGCTTCCGGTCCCAGACCCAGTAGTGGAGTCCGAACCACCGGCAGCGGACGGGGGTTGCCGCCCGGTGCTGGCCCTCGGTTCCGATGTTCCGGATCTTGGGTTCCATCTTGACCTCCTACGGGGGCGTTTCCCCCTCTAAATAAAATTTTATCATAGGAGGCTAGTCTTCGTCAACATCCACAGGGATTTCGGTCGTGAAGGTCCCCCAGATCGGGTCCCAGTGCTGCTCGTAGATGGTCCTGCTGTGCTGGGTGTGGCCGTTGTCCAGACCGCAGGTCATGGCGTATTCGATCTCCGCGCCGCGATCCATGAACGAGCTGAACGCCTGCGCGCCGCAGAAGTTGTGGCCGACGCAGATCAGTTTGAAGTGGGGCTTGTCGTCGGGCGACCACTCGTGGATGTCGTGGGCCTTGGGGTCGAGACAGCGTTCGCCGTGCGGGTACGGGTCCTGAGTCTCGGTAGGCCGGACGTCCTTGGGGTCCTCGGGGATGGGGACGGTCACAGGTTCTCCATTCTGAGTACGGTCTGGGCCTCCCTGTGGAGGCGGTTCACCTGCTGGAGCGCAGGAAGGGTTTCGGGTCTCCGCATGTCGAACTCGATCTGGCGAAGCTCGAACTCGGTGGGGTCGGGATTCTCGTTGACCCAGGCCCACGCGTTGGCATAGGTCATCCCCGACTCCTGAAGCAGCACGCGTCGGTGAGCCGACACGACGTCGCTCCTAGCGGAGTCGAGGTTGGTGGCCATTCGGTCGGCGTCGACCCTGAGATCGAAGACCAGGGTAACAGCCTTGTGGAGCATCGACTCGGCGAGAGCGGAAACGGTCGGCAGCGAGAACCGCTCGAACGAAGAATGGGAGATGTCGCGCTCGAACCACAGGGGCACGGACTCCAGGGTGCCGGGCACGTAGGCGCGGATAGCCCTGGAGAGCCCTGCGATGCCCTCGGAAACCACGGGATTGACCTTGTGCGGCATGGCGGAGGACCCCACGGTGTGAGTGTCTCCGGAAGGCTCCCAGAGCTCCCCGATACCATGCAGGTTGGACAGCCGCAGTTCCAGCGCGATCGACTCCACCACCGAGGCGATGCGGGCGAGGGCGTAGACGTAGTCGGCGTACCGGTCACGCGACACAACCTGGGTTCCGGACCCAGCGGACTCGACCCCCATGGCGTGGCAGAATGCCTCTTCGTGAGCGGGGGACACGTAACGGTAGTTGCCCACGGGTCCGGCGAACCGACCCACGCAGGTCGTAACGTGGGCGCGACTGAGGGGACCCTGGCAGCGGTTCAGCATGAGCGCAAACTCGCCCAGCCGGTAACCCAGGGTCGACTCTTCGGCGGGCTGGCCGTGGGTGCGGGCCAAACGGGCGGTTCCCCAGTGCTCGATCGCCTGGGCGGTCACCGCGTTGATCAGTTCCCACAACGCCGTGTTGATGAGCCGGATGCTTCGGTCCAGCCGGACGGCGTTGGCCGTGTCGACCACGTCCGACGAGGTGAGGTAGCGGTGAAGCCACGACTGGGCGTCCTCACTGAGGTTGACGCCGAACTCGTGCACGAACGCGCCGACGTCGTGCCGGGTGAACTTCTCGCGTTCCTTGATGCGGGCCAAGTCGGGCTTCACCTTCTCGAACTCCTCGATCACGTGGTCAGGCGCACCCGACACGCGAGCCGCCTCGACCTCGATCTTGCACCAGAGGTCGATCTTGGACTGGAACGACCACAGCTCCCGCATGGCGGGGGTCGCGTAACGGTCGATTTCGAACATGGAGTCAGGTCCTCTCGGTTGATTAGTTGGTGCAGATGGGGTTGGGGCAGTCGTCGCGGTGACAGTGGTAGTGCAGCCGGGTGTGCAGGATCGAGACGGAGACGAAACCGTTTCGGTGGGGGTGCCGGGCCACCACACCCGACTGACTGTAGCCGACCACCTGAAGCAGGGTCGGGTCTTCCGGTCGGCTGACCCACAGGCCGAGAGGAGGGTGCCTCAGGCCGATTCGGTTGGTGACGATCGCCGAGGGGTGCACGGCCAGCACGTGGCCACGGTAAAACTCGATCATCGGGTTGCCCTCGGGGCTGTGGCCGACCACCTGTCGCGCGTCGTTCGGTCCGAGGTCGATGCAGCCGATCCAGTCGCCAACCTGGAACGTGGAGGGGTCGACCTCGTTGATGTACCCGCACATGAGGCAGCGGGGACCAGGCAGGGTGGTCAGCTCGGCGTGGGGCGCGTTGACGATCTGGCAGTTCGCGCACGACGACAGGATCACGAGGCGGTTGGACTGGACGAGGTCACAGGTCCGCCAGGGGAAGGTTTTGAGCAGGGTGGTCAAGGGTGGCTCCCGGGGAGGGTGGCGTAGGCCACGGCGGCGTAAGATCCGATACCTATAAAGCTTATCACAACGAACGCCCACAGGAAAAGAGTCTCTACGGGGCTGTTCGTGCGAAACCAGTTCAGCTGGAATCGGCGCGAGGTGAACGGCCACAGCAGCGGACAACCGCCACGGGTCACGACGTCACCGAAGATGTGAATCAGCATTCCGGTTGCGACAGCAACCGGGAGGGTCCACGAAGCGTTGGCCGCAACGTAGGTCGCGCCGACCAGAGCTGCCACAGGCAGCCAAACGGAACGGCGGGTGGTGAGGCCGAAGGCACGCAGCGCACTAAGCGAAGCGACTGCTACGATGAACCAGAGCCAAGCGAGGGCAGCCCAATGGTCGCCCGCCCAGACGGCAACAGCCGTAAGGGCAGTGAAAACGGAAACACCGAAAAACGAATGGGTTTCCCTTCGGTGCCGCAGAAGCCGACCCGGTATTCCGGAAAGTCCTCCCAACGAGCGCCCCGCGAGACTTTTCGGGTGGTCAATGTCGGGCAACAGCGCGAACCCAGGCACGCCGATGAAGAGGGCGAGAGCGTCCAGCGGGGGAGCGTTGGTGACGGTGGCCACGAAAGCAGCCACCGCCAGTCCCGACGCGGCGTGCGTGCGACCCATCATCGGTCGAACCCCATTCGGATCAGTACCGCTGCGCGGTGGTAGCACTTCACGGACTTGAGGCCAGCCGGGCAGTTGCACGCGTTCCGGTGGACCAGGTAGGTGTCGAACCCGTTGGAGGAGATCGCCAGGTAGAGGCCCGCGCGGCGCGTCGGCTGAAGGGCGTTGTCCTCGATCAGCTCCATTGCCTTGTCGATCTGCTTGGCGCTGAACTCGCGAACCAGCTCGTCGGCCAGCGCCTGAACCTCGGCGACCTTGGCCTGGTACTTGGTCCAGCAGGTGGGACCGAACCCGCGCTCCACGGAGAGGGAGTTGGTGAGCTTCCGGTTGCAACCCTTGCAGTTCATTTTCGGCTCCTGACCCGGGGGGCGCTTCCCCCCTCTAATAACAATTAAACCATACCCGTGCCCAGGTGTCAACCCCCCGCGCGCGGGGTTTCACTAGTGTTGACCTGGGTAGTCCACATGTGATATAATCGTAGATAGATGGGAGGACATGATGGCAGTCAGTAATCGCGAATTCGCTAGGGCGGTCGGGTGCAGCTCGACGATGGCGTCTCGGGTAAGGAACGGCGAGCGCAAGCCCGGTGCCGACCTGGCGTTCCGGATCAGGCGCGCGTTCAAGCTCGACCACAAGGCCCACGAGGACGCGTATCTCGCCGGTCAGCACGACTACGGCGACTTCCTGACCGTGCACGTGTTCAACAAGTAGACTCGGCCCCCGCATTCTACCGGCTCCTGAATGCGGGGGCCGCTCCATGCCCGGACCCGGGGGATTGACACAGGGGCACCGGAGCTGATAAAATCAGCCTATGATGGACAACGAACGGCCGATGATCGGCAAGGACCGCATCGATCTGTACGGGTCGATGATCACCGCGCTGCAGACCACGCTCGAAAGCCGGGGCTGGCACAAGTTCCGCGTCAACGAGTGGGAAGTCCCGGGCATGGACCCCAAGCCCGTCATCCGCTTCAACTACGCGCACCTTGAGTGGCGCGTGGTCCTGACGGTCGGCGGATCGTACGAACACCGGATGTCGGTGTTCGTCAAGGACGCGAGCACGCCCATTCCCAGCGCGATCGACCTCGCAGACTGGCTGGAGCAGAGGGTTGCGGACTCCCCCACTCACATGATATAATAGAATTACAAGGACGGGGCAGGAGCCCCCCGAACAAAGGACCTGACAATGACCGAGAACACCACCCCCGCCGAGAAGCCCGCCAAGGTCGTCAAGACCCAGCACCCCTGCAAGTGCGGCGTTCCCACGGCGGCTGGCAACGCGTGCAGCGGCGTCACCTTCGCCACCTTCGCTCCCGGCCACGACCAGAAGGCGGTCGGCTACCTGACCCGCCAGGTCGTCAAGGAGGGCAAGCTCACCACCGAGCAGGCGGTCGAGCAGCTCCGCAAGGTTGGCGCGTCCGACGTGCTGGTCGGCAAGCTCACGGCGGCCATCGCCCGAGAGACCAAGGCGTCCAAGGCCAAGGAGGCGGCCAAGGAGCAGGCGGCTGCCGCCCGCGTCGAGAAGGCCGCTGCCCGTGAGGCGGCCAAGGCCGCCAACAAGCCCGAGGTCAAGCCGAAGGACGAGGCCAAGACCGAGTTCGCCCGCGCCCAGGCGGCCAAGGTGAAGGAAGACCTGGCGGCCAAGGCGCAGACCACCAGCCAGAGCGCGGAGGCGAAGGCCAACGCGTAGCACCATCAGCCCAAAGCCCCCGGACCCGAAAGGGTTGCGGGGGCTAAGCTGTGTTTGGAGGCAGTTCAGTGTCCAAGATCGAATGCAACATCTGTGGGGGCCAAGTGTCTCTCGGGGAGGGTGGCGTTGTGGCCATTGAACACGAAAAGTGGTGTCCCCACACGTTTGAAGTCGATTGGACCCCCGACGTTCCCGGGGCTGGCTAATTAGTAATTCGATGTGGTACACTCGCCCCCGAGAGGGGTGGTGCCGATGCCGAGTCTTGATGACGATGGTCGGCCTAACAAGCCGCTGACCCGTGGCTGGGTCAAGCATCGGCTTATCCGACAGCTGGCGACGCAGACCGAGAATGACGAGGTTTACGCCGAAGAGTACGGCGTGACCCCGCGTGCGATCAGTGCGTTTCGAAGCCGGTGGCACTCGGAGATCGAGGAGGTCAAGGCCGACCTCGACAATCAGTTCAGCGCCCTGTGGATCGCCCGGAAGGAATTGCGGCTCGCCGAGTTGCAGGAGGACTGTGACCGCATCGGCGAATCCATGGACCCCGAGCTGCTGGCGGTCAAGCACAAGGCGATCCGGCACGTGTCTGAGGAGCTGGGCCAGTTGCCCGGTCGGAACAACCTGGTCGTGAACACCGCGCCCGTCACGTACCAGATCGAGGGCGTAGACATGGAGACGCTGCGATGAGTCGAACAGCCAGGTCCCGAGTAACGCTGTACCCGAACCTTCTCAACTGGGAGGCGCGTAACCTGGTCGAGGGCGTGAAGCCCCGATACAAGGTTCCGTTGCGCGCACAACTCGCCGTGCTGAACGCTAAGCAGAAGTACGAAGAGGATGGCACGATTCACGGCGCGGTCGTCGCCAAGCCCGAGAACAAGGTCTCCCCCGATGCAGAAGACGGTACACAGCTATAAGCCCTGGGGAGCGGCGAAGACTGCGTTTCACAGCCGAGACAGCGAAGTCCTGGTGAGTGGCCCAGCGGGAACGGGCAAGTCACGGGGACTGCTGGAGAAGCTTAACATGGTCGCGCTGATGAACCCCGGGATGCGCGGCCTCATCGTTCGAAAGACGCTGGTCAGCCTTGGGTCAACCGCCCTCGTCACGTGGCGAAAGTTCGTGATCCCCGAGTTGCTGGCCAGCGGCGACGTGTACTTTTACGGTGGCGGGCCTGAAGAGCCTGCCGGGTATCGGTACCGAAACAAAAGCTTCATCGCGATCGGCGGGATGGACAAGCCGACCAAGATCATGTCCTCGGAATATGACATCGTGTACGCCCAAGAGGCAACCGAGCTGACGATCACCGACTGGGAAGCGATCACCACCCGTCTGCGAAACTGGGTCGTGAGCTTCCAGCAGATCATCGCCGACTGCAACCCGGACGTCCCGACGCACTGGCTCAAGGCGAGGTGCGACCGGGGCGCGACCCGAATGATTGAGTCGATTCACGAGGACAATCCGCTGCTGTTCAACGAGGACGGCACGGTAACCGAGCAGGGCGCGGCCTACATTCAGAAACTCGACAACCTGACGGGCGTGCGTTACCTGAGGTTGCGCAAGGGAATCTGGGCCGCTGCTGAAGGCCTGGTTTACGAATCGTTCGACCCCGCTGTCAACCTGGTGGACGAGTTCGAGATCCCCCGGGAGTGGCCTCGCTACTGGTCTATTGACTTTGGGTACAAGAACCCGTTCGTCTGCCAGTTCTGGGCGCGCGACCCGGACGACCGGTTGTACCTGTACCGTGAGATCTACCACACCGAACGTCTGGTGGAGGATCACGTCAGGACGATCAAGCAGGCCGTGTCCAGGTGCACGGACTGCTGCGGAAACAAAACAGAAGATCCGAACCACTTCTGTTACGACTGCAAAGACTGCACGTGTGAGTGGACCGAACCAATGCCCTCAGTTGTGGTCGCCGACCATGACGCAGAGGACCGCGCCACGTTCGAGAAGCACATGGGCATCTCGACCAAGGCGGCTCGCAAGACGGTAAGTGACGGAATTCAGGCGTTTGACGCTCGGTTGCGTAAGCGATCAGACGGCAGACCCGGCCTTTACTTCCTGCGTGACGCCGTGTATGAACGCGACAAGTCGCTCGACGACCGCAAGTTGCCGTGCAGCTCGGTCGAGGAGATTGTGGGCTACGTCTGGGACGAAGGCCCGCAAGGCAAGATCAAGGACCAGCCCAAGAAGGAAAACGACCACGGCATGGACGGCGGTCGGTACTTGGTGGCTGAAATGGACCTGCAGCCCCAGCCGGGTGTGCGGATACTCAGGAGGAGAACGCATGCTCTCTAAGATGAACCTGCCTTTGGTGCTGTCCCTGCTGGCGCTGGTCGCCGCAGTGGTAGGCGCTTTCCACGTGAATGACATCGTGGGCTGGTTCGTGGTTGCTCTGGCCCTGCTGGTTGCCGAGTGGAGGATTAGTCAGTGAAGTCTACGTTCAGTGGTCTCGCGGCAGCGGTGAGGGGAGGTTCCCCAATCCCCTACGTGTCCAAGGCGATCAACCTGCCGTGGCTCCGGCAGAACGGCACCGAGAAGCAACTCAAGGCCATGGGTTCGGTCGGCACGCTGTTCGCGATCGTCAACCGCACGTCCACCGCCACTGCCTCGGTCGAGTGGTGTCTGTATCGCAAGCACGCGTCCGGCGACCCCGAGAAGCGGACCAAGATCACGCGCCACTGGGCGCTGGACCTGTGGAACAACCCGAACCCGTTCATGGACCGACACGAGTTCGTGGAGATCACGCAGCAACACGAGGACCTCACGGGGGAGGCGTGGTGGGTGATCGCTACCGACCCCCGCGCACCCACGCTGCCGATTTCCCTGTGGCCCGTCAGACCCGACCGCATGGCACCCGTGGCCGACGCCGAAAAGTACATCAGCCACTACGAGTACACCGGACCCCACGGCGAGCGGATCCGGCTCGAACTCAACGAGGTCATCTTCATCCGCATGCCCAACCCGTACGACACGTATCGGGGAATGGGTCCGGTGCAGTCCATTCTGACCGAACTGGACTCGACCAAGTACAGCGCGGAGTGGAACCGAAACTTCTTCATCAACGGTGCCGAACCGGGCGGCATCATCGAGGTCGAGTCGAAGCTCAACGACGAGCAGTTTGACGAAGTCCAGGCGCGTTGGTCGGAGCAGCACCAGGGCGTGTCGAACGCGGGTCGCGTCGCGATTCTCGAAGGCGGCATGAAGTGGAAGGATCGCACCTTCTCGAACCGGGACATGCAGTTCGTCGAACTGCGTGAGGTCAACCGGGACACGATCCTTGAGGCATTCGGCTTCCCCGAGTTCATGCTTGGAATTCTGCAGGACGCCAACCGAGCCAGTTCGGTGGCCAGCAAGGAGTTCTTCGCCGAATACCTCACCACCCCTCGGCTGGACCGCATCAAGGGCAGGCTCAACAAGGACTTCCTGGCGTGGTTCGGCGACCCCACGCTCGAATTCGACTACGAAGACCCCAAGCCCCAGGATCGCGAGGCCGATGCCATCTCGCTCAAGGCCCAGTCCGAGGCAGCGGTTGCCCTCGTGGGCGCGGGCTGGGATGACAAGGAAGTCCTGCAGACCGTGGGCCTTCCCCCCATGAAGTTCGAGAAGCCCGAACCGCCTGCACCGCCACCCCTCCCCGGAGAGCCCTCGGACCCCAACGCCGACCCCGCCCAGGCGCGCAGGCGGCTGACCAGGAGCTTCATCGACCCAAAAGGTTTCCGGGCGCAACTCGACGATGACGTTGACGCCCTGATTCAGCAAGCCGCAGACCAAATGGCAGCCGACTACGAGGACCAGCTGAATCGGCTGCTTGCCGCGTGGGATGAGATCGCAGCTCTTCAGAGGGCGGAGCTGGTTGAGCAAGTTCGAACCGTAGTGGCGAACGGTGATGTGGACGGGCTCACGGATCTCATCGTTTCCACGGACGCTGCCGCAAGTCTGGCCCAAGCGCACGCCATGGCGATGGCCATCATCGGTGCCCAGCAGGTTGTGAACGAGGCGGCTGCCCAAGGTGTGGTGGTCGAACCGGTCGAGCCTTCTGAAGACGATGTTGCCGTCCTCGCCCTGGCCGTTGTGCTTTTGCTTGCGGCAGCGCTCTGCACCGCGACCGCCCGCGAGGCGATGAGGGTGTGGGGACCAGAAACAGAACCTGACGAGGTGGCCCGCCTGATCGACGACTACCTGGCTTCACTGACCGACCGCGCCCTTCGGGACCAGCTCGGCGGGCTGCTGCACAATGCCCAGAACAAGGCCAGGTTTGCCACCATGTTGACAGCACCGTCAGCAATCTGGTACGCTACCGAGCGCAACGATGCGAATGCCTGTGGACCTTGTAAGGACATCGACGATCACCAGTTCGATTCCCTTACCAGTGCATTCCTCGCGTACCCGAATGGTGGCTATGTAAACTGCCTCGGTGGCGTCCGCTGCCGTGGGTCCGTAGTCCCAGTTTGGAGGGGGGAGGAATAGTGCGCCGTAGGTCACGGCCGAAGCCGATCAACATGAAGGCAGCTACTGCTGTCGATCGAGGCTTCCGAATGGAAGCCGACACCGAAGCCGACGTCACCGACGTTGTGATTTATTCGGAGATCGGCTACTGGGGCATCGAGGCCGCGTACTTCATTCGCGAGCTGGCGATGGTCACCACTGGCAACATCAACCTCAGGATCAACTCGCCCGGTGGCGACGTGTTCGACGGAATCGCGATTTACAACGCGCTCGTCGGTCACCCCGCCAAGGTTACCACTTACGTCGACTCGCTGGCAGCGAGCATTGCGAGCATCATCGCCCTTGCGGGTGACGAGGTCGTGATGGGCAAGTACTCGATGATGATGATCCACGACGCGTCGGGTGGAGTGGGTGGCAACGCCGAGGACATGCGGGCGATGGCCGACCTGCTCGACAAGATCAGCCAGAACATCGCCCAGGCGTACGCCGACGTGTCAGGTGGAGACGCCGACGATTGGCGACAGAAGATGCTCGCCGAGACCTGGTACACCGCCGACGAAGCAGTGGCAGCCGGACTGGCCACCAGAGTCGACGAGCAGAACAACCGCCGCGTCGACAACTCCTCGTGGATCAAGGGTCTCAAGAACAAGACGCTGTTCACCGAGCGTCCGGCCCCCTCGATCGACCTCGACATCAAGATCGAGGGTGACGCCACCAAGTTCATTCAGACGGTTCGCGCTCACGCCAAGTCCAAGCACGACTGCGCCGACAAGCTCGGCCGGTGTTGCACCCCCGAACCCGTGGAGGCCAAGGAGCCTTCGGGGGAGGGTGGCGTTGAGCCGACATTCACACTTTCGGCGGATGCATTCACTACCGCGCTGCGGTTTGCTGCCGAACCCCCGGTGCCCGAGACCGAAGCACCGTTCAACTTCGACCCCGAGGTCTTCCAAGCGATGATGGCCGACCGTTCAGCGTCTGCCCCAGCGATCGCGCAGAAGGTCCAGCCTGAGGAGCCGAAGCCGTTCGCGGATTTCGACTTCCTGCGCAACATCATCACCGACAAGGCCGTTTCAGTAGAGAGGAACGGGTGACATGCCCGACCTGAACGTCGACGACATCGAGATTCCTCGGGGATCGCACGAGCTGGAGACCCTGCTCCGTGACCCGGACAAGATGCGAGCCATCTTCACCGGGGGCAAGCCCGAGAAGGCCCACGAGTTCATCACCAACTACGCCAATGTCGTCATGGGTCAGAACCAGGACATCGCGACGCAGGTCCGGGACGAGACGAGCCGGGTTCTCGGCAACTGGCTTCGGGAGAATGCCCAGCCGACGATCACCCCCGTGAACCTGGGTCTTCCGCAGTCCGGATACAACGGTCGCCCGAGCGACGGCGCGTCGATCGACACGTACACCAAGCAGGGCCTGTTCTCGGCCAAGGCCATGGGTGCGTCGATCAACAACGAGTTCGAGTCCGGCGCGCAGTACTTCCAGTCCATCTGGCACAACACCAACCGTGACGCCCAGTTGCAGGCCAAGCTCCACCGCATCCGGAACGCGTTCAGCTCGACCGTTCCCAGCGAGGGTGGCTTCCTGATCCCCGAGACGCTGCGGTCCGAGCTGCTGCGGGTCAGCCTGGAAACGAGCATCGTTCGTTCCCGGGCGCGGGTCATCCCGATGGAGACCCTGCGCGTCCCGTTCCCGATGATCGACTCCACGTCGAACGTCAGCTCGGTCTACGGCGGTATCCAGGCGTACTGGACCGAAGAGGGCGCTGCCCTCATCGAATCGCAGGGCACGTTCGGCCGGATCGTCCTGGACGCCAAGAAGCTGACCGCGTACACCGAAGTCCCGAACGAGCTCATGAGCGACACGATCAGCTCGTTCGAAGCGTACCTCAACCAGATCTTCCCGGAGGCCCTGGCCTTCTACGAGGACGACGCGTTCTTCAACGGCAACGGCGTGGGCATGCCGCTGGGCTTCGTCAACGCGACCGCTGCCGTCTCGGTCACGGCGGAAGGCGGCCAGGCCGCTGGCACCATCGTCTGGGAGAACATCGTCAAGATGTACTCGCGGATGCTGCCGCAGTCCCTCAACCGCGCGGTGTGGCTCTGCTCCATCGACACCTTCCCCGAGCTGGCCACCATGGCGCTGTCGGTTGGCACGGGCGGCTCGGCCATCTGGCTGAACAACGGCGCGTCCGGCCCGCCGATGACCATCCTGGGTCGTCCGGTCATCTTCACCGAGAAGCTGCCGACCAAGGGCAACGCTGGCGACATCATGTTCGTCGACCTCGGCTACTACCTGATCGGCGACCGGCAGGTCATGTCGGCCATGTCCAGCCCGCACTACCGGTTCGGCAACGACAAGACCGCGTTCCGAATCATCGAGCGGGTCGACGGTCGGCCGTGGCTGCAGACCTCGATCACGCCCAAGAACGGTGGAGCTGCGCTCAGCCCGTTCGTCAAGCTGGCCACCCGCTCCTAAGGGTAACTGGAGCGCGGGCAATCGACCCCCCGCGCTCCAGCCAGGCAGGCATTCAAACCCCTGAACGAAAGGCAAAAAGATGGAGGCCCTGGGCCGCGTCTTCAACGTTCAGTCCGCAATGGACGGCGTTTACGTCAATCTCCGCGACTGCGATTCGGTCGCGTTCGTCTGCTTCCTGACCGGTGGCGCTGGCGACACCTACACTCTTCAGGAGGCCACCGCCTCCGGTGGCACGGGCGCGCAGAACCTCGCCACGATCACCGAGTACTACACCAACACCGGCAACGGCACCGACGCGTGGGTTCGTCGGACTCAGGCTGCCGCCGCGACCGTGGTCGCTGCCGCCTCCGCCGACCAGAACCAGGTCGTGTTCCACGTCAACTCGTCCGAGCTGAGCGACGGCTACAAGTACATCAAGGTCGCCTCGACCGGCTCGGGTGCGGTCGTCGCCATCCCCTACGACCTGAAGGTGCAGCGCAAGCCCGCCAACCTTCCGGCGATCGGAGTCTAATCGATGTCCGTCATCATCCAGGGCGATCAGCTCCGGGCGCTGCGCATCGGGCAGATCGCGTCCAAGGCGCAGGCTCTGTCGGCTGCCACCCTTCCCATCTTCACGATCGCTGGTGGTCGCGTTCTGATCACCGCGTTCTACGGCGTGGTCACGACTGCGATCACGGCCACGGGTGGCACGCTCGCCCTCCAGACCAACCCGACCGTGGGCACCACCTCGACGATCGTGCAGGCGACCGACCTCGGCACCACCGACTCGGCCATCGGCGACATCATCGGTACCCGCGACCAGGGCGACGGCACCACCGATTTCGCCATCAACCAGTTCGCCCTTGAGGGCCTGGTTGTGGCGACCGGCCAGCTGGAGATCGTCGGCGCGACCGGCGCGAACGGCGCGGCCACCTTCTACGCGGGCTGGATCCCGCTGGACAACGGCGCGACCCTGGTTGCCGCCTGATGTCAGTCATCTGGGAGTGCGAGAACTGTAAGGCCCAATGGTGGGTCCACCTGTTCTCGTGCCCCAGATGCAAGAATGGAGCCACAGTGGCAAAGTCAACCGTAAACAACGGCGCGTCCGACGCCACCCTCCCCGAGAATCCTCCGGCCCCCCCGGTGGCTGAGCCCGTCGTGGACGAGGTCGAGCCGGAACCGGAGTTCGAGGAGACCCCCACTCCGACCCGCGAGGACTGGACGGAGCACTACGAGGCCAAGACCAAGGCCGAACTGGTCGACGAGCTGTACGGGCTGGACCTGCCGACGTCTGGCAACAAGCCCGAGCTGGTCGAGCGACTGGTGGCCTGGCAGTTCCGGACCGAAGCCCACGCGGGCGTGGCTGAGGCGAAGGGTACGGCCCACGAATGAACGGCGGCGCAGTCCTCCTCAAGCAACGCGAATGGCGCTGGGAGTGCCTGTCGTGTGACCTCACCGACGTCACCTACAGCAACGAGTTCCACACCCGGTTCCACTCATGTCGAGGACTGCGCGGTCTGTCGGTCGCTATGGTTCCCGCTGGCACCAAGGGCAAGCACGTCCTGAACGAACGCGAGGACTGGATCGGCAAGGAAGATGTCCAGCTCGACGGGGAAGACCGACCTACCATGTCCGTGGTCACCGTGAGGGACGACGGCACCGACTGCACGGTTTACGCCCCGTGCGCGACCGCCACCGTGGAGGGCTGACCAATGGCATGGTCGAACAGTAAAATCTCCCGTCAGATGCTGACCGACTTCTTCGTACGCACGTCCGGGTTCGCGATGGACCTCGACGGCGACGCGTTCAAAGCGGTCCTGTACAACAACTCGATCACGCCGGACAACGACGTCTCGGCCGCGAACTTCGCGTACAACGCCGGTCAGTGGGCCAACTCCAACGAGGTGGCGGACGGTTCCGAGTGGACCGCTGGTGGCGTGGCCATCGGGTCGGCTGCCCTGAACTCCAGCACCGCCGACCTGGTGTTCTTCGACGGCAACGACGTGGCGAGCGGTTCGTCGGCCACGCTGGCGAACGTGTACGGAACGCTGGTCATCGACGACACCGTGACCACTCCGGTGGCCGACCAGGGTCTGTCGTACAACTACTTCGGTGGGGCGAACTCGATCACGGACGGTCTGTTCACCGTGGTCTGGCACGCCAACGGCATTTGGCGCATCGCGCTGTAAGGTGGTTCCCATCGACGAGTAGGGGGTGGCATGCCTTCCGTTCGATCGGTCGGTACTGCCACCTCCGGCACGACGACCACCAGCGTTACCATCAACAAGCCCGCTGGCCTTGCGGACGGCGACTGGCTTTACATTCCCGTGGTCAATCGGGGAGCGACCACCGCACCTTCGTCGCCAGACGGTTCGTTTACCCTGGTTCACGACTACCCGGCTGCTGACTACTGGGGCGGGGTTTACCGCAAGAAGATCACGTCCGCTGGGTCCGAGCCGTCTACCTACACGTTCAGTGGGTTCACCAACTCGTGCACCGGTTGGGCCGCCGCGATTCAGGACGCAGACGGCACCAACCCTGAGCACGTGTCAAATCACCGCGTCAACACTGGCTCAGCGACCGGAACCACA
>JACCDQ010690340.1_pt1 | contig 14707 bp, 10 predicted proteins | sample 7446031 | NCBI WGS metagenome assembly JACCDQ01 (sample SAMN15323442, study PRJNA562643) | freshwater metagenome | isolation source: river surface water | place: USA:Blue River Watershed | collected 2017-08-17
ATTTTAGACGCCATATCAGTCGAAGTTTTAAAAACTTGATCTGTAATACCGCCAAGACCGCTATCCATCTTCGATTTAAACTTAAAGATGATCATCGCAACAACTGCTACCAGTAGAATATACTCTGTAGAAGTTTGTCCGCTTTCATCCTTAAAGTATGCCATTAAAGTTTTCATGGAATCTTCCTCCCTATGTGTCTCCGTACGAATCCTTGTCGGAGTGATCCATAATTTACTTAAGTTCTATCTGGTATTATTTTACCATATTCCTCGGTTTTTCATGATCTCAACACTTGAAAATGATGAAATTTATCCCAAGTCCCTAGAATCACAGGCGGGGCAAAAAGTTTACTAGAGAACTCTAAACATTATGTGTATAATAAAAGTGGGTCTAGGAGTTGGCATTTAGCTGGTTCGCTCTACAAAGATATATTCGGGAGCGGTCCCTGGTCACGGTGAGCAAGCTCATATTAATCCCTGTGTGGATTTTTCAGTGAGAAGCCTAAAGCGACTACTAACTGCAGCCACCTATTTTAAGAATGGGCGGAACCGAAGTAAGTCCAATGCCTAGGCTCTTTTTTCAAACAAAACTAAATTGTTTTCAGTTATTTTTAAATCCCAATTTTTTGCATCCTTACTTAGCTGATCAAAGAGATTTTTAAGCTCTGATTTATTAATAACTACAAATTTAACATTTAATTTATCAAATTCTTCATTAAAATTAGTGGAAAGACCTGAAGCTATCTTTTTATAAAGTTCGAAATCACTTTCAGAAAATATTATATTTCTTGTATCAATGAAAATTTTCTTATTTTGTGCAAAGGCTAAGTAAGACCCTAACTCCCATTGATTAAAAATATTTCCTACTTTTTTGTTTTCAGACAAATATTTTGAAATTTGCAAAGGAGTATTAGCAGAATAAACCTCAGCTTTACTTTTGTGTAACCAATTCTTAAAGAGGGTTTTATTTTGTGGCAAAAAAACATATAGCGATAGCAATATAAAAAAACTTATCAAAAGATTAAGCTTGGACTTTTTAGATTCAACCTCTTTTTTTTCTATTAGAAGATTTTCGTAATTAGAAACTATGAATATAGGGAAAATGATAAATGACCAAATTGTATTTCGAATTGCAAATACTCCAAAAATTAAAAAGAAAAAAAATGTCAAACTGGTATAGGTAATATTTTTTATACTTTTTTTTGCCTGGATCCAAATTCCAATTAGAAATATGAAGTAAAAGAATAATATTTGAGAAAAATATTTACCACATCCAAAGGTTATATTCCATTCATCAATTCTTCTAAGTTTGGACAACTGCGCTGTAAAGATAGCAAGTTCAAAAACTTTAAACCCATTCACATTTAATCCAGAAGTGATAATAAGCGATATCAAAGTAGACCATTGCCACAAATTATTTTTTCTCGCTAATAAATAATCACTACCTAACTTAATAGCTACTAAACAAATCAATATTAACCAGCTTCCGTGAATATTTACCCAAATAATATTTATGATATTTAAAAAAAGTAATTCTTTTAAGCCAAAAGACTGAATTCGATTGATATATCCAAATGAAAACAAAAATAAAGGCAGGGCCAACATCGCTGGTCTATCAATAAAGACAAATGATACTCCCCACATTGCTATAAAAAAAAGGGTGAATTTTTTAAAGTTCCAGCCTTTATTTTCTTGTTGAAAAACAAAATAAAACTGAAATAAAAATAAAATTAGTATTAATTTATGAAAGATTGAAACACCAATTAATGAAAAGTATTTTTCGATAAAAGCATAAATATAAACTGTGAATAACGGATAAAACAAGTCGGTTGTTACAAGAAAGCTAAAGCTGTCTCGATTATGAATAGTTCCAGAATTTAATATTTTTTTTCCTTCAGCTACCCAAATAGCAAGATCTCCAGTTTCAATTGGTAAACTAAAAAAATAAATTAGGGGTAAAATAAAAAATAGAAAAGTATAAAATTGATTTTTATTCATTCTTATTTAGATTAAGCTCAGTTCATTTTTAAGTAAATTGATCTTTTAAAATCTTGACATGTTGACCAAGGGGAATGATCATAAAAGTATGATCGATAATTTAGAAATAAATTTACAGAATAAATTTGAATGGATTGAATCTCTAGCACTTGAAGAGATTAACATGGAAGAATCTGGCGTGGTTAATATTAACAGCCATTTAAACCCAAATTTATTACTTGAAGAATCGTCGATTGAACTCATGAACACCTTAAGAGACAAAATCGAAGGTGCTATTTCTAAGTTTAATCAGTACCGTTCAATTAACAATTCTCATGCCCAGATAAAAATTTTTAAAATTTCAAACACTGTAAATGATTTTATGCTGTTTCGAAATTCACTTAGGCTAATTTTTGCCAGAAAATCCAATGACATTATTTCGATTGGTTTCTTAGCAAATGGCAAAGAAATCTATGGTGCCCGACTTGGATTCAATGATAAATTTGGCTCAACCTCAATTCATGAATTGAAGGCCAACCTAGGTCCATTTAATAAAGTCATTTGGAAATTCAACAATGAACTAGTTGATATTGATTCTTTAGTAAGACACTACGTCACAGAATTTATTATTAATTCTTCTCGATAAATCTTTTTAAGTTTTCTGTAAATTGAATGCTCCCATCTAATTTAAAATGAGAATTATCCCAATAGGCTTTTTCTGGGATTTGATAGCCTAATTTATTTACAAAAACTATGTCCTTATTTTGAATACTTTTTATTTTTGAAACTAAGTTTTCTGTATTTTCTGAATTTTTAATCCAATCGGGCAAAATCAAAAAAACTTTTTTATCTTTAAACTTTCCTGCGATTTTATCGATTGCACTTAATTCATTTGAATTTATATCAAATTTAAATTTATTTTTCACTACTCCAAGCCCATTCACATCTTTTATTTGATAGAATCCTTGAGAACTTAATATCTCACTCGTGAAAACTAGCTTCAAACTTACAATATTACTTAATTTATTGATAAAATAAGTTTTTAAATTGATTAAATCTTCCCATTTTAAATAAAATCGAATCTGGAATATTTTAAAATAAAATTTTACTTTAAAAGCTAAGCCTTGCAAGTCATCAAGATTTCCTTTTTTTAATGAATAAGCATCAAATAATTCAAAAAAACTATATAAATTACTTCTAGCTATATATTGAAAAAAATCTTCATCTCCATGTTTGACGGAAAAAGAGTTCTGAATTATTAGACCTTTTTTTATCTTAGTTGTGTCAATAGTATCTATGATTTTAACAAAATCTAAAGGACTACTTCCAGGTATGCATAAGGACCAAGTATTTTTACTAATTGCGTTTGGGATAATTGAATGAAAAGCCGTTGAATCGCCAATAACTAAATAATCAATTGTATCTATTGATTTGATCATAGGTAATAATTCATTGAGAACAATATTCATTCTAATTGAAACTCGATCAACATTTTTTTGAACAAAATGATCTTGAAGAAACACATAACTTGAAAAAGTAATAAGGAGTATAAAAACATTAATAAGAATTTTCTTCATTCAAAAATTTTAGATTGTATTAAGAAATATTCAAGGAAATAATAAAAAAAGTTGCCTCATTCGAGGCAACTTTTTTGTTATTAAGCTGAAAGTAATTTAAGAGCGGTATTCGGTGCTTGATTCGCTTGTGCAAGTACTGAAACACCAGCTTGAAGAAGAATATTGTTCTTCGTCATATCTGCTGTTTCTGCGGCGACATCCACATCTCTAATTCTTGAATTAGCTGCTGATAAGTTCTCATCGCTAATTTCAAGGTTAGTAGTCGTAGACTGAAGCCTGTTTTGAAGAGCACCAAAGTTCGCTCTAACCCCGTTGATGTGCACCAAAGCATCATCGAGTTTTTTAAGCGTCGTTTGTGCGCCTTCTTTAGATGAAACTGTTTCCAAGGCAAGATTAAGAGTTTGCAGTGTTGCATCTGATCCTGTTCCATCGTAAATAAGTCTATCAAGAACTGGATCATTTTTAATACCCACCTGAAACTCGAGCCTTCCACCGGAACCATCGAGAAGTTTAATCCCATTGAAATCTGAAGATTTTGCAATTCTATCAATCTCTTCTTTAAGATTTTGAAATTCAATGTCACTAAAACTTCTTTCTTGAGTTCCCACCGTATCAGATGCGGCTTGTACTGCAAGCTCTCTAAGTCTGATAATGATGTTGGAAATCTCATTCAATCCACCTTCTGCCGTTTGAAGCATGGAGATCGCATCTCCAGCATTTCTCTTGGCCTGTCTCATCCCTCTAATTTGGGCTTTTAAGTTCTCACTAATCGCTAAGCCTGCAGCATCGTCTCCGGATTTTGTAATTCTTTCCCCTGAAGATAATTTCCGTAAGTTATCATTCAAGTTTCTGGTATTAACCCCTAAAGATCTCTGCGCCGATAGCGACGGTATATTTGTATTAATTCTAATTCCCATATTAATCTCCTATCATACCCAAACCTCCTGTTAAATAGTCGAGCATCCTTGCTCAACAAAATTGTTAATATTTAAAATTCTTAAATTACTGTTTTGCTCTAAATTACTTTTTTACTTAATAACTAAATCGCTGAACAACAACTCACACTTGCAGGCATGCTTGTTGCTCAACGATAGGGTTCACCTATCGTTGAGAAGCAGCCTGAATAAGAGTCAATGCACTGTTAGTACTTGAGTTCGCTTGAGAAAGCACACTAGTACCAGCTTGCATTAAGATATTCTGTTTAGTTAACTCTGCAGTTTCTGCAGCTACGTCAGTATCTCTAACTCGAGAATTTGCAGCAGCAAGGTTCTCAATCGAAACTTGGATGTTGTTTACTGTTGATTGTAATCTGTTTTGTAAAGCACCAAAGTCAGCTCTGATACCTGAAACAGAAATAATCGCTTGGTCAATTGACGTTAGTGAGTTCTGTGCAGAAATTTTATCTGAAACTGAAGCCAGGTTTAACCCTAAAGCTGCCACGTTAACGTCTGCTGAAGAAGCATCGAACGTTAATCTGTCTGATATAGGATCATTTCTTGTACCAATTTGAATATCAAACACTGCACCAGTACCATTTAGAAGCGGTACGCGGTTAAATTCTGTCGAGTTGGCAATACGGTCGATTTCTGAAGTCAATTGTTCAAATTCCACGTTAAGGAATTTTCTTTCTGTTGCTCCGATAGTATCAGAAGCAGCTTGTACAGATAGTTCTCTTAATCTGATTAAAATGTTCGAAACTTCTGACAATGCACCTTCCGCAATCTGAACTAATGAAATACCGTCTTCAGCATTTCTTTCAGCTTGTCCTAATCCTTTAATCTGTGCTTTTAAGTTTTCTGAGATCGCAAGCCCTGCAGCATCGTCACCAGCTCTGTTAATTCTTTGACCTGATGATAATTTCTCTAAGGCCTTGTTCATCGAGATTCGAGTTGAACCTAAGTTCCTCTGTGCGTTTAACGACGCGACGTTTGTGTTAATTCGAAGTCCCATATAATCCTCCATGATTTTTGGTTTAAAAGAATCTTCATGATTCTTTCGTGAGAGTAGTTCCCACACTTCTTGTAAATCTTTTCGACAATTAAAAAAAAAGCTTTAGAAAAAAAGTGAAAAAAAATTAAACATTTTCCACTGGGTAAGTATCTGAAATCAAAGAACATTGCAATAACACACCAAAGAGCTCGGAAATAAAATCATCTAAAATCTGTACACCTATTTGCTTTTTGTCGTGATAATAGACATATGGAAATTCAATCTCTCTACAATAGGCAAGATAAATTAAATGAATATATCAATGTAATTGAAACTGAATTCAATTACACCAATCCATATTCTTATAAAGTTGATTTCGCGCCTTTATTTAATCAAAGCAATTTGCAAAATTGTTTGTTTCTTGAAGAGGAAAATAAAATAATTGCCACTGCTGCTTTCGTAATTAAAGACATGATTTATAAAAATGCTTTAATCAAAGTCTGTATGATAGGTGCGATGGCGACGAGAAATGAATTTCAGGGTAAAGGTCATTTTAAAAAACTATTTACTCACATTATAGATATCAATCAAGATAAAGTTGGATTATTTTTCTTATGGTCTGACCAGCACTCACTTTATGAAAAGTACGAATTCTATCCTTCCGGCAAAACAGTTGAGCTTGGTTCAAATGAATTTAATGAGCCTGAAAATTATAAAAAAGCAGAATTTAGAAACCTTAGCTCGAAAGAATTGAACGAAATAAAAATACTCTACTCTAAAAACATAGAGCAAAAATATTTTACGATTCAAAGAAATAGTAACTGGGAAGATGTAATCAAAGTAACATCTGCACATCTTTATATAAAAAAAAATAAGCAAAATGAGATTATTGCATACTTTCTTTGCCATAAAGGTTTCGACTTATCAAATATCATCCATGAGTTTGCTGGTAATAATTTAAGTGAGGAATTGAGTTATTTAAAAAAATTCAAACTTTGGTTGCCAGAAAATTTTAAAAACTATAATTCCACTCTCCATTTAAACCTTACTGCATTAGTTAGAATCGGAAATATTAAAATAATTGAAACTTTTATAAAGCAATACTCAAAAAGAAGCATCTCGCTAAATTCTCAAAATGAAGAAATAGTTTATGAACTTGATGAAATAAAAGAGTCATGTTCAAAAAAGGATTTTTTAAATAACTGGTTGGAGTTATCAGAAAATTCCAAGCTAAAAGAAATTCAAATTTCACCATATATCAGTGGCATCGATAGTATTTAAAAATCATCCTTTTTAGCGATTTGTGGTTTAAAGATCGAGTTCACATATTTTGGCGATATGTGATAAGGAAAGTATTGATCTTTAATTTTATGAATTTCACTTAAAGAATCTTTAGACAAATAAGGAAAACTATTTGCTTCAAAAGCTTTAAAGTCTATTGAATAGAAATCTTTTTTCAAAAACAAAAAAGATTCTTCGGCCATTCTATATGGAAAAATTGTTTTAAAACCTGAATAAAAGACTGTTGAAGCAAAAATTGAGTTACTCAAGACATGTCGTTCATTGAAAATCTGATTTACATGATCCCGAGAATAATCTGATTCCTTTTTCTCGTTAATTTTATTAAAAAATGGAGTGTCTAATACAACAAATCCATCGTCACTCAATGCTCTAAATACAAATTTGTAAAATTCTTTGCTATAAAGTTTAGATAAATCATAAGAATTCGGATATGGAAAATCAATAAAGATTGCGTCGTACTTATTTTTAGTATTCCTTAAATAATAAAATCCATCATTAATTTCCACAAATACTTTTGGATTTTTTAAACTCGACTCACTTAAATCTTTAAATCGTGTATTGGCCAATTCAACCATTTTTTGATCTAGTTCAATATGATGAATACTTTTGATGCCTTCATATTTCACCAATTCTCGAATTAATAACCCATCACCTCCACCGAGTACTAAAACTTTTTCCGGTATCTTTGAATTCAAAGCAATTGGTACATGGGAAAATGCTTGGTGGTAATAGAACTCTGTTACAGTTGAAAACTGAAAATGAGTATCTAGGGTCAATATCGTTGTATCTTTTGTATTGCCTTCTTCTTTATAGGGAAATTGAAAAATATCAACATATTGATATAATGATTTACTTCTCTCAACTTTATCCATTTTATCTATTGTGTTAATTAAATCATCAAAGTCGAGATTATTATTAGATAAAATTCTAGGTAAATAATAGTAAAACTTTAAATAACGTTGAGTGATGATCTCATTATTCAAACCTATAATGAGTATTACAAGCGCTGTAAATCCAATAATGGGATAATTGGTCCAACTTTTAAATTGTCTGTTCTTTAGAGTTAAATAAATGCAGGTTAATAAATTCAAGCTAGCAACGACAATCGAGGTTTTAACAATGTCTAATTTAGGTAAAAGAAAAAAAGAAAAGCAGATAGTTCCGATTAACGTTCCGATGTAACTAATCCCAAGAATTCTATTTTCACCAAGACTTTCATATTGGCGATCAAGCTTCATCCACTTAATCAGTAAAGGAATTTCAAATCCTGACAATAATCCAATTGCAAAAGTTAACAATTGAACAATAATAAAAAACAAGATTTTAACCACTAACATGTTTTGAACATATTCAGAAGTATAAAATTGACCGGTGTTGTAAAAGAAAACATTTTCAAAATACTTTAATGTGGCATGAAAAAAATAAACGTAAGGAACAATGATAGCTCCTAAAAATGAAAGACCTAATTCAACTTTCATTAAAGAGCGATACATATCTGTGACTCTTTCTGATAAAAATGCACCTATTCCTAAACCACCAATATAAATACCAATCGTTAAGGATTGCCACCAAATTTGACTGCCCGTAATAAGTGCCAAGGTATTTGCTAAGAGCAATTCGTATACAATGCTACAGAATGCTAAGATTATTGAGATTAGAGCTATTTCAAATTTATATTTATCTAGTTTCACTACTTCGCTCCTGAAAAGTATAAAGAGCTTTCTAAAAAGTTGTTTATTGAACTTGAATTTATTAGGACCAATAACCAAAAGACAATGAACAAGAATGAAAGAAATTTTGAAATTTTAGAGCTTATATTAAATGATATAACAACTATCAAAGCGGCAATTGCATTGGTAATAGATACAATATATCCAATTGTAAAAATATGAAAATTAGGAAGAATAATAATTGGAAAAGCTATCGCTGCAATTAAAGTTCCCAAATAATCTAAAGCCAAAATTCTATTTTTCCAAAAATGATAATACTCCCCTACCATGTCCATTAAAAGGGGAAGCTCAATCCCCGCAATGAATCCAATTAAAAAAATCAAACTGTGATTAGTCGTGCTTAATGTCCACTGAATCATAGGATGGTAAAAGCTAATATTGAAAAAAACCGCAAGGTAATTGAAAATAAAATCAACAAACAATACAAAAATTGGCGCTAGCCCACCTATCAAAGATAAGCCTAATTCTATATTAATAAAGCTTTTAAACTTATTCCCTTTAATAATCTTGTTATACAAAAGAGCTCCAAAGCCCATTGCTGCAATATAAATACCAATTGTTAAATTATATCTAAGAGCAGTATTTCCCATGGTTGTAGAAAGCGACTGAGCAAGTAACAATTCATACAACATCGTACTGGTAGCAACCAATACTGTCAGAACCCCAATAAGAGTTGCTTTTTGTTTTGACTCTAAATGAGTTATTTTTCCTCGATGCAAAATTTTTGATTCATATCTTTTAAGAGGTACCGCTATCTTTATTTCTTCAACAACTTTATCTAAATTTGCAGAAAGATTACAAATATAAATATCCATACTGAAATAATTATGTTCGGGATAGGTGTGAATTGTAAAATGAGATTCTGCCAATATGAAAGCGATTGTCTCTCCATGGGGATGAAACTTATGCTCAATCCTATTTACTACCGTAAAATTCTTTTCAATTATTTCTTTAATTTTATTTAAGTATTCTTCTTTCCACTCGTTTTCACAAACGGCATCTAAAAAAATATGCTGAGAAAGTGTATCCATTAAACTTTCCTATTTTCCGCAAACAATAAATCAAAAAATCTAAATTTCTTGATTAGATAAACCATAAATATAACTATAAAAATATAACTCCACACTTCAATACTTCCAGCTGTGTGCACTTTCCCGAACATCGTATGCAAAAAAGTACTTATTGGGACTACAACTTTAATCAAAAGAATTCTATGAAAGAAAAACACTAAAAGGGAATTCATACTTATCCAAGTAAAAAGAGGAAAATTGATTTTTATATTTTTTCTTTCTAGCAGTAAGAAAAAAGAAATGACTGCCATCTGTGCTCCCCAAAGGAAAAAGCATCCAAGGAGTGTTCTGGCAGTTTCGTGTTCATTTGAAAGTGCATTGGTCCAATCTGAAGGAAGATAGTACCCTCCAGTTAAAAAAAACACCGCACACATTAAGATACCAAGCCCAATAAAGAGATAATCTTTTGTCTCTTTTATTTTTTCGACATAGTAGTGACAATGGCCCAAAATAAATCCCAGGCATCCTGAAGTTAAAAAATATTCAATTCTTGCATCATATTCGAAACTTGGATGAATATTAGTCATCATATATTCTTGAAAAGCATCTGACCATTCATCGACTGGAAAAATAAATCTCAAAAGAGAGAAGAATAATAAAATCCAAATACTTTTCATCCCAAATAAGGAATATAAGACCGAAATCAACCCAAGAACTATCATCCAAAGAATAAAAGGATAAATTGAAATCGATTGACCAAAATCTGGTGAAACTAGAAAAACTTCAAATATGAACAAAACTATCAACATTCCATAAAGTGTTAATCTAGATTTTAGGGTCTCTTTTACCTTTTCAGGTGTTTTAGCCGCCAAGTTAAATGCTGACATCGTTAAATAGATTTGAGAAACCCAAGGGATGAAGATTGTCCCTAAAATATAATTAAATAAATCTGCGGGGAGCTGCTTTCCTATCATCGGTAAATGGATGGAGTATGTTGTTCTTAAAGCGGCGGCATCTCTAAAATACTCCACGTACCACATGTTCATATAGTACGTGAAGTGTTCATCTAGTGCGAGTATTATGAATAAACCACGTAAAAAATCTAAATTGACAATCCTTTGTCTATCTTGCATTAATTTTTCTCGATATCAGCCTTCTCTTTTTTCTTATTTAAAACTTTATCGTAGTTTCTAATGTAAGCATTGGTGATCTTTTCAAACAATGTTTGCTCATCATTTGAATTAAACTTATCTTTATTCATTTTATTTCTAGCATCGATTGCATCAGCAATTCTTTCTGAGTCTTCATCGTTACCAGCGCCTGATCCGTTAGCTGCGGCACCTTGATCTCCACTTCCATTTGCACCACTTCCAGCTGTTGAAGATTTACCCGACCCTGAAGAGGCACCATTGTTCATATAGGCATTTGGATCATATGCAGATGCTCCACTATTTAGACCTGCACCACCGTTTCCATATTCACCTGGAACAAAGGTAGAAGTTTTAGCATCAGTTGCAGAAGTTCCACTTCCCATACCACCTTTAGAGTTAATTGAAGCCGTTAAGCCTGAATTAAACTTTTTAGAGAAAGATGCTGCGGCTTTTTGGTTTGCTTCAGCTCTTGCTTTGGTATTAGCATTTGAAGATGCTATAGCTTTTTTAAATGTAGCCAATTTTGCAATTTGTTCTTTTCTGGCCAATCTATTTTTTCCAACTGCATTTAAGAAAGCCGTTTCGTTAGCAGAAAAGTTTGCACCACTAGTTTGCGTTGCAGAATTAGCACTTAAATTTAATAATTGTGAATCTAGGTTTCCATTACTTAATAAAGCACTTAAGGCTTTACCATTCTCTAGTTCCTTTTTCGTTTTGTCGATTTCTGCATTTAATGCTTTAAGTTTTCCAAGATCAGTTGTACCCATTTGATTTTTATAAATGTCTAATGTATTTAAATAATCTTCCATATATTTATTATTTAAATTTGTGAAAGTTTGAGTTGCTTTCGTAGCTCCAGTTGCTAAAGTTCTTGAAACTCCGTTTGACATTGTATCTAAGTAAAGCTCAGCTCCAAATGGTGGAAATGTAATTTCTTTACTTCTTGATTGTTTTGGCCAAACGTAGTGATAATCAAAAGCATAGTCTGCAAATTTTTCAAGATTTTCTGTATCTGTCTCTTCGATAAATTTATTTTCAATTGCATAAGCTTTCGCTTTTGACTTAATAATCTTCACTAAATCCGCATTTAATAGATAATTAGAAGTTGGATCTGTACCAATCATTGGTGCAAATAATCCAGCAACCGTTTCATTGATAAATTCTTGTTGCATGTAACCTTCACCAATTTGACCTCTAGCAGACACACTTTGCATATGTGATAAAGCTCGTTGAAATCCTTCTTCTAGTTTTTCAGCATAGTTCCCTTGGCCTTTAAATATCTCAGCTTTAGTTGTTCCATATGGGACCCAAGGATCAATAAGATAAACTGGTTCATCAGCAACTTCTCCGTCGTAGTAAGCGAAAAAGTTTTTAATACATGACTGAGGTCCAGCATGAATATTACAAATTGTATTATAAGGTTGTTTTAATTCTCTAGTGTAATCTGAACAAGTATCTTTTTTACCACACTGATAAGATCTGACAAATCTATCATAAACTTCTGGATGCTTATTAAGCCAAGCACCTTTTAATGAAGCGATTAACCATAAACCAGCACCACCGGCTGCAGCTGAAGCTGTAATAATTCCCGCTGCTGTCCAAGCTGAAATTAATGAACCTGTTGCAAATCCACCTAAGATAGCGACAATACCAGCAGCTAAAAGAGCACCTAGTACCGCTCCTAACGCTGCAGCTGAACCACTTGGGTTTTTAATTGTAAAAGTAGAAAGTGGATAAATTCTTTCTTCAGTATCAGTAAATTTTTTATAATTTCCCTGAACCCATTTATTGATATTTCCAATTGCCTCTGCTGTTTTGGTGTTATCAATTGTTAAGACTACGTTAAAGTCTTTCATACTTTGAGTCCAAGCCACCATCATTCTTTTTGCTTTAATACCTGAGGCATCACCGCTATTTACATCGTCTTTAAACAATCCATCAGCCGATAATTGATCTTTAAATTCACCACACTCTTTATCAAAGTATGCTTTTTTGTCTTCTTTAACTTTGTCATATCCGATTGTATCAATACACATACATGAAATTTTTCTTTGAGCCGTTTCAATTCCTTTATTTTGCTCAATTCTAATTTTATGGTGTTCTTCAGCGATTTTTTTCATTCTTGAGTAAAGAGATGTAGATGGGTTATTTTTAGTTTGCACCCAGTAATCATCTACACCTGGACCACGTAACATATAATCAAAAGCAAGTAGGGCAATTTCTAAATCCATCAAGTTTTCTTGCTTTAAATAATTGTAAAAGTCATCTCTAAATCTAATATCACAGGTATTGAAATTTGATCTTTTTTCAAATTTCATCCCTACTTCTTTTTTCTCTTTTAAAACTGTTTCAGTTTCTTCAACTTTGAAATATTGATATTTACCTCTATTGGCATTAACTGTATCGAAAGCTTCTCCCGCTTCTGCGTTTGAAATTAAAACCGAAACTAAACTAATTAAAATCTTTTTCATGCTGAAGTTAGCTTGTGGAGGAATAATTGGTTCAATGGCTGGACGACAAGAGTTAGTTTCTGGATCTGCATATAATCCTTCACAGCACTCTTTACCTCTTGAAGGTTGTCCGCCACGCTCAACACAGTTCTTACAAACAAGATTTTCAACACATCTATTAGCTGAACACTTGTTTGAGCAACATTCAATATCTGATTTACATGAATTTTTAATTGATTTACATTCTCCGATTCCAACAACATTGGCATCGTACTTATCACATGAACCTTCACCACAAACAGGATTTTCGCCACATGAATCTCCAGCTTTACCCGGCTTAAAACATCTCATAATTGGAGCACAAGACTTTTTCTTCGAAAGCTTATTTTCAATACAAGATCCTGAACAACAGTCTGCATCTTCTTTACAAATGCCTTGGCCAACTTTACATCTTGCACCTTTGTCCGGTCTTTGTTTTGGATCATTTGCACACTTGAATCCTTCTTCACATCCCCATTGATTACAAATTCCACCTTCTTTAGTTTTTTCTAATGGCTTATTTGAAATCATCGAAAGTTCTGCTTCAATAAATTTCATCAATGAAGCTTCAGCGTTAGCTGGAGTTATGCTTGGATCCTTTATAAAGGAATCATAATCAGCTTTAAATTTATTCATTTCTTCTTTGGTGAATTTTTCTTCTTTGTGATAAATCATTAATTCATCAAAAATGAATGGTCTAATAACAACCAAGTCAATCTTGCCACCAGTTTCAGCTTTATAGACTGTTAATTCTTTATTAACTGAATCCATAAAGACCTTTTTGTCTTTTTCAGTGAACCTTGCTTTGGCAAAAGCTAAGTTGCAAATTAATAACAGAATGACTAAAAATGTTGTTTTCATAAGTCTCCCCAATTTAGACCTTATATAGCTAGTTATATCTATTTTATTGTTTAACCTTGTTTCAGTAAACTTTTCCTTATTTTGCCGCCCCTAACCTGTTAAAACTACTCAACTTTAGGTTATTGTCTAAACCAATGCACCTGGCTTAAATAGTTGGCGACCTAGGACTTTTTGATGCCCCCAATCCCTAAAGCAAACATTATTAAGCCCATACTCCAGCTCAACCAAGTTAAGGTAGGAATGTCGGTCCATGCTTTAATTTCAATATTTGAGACTAAAAAAATTCCTGAAAAAAAGAAGACGGAGCTTATTATCGAAAAGCCGATAAAATTAATCCCATTATTGAGGCTGGCTAATTCTTTTTGAAATCCGACTGTCTTGACTTCTAAAGCGTAACCTTTTTTAGCAAAATCGCGAACGAACCAACGAAAATGTCGAGGAAACAATCGTAAGGTATTCGTAAAATCTCGAGCAGACCATAATCCTTCCTCGATTATCTCATCTTTATTTAAAGTAGATTCGATGATTTCTGAAATATCATTTTCTAATATTCCAAAAATATTTAAATCAATATTTAAGTTTTTTCCAACACCAACAAGAGTCATCAATGCTCTAAAAATGATATACCATTCTCTTGGTAAAAATATTTGATGTTTTTTTAATGTCCCAATTACCACAACTA
>JACCDQ011513650.1_pt1 | contig 14706 bp, 11 predicted proteins | sample 7446031 | NCBI WGS metagenome assembly JACCDQ01 (sample SAMN15323442, study PRJNA562643) | freshwater metagenome | isolation source: river surface water | place: USA:Blue River Watershed | collected 2017-08-17
GCGTTTGTCGTTCCGAAGAACATGACCCGAAGGCCTGTCACATCTCAGAATCTCAAACGCCCACGCTTATCGGCTGTAATTTGTTAACGAACCTTCTTTAGATCAACCACCAACCACTCGGGTCAGCCGCCTTTCTTTTTAAACTCCGCTTCGATCAGCAGAGCCTCGTATTATGACACAACTTTCGGCGTCTTGTCAAAATCTGCAGAAGATTTTTTGAAATTTTTCTGCTTTGCTTTGACTTGCCAACGACGTTTGGAGGCTTTCTACAAACTGTCGTCGTTGCGAGAGGCGTGATTGTAGATCAACTTTTTGACGGTTTCGGGTATTCCCGAATATTTTTGTTTGGGTGGACGGGGAGGACTGGATAATGTGACGCCATGGCACTTATCTCTTTACTGCAAGCCCACTTGGCGTTTGGGCACGTCCCGCTGCTTGACCACACCGACATCTCCTTGGAGTCGCGCGAGCGTGTGGGGTTGGTGGGGCGCAACGGCTCGGGCAAATCGTCCCTGCTCAAGATCCTGGGGGGGTTGGAGAAGGCCGACGATGGCACGCTGCAAATGCAGACGGGCCTGCGTGTGGCATATGTGGCGCAGGAACCTGCACTGGCGGAGAACGCTTCTGTGTTTGAAATGGTGAGCGAAGGCTTGGCAACGGTAAAGCGCTTGCGCGACTTGTACCTGCAGCACGACGCCGCAACCGACCTGGACAGCTTGCAAAACCAGATCGAAGCCCAGGACGGGTGGAATTGGGAGCGCCGGGTAGACGAAACCCTGGCCCGGCTGGCCTTGGCACCCGACACCTTGGTGGGCGCTTTGTCAGGCGGCATGAAGAAGCGGGTCGCCCTGGCGCAGGCACTGGTGGCCAAACCCGATGTCTTGCTGCTGGATGAACCGACCAACCATTTGGACATGGACGCAATCCACTGGCTGGAGGAGTTGTTGCTCGGGTTCGAAGGCAGTGTGGTGGTGATCAGCCATGACCGCGCGTTTTTGGACCGGGTGGCGACCCGGGTAGTGGAGCTGGACCGAGGCAAACTGCAAAGCTACGACGGCAATTTCAGCCGCTACCAACAATTGAAGGCCGAGCAACTGGCCCAAGAGGCGGTGATCAACGCCAAAGCGGACAAACTTTTGGCACAAGAAGAGGTGTGGATACGCAAAGGCGTGGAAGCTAGGCGGACGCGGGCACAGGCCCGGATTGAACGATTGAACGTGTTGCGCCGCCAACGTGCAGAACGGCGTGAGGCGGTGGGCCGGGTGCGTATGGAGGTAGCCAATGGCAACGCAAGCGGCAAACTGGTGGCGGAGTTGGACGGTGTAAGCAAATGGTTTGAGCAGGACGGACACCGGCACACCGTGGTGGACGGTTTCTCAGCCACCGTGCTGCGGGGGGACAAAGTAGGACTGATCGGTCCGAATGGCGCAGGCAAGACCACTTTGTTGAAACTGATCTTGGGAGAACTGACCCCGAACGCAGGCACGGTGCGCCAAGGCAGCCAGTTGCAGGTGGCGTATTTCGATCAGATGCGTGACAACCTGGATTTGGAAGCCACACTGGAAGACTTCATCAGTCCGGGCAGCGAGTGGATAGAGATCAACGGGCGCCGAACCCACGTCAAGAGTTACCTGGGGGATTTTCTGTTTTCGCCAGCGCGGGCCCGTGCCCCGGTAAAAACATTGTCGGGCGGCGAACGCAACCGCTTGCTGCTGGCCCGCTTGTTTGCCAAACCGGCCAACGTGCTGGTACTGGACGAACCCACCAACGATCTGGACATTGACACGCTGGAGTTGCTGGAAGACCTGCTGACCGATTACAGCGGCACGGTGTTTTTGGTGAGCCACGACCGGCGATTCCTGAACAACGTGGTGACCAGCACTGTGGTGTCGGAGGGGGAAGGCACATGGCGCGAGTACGAGGGCGACGTGGAGGACTGGCTCACTCAGTCCGCACGCGCCCGTGCCTTGCAGGTTCAACCGCCGGATACAAAGAACAAGACGGCGCCCTCCACAGCACCCAGCGCACCGAGTGTGGCGAACTTGGCGGACACGGCCGCCAAGCCCAAACGCAAACTGAGCTACAAGGAGCAACGCGAACTGGATGCCTTGCCTCAACGGATTGCAGAACTGGAACAAGAGCAGCAGGCACTGGACCGTCTGCTGGCCGGTGGCATGCTGTATGCCACGGAACCCGCACGCGCGGCAGAGCTGGCTCAGCGACATGCAGCGATTGAAGACGACTTGATGCATGCGCTGGAGCGTTGGGAAGCGCTGGGCTGACAGGGCAAACGCGCCGAGTGGGTCGCGCCGGCGACCGGGTGCCAACGGGCCGGGGGTCAGAATCGCGGCATGGGAAAGCTGTACCTTGTGCGCCATGGCCAGGCCTCGTTTGGCACGAACGACTACGACCGGTTAAGCCCGTTGGGCAAACAGCAAAGTCGGCGTTTGGGTGAGCATTTCAAGGAGCATGGCCTTCAGTTTGAGGCGGTGTACACCGGTACATTGAACCGTCACCGACAAACCTGGAAAGGCATCGCCAAAGGCATGGGGCAGTCGGACGAGGCATTGCAACAACCCGGACTCAACGAGTACGACAGCGAGGCCGTGCTGGCGGCGTTGGGATACACACCTGCCATTGACCGGGCATCCCCCGACCACCACCGCCAATACTTTCGGATGCTGCGCGATGGTTTGCGGCAGTGGATGGCGGGAGTGGTCAACCCGCGCGGAATGCCAACTTATGTCGACTTTGTGAGCGGGGTGATGACCCCGATCAAGCACATGCAGCAGGAACACACGGGCAACGTGCTGGTGGTGTCCAGCGGCGGGCCAATAGCCACGGTGGTGGGCCAGGTGCTGGGCACCACCCCCGAGACCAGCATAGAACTGAATTTGCGCATGCGCAACACATCTGTCACGGAATTGCACGCTCCCCCAAAACGCCTGATGTTGGTGGAATTCAATGCCCTGCCGCATTTGAGCAACCCAACACACCGGACCTGGGTGACCCATGTGTGAGGGACAGGGCCTTCAATTCTGGACGGTACTGAGCGGCATGGCCACCAGTTCGGTGAGCAATTGAGCGAATGATCGACCGGCCGCCTGCACCAATTGCCGACCCAATTGGGACTGGGCGGCGGCGGCGTTTCCGACCGCCCCACTGGGATGATAGTCTTGCACCAGCCAGGAGAGTTTGGCACTGCGTCCGTTGCCCAATATGGGGTACCGAGCGGCGCGCAATTCGGAAGAAGATCGAAAGTGTTCAGCGTGCGCGAGCGAGACACGATCGGGACGCAAGGCCAGCATCATGGACGTTTCCACCTGGCCGCCGTGCACACCGAACCTCTGTTCGTCGGCTGGAATACGGGTGTTGAGATCGACGCCCTGATCATCGAACAGTGGCAGGTTGAACCAGTTGACACTGTAGACCATCAACCCGAACCGGCTGCGCCATTGGCGCCCCACCACATCCATCATGCCCACGTGTCCGCCGTGGGTGTTGAACAACACCATTTTGCGCACCCCGGCCCGCGCAACCGATTCGGCGATATCGGTCCACAGTTGAATGACGGTTTCGGGACGCAAACTCAAGGTGCCGGCAAAGCCTTGGTGCTCGGGGCTGTAGCCCACCGCCTGCAAAGGCAGGAGGTAGGCGGGGAAATCGGAAGCAAGGTGCTGGCCGGTTTCTGCCAGAATACCTTCGAGCAAGTCGCTGTCAACCGACAAGGGCAGATGCGGACCGTGTTGTTCGGTGGCCCCCAAAGGCAGCACGGCGACCGCGCGCTCGGGGTTGAGCTGCGCGAAATCGGTGGTGCACAAATCCGCCCAACGGCGAAGCTGGGGTGTATTGGCGGCCGGGGAGGAGCGGGGCAAGTCATCCATGGAACTATGGTAGCGAGAACCCGACGGGAGTGACGCGGTGCGAGGAACTTTGCGTGGACTTTGTGCATCGGACGCGGTGACTGCGAGAATACTTCCCCATGCGCTTATATCTGCGAGCATTGTTTTTTTGGATGGTCCTGGGCTGCCTGACGGCCGCGCACGGACAAACCCGGCTGAACCCGACGGTTCAAACCAGTGAGCAGACCCGTGTGGAATTGCTGGCACACGCGCCCAATGGGGTGCAACCGGGTCAGCCGGTTTGGCTGGGGCTGAAAATTGATCATGCGCCGGACTGGCACACCTATTGGAAAAACTCAGGCGATTCGGGCTTGCCCACGGAGCTTCAGTGGACCTTGCCGCCAGGCGTGACCGCGGGCGACATCGCCTGGCCGGCACCGCGCAAGTTCCCGCTGGGGGAGTTGGCCAATTACGGCTACGGCGGGACGGTGTTGTTGCCGGTGCCCTTGGCGATTGGGCCCACCTTCCAGGCCAACACGCTGGACGTTCAACTCCATGCCACCTGGCTGGTATGCCGCAAGGAATGCATACCGGAGGAAGGGCAGTTCACACTTCGCCTGCCAGTGGCACAGGCCACGGCCACTCATACCCAGACATTTGAGTCGGCATGGAAAGCCGCCCCAAAAGACTTGGGCGCACAAGGCAGTGAACTCAAGGCACACAACCTCACGCTCCAAGCCCGGATGGCGGGCCTGCCTGCCGATTGGCGCAACAAACCGCTGGAATTCTTCCCCGAAACAGCCGGACTGATCGTGCCGGGAGCACCGTGGAAGCAGGCATGGGAGGGCGATGTCTGGACGGCCGAATTGCCACTGTCGCCCGAACGCAGCGAAAGCCCCGCCACTGTGCCCCTGGTGCTAACGCTGACCAACACAACTGGACAGGGTGCCGGTGGCACGGCCGTGCGCATGGAAGCGCCTGTGCCCGCAGGCTGGCCCGCGATTCAAGCCCTGAACACACCCGTTCCGGACGCGTTGGCTGCGGCACTCAAGCAGTCTGCCCCAGCAACGCCCCCCCAGGTACCTGTCTGGGGATTTTGGGCGGCCATGTTGGGGGCGCTGGTGGGCGGAATGATTTTGAACCTGATGCCCTGTGTGTTCCCGGTGTTGGCCATCAAGGTGTTGGCATTCACACAACACGGTGAAGCCCGCGCAGCCCACCGTGCCGCCGGACTGGCTTACACAGCCGGTGTGGTGTTGTCGTTTTTGTCTTTGGGCGCGCTGCTGTTGGGGCTGCGGGCGGCCGGGGAACAACTGGGATGGGGGTTTCAGCTGCAAAGCCCGTGGGTGGTGTCGGGCTTGGCGGTGTTGTTCACGCTGATTGGACTGAATTTGGCCGGGCTGTTTGAGCTGGGTCAGGTGTTGCCCAGCGCTTGGGCGAGTGCGCAGATCAAGCACCCAACCGCCGACGCCTTTCTGACCGGTGTGCTGGCCACCGCGATTGCATCCCCCTGCACAGCGCCGTTCATGGGCGCATCACTGGGCTTGGCAATTGCATTGCCCACCGGACAGGCATTGGCGGTGTTTGGCATGCTGGGGCTGGGAATGGCACTGCCCTACCTGATGGCCAGTTGGTGGCCTGCAGTTGTTCTGAGACTGCCGCGCCCCGGTGCCTGGATGCAAACGTTCAAGCAGTTGATGGCGTTTCCCATGTGGGCCACAGTGGTGTGGTTGTTGTGGGTGCTGGGTCAGCAGAGCGGTATCGACGGGGTTGCCACACTGCTGCTGCTGTTGCTGTTGCTGAGCATGCTGGCGTGGGCATTGGGGCAGCCAGGGCGTGCGCGGTGGCTTTGGAGCGCAGTTGCCGCCGCCGGTATGGGTTGGTGGGGTATCTCTTTGGCGGTCCATGTGGTCACACCTGTTCCAGCTGTAGGTGCAAACACCCCGACTGCGCTTGAGGGCGTTAGCTGGGAGCCCTGGAGTCCCGAACGACAAGCAGCCCTGTTGGCAGACGGAAAAACCGTGCTGGTGGACTACACCGCTGCCTGGTGTGTGACTTGCCAATACAACAAACGCACCGCACTGAATGACCGGCAAGTGTTGCAGGACGTGGCCCGTCAGCAGGTGGCGCTGCTGAGAGCAGACTGGACCCGGCGCGACCCCGAGGTGACGCGCGCCCTGACCGCGCTCGGGCGCAGCGGGGTACCCACTTATGCGGTACACCGCCCGAACACCGCGCCGCAACTGTTGCCAGAACTGTTGACGGTGGCCGATGTGCGGACGGCGATAGGCCCACCGCAGCGATAATGCGGGGCAACTGACCGGCCCGCACGCCCGTGCGCTTGGCCGCCACACAACTTTCCTGAATTGCAGCCCATGAGCTTTGCCCCCCTGCAAAACGACACCTTTTTGCGTGCCTGCCTGCGCCAAGCCACCGACCACACCCCGATTTGGCTGATGCGCCAAGCGGGGCGCTACCTGCCCGAGTACCGAGCCACCCGAGCGCAAGCAGGCAGTTTCATGGGACTGGCCACGAATGTGGACTATGCCACCGAAGTGACGTTGCAGCCCCTGGAACGCTATCCACTGGATGCAGCGATATTGTTCAGCGACATCCTGACCGTTCCAGACGCCATGGGTCTGGGATTGAGTTTTGCCTTGGGTGAAGGCCCCAAGTTTGCCAAAACCGTCCGCACAGACGCCGACGTGGCGGCGTTGGCCGTGCCCGACATGAACCGATTGCGCTATGTGTTTGATGCGGTTACCTCCATCCGCAAAGCCCTCAACGGGCGCGTGCCATTGATCGGGTTCTCGGGCAGCCCGTGGACACTGGCGTGCTACATGGTGGAAGGCGGGGGTTCAGACGACTACCGCCTAGTCAAAACCTTGATGTACCAGCGCCCCGACCTGATGCACCGCGTGCTGGAGATCAATGCCGACGCGGTGGCGCTGTACCTGCGCACCCAGATCGAAGCCGGCGCGCAAGCCGTGATGGTGTTCGACAGCTGGGGCGGCGTGCTGGCGGACGGCAACTTCCAGCAGTTCAGCTTGGCCTATACCCAGCGCGTGCTGGACCAACTGCCCAAGGAACACAACGGCCAGCGCATCCCACGCATCGTGTTCACCAAAGGCGGTGGCCTGTGGCTGGACGACATGAACACCCTGGACTGCGACGTGCTGGGCCTGGACTGGACCGTGAATCTGGCGCGGGCCCGTGCCCAGGTGGGTGGCGTGGCTGGCGGCCCCGGCAAAGCCCTGCAAGGGAACCTGGATCCGAACGTGCTGTTTGCCCAGCCCGAGCAGGTGGCTGCCGAGGCGCGCCGTGTGCTCGACAGCTTTGGCGCCCCACACACCGATCGCAACACCACCGGCCCGACACACATCTTCAACCTCGGGCACGGTATCAGCCAGCACACCCCGCCGGACCACGTGACGGCCTTGGTGGAAGCGGTGCACAGCCACTCGCGCGCCCTGCGGGCCCAGGCCCAACGCAAATAGCGGCAGGCCGAAAGCGGCGCTTTATGCACAAAACAGCAGCGGCCCGCCACCGAGGGCCTTCATACCGTCTACGCCGATCCGAACCGCGCTAAGTTGTTGATTTGTATGAAGGATGAGAAAATGCCTTCTTTCTGGGCAAATTGATGCAAGCCTTGTGCGACAAGGACTTGGCACACCCCTGCAGGACATTTCCACAAAGTTATCCACAGAAAACCGGGGCAAGTGAGAAACCTCGTGCTGAATCAATGACTTGCCCGCAATTGGTCGAACATGACTGAGGTTCAAACGGCCTGGCTGGACGTGGTGGTACCGCTGCCAGCGCACAGCGCAATGGGCCCCACGCTGACCTACCGGCACACCGAACCGCTGCGCCCCGGCAGTTTGGTACGGGTGCCCGTGGGCAAGCGCGACGTGTTGGGCCTGGTGTGGACCTTCCGCAGCGATGCCCCGCCTGACCTGACCCAGAACCAAACGCGCGACGTGATTCACGTGGTGACCGAACTGCCGCCCCTGACCGACCGTTGGTGCCAATTGGTGGAATTTGCGGCCCGGTATTACCAACGCCACCTGGGTGAAGTGGCCTTGAGTGCATTGCCCCCCCAACTGCGGGATGCCACCCCCGAACAGCTGGCCCGGAAATTCAAGCGGCTGCAAACATCAAAACCCACCAACAACCCAGACCTTGAGCCACAAGCGGCACCGCCCCTGACCCCCGAACAGAGCGACGCGTTGCGGGCCCTGGCATCGGCCCACCAACCGGTGCTGCTGTACGGCACCACAGGCAGCGGCAAGACCGAGGTGTATTTGCGGGCCGTGGAACGCGTGCTGGAAACAGACCCGAACGCACAAGCGCTGGTCTTGGTACCGGAAATCAACCTGACCCCGCAGCTGGAAGCCCGGTTCAATGCCCGACTGGGGCGGTTCGGCGTGGTGGCCATGCACAGCGGTCTGACACCCGCACAGCGTTTTGCCCACTGGGTAAAAGCGCACCTGGGCCAAGCGCGCATTGTGCTGGGCACCCGTATGGCGGTGTTTGCCAGTGTGCCTCACTTGCGATTGATCGTGGTGGATGAAGAACACGACCCCAGCTACAAAAGCCAGGACGGCGCACGCTATTCGGCGCGGGACCTGGCGGTTTACCGCGCACAACTGGAAAGCAGCTCCAACGCAACGCCTTGCCGGGTGATGCTGGGATCGGCCACCCCGTCGCTGGAAAGTTGGCGCGCCACCGAACTGGGCCGTTACCTTCGGGTGCCCATGGTCGAACGCATGGGCGGCGGCGCCCTGCCGCGCCTGCGCCTGGTGGACATGAACCACCAGCCCAAACACAGCGTGCTGGCGCCACCTTTGCTGGACGCCATGGGACAACGGATAGCGCGGGGCGAACAGTGCATGTTGCTGCTGAACCGGCGCGGTTACGCCCCTGTGCTGGCGTGCCACGCCTGTGGCTGGAAAAGCGACTGCCCCCATTGCAGCGCACACGCGGTGTTTCACAAACTGGACCGCACCTTGCGCTGCCACCACTGCGGCCATGCGTCGCGCGTGCCGCGCGCGTGCCCCGACTGCGGCAATCTGGACATCAGCCCGGTGGGACGCGGCACCGAACAGATCGAGGAACACCTGGCGGCCCTGTTGACCGACATCAAACGCCCCGATGGCAGCGCGGTTCGGATCGCCCGGGTGGACGCGGACAGCACCCGCCAAAAGGGCAGCCTGGAGAAGCACCTGAACGATGTGCACAGCGGCGAAGTGGACGTGCTGGTGGGCACCCAGATGATCGCGAAAGGCCACGACTTTCGCCGCATCACCCTGGTGGCTTGCCTGAACACCGACAGCGGTCTGTTTTCAAGCGACTACCGGGCACCTGAAAGACTGTTTGCGTTGCTGATGCAAGCGGCGGGCCGGGCCGGACGCGACGCGGTTTTTGTGGCGCAGCAAGGCGCAGCCGTGGAGCTGTGGGTGCAAACCTGGTACCCGCAGCACCCACTTTTTGCGGCCCTCGGGGCGCACAACTTCGCGGCATTTGCACAACAACAGCTGGAAGAGCGCGAAATCGCCCTGATGCCGCCCTATTCCCACCAAGCACTGTTGCGTGCGGAAGCCCGAACCCAGGAGGCCGCCATGGCGTTTTTGCAACTGGCCGAGGCCCACAGCCGGGACTTGCCCGGTACCAGCCACGTGACCCGCTACCCGCCTGTGCCCGCCACGGTTCAAAGGGTGGCCAATGTGGAGCGCACCCAAATGCTGCTGGAAAGCCCGTCACGCCCCGCTTTGCAGGCCTTTTTGCAGGCCTGGCAAACCACCCTGCACTGGGCCAAAGCCCAACCCCAAGCAAAGGGACTGGTGCGCTGGGCGATTGACGTGGACCCGGTTTCGATTTGACCGCAGCGGGTGGCTGGACGTAGGGCTGGTGTCAGCGCAACAACGCCACCGCACCCGAAAACGTGAAAAACGCCAAGGTGGTGGACACCAAAATGATTCGGGCAATCCGGCCATTGTCGGCCCCGAAACGCTCGGCCAGCAAAGACACATTGCTGGCACTGGGCAGGGCCGCCACCAACACCATCACGGTCAAGGCAAACGGGTCCAGCGGCACCCCCATTTGCTGTGCGCCCATGCCCACCAGCCACACCAGAGCCGGGTGCAACAGCAATTTCATCAAGGCCACGGGCACGTAATCGGACCAAGGCATGGCGTGGTCGGCCTGCATCTGGGAACGGGCCAACACCGCCCCGATGGTGAACAATGCCACCGGCGAAGCGGCATCGGCCAGCAGCCACAGTGTTTTTTCCAGCGGCGCAGGCCAGGTGAACTGGGCCGCCGAGGCCAGCGCACCCAGGGTGATGGCCCAGGGCATGGGGTTGGTGAGCACCCCCCGCAAGGCCTTGCCCGCAGCCGCAGCTGCACCGCCTTCGCCCTGGTCCAGCCGGGACAGGGCAATGCACAAAGAGCTGGTGATTACCATGTCCACCACGATCAAAACAATCACCGTGCCCACACTGTGCGGGCCCATCAGGGTTGCCAACAGGGGCACGCCCATGAACCCGGTGTTGGGGAAGGCCGCCACCAACGCGCCCAGGGCAGCGTCGTTCCAGCGGATACGCGCATTCAGGGTGCTGGCCACGGCCAGCGCCACCATCAGCAGCGCCACCACCAGATAAACACCGAACACCGACGCGTCGAGCAACCGGGCAATGGGCGTGGTCGAGCCAAAGCGGTACAGCATGGCTGGCAAGGCGAAATACAACACAAAGCTGTTGAGCCCGGATATGGCCTCAAGCGGCAGCATGCGGCGGCGCGCAGCGACGAACCCGGCCAGCACCAGGGCAAAAAAGGGAAACGTGACGAGCAGGATGTTGAACACGGCAGGCGCGGGTCTTCAAAGCAATGGATTCAAGGCTTGGCGTTGCAGCCAGGCCGGCAGCGCTGCCCGACTGCACTTCTGAAGCGCCAGCAACAGAGCGTGATCGGGTGCGGCAATGCGATGTTTGAATTGCAAATCCTGGCAAATGCGGCCCAACAGAGAAGCGGCCATTTCGGCGTCGGCCAGGGCACGGTGGGCACGCCCCGCGCGTGGCAGTTGCAGGTGATCGACCAAGGCACCCAGTTTGTGGCTGGGCGCCTGCGGGTACAGACGGCGCGACAACAACACCGTGCATGCAAACGGCACCGGCGCCGTGCGCCCCAAACGGGCCAACTCGACCTGCCAGAACTTGCTGTCGAACGAAGCGTTGTGGGCGACCAAGGGCACATCGCCCACAAAGCGCGCGGCTTGTTCCATCACCACGTCGGCTTCAGGGGCTGCGCGGACCATGGCATTGGTGATGCCCGTGAGTTCGGTGATAAAGAACGGCACCGGCACATGGGCGTTCATCAAGCTTTGGAAGCGGTCGACCACGCGGTCTTGCTCCACCAGCACAATGCCCACTTCGGTGGGCCGAGCACCTTGCGCAGGCGACATGCCGGTGGTTTCAAAATCGATGACGGCAAAGCGATGGAACATGCCTGATTCTAGGAGCGGGTTCACCGCACCGCGCGGGCACCGTAGGGACAGTGCCCGGGCCGGGGCCCCACCTGCGGATGCAATCGGCAGGTGTTGGGGCGTTGGTCGTACACCGTGCAGCGCCGACTTTGCGCATCCAGGAACTGGCAGTCGCCACTGGCGCGACGGGCCAGGGTGAACACCGCATTTTTGAAATTGAAGTGCTCGATGAGGCGGGCCTGTAACAGGCGCTTCGCGATTTTCTTGGGCGGCTCGTGCTCCGCCTCGAACGCATCGACCCACCCCAGACGCACCAGATCGGGCAACCGGACTTCAACCGGCATGGTGCAGCAGTTGGCCGCACAACGGTCGCACAACCCATTGCGGTAGGGGGTCCAGGTGTCGGGTCGATCCACGTCGACCAGGGTGATGGGGGATTTCAAACAGCGGGCCTTGGAACGAGCCCGCTATTTTCCAACAATGCCGGGGTTGCCGGCGGTCCTGCAGGCCAATCAGTCGGGTGTGAGTTTGGCGGTTTGCACCAGCTTGCGCCACTTGTTCAGTTCATTTTGAACCAAGGCCTTCATTTCCTCGGGTGTGCTGGATTGCACGTCCGCACCGTGGGCTTCGATTTTCTCGATCGTGTCCTTGTCGTTGAGCACCTTGTTCAGGGCCGCGTTGAGCAGGTCGACCACCGCCTTGGGTGTTTTGGCGGGCACGAACAGGGCATACCACTGCGACACGTCCACATTGGGCACACCGATTTCTTTCAACGTGGGCACCTCGGGCAGCAATGGGGTGCGTTTTTCGCCCGCCACCGCCACGGCGTGCAGCTTGCCTGCCTTGACCTGGGGAATGGCCGTGAACAGGCTGGGAAACATGACGTGGGTGTGACCGGCAATGGTGTCCGACACCGCTGGTGCGGACCCTTTGTAGGGCACATGCAGCATCGTGCTTTGGCTGCTGATCTGGAACAGTTCAGCTGCGAAATGGGGGGCGGTTCCGTTGCCGGCCGAGGCGTAGCTGAACTTGTTGGGTTGCGCCTTGATCTGGGCAATGGTGGCCTTGCCGTCCGCGCCTTTCAGCGAGGGGTGCACCACCATCAGGGTGGGGGAATAACCGACCAAACCCACGGGTTCAAAATCGGCCACAGGGTCGTAGCGCAGTTTTTGCAGCGCGGGGTTCATGGCATGGGTGGCCACGTAGCCAAAGAGCACGGTGTGGCCGTCCGGGGTGGCTTTGGCCACCGCTTCGCAGGCAATCGCACCATTGGCGCCGGCCTTGTTTTCGACGATCACCGTTTGCTTGAGCAGGGGCCCGAGCTTGCTGGCAAGGATGCGCGCCATGGCGTCGTTGCCGCCGCCGGGTGCCGTGGGCACCACGATAGAGATGGTTTTGGACGGAAAAGCCTGTGCGCATGCACCGGTGCTCACCAACGCCGCCCAAGCCAGGGTGCCGAGTTTGCTTGTCAACCTCATGATATCTCCTTGTCGTTCAGAAGTGACGGAGGGATGTGCAACTCACCCTCCATGATTTTGCGCGCAGTGCGAACCACGGATGCCCGCTGAATGGTCAAATCGTTGTCGGTGTTTTCCAGTTCCACCTGGACCTGGATCACGCCCGAGGGATGCAGCACCCGCAGGGTGTGGGCCCCAGCTGCAAAAGATTGGCGATGCACCACCGTGCCGGGCAAGGCCAGCGCACTGGCCACACCGATGGCGCCCGTGACCGCGTGTGCCGTGTGACAGCGCTTGGGCGTGAAATAGCGCGACACCACGCTGTGGTCGTCGTCGTGTGGACTGACGATGACGGGCTTGGGAATGACGACATCCCGAACATCACCCAAGCCCATGCGCAGCCCGGCTTCCAGACGGATTTTTTCCAACCGCGACAGCAGACTGGGGTGGGCGTCCAATTCGGCGGCCGATTCCGTGCCGGCCAATCCCAGATCGGCGGCGCGCAGCAACACCAGGGGCATGGCAGCGTCGATGCAGGTCACGGGCACGCCGTCGATCACGTCCTGGCGTTGCCCGGTGGGGAACACGCTGCCGGTCACGGCGCCCCAGGCATCGAGGAAGCTCATGAAAATCGGTGCGGCGGGCGTGTTCACGCCATCGATACGGGTGTCGCCGTCATAGACCACATGCCCATCCTGGGTGGTCACACTCACATCGATGCGCGCATGGGTGTTGACGTTGAAGACGCGCACCGTGGTCAAACCGTTGTGTGCCTCGACCAGCCCTTGTTCCACCGCAAACGGTGCCACACCGGCCAGCATGTTGCCGCAATTGGGGCTGGTGTCCACCGCATGGGCGCTGACCTGGGCAAACAGGTAATCGACATCGCAGTCCGGATGTGTCGACTTGGACACGATGGCCACTTTGCTGGTCAAAGTGGTACCGCCCCCCAGGCCATCGATCTGCGAGGAATCGGCCGTGCCAATGGCCCCGATGAGGACTTTGTCGCGCAGGGCGGCGTCCTCGGGCAGCCACTCTTTCAGGAAGAAGGGCCCCCGGGATGTACCGGCTCGCATCAAAACGCAGTGCAGTGGTTGGTTCATGGCTGCGAATGATGGACTCCCTCAAGTTTTTTGTGAATTGCAATGTTTGAATGAATTGATGCAAAATTCAGAATAAAGAATGGAGCTTCGAATGAGCATCAACTTCGACTTGCACGACCTGCAGGCCTTTGCGGCAGCGGCGGAACTGGGCAGCTTTCGCAAGGCGGCAGAGGCGGTGCACATATCGCAACCCGCCTTCAGCCGACGGATCGACAAGTTGGAGGCGGCGTTGGGCGTGCGGCTGATCGACCGCAACACACGCACCATGAGCCTGACCGCCCTGGGGCGGGATTTCGCCCGCAAGGTGCGCTTGCTGCTGGACGATCTGGACGAAACCCTGTTGGGCATGCGGGAGGTGGGCGGCGCCCGCATGGGCGAGGTCACGGTGGCTTGCGTGCCTTCAACGGTGTATTACTTTTTGCCGCAGGTGTTGAAAACCTACCATGCCCGCTACCCGCGCGTGCGGATCAAGGTGCACGACGCCAGTGCGAACGAGGTGCTGTCGGTGGTGGCCAGCGGCGAGGCCGATTTCGGCGTCAACTTCATCGGCAACGACGAGCCGGGCATCGAGTTCCGCCCGATTTTTGAGGAACGTTTTGTGGCCGCCTGCCGCAAGGACCACCCCTTGGCCAAGCGTCGAAAAATCAGCTGGAGCGAACTGGCGCAACAAGACTTCATTTCGGTATCCAAGCGGTCTGGCAACCGCATGTTGCTGGATTTGGCCCTGGCCGGCGTGCAACCCCGGCCACAAAGCATTTACGAGGCCGAGCACGTGACCACCCTGCTCGGTTTGGTGGAGGCGGGCATGGGCGTGGCGGCGGTTCC
>JACCDQ010627197.1_pt1 | contig 14704 bp, 26 predicted proteins | sample 7446031 | NCBI WGS metagenome assembly JACCDQ01 (sample SAMN15323442, study PRJNA562643) | freshwater metagenome | isolation source: river surface water | place: USA:Blue River Watershed | collected 2017-08-17
AACTCAGTAGGTGAGGGAGTGATTTCCCAAGATCCTACACAGATCGGAGTAGAGCAGTACGGAAGCTCGCCAGCCTCATAAGCTGGAGGTCACAGGTTCAAATCCTGTCTCCGAAACTATTGGTTCCACTTGCACCACTCCTTGGGTATAGGATAAAAGCAAGTAACTGCGAATATAGTTTAGTGGTAGAACGTCATCCTTCCAAGTTGATCGTGCGAGTTCGATTCTCGCTATTCGCTCCAATTAAAATTGGTGGGTATATGGGTAAGATACAAATCTATAGATTAAATAATCACAAGAAGATGTTTCAGTTAGAGCCACTAGGACTTGTCAGAGACTGGATGTCTGCTAGCCGTGGAAAACATGCATATAAGTGCTTGCCTTTGAACATCGCTAATCAGTATGGGTGGGCAGTTCTTTGCCCTGCTGATTTTTCTGTTTCGTGGTATGGTGGACTGGATGAGTCTGATGTTGAGGTTGTCTCTAATGATCCAGAGTTTGAGAAGTCTATAGCGATATCACACTTTGGAGAAGCTGTAGTAACAATACAATTAGACTTTATTGTAAAGACTCCAGAGAACTACTCTACATATATTCGTGGTATTCCAAACAAGATGGATGGAATCATAAAGCCACTAGACGCTATAATAGAGACGGACTGGTTGCCATTCCCATTCACATATAACTTTAGGTTTATGGATACAGGAGTTGTTGACTTTAAAAAGGGAGACCCACTATTCTGCTTCTTCCCAGTAGAAAGAAATTCTGTAGAGAACTTCTCAATTGAAGAGCTGTTGCTGTCAGACAATGAGGAGCTTGAAAAAGACTTTATAGATCTTAAATCATATAGACTTTCATCAGCAGGTCCAGATAAGAATAGTCCAGTATTTCAAAGATTCTATGTAAGAGCTGCCTCACCATTTAAAAAATTTAATGTTAAAAATCATATAAAACGCTTGATGTTCGGGGGAAAACCTGATAGAATAGATTCATAAGGCTTCATAGCTCAATTGGTTAGAGCACCGCCCTGTCACGGCGGAGGTTGACGGTTCAAGTCCGTTTGGAGTCGCCATCAGAGTTTGCTACTCTGGGAAGGCTGATAGACCTTTTAAAACGTCTATCCGTATAACTGTTGATCGTTAAGTATCAGTTGTCGCTACTACGGACCTTTGTAGAAGCAGTTGTTGGTACTGTGCTTATCAACCAGTGGACAGGGACTCGCAAACCTGGTCCACAAACGCCTCCTTAGCTCAGTGGTAGAGCAGCTCACTTGTAATGAGCAGGTCGTCAGTTCAATCCTGACAGGTGGCTCCGATTGTACTTAGGTACAGTTATAACTAAAAAGGAGGGAATATGGCTAAGGCACAATTTCCTATTGACGGTAAGCTTGGAAAAGATTTCAAGGCTACCTCGCTTATGGGGATGAGAATCCATCCTGTCACTAAGCAAAAGAAGCACCACAATGGAACCGATATTTGGTCTCCACACGAGCCATGCTGGATTGAGGCTCCTTACGATGCTAAGGTCATCGAAGCTAAGAAGTCTACCGCACCTGGCGGTGGCTTTGGTAACTACGTAATTATCTTAATGAAGATTAACGGCAAATACTATACCTCGCTATTTGCACATATGCAAGATGGATCGATCAAGGTAAAGAAGGGCCAAAAAATTGAAGCAGGTACACCTCTGGGTAAGATGGGTACTACTGGAATGTCTACTGGTAAGCACCTTCATTGGGAACTACGTCTTGGAAAGTCTCACGTCTGGGATGCAAACGGTAAGCACTATATTGAGCCGATTGGTTTCTTCAAGGCACTGATTGCTTCTGAAAAAGCTATTGCCTCTGCAGCAGTAGTGGCAAAGCCAACAGACCCTGTAGCTCCAGCACCAACTCACGATGCAGCTCAGGCTGCTAAGGTAGACGCTGAACTGGCTGCTAAGAAGAAGGCAACTGTTGTTGCTGCGGTTAAGCCAGTAGTTAAGGCTGAGGCAAAACTTGCTAAGCCAGCTCTAAATGGTGAGCTAAAGGTTGGCTCTAAGGGAGATGCCGTAAAGTATTTGCAGTCAAAGTTAGGGGTACCAGTTACTGGAACCTTTGATGCTACTACAAAGACTGCAGTTATTAAATTTCAGAAGACTCGTAAAGAGATCACCAAGCCAGATGGCGTTGTTGGCGGTCTAACATGGAAGGCCCTGGGCTAATAAACTATGGGAATAAAGAAGTGGTTCTTAAGAAAAGACCAAGTAGTAACGATGGATGTTCCAGATACAGAGGCAACCGATAAGGTAACAGTTCCTCACTTTCCTGGTATGCATACAATTAAGAATATTAATCCTAAGACTAGTGATGATCTATTCTATTTCTATCGTAATGAAAACGTTTTGCCAGGCTACATTGATAGCCAGGGAACTCACTCTTTAAACCTAATTGACAACCGAAAGAAGCTGGTTAAGTCAATATGTAGAAGTTACTATCATGGTGTTCTGGATGATCTTTCTGAGCTTGTAGAAGCACTTAGAGATTATCCAGACCATGATGTAATCCTAGATATAAGCAATGTGTCTGATGTTCTTAATAATGAAAAGTCAACTTGGGACTTTATAAATCACTTCATAAGAAAGCTAGTGGAGCGAGACATAAAATACAAGCTAGTTAGATTAGTTGACTATGACGTAATTTACATGGACAACTTTAGGGTAGCCAATTACCCTGCAGACTCTGGAAAGAAAACAACAAACATATATGAATTCTTTCAGGATTCAAAAGATCTTTCAACAAGTAAGCCATTCAGAAATGTATTCGTTAGCCGCAAGTTCGCAACTGGTCAAGATCTAGATGAGCACTCTACTGCAGTTAGAAGCGATGGCCTTTCATTCAAGAGGGATGACAGAATAGATAACCATGAAGAGCTAGAAAGACTATTCCTTAATCTTGGATATGAAATTGTTTATGGAGAAAACTTTGAAACCTTTAGTGACCAAGTTGACTTCTTCTATGACGTAAAAACTATTGCATCATTAACTGGTTCTGGACTAACAAACGCAGCCTTGATGCCACCAGGTGGTACTGTTATAGAGATAGTAACTCCGCTACTTGTTTCAATCCCAGCTCCAGACGAGACTACCAAGGACTTGACAAATCTCTATTATGTTCAGGAGCTACATAACTTCTACAAGAATATAGCTTTTTATCACAAGCACTCATTCTTTAGCATTCAGAATCCAGATCGATCGATAGACAAGGTAAAAGAGTTAATCGATAGTGATCCTAAGATTAAGCAATTCTTGGAAAGACATGAAGAGTCTAATAGTATTTGATCTTGATGGGGTCTTGATTGACAGCAAAGAAATACACTTCAATGCTCTCAACCTAGCTCTTGATAAGTTTGGTAGCGAGTTCATCATATCTAGGGATGAGCAGAATGCCGTGTTTGAGGGTTTAACAACAAATACAAAGTTGAACATCCTGACAAACACTAAGGGTCTCCCAGCCCACCTCCATGAGAAGATCTGGAGAGCAAAACAGGAATACTCTTCAAAGCTTTTTGAAAGTGTCTCTGTGGATACTGAGCTAGTTAATCTATTTAAGCTTATTAAGTCTAACGGTATCTCAATTGCAGTAGCAAGTAACAGCATCAGAGAGACACTAGACACTTGCTTAAAATCATTAGGTCTGATAGACTTAGTAGACTACTCTTTAAGTAACGAAGATGTGTCTATGCCTAAGCCAGATCCAGAAATATATACTAGGTGCATAAAGCATTTCGATACTATCGCAGACAATACAGTGATCTTTGAGGATAGTGAAATTGGTCTACGTGCAGCCACGGCCTCTGGTGCCAGGGTAGAGCAGGTAAAAGACAGACCAGACATATCGTTTGACCGTATACTAAGAGTAATTAAGGAACTAAATGGAGATTAACGTATTGATCCCAATGGCAGGTCTAGGAAGTAGATTTGCTGAAAAGGGGTATGCTCTTCCTAAACCTCTAATTAAGATTTTTGGTAAGCCTATGATTCAGCTTGTTGTAGAGAGTCTAGACATTAAGGCTAACTATATATTTATTGTTCAGAAGGAACATCGTGTTAAGTATCACCTGGATGATGTGCTAGATGCTATTGCTCCTGGATGTCGGGTCGTGGAAGTGGATGGTCTTACAGACGGGGCAGCAAGAACTGCTTTAGCAGCTAAAGACTTAATCAATAATGATATCCCATTAGTAATATCAAATTCAGACCAGGTAGTAGTATGGTCTAGTTTAGAGTTTCAGTCTCTACTGGCCTCACAGAGCGTTATAGCTATGTTTAAAGCTGACGAGTCAAAGTGGTCATATTCAAAAATTGAAGATGGACACGTAATAGAGGTAGCTGAGAAAAAAGTTATTAGCGATAATGCCAATGTTGGAATCTATGGGTTTAGAACTGGGGCAGATTACGTAAAGTATGCTGAGCAAATGATTGATAAAGACATTAGAACTAATAATGAATTTTATATTGCTCCAGTATATAATGAGGCAATCGCTAACGGAGAGGGCGTACTGCCATTCTTTGTAGATGAGATGCATGGAGTAGGAACTCCAGAAGATATGAATGCTTATATAAAGAAAGTTGTTGAATGATCAAGATCGCACATCGTGGAAACATTAACGGGCCTTCTCACAAAGAGAACCAGGCATACTACCTTATGGATGCAGTTGATGCTGGGTATGACGTTGAGTTAGACTTGTGGAGGATAAATGATCTTCTATGGTTAGGACATAGCGGACCACAGTATCTAGTCCCTGAAAGCTTCTTGCTAGAGATAGGCCATGCTGCATGGATACATTGCAAGAACTTGGATGCTTTGCACTTCTTGAGCACTACATTTCCACAGCTAAATTATTTCTGGCACCAAGAAGATGATTACACACTAACTAGCCAAGGATACATCTGGGCATATCCAGGTAAAGACACAACTAGCAACACTGTTATCGTAGACCTTGACGGCACAGGACAATATGAAAATGTTTTTGCTATCTGTAGTGATAGCGTAGGAGATCTATAAATGCCAAGTTATGAATATAAATGTCCAGAGTGTGACATAAGATTTGTAGTAATCAGAAGTATTCTTGAAAAAGATCCTGGATACGAGTGTGAAACTTGCAAAATCCAATTAAATCAGGTATACTCATTAGGAGGGATTACCTTTAAAGGTAGCGGATTCTATAGAACGGATAAGTAATGCTAGACGTAGCAGAGTGGACACTAACAGCACAAGATCGTTGTGATGGTATGAATTGTAGTGCCCAGGCATATGTCAGAGCAACTGGGGTATCTGGAGAGCTACTCTTCTGTAACCACCACTATGAAAAGATTGTTAACCATCCTTTGGGTAATGAGAAGATGACACAGTTTGCCTTCAAAATCGAAGACGAGCGTGAACGTCTAGTTGAGAATAGACTTAAGAGTGATGACTAGGAAGCCTTATGGAATATCTTTTGGGATCCATCGTTACGCTAATAGTTTTATTTATCTTGCAGAAGAATCTTTCTAAAACAATAACTGAGCAAGATCCAATAGACATTAGATATCGTCAAAGTCATATCTTTCAAATGGTAAAACCATTTCTAAGCTTTGAGACAACAAGAAAAAAGATTAGATCGCAGTCATCTATTCACCAAGATAAAATGCATGTACGTGTTATCATAATAGATAACCAAGTGTTCTGGATTTTAGAGAATGTATTATACGTCGCTGACCAGGTAGACGGCATGATCGATAAAGAAACCACAAAACCAGTTGACACGATTAACATGGATAAGGTACAATTAGAAAAGATGATTTTCATAGTCGAAACACTTACAGAAGGGAAGAGCGATGAAGATTGGGATACAAGGAACCAAGGCATTTAATGACTACACAATATTCCTTAGAGCCATTGGCACTGCTCTATCTACTATGCAAGATGAGGATAAAGACTTAACAATCTTTTCCGCAGGACCGTCTGTGATCAATGCTTTTGGCCAAGAGTTTTCAAACATATCTGAGCGTAGCCTGAAGGCTCGTGGTATTAAGATTAAGTTTGTTAAGGTACCACCAAGCTGGATAAAGAATAACATCCACGAAATAAATTACTTTGCTTATTTTAGTAAGCCAAAGGAACCCCTGTCTGACCTAGTAACCTTGGCAGATAGCAAAGATATCGAAGTAGGAATATATCGATATTAAATTAGTAGATACAGTGTTTACTAATTCCGCACGAAACAGAGGAGCTATGATGTTAATCAAGTCTCTAGAACAAATGGAACAGATTGTAAAGAAGAATAAATCTTTGATCTGGGATGGCTGGACAGTAATCAGTCTACAGCCAACACACAATGGCGTAACCGCAAAAGATGGTGTACGTCGCAACGGTAAGTGGTTTCTTCAGAAACGCTATGAGGTCAACTCAAGTGGCTGGGACATTCCAGACAAGTTTGTAGGATAGCCATGGCAGATAAGCATAGTTGGAAAGACGATGCTGACTGCTTAAACTATGAAGTAAACTCCTTCTTCGATGACTATGAAAATAACGAAGAGCTTAGACCAGAGATAGACAGTCTCTGTTCGGAGTGCCCCTTAGCAAGACATTGTTTTGCAGTTGGTGTCTCACAAAAAGAGTGGGGCGTTTGGGGAGGTATCTATCTAGAAAATGGAAAGATATCTAGAGAATTTAATAGACATAGAACAAAGCAGCAGTGGGCTGAAAAATGGCAAAACTTAACGATGGATAACTAAGATGTATACAGACGCAATGAGAATGGCATTTCATTCTATTAGAGCTCCAAAGAATTTTGGGGTACAGCTAATAGATAATGATACGTTCATTACTGTTAAGGCTAAGGAAGATATCTTTATGAGATTGCATGACGATGAAAAGCGTGGAGCAATTGAGTACATGGTTAGAGTCAAGAAAGCCTTGGAGGATAATGGAGCAATTGTACTACTGGTACGTGAGGGAGGTAAGGAAGATTGATAGTTGATCTAATTGCCTATGGCGTATTTGTAACAGTAACTACCTTACTAATCATTAGTAACTTTAGGCAACGAGCCAAGAGAAAGATTTTAGCTGCAGATCTTTTGCAGCAAACTCTTGATAAGATGGCTCTTCTGCAGCATGTTGAGAAGCTTACTGCAGAGGCACAGTCTAAGGACATTGAGCAAACAGATGGGTTTCTTAAGTTTGTTTCTGACTCACGTGATTGGGCATTCCAGTATATTGAAGCTGTACAGGAGGCTTTGGAGGCATTCGACAAGAGGATCTCTCCAACACTAGAGTACTACGCTACATTTGGAACAGTCGTTGAGGGGTTGCACCAAGACCTCACAAAGGAATTTTCTGAGGCATATGAAGAGCTAAAGAAAGTCCTACCGCAAGAAAAGGTATGATACACTTATAAATTGGATCCTCTAGTTTATAGGAGGTAACATGCTTGCACTAAAAGATACAGACGAACTACTAGAATACTTTTATGATGTCTGTGAGGTTTCTGCTTGTGATGAGGAATCTACCGAATTCTATGAATCGGATACTCATGCACTAAACTTATGTGAAAATCATTACAGAGAAATCTACAATAAATACTACATATGGTAAACTAAATAGTTTTAATCAGGAGAAAACAAATGAATACAAAAACTAAAGCACTATTAGCATCTTACGGTCGATCAGTACTGGGAGCTGCATCAGCACTTTATCTAGCTGGAGTCACTGACCCACTAGATCTACTTTATGCTCTTGCCGCAGGTCTACTTCCAGTAGCAATTCGATATGTAAACCCGAAGGACCAAGCATTTGGTCGTATTGCGGACCAGGCACTTGCTGCCTATCTTCCCCAGGGTGAGGCAGTAATTCCAAAGGAATACCTTGATGCAAACAAAGAAGCGATTGAGAAGCTTGTGAAGGCTTACAACGAATCTACAGCAAAGAAGGATCCATCGAAGCCAGCTTCAAAGAAGCCAGTAACGAAAAAGTAACAAACATAGACTAGGGGGATCGTACTTGCGGTCCCTCTTTTCTTATGCTATAATTTATATGCCTGCCAATTGGGGGCAATTAACTCGCTTAATATAAGGAGATGATACATATGGTTACACTAACACCATTTAGCGACTTTGTTCAGGAATTTGAAAAAGCTTTCGCTACACCACACACAACCACCTATCCACCATACAACGTTGTCAAAATTGATGATGACAAAATTGTTATGGAGTTTGCGGTAGCTGGATTCAAGAAGGATGAAATCAGTATTGTTACTGAGAAGAACGTCCTATCTATCCAGGCGGACAAGCCAGAACGAGAAGAAAAGAACTACGTATACAAGGGTATTGCTGCTCGTAAGTTCTCTCGCTCATTTTCACTGCCTGAATTCTATGAGGTTGAGTCTGCTGGATTTGAAGACGGTATCTTGTATATCGATCTAATTAAGAATGTTCCAGAAGAGAAGAAACCAAAGAGCATTAAAATTAAGTAGTATACTAGAAGTGTCCCCATACAGGACTACGCTTAGGATGGATTAGTTACCTATTTTATGACCGTGGCCTTCGTGCTTGAATTGCCTGTATGGGGGCTTTCTCGTATCTATGATATAATTTAAGTAACTTAAAGAAGGATTACAATGCCATATCACGTGGGTAAAAAGGGTTCATACGGATGCGAAGGCTTCCCTGCTCTAAAAGAAGACGGTACCGTAATGGGCTGCCACTCAACTGCTAAAGAAGCTGCAGGCCAGATCTATGCTATTAATCGTAGTGAAGGAAATATTGGCAAGGCCCTAGTCGCTATTGGTGATTTTGTAATCGTATCTTGTGAAGATGAATTCTACATTGGACGTGTTGAGCACGTTATGGCTGAAGGCTCTGTTGGTATTGAAGGATCAGAGTACTACCTAGAAGCAACAGCAGAAGACCCAGCAGTTGTAGTTCGTACCCTTGAGTTTGATGCTGAGGGACAGTACTGGGAAGAGACTGAGTATCTAGTAAATGCTCCTTCATCAGAAGTTGTAAAGATTAATCCACTACCACTTGAGGTTGAGGTAGAGATGGTAGAGAAGGCAGAAGGATGCTGCCCAGAAGACGTTGAAAAGAAGGCACCATGTTGGGACGGTTACGTTCAGCGTGGGATGAAGCCAGGAGACGGTGGGGCCATGGTCCCTAACTGTGTCCCAGTAGCAAAGGCTGATGATCTATTTGAAGACTCCGACGATGTAGTCTACGATACTGACTCTATGGAAAAGGCAGAGGGCTACTCACCACCTGCAGGAGCCCGTGCAGCAGCTCGTAAAGCAATTAAGTTTAAAGAAGATGGTAAGGCCACTGGGGCTGGAACATCTGTAGGCTGGACTCGTGCAGGACAGCTAGCAAGAGGAGAGACATTATCTCTTAGTACTGTTAAGCGTATGTACTCATACTTCTCACGTCACGAAGTAGATAAGAAGGGTAAGGACTGGGCTAACCAGTCTAATCCATCTAATGGATATATAATGTGGCTTGCCTGGGGCGGAGATGCAGGATTCTCTTGGTCACGAGGAATTGTGCAGAGAGAGATGGACAAGGCCCTGTTTGCTGACTTCGGAAAAGATTATTCCAAGTCAAGAAGAATTATTTAGCTAAGATCTTCGTGCTCACGCATATAGGTTCTAACCTTGTGGCAGTTTGAGCATACAACATCACACTTGGCTACTTCTTTCCAGGCCATTTCTGTACCAAAGTTTTTAAGTACACGTGTAACGTTATCTATTTTGTGTTCCCCTGGTCTGTGATCAAACTCTAAGACATAGTGTGGGTACTTATTACGGCAATCAAAACATCCACGCTTCTCTTTTAAAAGATGAAGCTCTGCCAACACCTTGGCACACTCTTCACGATGCTTCTTTGACTTGACCATCCCTACAAGTATAACCCATTTTTAGTGTCTAGAATCACTTTATTTATATGGTCTGAGAGGCCACAGAACGCCCGTAGAGGGGTTTTTAGATGCATCATGGCAGATTATTTGCTATACTTGCTACATGCCTATTTCACACAATACTAACGTAGACTACGTAGCTAAACTAATTAGAGATAATGCCCCAGAAACTGTTCTAGATGTCGGTGCAGGAGCAGGAAAGTACGGACATATTTGTCGTGCACTGTATCCTTATTTTAAGGTAGATGCCTTAGAAGTTTGGCAGCCATACATCAAGGAGTTTAAGCTAAAGACTTTATACGATAAGATTTTTAATGCTGATGTCAGAGAGTTTGATAATTTTAATTATGATTTGGTTATCTTAGGCGACATCCTTGAGCACATGACAAAAGAAGAAGCAGTAGAGGTAATGGAAAAGGTTAAGGCCCAGGCAAAGATGGCGATCATATCTATTCCTACCTGTGACTGTCCACAAGGCCACGTACACGGAAACCCTTATGAGGAGCATGTCAAGGACGACTGGAGCCATGAGGAGGTTCTAGAGACCTTTAGCAACATCTTTCAGCATCAGCTATTCCAGGACACTGGAACATACTTCTTAGATTACAGACCATACGAGGAGTCCTAGAATGGACATTGTCTACGTCTGTAGGCCAGGGGAGAACGAAGAGCTAAGATACTCTATTCGATCAATAGTAAAGAACCTAGACTATGATAATCTATGGGTAGTGGGATCAAAGCCTAGCTGGTATTCTGGAAACTTTCTACCAATAGAAGATGTAAGCTCTAAATTTAACAACATTATAAATTGTTTAAAGATTGTTTCTGAAACTGAAGAAATAGCTGATGAGTTTATTTTTATGAATGATGATTTCTTTTTGTTAGATAAGATAGACTATCTTCCAGTCTACCACGGTGGATCTTTATATGAAAAGGTAGAGGACTATATGAGTCTAGCTACCACTAACTATTCTAGACTGCTCAAGAAGACCTATGAGGACCTTGTCTCCGCTGGCATAAAGAATCCATTAGACTATGATATCCACGTTCCTATGACTATGACTAGATCTGGACTTAGGAAGTACCTAGGCAAGGCCTTCTTCCCAAGATCTGGATATGGTAACCTAATGAATGTTGGCGGTACCTTGATCAAAGATGTCAAGGCATACAAAAAGGGAAGCTACATGTCATCAAGATCTCACAATCCTGAATCTAGCAGCCTCCCTTTTATATCCACAGAGGATGAATCTTTTTATAACGTGTATAACTCTATACTAAAGGATATGTTTAAAGATCCTAGTATTTATGAATCTAATTAAAACAGTCTTCCAGCACGTTCATGCAATGCCTTGATAACTGGATAGGTCTTGTTATACCAAGAGTATTCCTCAGCAACCTCTGGAACTCTGTCTAGAAATAGCTGTGACTGGTTCTGAATGTCTTCTGCTACCCTCACCATAAGCCTCATGGTTGAACGTACATCAGGGATGATGCATTCTCCAGGGTAGTGCTTCATAAAGGTCGATGGACCAAATGTAGAATTAATTACATTACCATTCAAATACTTTTCATATGAACACCAGATACCAGTAGAGATTGTGGGCATACCAGTAACGATAGCCTGTAGTGGAATAAAGCCAAAGCCCTCTCCCTCGGATGGATAAACCATTACATCGTGGAAGTGGTAAATCTTAACTAAGTCAGCAGTGCTAGTAATCTCTTCGATGTGTCTAACATTACCCTCCCAGCGTCCCTGCATAGCCATGACTTCTGGATCATCCCAGTTAACAACTGACTCAGCAAAGGTGTCATAGTACTTGGTCTTTTTTAGAGAGTACTTTAGGGTAAGTTCATATCTAGGGTCATCTCCAAAAGCCTTCTTAAAGGCTCTCACGACCATGTCAGAACGCTTTCTAGGATTGTCAGAGTCTACGTGTAGGAATCTAATCTTCTCATTCTGTCCACGCAGCTTAGGTGTCCAGACACTACTGTCAATACCATGCTCAAAGACAAATACCTTGCTCTCTGGAATACCAGATCTGATGATAGCCTTTGCTCCATATGGATTAGCTGTCCAGAACTCGTCATACCCTTCGGCACACTTCTTCCAGTGAGCAGGTGCAACGGTAGATTCCCATTGTGTCATCTGAATCTTGTACTGTCCTGGGTGGAACTGTCCTGGGTTACTACCCATGAATAGCTGAATGTTTGTACCAGGATCATTCTTGGTAACCTCAATAGTCTTACCATTGATTTCGATCTGCCCAATAGTCTCTTTAATCTTGTGGTATGCGAGGGCATACCCAAAGTGATCTGCACCATCTACTGGATTGTCTGTATGAATTGAAAACTTCATCTTAACCTATCTGTTATATATATCTCTATTATGCCACATATCAACATAATTATTTGTACCTTTTACACCAACGTCTCCTCCAGGATTTAGTTTGTGTAATGCAATAGTCTTATTGTTAAAGACGAATTGTTTTCTGTTTAATCTAGTATTATCAGTAAAGTCACCAATAAGATAGTTAGTGTTAACATCGCTATCCCAACCAAAGTCTGCGACAGCAGCCCCAAATAGCTCAGGACCAGTCACTGAGAGGGTTCTCTTGCCATAGTACAAGTCTCTGGTATGTTGAACTACCCTGTCAATTGCATTTCGTAAAGATGGGTGCCCTGGCTTGGCATAAAAGAAACCATTAGCCAACTGCCATGGGGCCATCCTGGTGCCATTGTTGTAATCTCTAATCAGACACATGTCCAAGCTGCCAGTTGCTGGCGGTAGATCGATCATCTCAATATTAATGTCTACATACCATCCACCAAGAATATAAACAATACAGTATCTAGCTAGGTCAGCCTTATATGCATATGGCTTTAGCTTATCGTATGCAGCAAGGACATCACTATCAAAATTACTAGAGATAAAATCTCTGATGGATTCTTTTGTCCACAATGTATATTTATATTGCTTTGGATTAAAATATTGCTGGATACTTTTAGTAGCAGGTGGCAGATGAGAAGATATATCGTCTAGATCTGATATTAGTATTTGGTGTACGTTATTGATAGGATTCACTTCCTTAGTATATCATGGTCCCCCCAGCTGGAATCGAACCAGCGACCAAGAGATTAGAAGGCTCTTGCTCTATCCACTGAGCTATGGAGGGGTAGTACTCCTAGTCAGACTTGAACTGACACTGAATTGATTTTAAGTCAACTTCCTCTGCCGATTGGGATATAGGAGCGTACTGCGGATGGAATTTGAATCCATATAGGCCACCTTATAAGAGTGGTTCATTGACCAGTTATGATACCGCAGAGTGGAGTGTGTGGGACTTGAACCCACGACCGACGGATTATGAGTCCGCTGCTCTAACCAGCTGAGCTAACACTCCTAAAAGCACTAGTTTCCTAGTACTTCCATTGTATGTGGAAATGCTTCCTTTGTCAAGGCTTCTACGGCCTTTGCATAGTCTTGGATTTCCACTTGTGCATCATGGCCTAGACGCTGCTCTAGGAATGTCATAGCACCCTGTAGCGATGTAGTCCAACGCCAGCGTACATACATTCCATATGCAGGCAAGAATAGACGTGCTAACTCTGGTGCTACGTTATCATCCATTGCCTCATGGTATAGCTTTACGCCCTGGACAATAGATTCACGAAGCTTGTTAGTATAGTGAGAACCATTGCTAAAGTGAATAGGCTCACCACTGCCCTGCTTAGAGTTCTCAGGCTTACTACGCCAAGACGATGCAGATGGAATGTAAAACTCTTCATCCTCAGTAATGTAGCGACGTGAAGACTCGTTCCAGCCATTCTGATCATCAACATGGGTAGAAGATACTGCGTATTTCCACCACTGACGTGCTACGAATAGAGGTGCGTAGACCTCAAACGTGAGTGCTGCATGGCGGAATGGCGACGTGTGCCCTTCACGAATGAGGAAGCTAATGAGCTTCTCATCTTTCGGGGTAAATTCTGTAGACTCTTTATCGTAGCTAACACGTGCAGCGTTAACAATAGATAGATCGTCCCCAAGAGTATCAACAAGGCGTACATAGCCATGGTCTAGTACCTCAATCTTCGATTCCATATTTATCCTTAATCATATTAATAGCATCAGTTAAAGTGATGTCTACTTGTTCTTCAAGTAATTCAATTATTTCTTTTACTCTGTCTCTTGCTGCATACTTCTTGAAATCTTCTAGCAATTCACGAGACATAGTTAGATAACCAGAATCACTAACCCTAAAATCATCTGTACTCATTAGCCAAGCAACCCTTTAACTTCTGGGTACTCCAGATATTGTGGATGCTCAGTAAACACCTCAGTAGCAGTCTTAGCAATGTCTTCCCAGTTGGCAAGCATCTGAACCCAGACACCCTCTGGAACGACAGCCTGCCATTCACCCTTGATGTACATAGTTGGAATCTTTGTCTTATCTGTAATCGTATAGCCCCACTTAAGACCACCTTCTTCATGCGGTGCGATTAGTATCTCTTGTGGGTCTAGACGAAGACCTATACCTTTTAGCTGTCCCTCTACGGGCTGTTGCTCAGTCATGTTAGTCTCCCTTAACGTTAATAATTTGTCGTAGTGTGTGACGAATCTTTACTAGATCCTTTGCGTCTTCCATAACAACATCGATGTCTTTGTAAGCATTAGGATGCTCATCAATGAATGCATCAGAGTGTGACCATTCAATACCCTCCATCATAGCATCCAAAGACTCTTTTGTAAAGGTCTTACGTGCTTCGTTACGAGAGTAT
>JACCDQ010159426.1_pt1 | contig 14701 bp, 12 predicted proteins | sample 7446031 | NCBI WGS metagenome assembly JACCDQ01 (sample SAMN15323442, study PRJNA562643) | freshwater metagenome | isolation source: river surface water | place: USA:Blue River Watershed | collected 2017-08-17
CCGGCGAAAAAGAGAATGTTTGTTCACTGAGCATCTCCGCAATTCGAGCAGAAACTTTATCTGCCTCTTCCGTTCTATCCTGATCTGATTTGGGAGGATGTTGCTGGTAGTAAGTATCAATACGACGCTTAACTTCTTCAATGGTAATATCGCCGTCGATATTTTTCTTGGCTGCGTCAATGAGGTATTCAGAGGGCTGCAAGCCATCCACCTGCTGAAGGCCGATAGCTGTTTTCCACAACTTAGCCTTTTCAGACTTGTTGGGTTCCCCTTGTCTCAAATATTCATCGAAATTTTCCATTACCAGCCAGCCATTTGTATCCTGTAGCATTGTAGCTACAAGATAGCGAAATTACCTCAAAACAACAACCAAACACATGAATATTTTCTAGCCCTTGCAAGGAGTCAATTGAACCACTCGCAGAATATCTCATTCAATCCTCCTTCACCCTTTTCTCCTCCAAAAAATCCGCAATAATCAAAGCGGGCTCAACGCCCTCCACCAATAAACGCTGAAAGGATGCATACAAATCTTTCGATGTGTTGTGATGAAGCTTGAGCGCTGTCAAATAACCTGTTAAGGCAGTCAATGTCCCACTGCGTTTTGATGTAACAAGGAATTATTAAAGCACTCATATTTCTGTCAAATTATTGGTGTCTGTTTATGGTTTGTTGTGGTCGGCAATGCTTGCCGGTAACGGTTCTGCGCTTGGCGTTCGTGCGGGATTTAGGAGCACAAAACTGTCAACCCAGCACAAATGTTGATTTGAAAAACTAAACTTCAATTTACCACTGAACCCGCCATTACGCAAAACCGCTGTTGGCAGCTGGCGTTCTTGTCCAACTTGTCTGAAAGTCGCTGTATGATTGGGTTTTAGCTGTCATTGTCCGAGTGTTTTCTTGTCTGTTTGTGCCGGGTTGTGGGTGGCGTTTTTTTAAAGGGTCGGGAAATTTTTTAAAAACAATTTTTCTTGCATTGGCTTTGCAAGCTCTTTGACAAAGCTTTGGTCTTTGCGGTGGCTTGCGGTGCTTTGGCAATGTGCTTGCAAAATGGGTTGGCTATTCGCTGTCATTTATTGCAATTATTATTTCGTTAAACAGTTTGTTATGTGTCTGTTGAAACTTTATTAGCTCACTCCTTGATGCTTCTGAAAAAATCACTTTATCATTTCTAAATTGATTAATGAAGTCGTTATTGTTTGTGATTAATTCTCTTAACTCATTTTGATAGGGTTCAAGTTTCTTTTCGTCAATCTTATACTTTTCTTTTATCAAAGCCATCAGGTCGGCTACTCTAATATTCATCAGTTTAAACCAAGGAATTATTCTTTGTGGAAGTGTATTGTTTGAATATAGATTGTTAAGGCAGCCTTTATATTCGGCTCTTATTTCCTTTATTTCATTAATAAAATGGTCTTTTAATACCCGTTTATTAGTTAGTTTGTTTTGAATTGTCCTGACAATCCAATATGCAAGACCGGCATTTACAACAATGCCAATCAAGTCTATCCAATTGGAAGTGTCAAACGAACAAAAGAATCTTAAACAGCAGCAGGTTGTTCCCATATTTCAAGTTTAAGTTCATTGTCAATTAAACGATACCAAGCTGGATGATTTGCTGTTACAACTGGCTTTTGTTTATTTTTTCTTCTCGCTTCCCATTGCGGAAAAGTTTGATTCAAAATCATTTCCTTCCAATGTGGCTCTTGGTCTGATATTATTTCAATTCTACTCTTTACAATGTCAAGAGTAAAATCATAAACTAAATTTCCAAAAGCTTCATCTAAGAATGATGATGCGTAGCCTGCTGTTGCGTCAAGATTAACGCTAAGTATTTCACCTGCCTCATACGCTTCTTTAAAAGCTGTATTTAAAACTTTGTGATAGAATTCTTCACCTGAATTGTCACTTATGCTACAATGTCTCAAGTTTGGGAACTCTGAAAAGTTTTCTAAAACACTTATTCTTTTCATTGTTGTGATATTATTGTTGTTAAACAGTCGTTTGTCATTTCCCACTGGTAAAATGTTCCCTTAAATCTTGGTGAACCTTTTTTAAATTCTCTTGATTGTGTGTCATCATCAAAATGCAAAATTACATTGTTAGTTAGCACTTTCAATGCTTTTATCTTTCCTTGTATAAAGTTGGCTTTAACTGCTGGCAAGCCTTTGTTTCTATTTTCCTCTTGTGTTGTTGAGCCATATTTTTTATCAAATGCTCTCTTTAAAATTTCATCATTTGACCTTAAAGCATCTGTGAAATATTTTTTGGTGAATTTTCTATAAAGTGTTTCTAAAATTCCTCTGCCAACGTCAGTAACAGTGAATATCACTCTATCTGATTCGTATTTAACGCCTAATAACCATTGCTGATTATCCGTGCCACTCCATTCTATTGAGTTGCCACATATTTCCAAGATTATTGTTTTAACTGGTTGGCAATATTTGGGAGTTCCTGTTATATGTCCAACTACATTTTTAACTATTAAACTGATTCTTTTACTGTCTTCGTCTGATAAATATCCTGTTCCTTTTTCAAAGAATATTAACTCTGATTTTTCTGCTTTTGGAAATGGTCTGCCGTGGTCGTCAACTAAATTGTTTAAGTAACCCGAATCAATCATAAATTTTTTACATTCAAGATTATCGGGTAATATGGTTTTCAAAAGAATTCTTTTGAACCTTAAATCATCATTTAATGAGGTCAAAACACTAATTGTTCCGTAATCAATTTGAGTAACATCTTTTAATGACATTATCACAAACTTTACAATACCTCTCTGGCTCAAATATTCCTCGCTTCTTAAATCACGGAAAAACTCTAAGCATCCATCTAAATTTTCAATTAGTCGCAGGTCAGCAGGGGCAACAACTGGAAGTTTTACATCATTAACTGGTCTTGGACTTGGTGAGTTATTTGGATTTCTATTTACCTTTTTTACGACACGATTTTTACTGCGAAGCTTTTTTTCGATTTTCCGAATTCTTCGCTTTTGCCATTCTTTATATTCAGGTGTCGTATAAAGTTTCTTCATCTATGATTCAATAGTTCCACTCACCTCAAACGCCTGTTGCAGCAATGCTTTTAGCAGTTGCTCGGTGGCTTGTTGGTTGGCAATGATGTGTTCTTTTAATTGTATGGTTTTGGCGAATTGCTTTTCTATTTCCTCCACAATTCGTTTTTGCTCGGAGAGTGGGGGAAGGGGAATAAGCGTAGTTGCAATTCTTGTTAGTGCTAATTTTGGTTGAGCTGTAACCTTTTTTGTCTTATCCAAAAACTGTAACTGGCTTTGCTTAGAACTTAGAATATTCCTTAACCAACCTCTATTCAATGAAAAATTATCAAAAACAAATTTGGCGGCATTCTCAGTAAGATTTGCACCATCAAACATTTCTGGAACTTCCCCAACTTCGCCAATAGTTCCTGCTATAGTAATGTATAAATCATATTTGCTTATTGTGTATTGCTTAATAGCTTCAAACATATTTTGGTCGATGTAGTGTATATCATTGTTTGAGATACTACCATTTTTCATATCAGTAACTCTAATGTAGATATGGTCTGTTGGTGTTTTTAAAAGTTTGTAACCGTTTCTAACACGTTTACCTCCTTTTATATCACAAATTTCCCCCAACCTACACCACACCCAATTTTCAGGAATCTCAAATGGAATTTCCTCAGGTTTGATGGGTGGCAATGGCTTTTCTTTTTTGTCTGATTTGGCTTTCTCGGCTTTATTGCGTTTGAGCAATTCGCTGGCGAGTACGTCATGAAGGGCTTGCGGTACTATCTTGCCCTGCACCGCTTCTTGTAAAATGGCTTGGTTTAGGTTTTCGAGTTGAGTGAGTTGGTCTGCAAAAAGTTTATCTGCTTCTATTTCTTTATCAACCAATTTCTTTTCAAGTTCAATAATCTCTCTCTGCTTTTCAATGCTTGGCACTGTTACCATTACATCAGCAATTCTATTCATTGGCAAACTCACATTTGCCATTCCTTTCATTTGAGAAACCAAAAGTTCTTCTCTATTCCAATGCAGGTAAATATGCAGATACTTAGCTAAAACAAAATTCTCATCATTCGGGATAACGGCACAAAGGATATTTCCTAAAGCAAATTTGCCTTCACAGTATTTTACACGCTTCATACTTGCATGTCCGTGTCCTGTTGATGAAACCAACGGAATGATTACTGCCTTAGCATCAAACTGAAATTCATTGTGCGTTTTGTCTGTTTCGCCTAACGCAATCATTGTGTAAGGTCCAGGAATGGCTTTCATAATTCCTGTTGCTCCTTTGGTTATCGAACATATATCGCCTAATCTGTATTTCATTTATGTCAGCGATTTAAGTTCTTCCAAAATCTCAGCGATTTTAGTTTGATTGTTTTCAAGTTTGGCGATAATGGCTTGCCTGTCATATACCACTTCTTCCACTTTCTTATTGGGGTTCTTTATATCCAAGTCATAATTGCGGTCTGCTATTGTTTGAATTGAAATCTTCCAAGACGATTCGCTTTCCTGTCTATTTTTCCACCAATCTTTAATTGGTTCAAATTCTTCTATTCGGATGGGTTTGGTTTTGCTGTAGGCTTTTTGTCCATCAGGCAAAGTGTGTTCGTAATACCAAATCTCTTTGGTGGGCTTGCCTTTTTCAAAGAAAATCAGGTTGGTATTTACGATGGCATAAGGAGCAAATACACTTTGCGGCAATCGCACAATGGTATGCACATTGCAGTCTTCCAATAGTTTTTGCCTTACCCGTTGTTTCACACCATCGCCTGTTAAACTTCCGTCAGGCAATACAATGCCTGCCCGTCCGCCATCTTTCAGCAATTGAATAAACAGTATCAGAAACAGGTCGGCACTTTCTTTGGTGCGGTAATTCAAAGGGAAATTGGTTTCCATACCATCGCCCACCACACCACCAAATGGCGGGTTGGCTACAATGATGTCCACACGGTCTTTTTGCTTGATGGAGTTGTATTCACGGCTCAGCGAATCTCCGTTTTCAATTTGCGGCACTTCTATGTCGTGGGTAATCAGGTTCACCACACTCAGCATAAAAGGCAGGGGTTTCAGCTCGCTGCCTGTTACAGTTTCTTGTAAGGTTTTACGGTCGTCAATATTTTTCACCTGCTTTTTCAGGTGTTCAATGGCACACACCAAAAAGCCCGCAGTACCGCAGGCAGGGTCGGTAATTTTTTCGCCGAGTTTGGGGGTTACCATATCCACAATAAACTGGGTTACGGCTCTTGGCGTATAAAATTCGCCTGTATCTTTTTTGGCAGCCAATCCCTGCAAAATCTCTTCATAAATCACATTAAATACGTGATGCTCTTTGCTGCTGTTAAAGTCAATTTCGTTGAGTTTATTAATGGCTTGGCGGAAAGTAGTTCCGCTTTTCATATAGTTGTTGGTGCCATCAAAAATTTGTCGGATGGTAATTCCCAAACGGTCATCAGCAGCAACGGTCAGATTTTTAAGCGTAGGAAAAAGTTTGTTGTTTACAAAGTTGATGAGTTCATCGCCTGTGATGCCTTCATCATCTTCTGCCCAATTTCGCCACTGCAATTCCGCAGGAATGTCTGATTTGTATTTTGGGTTCAGTATTTCTTTTTCCTTGTCTTTATCGTCAAAGAGTTTCAGAAATATCATCCAGCCCAATTGCTCTATGCGTTGTGCATCTCCACTCAAGCCCGGGTCTTTTCGGAAAATATCTCTGATTGATTTTATGGTGCCTGCTATGTTGCTCATTTGTCTATGCTACTATGTATAATTCGTTTTCTAATTCTTTGATGGCTTTTTCGTATTCTTCACGACTGCCAAATGCTTTTATGATTTCCGTTACAGAACCAAATTCGTTGATAGGCGGAACAGTCAGGATTTGAATGTTCTCTATGTTTTCAATGCCTTGGTCAGCATATTTCTCTAACAATGCTTCCAATACTTTACGGGCTTGGTCGCCATACTTTGTAAAGTAGTTGCGTTTCTTCACGTTGTTGGCTCGTTCTTTCCTTGTCAATGGTGGTTGGTCGTATGCAACGTGGCAGATTAAATCAAACAAATCCACTTGCTTGTCAACTGCTTCATACAATGCTTCTACCATTACACCTTGCTCAATCAATTCGGCAATGATGGCTTCTTTGCGGTCTGAATTTTTCCATTTGTTCAGAAAGTCGTCTAAGGATGCAAATTGCTCTTTGATGATTTCTTTGGTATGGTCTTTCAAACTGGTGGTGATGGGTCTGCCGTGTTGGTCAAAATGCAATTCACGGCTAATTAAAACCGAAACATCAACTCCATTTACATAAACCTTTTCTCTTGGTTGTGGCGGGTCGGTTGTAAAAGGTGGCTGTGGTTGTGGTGGGGTTGGAGTTATATCAATTTCTTCTCCTGTTTCAATGTCAATAATCGGTTCTGTGTTTTCTTCTTCTTCATCCACAATGCCGCCTAAGTCGGTTTCTTCTGCAACTGGTTTAATTCTAATCGGGTCACCGTCAAATTGTGGGTCTGCAAAAAGGTCTGTTGCATTTCTGAAATCCAAAATGGTGAAATACAGTTTGCCATATTCTTCATTGATTCGGGTTCCTCTACCAATGATTTGTTTGAACTTGGTCATTGAATTAATGTTGCTGTCCAGCACAATTACTTTACAAGTTTGTGCATCCACACCTGTAGTCATTAATTCGGAAGTGGTGGCAATAACAGGATATTTTTCTTCGGGATTGATAAAGTTGTCTAACTCCCGTTTACCTTCGTCATTGTCGCCTGTAATCTGCATTATGTATTTGTAGTTCTCAGCAACCAAGTCAGGATTGTGTTTGGCTAATGCGGTTCGCATTCGTTCAGCGTGGTCTATGTCCACACAAAACACAATGGTTTTGGCAAAGCGGTCATAACCTTTCAGAAACTCAGTTACTTTTTTGGCAACTAAATCGGTTCGTTCCTCAATCACTAAGTTTTTGTCAAAATCTCTGCGGTTGTAAATGCGGTCTTCAACTTCGTTTCCGTCTTTGTCGGTTTTGCCTTGTTCGGGTCGCCAACCTTCGGCATCCACATTTAGGGCAACTCTAATTACACGATAAGGAGCAAGGAAACCATCATCAATTCCTTGTCGCAAAGAGTAAGTGAAAATAGGGTCGCCAAAATATTCGGTGTTGCTTGCTTCGTTGGTTTCTTTTGGTGTTGCGGTCAAACCGATATGCGTTGCATTTTGGAAATAGGTTAAAATCTCTCTCCAACTGCTATCGTCTTTTGCACTTCCACGGTGGCACTCGTCAATTACAATCAGGTCGAAAAAATCTCTGGAAAATTGTTTGTAAACATTGGCTGCTTCGTCCGTTCCCGAAAGACCTTGATACAATGCCAAGTAAATTTCAAAGCTCTTGTCAATTTGCCTGTGTTTTACCACAGTCATTTTATCCTTAAAGTGTTTGAAGTCGCCTCTGCGTGTCTGGTCAATTAAAGCGTTTCGGTCGGCTAAAAACAGAATGCGTTTTTTTGCACCGCTTTTCCAAAGTCGGTGAATGATTTGAAAAGCAGTATAGGTTTTTCCTGTTCCCGTTGCCATCACAAGCAGAATTCTGTTCTGTCCGTTGGCAATGGCTTCAACCGTCCTGTTTACAGCAATTTGCTGGTAATATCTTGGTTTGCGGTTTGTTCCGTCAAAATAATAGTCTTGCGAAACAATTCTTTCTGCTTCGGGTGTTTCAATTCCTTTATACTTTTTATATTTCTGCCAGAGTTGTTCGGGAGTAGGGAAGTCGTCTAAACTGATTTCCGTTTCAATGCTTCCATCTGTTGCTGTGCGGTTGTGAAATAAAAATCCGTCACCGTTACTGCTGAACACACAAGGAATGTCGAGTATTTGAGCATAGTCAAGACCTTGTTGTATTCCTGCTCTCACTGAATGGTTGTTGTCCTTTGCTTCAATGATGGCAATGGGAATATTCGGTTTGTAATACAGAATATAGTCGGCTCGTTTTCTCGTTCCTCTTGCTGTGATTTTTCCTCTTACGTAAATCTTACCATCAGTAAAAGAAACTTCCTCCATTATCTGCAATTGCTTGTCCCAACCTGCCTTTTCCAAAGCAGGTGTGATAAACTTGGTGCAAATATCTCTTTCTGAAAGTGTCTTTTTATTCATCAGTTAATTGTCAAAATATAGTTTACCAAAATACATATTTCTGTCGGTGCGTAGGCAAAAAAGTGGCTCTTTTGGCTTTGCGAAGGGTCGGCTTTGTGTGATAGGGCAAAGGCAAATGTGCCACTTGCGGGCTGGCTTAAAATTGTTTTTAAAAAATGCGGGTGGGTAAAAAATAAAAAACAAAGGGTCGGCAATGAGTTTCGGCTTACTCCTTGTCCGTTTTCAATATGGTCTGTATGTCGTTGTCCACCTGTCAAAATTTGTTACTCTTTTTTCTGTTTTCACTCGGTCAATGTCTGCTGTGTCGTGTCGTTTTACGCTTGCTGCCAACGGTCCGCAGCTACCCGAAGGGCGGGATTTTCAGCATTAAACTTCATTCGGAGAACTGAACTTTCGGCTTGCACAAATGTGTCTGCAAAGCACGAAACCCCGCCTTTTGGGTAGGTGCTGTTACCTGCTGGCGTTCTGTCTATTCGTGCCATAATCATACATAATTTCAGTCCGTTGAATTGTCGTTTTTTATAAATCCAACAATATAAGCGTCTTTACTCAGAATTTGAAAGTCAACGGTTGCCCATATGTCCATAATTACTGAGGTCTTTATTAAAGTTAATGCCTCTTCGTCTGTTAGTGCAATTCCTTCCTCTGTGTTCTTCCACTTTGTTGGATTCTCTGCTAAGCGTTTTGTAGCTTCTTCATTTGTTACTACACCTACATCAACTTTAAATTCTTCTTCAAACCAATCAGGATTTGTCTTGTATCTCATTTTAAATGATTGCTTGAAATTACATACAAGAATTCTGTTTTTTATAAAGTCGCTGAATGATGTGTAAATTGGAATGTTGTCAAATGTACCTAAGTAGAAAAGCCACATATCATTTCCTTCTTGTGGTTCATTCATTTTTGAAACAAACCTTTTATCGTCAAGTAAAGATTGCTCCCTGTAACTATATTCAGGAGCTAAAAGTATGAGGTCTGGTGTTATGTCTTTGCTTTTTAATTCCATGATAGACTTGTCTATCACATCAACCGCATTAGTTCCAGTAACTTTATTGTATTCTCCTTTCAATATTGAACTAAAGAATTCATCATCTTCCCATCTTCCAGTTTCGCCTCCCATTCTGTCAACTCCATAAATAGTTTGATGGTGCTCTCCATCAATAAACATCATTTTGGCTTTTTCAAAAAATGTTCTTTGTCCAATAATTCTCAGTTTAGTTTCATCACTGGTGATGTGTTCAGTATTTCCTATTTTCTTAAATAACTTGTGAATTCGTGCTTGGTTCTTCCATGCTTTACCAATCATATCTTTGAAGTTATTTACAAATTGTGGATTGAGTTGAGCATTTGCAATTGCAATGTCAGTATCACTAATTCTTTTCTTTTTTACTTCGGCAAATACTTTTAGAATACTATCGCATTTTGCCTTTAACATTTCGGGAGTTTCAACATTTAAAATCTTTTTCCATTTTTCAAAATTCTTTTGAAAGAAATCAGCGTTTTCTTTTAGGGCATCATATAAAAATCTTGTTTGAGAAAGGTCTTCTGAATTGAGCTCTTGAATATTTACATACAAAGGGGTTCCTCTAATTTGGTCAACCATAAATCCAAATGTCATCCAGTCATATGGATTTGGTGGGCTGTAAGTTTTACCTGATGGCCTTTCCATGAAATCCCACTCACTCCAGCCCATGTATGAGTGTGAAAGGTTTCCTCTGAAAAATAAAATGTCTTGAAACAAATCATCTGCATCACCTTGAACAATTAACCGTTCAAGAAAAGATGAAGCAATTTCTTCTTTGATTTTATTTACTCGGTAAAGAAAAATTATCCAATACTTTATACCCTCAATTGTATGCCTCCTGTAATCATCAAAAGCTTTTAAAACTTTTAAAGATTCTTTATTGGTCTTTATAATTTCGTTGTTAATTCCGTTTGGGTTCTCTCTTTCCAAACGCTTTATCTCCCATTTTAAATTGAAGTGTCGGTTATAACTACTATCAGCTACTTGGTCAAATTCATTCATTGCAAAACGAAATTGTTGTGCATCACAATTTCTTATGATAAAATATAGTAGTCGACTGTAAGCTGCAAAGCCCCAATAATAATACTTGTTAAGTTCTGCTTGTTGCTCTAAACTTTTATTCCTTCTTCTTTCGAAACCTATATCGTAAAGTAAAATTTCTTTCTGATGCATTGCTGCTTGTTCCGAACAGAACTTATGCAATTCAGTCAGTTCAGGGTTTTGTTTTGCTTTTGAGTATGAAGCGGAGTAAAAATAGGATGGAAAAAAAATGTATTTCTCAAAATGCTTTTGCGATTTATTGTGAATGCCTAATTGTATAATTCTACGAACAAAAGTTTTAAGCACTTTAAATGTTTCAATGCTGTTGTTGTCCATTGATTTATCAATAGCCTTCCAAATGTTAGCGTCAACACCGTCTGTAACATCTAAGTCGTCACGAAAATATCTCATTTTTGATTTTGCATTTGAAATGTGTATAGATCAACATATGATTCAAGAACAGTTTCAAGATTTCTGTATTTACTTTCTTCGCTTAGTTCTTCTAATTTTTTATCAAAATATTTTCTGTAAGTATCTGTTTCCTTTTCCTTTTTTGGAACTGGTTTGAGTGATAAACAAGTGCTAAGGATAAATTTATTCCACTTGGAATTTGGCTTTCCTTTTTCCCAAACAAAATCATTCGTTTCGTTGGAGATAGTGTCTAAACCTAACTTACGGTAAAAAACTGTCTCTGCCTTTTTCTTCTTCTTGTGTAAAATGAATGAGGTTATTCTATTAATTTGAATATCTTGAATGACTTTATTCTTTAACTCAGTCTTGCTTATTTCTTTTTCTGATACTTCAGTAACTTCAATGTTATTATCATCAAAACTCCACGCTTCTGCAAAGTCATATTCTTTCGCACCTGCTTTTTGAACACTTGAAGTAAATTGTTCAGTGCTATATTTTCTTAAAAGAATTCCCTTCATGTTTTCTTTTGCTTCATTCATAAATTGTTTGTGCAACATGCCTGAAATCTCTTTGTCATTAGTAAATTGAATGATCGTTCTAAACAGAAAGCCGATTAAAAATAGAATAATAAAAACAAGATATGTTCCGGCTAAAACTGCTCTTGAAAAATCAAAAAAAGGAATTTGTGTATCTCTCAGAGTTGACACAATAATAAAGCAACCAATAGTGCTTAGTGTCAAATAAATTGTAGGATATAGATAGGAGTTTTTAAAAAGTAGTTTATAAGTAAGAGAAGATTTGACTGCTAAATTATTTATTAAGAACCCAACTACAACTAAAGTAATACTAATGATAGTCGCTATGTTTGTTGTCCGTTGGTCAACAAGTATTCTTGAAGTTTCATCTTTAAGATTTATAAAATTGAGAATGTCAATACCGCTGAATAAGGAACTAAAAGCAAAAATAATTACTACAAAAAGCATAACAACCCACCATTGTTCTTTGTCAGAAATGTAGTTTGAAAATCTATTGAACAGATTTTTATGCAAGGGGTCAAATAAATCCTTGTGATGCTCTCGTATGTAAGATTTCACACGATGTCTAAGCCAGTTATTATTATTTCTAAAAAACATATTTTATCTTTTTCATATCTGTATGTTGATTGCTGTGTCGTTTTTTACGCTTGCAGGTAACATTATTGTATACGAAACTTATATAATACAATTATAATACAAAACAACTGAAAATCAATATTCTTGCTTTACGCTATTTATATAACGCATTGCGTTAAATCAACTTGTTTATCAATAGAGCTTCAGAAACATTACATCTTCTTAAATGAGAAACGCCTGGATCTGATCTACCCTGACCATATTGCCATTTCACACAACTTCCTCCCACACATTAGAAATGAAAAATAGACAAAACACATCTCTGGTTTAGACCAAAACAAGATCGTTTTGGCCCTGAAAAACGAACTTCAAAAAACCTTCATTTTTGACGGTTTCAATTCTTAACCGTTCAAAAAATGATTTTTTTTCGCAAATCCGTGGGCTAAATGTGGGCTAAAATAGAAGCAAATATCCGCAAAATATTGAAAATCAATAAGTTGCGGAATTTTTTAGTGGAGATAATCGGATTCGAACCGATGACCTCTTGCATGCCATGCAAGCGCTCTAGCCAACTGAGCTATACCCCCATTCTCGACGGCAAATATAGGTGGGTTTCATCAACACGCAAAACTTTTGTAACCTCAGCTGACTGCCTTGCCTCTACTGCCTTCAAACGATCCATGAAACAAATACCCCAGTAATCCGCCATACAAGGTGCTGATCACGGGACTGCCAGATATCATGCATCCTCCGGAATCACATCCCACCAATCGATGGTACAAATAACCCAATATCGCACCGATCAAAACCGCGCGAATAACTCTCCAATTGTTGATCAATTTTGATTTCATTTTTTTTCTTTTTATTTACCACCCCGTCTGCTTCGCAGCCACCCCTCCTTTCGCTTCGCGTAGGAGGGGATATCTGACTTGCCTTTTTTTTTATTCATCTTACCACCCCGTCCAGACAGCACTTGTGCTCGTCTGGACACACTTCCTTTCGCTTGGCGTAGGAGGGGTAACGTGATTGGCAAATTTGCAATGACTTCAGAAAAAACTTGGTGATTGAGGTCACGCCGAAAACCTTCACAAAGGGCCTAAAACAAGAAAAGGTCGCTCCGTTGAGCAACCCTTTTCTTTTACCTTAACCAAAACCTATTACTCAGGACGAGTAAAACTTAGATACTCTTTCAACGCAAAAGGTTGGCCATTGTTGCAAACGATTTCTAAAAAAACGTGAAATTATTTTTCACTATAACATCTGACTCTCCAAGATCGCACGCCATGCGGCTGGTACCTCATGCGAGCGCTGAAGCTTGTGATTGAAACATACCAATACACAATGTCCCTCAGCACACATGACACGACCCTGGTCAGTTTGTCGCATTATGCGACTGGTCAATGTCAGACTCTTGTTGCCCAACTGACTGCAGTGGGTCTCTATCTCAATGTCGTCTCCGTAAAATACTGGCAATATATAATTCAACTCGTTCTTGGCTACCACAACGCCTTCCTCTACCCAATCCCACTTCTCGTAACGGAGCTGCTTGAAAAAATCAATTCGCGCTTGCTCCAAATAAGTAAAATAAACGGAGTTGTTCACGTGGCCCATGGCATCCATGTCCACAAATCGTATCTCTGGGCTATATGCTTTCATATCAATTCAATTCGGGATCAACAGGCAAATTGGCAATCAACTTCCCGCGTGGACCCAACTTCTTCATGATGGACTTCCACAAATCTTTGTCCTCTGTACTCATCAATGTCTTCTTGTTGACTTTTGTAACAAACCAACTTTTCTCCTTCATCTCTTCCTCCAACTGATTGGCAGACCATCCGCTGTAACCGATAAAGAATCTAACCGCCGACCACTCTACTTCACCAGCTATCAATTTGGCTTTTAAGACCTCAAAATCGCCACCGAAATACAATCCCTCCATCACCATCACACTCTCTGGAATCAAATCGCCCAGGGTGTGGATATAAAACAAATTGGTGTTCTTCACTGGACCACCGACGCTAATCGAATAAGGCAAATGCGGAAACTCATCTACGATCTGATCCAACTCAATGTCGATGTAGTTGTTTAAGACAAATCCAAAACTTCCCTCTTCATTGTGCTCACACAACAAAACAACGGTTCGCTTGAAAAAAGGATCTTCGATGAATGGTTCTGACAACAGAACACTCCCTCTTTCTGGCACTTGATCACTGCTGGGTCGTAAATCAATCATGCGACAATGTTACAACAGAAGCGGGTAACACATGTACCCCGATTTGAAAAATTATTGGAACACTTGGAGGGATTTGTAAACCGCCATTGCCGGCCTTTCCAAAACAGAAATCCGACTGCGCAATCAGTTGAATGGAATCACCATCGCACAAATGGGGCATTGCCCATTGAACGGCCGGAATCCATTGATCGGGCATGCCCATCATCGACTCCATCGTTACCGCGGAACCCACAGACTTGCCATTCAACAATCGAGCGGAAATATGGGTTTGGACACGATCCCCCTTTTGCAGCTTTTTACCTGCATTGGGCTTCTCAATGTTTCGCCATTTCATCCCCTTTCGTTTGTGGTAGAACTGCGCTGCATCAAACCACTTGACAATCTCTGCTTCTTCCCAATCTTGGGTCTGCGCGCGGTCCATCCAGTGATTGCCCAATTGCTCCGGTGTGGCAAAGCAATGCACAATCTGAACATCGACGAATGCAACTTCACTACCGGACTTTCTGAGCAAGGAATCTTCCATCATCTCTTCTGTAAAATCCCACCTTTTTCGCTCACCTTGACTCATGGCATAAATCCTCTGCTGCCAGCCATTCTCAGGACTGAGGGCCGCCGGAAAGTAGTATACCCAACTGCTGTCTATCACTTTCTCATCCGCATTCAATCGGTATTGGATCGCCACTGCGGCATGCATGTCTGCCAACTTGGGGGCATCATTTACACCGAATTGAATGAG
>JACCDQ010291892.1_pt1 | contig 14699 bp, 17 predicted proteins | sample 7446031 | NCBI WGS metagenome assembly JACCDQ01 (sample SAMN15323442, study PRJNA562643) | freshwater metagenome | isolation source: river surface water | place: USA:Blue River Watershed | collected 2017-08-17
CAGGCCGGGGCTTTCTTCGTAGGTGGGGTTCTGAGTCAGTTCCATGAAATTCTCCGTGCATCGCGCGCAGGGCGGTGCGATGCGAAGTATAGTCCAGCGCCTGCGGCGCTGCCGGCCGATCCGGCGGCCGCTTGAAGCCTGTTCCGCCGGTTCGATAGCAAGCACGCCGGCGCCGACAGTACGCCCCGTGCGGCAAGGAGGGGCACCGCCGCCCGCGGCCTGACGGGACAGGCTCTTAGTTGGCGGCCAGCCGGCCTTTCAGCCGCTCGAATTCCTTATCGAAATCGAGACTGCGACGCTGCGTGCTCATTGCTATCAGCGCATGCGCAGCGCCCTGCTCGCCGGGCCGGATCCAGACCCACAAGCGGCGCTCGCGGATGTAGATCATCGCAAACACGCCGAGCACCAGGAACAGGCAGCCGAGGTAGACGACGTTCTTGCCGGGTGCGCGCGACACCTGGAAGACCGAGGCCTTCACTTCATCGAAGCCCTTCAGCTGCAGGAAGACCGGCGCGCCGTAGAAAAAGGAGTCGGCCAGCGCGTCGGTGGCTGAACGCAGGAACTTGCCATTCGCCTCGCTGGGCGCCATCGCCTGCAGGCCATCCTTCGCCCGTGCCGCCTGCCACAGCTCCCACATCGCGCCGTTCAGGATCTTCATGAAGATGTCGGCCGTCTTTTCCTGTTGCGCCTCCGGCAGCTTGCCGATGAAGCGGGCGACGGCGATATAGCCCGAAGCCTCGCTGTTGCCCGCGAATACGGTCAGCCCGCGCAATGCGGAGGCTTGCAACTGCTCGCGCAGCTGCGGCGTGGCACTGCTGCCGAGCGGCACGTTGGCGGCGTAATGCTTCGCCGCGGTCTCGCGCAAGGACGGATCGGCGATCGCCGCGCGCAGGCGCATGAACTCGTCGACGCTGCCGTTCGCATCGGCCGGTATGCGCAGGTAACGGAAACTTTCGGCCGGCGTCTCGCGCACGCCGGCGAGGAAGTATTCACCACCGTCGATCTTCACCGGCAGCATGTAGTTGTTGAACTCGCGCGCCTGTCCGTTCTGGTCGCGCAGCTTGTACTGCACGCTCGGGCCGACGTTCTTCAGGTCCTTGCTCTTGTTCGGATTGGCGGCGGAGCCGAGCTGCTGGTCGAGGCGCTCATTCAGGTTCTTCGGCTGCTTCACCGCACGCGCATCGCCGTTCATGTTCTCGACGTTGAACGGCCGGAAACCCGACCATTCGATGCTGTACTTCGTACCGCCGCCGGATAGCGCGGTCGATTTGCCGACCTCGCCTTCGAGAGCGAAGCTGGCATGCGAAGGGCCCGACATCGGGTAGCCGACCAGCTTCAGCCGGCTGCCACCATCTTCAAAGCTCGACTGGTACACGGCCATGCCCTTGTAGATCAGTGGCTCGTTGACCTTGATGGTCGCCTTGAATTGCTTGCCGGTTTCCTTATCCGTGACGACCACATTGCTCGCAAACAGCTTGGGCATGCCGGTCGAATAGAAATCGACGATGAATTTTTCCAGCTGCAGCGTGAACGGCAGCTCCTGCACCAGCACGCCCTCGCCGGCCGGCACGATGGTGGTGTCGCTCGCCTGCCCCTCCGGGATCATGGTGTTACCGCGGAAGCTGGGATTGCCGGTGCCCAGCCGGTGCTTCGCCGGTATCTCGGAAATCAGCCCGTTGCCCATGAAGGGCTCCTTGCCGAACAGCCACTGCTGCGCACGGATAGGCAGGCTGGAATCGAGCAGGCCGCCGACGCAGATGATCACGATGGCCGCATGCGCGAAGATGTAGCCGAGCTTGTTGGCCGCGCCCTGCTTGGCGGTCAGCAGCGTCGCCCCGTCCTTGTCGACCAGCTTCACCTGGTAGCCGGCCGCCGCGACGCGGCGCGCCGTTTCCTTTGCTACGCTGCCCACGTCGCCGGCAGCGGTCCATTCACTGTGATGATGGAAATTGCGCAGCGACTGCTCACGCACGTTGTCGCGCCAGCTCTTCATGTCCTTCAGCATTTTCGGCGCGTTGCGCACGATGCACAGCGAGGTCGACGTGACCAGGAAGGCCATGATCAGCAGGAACCACCAGGCCGAATACACCGAGTAGACCGAGAAGCGCGCGAAGACCTCGAACCAGAACGGGCCGAACTGGTTCACGTAGTTCGGCATCGGCTCGTTCTGCAGCACGACGGTGCCGATGACTGAAGCAATTGCGATCACCGTCAGCAGGCTGATAGCAAACCGCATCGACGATACCAGCTCGACGAGGTCGGCGACGAAACGGCTGCGCGTGCGCACCGTGATGCCGCCAGTAGCAGCGAGCGACTCGATATTTTCCAGATTGTCCATTCCAGTTCTACAAACAAAAAGGGGCGGCCCGCAGCCACCCCAGAGATATTGTTTTACCGCTTTCCGTTATTTGCTCTTGATCGGAAGCGTTGCTTATCACTTCAGGCCGGCGATGTAGTCGGCGACTGCCTTCATCTCGTCGTCCGACAGGCGTTTGCCGACGGCCGTCATTTGCGCCGAGTTGCTGCGTGCGCCGGTGCGGAAGTTGGTCAGCTGGGCAACTGCATAATCCTGATGCTGGCCGGCGACGCGCGGATACTGTGCCGGAATGCCGGCGCCATTCGGGCTGTGGCAACCTGCACAAGCCGGCACGTTCTTCTCGGCGATGCCGGCGCGATAGATCTTCTTGCCCCACTCAACCGTGTCCTTGTTCTTCGCTGCGCCCTGCTGCGGCTTTTGCGCGGCGAGGTAGGCGGCGAGGTTGCGCATGTCGTCTTCGGTCAGCGCTTTCGCAATCATGGTCATCACCGCGTTGTTGCGGTTCGGGCCCTGGAAATCGTGCAGCTGCTTGCGCAGGTAGGCTTCGTGCTGGCCGGCCAGCTTCGGGTTCTGCGTAATGGTCGAATTGCCGGCATTGCCATGGCAGGCGACGCAGGCAGTGATGCCGCGCGATGCATCGCCGTTTCCGTACAGCGTTGCACCCTTGGCCGGATCAGCCGCTGGCGCTGCCTTGTCTTCGGCGGCGAATGTAGCGCCAGATGCAGCCAGCAACGCGATGGATACGAATTTCACGAACGACGTAAGAGCACGATTCATTCAAACACCCGGGATTTTATTGATCTGGTTTATGCCGAAATACAGCCGGGCATTGTACTACAATGGCGACCCGATCCCCCGCGCCCGCAACGCACTGCGCGCCCCATTTTCGTTCGCCTCTCCCCATGTCCCAACTCTGGCAAGCCCGCTTCTTCACAACGGTGAACCGCCTGCAGGATTTGCCAAAATACCAAATCCCCGAGATCGCCTTCGCCGGCCGCTCGAACGCAGGCAAGTCGACCGCCATCAACCTTCTGTGCAACCAGAAGAAGCTTGCCTTCGCGTCGAAGACGCCGGGCCGCACGCAGCACATCAATTTCTTTTCGATCGGCGGCGCCCATGTCGGCCAGCACCGGAAGGACGAGACCCGCACCGAGGAAATCCGCGCGTTCCTGGTCGATTTGCCCGGCTACGGCTATGCGGAAGTCTCAGGCTCGGCCAAGGATCATTGGCAACAGCTGCTGGGCCGCTATGTGCAGATACGCGATCCGCTGGTCGCATTGGTGCTGATCATGGACGCGCGTCGCCCGTTCACCGAGCTCGATACCGAGATGCTTGAGTGGTTTGCGCCGACCGGCAAGCCCATCCATTGCCTATTAAGCAAGGCCGACAAGCTGAACCGCAGCGAGCAGGCCGATGCACTGCGGCTCGCACGGACCGTACTGTCAAGTTATGTTGACGAACAGGGTCGGCCTCTGCCATTCTCGGCGCAGCTGTTTTCGGCCACCAAGCGTATTGGCGTCGACGAAGCCGACCGCACCATCCGCGGCCTGCTCGGCCTTGGCGATGCCGACGCAGCGCCGGCCGAAGACGGCGAGCCTGCATAAAAGAGCCCTGGAGAACGGGGAAGGTCTCCAGGGTCCAACGCTGCCTCGCGATCAGGCGAGCCAGCCCCGCTCAGGGAGGAGAAGCGGGAGGTGAGCAAACACCCGTTGGTGTGAGAGCGGGGGCGGTCAAAAGTTCAGATCGCCTCCTGCCCGTTCCCATCGATAACCTGTCACTGAATCAGCAAAAACCATGAGCATTGATTCCCAGTCCCGCTTTCCCGCGACCCGCATGCGCCGCATGCGCAAGGATGCTTTCTCGCGCGCGATGATGCGCGAGAACGTGATCACCGCCGCCGACCTGATCTACCCGGTGTTCATCCTCGACGGCGAGAACCGCCGCGAGGCGGTGCCGTCGATGCCGGGTGTCGAGCGCCTGTCGGTCGACCAGCTGCTGCCAGTCGCGGAGGAATGCGTTTCGCTCGGTATCCCGGTGCTGGCGCTGTTCCCGGTCATCGATCCCTCGCTGAAAACGCCGGACGGCATCGAGGCGACGAATCCCGACGGTCTGGTGCCGCGCGCAGTGCGCGCACTGAAGCAGCGCTGCCCGGAGCTGGGCATCCTGACCGACGTCGCGCTCGACCCTTACACCAGCCATGGCCAGGACGGCGTGCTCGATGACGAGGGTTATGTACTGAACGACCAGACCACCGAACTGCTGGTGAAGCAGGCGCTGGCGCAGGCCGCGGCCGGCGTCGACATCGTCGCTCCTTCCGACATGATGGACGGTCGTATCGGTGCGATCCGTGCCGCGCTCGAGGCCGCGGGCCACATTCATACCCGCATCATGGCCTACTCGGCGAAATACGCATCGGCCTTCTATGGCCCGTTCCGCGATGCCGTCGGCTCCGCTGCAAACCTCGGCAAAGGCAGCAAGGCAACCTACCAGATGGATCCGGCCAACAGCAACGAGGCCTTGCGCGAAGTCGCCCTCGACCTTGCCGAAGGCGCGGACATGGTGATGGTCAAGCCGGGCATGCCCTATCTGGACATCGTGCGGCGCGTGAAAGACGAATTCAAAGTACCGACCTTTGCGTATCAGGTCAGCGGCGAGTACGCGATGATCAAGGCCGCCGCCGCGAACGGCTGGCTGGATCATGACAAGACGATGATGGAATCGATGCTCGCGTTCAAACGCGCAGGGGCAGATGGCGTGCTGACCTATTTTGCGCGGGAGATTGCGCGTCTCTTGTAACTTCCCCCGCAGGACCTTTCTCAACCCGCCCGCCTCTTCTGGCGCCGATTCGCAGCAATGCTTCGGCGCCAGACAGTCGATAGAAGCTCTTCTATCGAACAAAACCTCAGGATTTCGCACACACCTTTCAGCGATGAATTTGCCATGGCGCGTTTTTGCGGCGTCCCTGTGGCAAAAGCGCATCACTCTGAGAGGGAACATGAAAACCACAGGACCTGCCATTCCCAAATTTGCCATCCAGCTCGAGGCCAACGAGCACTTGAAGCACAGCCGCGATGACCCGGTACTGGCAAGCAAGAAAATCCATATCCATCACGCCGACGGATCACTAACGGCCGTAACGCTTTTCCTGCGTGTACCGGCGAAAGACTTGGCCCGGCTTCGCGCCGAAAACAAAGTGGACTCGGCCGAGAAGACGACGGCCGCACTGGCGAAATTCCTGAAGGCCCGAGGGCTGTCGACAGTACAGATCAACAAGGTGATGGATCTGATGCGCAAGCAAGGCCTGGCTGACGCCAAAGTCACCCCCATGCTGCGCTCCATGCATGAGAGAAGCGTCGGCATGAATCGTGAAATGAGCTTGGAGGCCTTGCCCTCTGCCGAGGCCGGTAGTGAACTCAGGAACCCGCCTTCAGTGAAACAGAAGTTCAGGGATTTCCGCGAAAGATATTTCGATGCGCCTCAGCAGATTTCTGCAACGCTTTTCAGCGACTCGTTCGACCGTGCGATGAGCAAAGGGCAGATGCTGCGCGTGACCGAAAATACGGTCGACTACCTGAATGCGAATGCGCCCAACGCAAAACTGCAGGCATCGCGCCAGCAGTCAAAAAAACCGCTGCCCGTGCCGCCGCCGCGTGCACTGAAGGCGGGAGCTGGCAAACCGCTGCCGCCTACACCACAACGAAAACCGGCCGCACCAGTAGCGGCCGGCAGTACAGCTTCGACGTTACCGCCTGATCCCGATGGCCGAACAGTCAGTGACAACTGAGGAGTTCGGCCAAAGAATGCTCCGGACGGCTTACTTGTTCGGCTGCGGCGTAATCCGCAGATAAGGCCGCGGTGCCGTATAGCCTTTCGGATACTTCTGCTTGATCACTTCTTCGTCCTGAATCGACAGCGGAATGATCACGTCATCGCCATCCTTCCAGTTGCCCGGCGTGGCGACGGTGTAGCCGTCGGTCAGCTGCAGCGCATCGATCACGCGCAGCACTTCGTCGAAGTTGCGGCCCGTGCTCATCGGGTAGGTGATCATCAGGCGAACCTTCTTCTTCGGGTCGATGACGAACAGCGAGCGCACGGTCGCGGTTTCGGACTGGTTCGGATGGATCATGTCGTACAGCCCGGAGACCTTCTTGTCGGCATCGGCAATGATCGGGAAGCCAACGACGGTCTGCTGCGTCTGCTCGATGTCCTTGATCCAGTCATTGTGTTTGTCGGCCGGGTCGACCGACAGTGCGATCGCCTTCACGTTGCGCTTGTCGAATTCCGGCTTCAGCTTTGCGGTCAGGCCCAGTTCGGTCGTGCAGACCGGCGTGAAGTCGGCCGGATGCGAGAACAGCACGACCCAGGAATCGCCGGCCCAGTCGTGGAAGCGGATCTTGCCAATCGAAGAATCCTGTTCGAAGTCAGGCGCGGTGTCGCCGAGATGCAATGCCATGGTGTGGGCCTCCTTTGGATTTTTATGGTCAGGACAACAATATAGGATCGGCCGCTGCTGCGTACAAAGACAATCTGGCTCTTTGCAAATAACGCAGGCCGATGGGGCGCTAGTGTAACTTGCGTAGCGAATCGAGGAATTGCGATGCCGGCTGGAAGCCGATCACGCGGGCGTCGCGGCTCTCCTGGCCCTGCGCGTCGAAGAACAGGATGCCGGGCGGACCGAACAGTCCGAAGCGTTTCAGCAGGGCCTTGTCATAGGCATTATTAGCGGTCACGTCAGCCTGCAGCAGCAGCATGCGATCCAGTTCGGCCTTCACTGCGGGATCGGTGAAGGTGAGTTTTTCCATTTCGATACAGGACACACACCAGTCGGCGTAGAAGTCGAGCATTACGCGTCGCCCGCCGGCCTGCGCCAGCGCCGCATCGAGCTCGGCCACGCTGCGCACCCGGGTGAACGCTGTCTTCGCATGGGCCTCGCCGCGGAGGTGGGCCAGCGGCGACCAGGCGTCGCGGCCGCCAGTGGCAGCACCGACCAATTGCACCGCGCCGAGTGCGACGAAAGCCGCACCGAGTACTCGTGCCTTCCAGCCCAAGGATGCCGCACGCAGCAGGAACAGCCCGTAGCCGGCACCCAGCAAGCCCCAGCCGAGCATCAGCAGCCAGGCCGGCAGCAGCGACGCGACCATCCACAGCGCGAGCGCGAGCATCAGCGCGCCGAAGAAGACTTTCACCGATTGCATCCATGCGCCGGCGCGCGGCAGTAGCGAACCGGCCGACAAACCGACCAGCAGCAGCGGCACGCTCATGCCGACGGCCATCGCGAACAACGCGCTGCCGCCGATGAGCACGTCGCGCGTCTGGCTGATGTAGACCAGCGCACCGGCCAGCGGCGCGGCAACGCAAGGCCCGACGATCAGTGCCGAGATTGCACCCATGGCAAACACGCCGACCAGCTTGCCGCCGCTCTGGCGCTCGGAAAGTCGTGTCAGAGCCAGTTGTATCGATGCGGGCATCTGCAGTTGGTAGATATCGAACATCGACAATGCCATCGCCGACATCAGCAGCGCGAAGCCGATCAGGAAGGGCGGGCTTTGCAGCGCCGCCGACAGTCCCTCGCCGATCAGGCCGGCGGCAATGCCGAGCGCGGTATACACCAGCGCCATACCCAGCGAATACGCGAGCGACAGCACGAAGCCGCGCCGGCGGCTGGTCTGCGAACCCTCGCCGGCGATGATGAAAGACAGGATGGGCACCATCGGCAGCACGCACGGAGTGAATGCAAGCCCGAGGCCCAGCAGCGCGAAGAGGGGCAGGATCAGCATCAGGCGGCCGCTGGCCAGTGATGCCTCGATACGGCCCATCTCGCTGTCGGCCTGTACAGGCCGGCTCGGGCCGGATGATGCGGCGACAGGCGACAACTTAACCACCGACTCCATCGGTGGATAGCAAAGTCCCTTGTCCGCGCAGCCCTGGCTGGTGGCCTTCAGCGTGAAGTCGCCTGCGGCCTGGACTGGCAGCGTGAGCGTGATCCGGTGGCGGAAGGTCTCCACCTCTTTTTCGAAGTTCGGGTCGAACTTGACCTTGCCGCGCGGGATGTCCGGTGTGCCGACGGTGGCACCATCGGCGCCGAACGCAAAGCGCTCGCGATACAGGTAATAGCCGTCGGCGATGTCGTAGGAGACTTCGGCCGTCGAGGCATCCAGCATCCGCGCGCTGAAACGGAAAGCCTGTTCGGGCGGCAGGAAATCGTCGGCGGCCACGGCGCCGCCGGCGAGCATCAGCAGCAGGAAAGCGAGCAGCGCGCGCCGGCAAAGGATCAACAGGTCACGCATGCGAGTCGGGAGAAATTTCGGAAGCAATCCAGTTCAGGTAGGGCATATAGCCCTCGGCCAGGGGCCAGGCGATCACCTCGGGCAGGTCATAGGGATGGGCGGCCACGAGTGCCTGCTGCAGCGCCGAATAATGACGGCGCGTCGTCTTGATCAGCAACGTCACTTCGGTCGCCTCCTCGACACGCCCCTGCCATCGGTACACCGAATGCACGCCATGCAGCACGTTCACGCAGGCAGCCAGCCGGGCATCGACGACGGCGCGCGCCAGCGCATGGGCGGTTGCGTTGTCCGGCGCGTTCGTCATCACCATCAGTACCTGTTCGTCGCTCATTGCAGGCTCCCGCCCAGCCTTTATTTCAGCAACCGCCGCCGCGTGAGTACCGTGGCCAGCCAGAAAGCTGCTACCGAGAAGCAGCACAGCACCAGCAAAGGCTGCAGTACCTGCTCCGGCGATCGGCCGAGCAACAATGGTCGCACAAGATGGACTGACGCGCTCAGCGGCAGCCAGTCGGCCAGCCGTTGCAGCCAGACCGGCAGCTGCGCAATCGGATAGTAGACGCCGGAGACGAAAATCATGGGCGTCAGCAGCAGCGTGAAATAGTAAGTGAAGAAATCGTAGCCGCGCGCGATCGCATTCATGATCAGCGCGATCGAGGCAAAGCACACGCCGGTCAGGAAAAGTACGGGCGGAACCAGCAAGGTGGTCGAATGCAGTCCGATGCCGAGCCCGAAAAGCACCAGCAGGATGGCAAAGCCCGAGATCATCGCCTTGCTCGCCGCCCACAGCATCTCGGCCAGCACGATATCGTCCAGTTCGAGCGGCGTGTTCATCAGCGTCTCCCACGTTTTTTGCACATGCATGCGCGAGAACGCCGAATACAGCGCCTCGAACGACGCAGCCATCATCACGGACATGCAGATCGAACCGCTGGCAAGGAATTCGATGTACGGAATCCCGTCGATCCGCTGCAGCAGGCTGCCGAGTCCGTAGCCAAACGCGATCAGCGTAATCATCGGTTCGGCGATGTTGCCGATCACGCTGGCGACGGCAAGCTTGCGCCAGACCAGCAGGTTGCGGCGCCAGACCGGCACGAAACGCAGGCTGAGGCTTGGCAGGCGGTAGATCGTTGCGCTCATGTCAGTCCCTCATCTCGCGTCCGGTCAGTTTCAGGAACAAGTCTTCGAGATTCGCCGGCCGGTGCAGGTAGCGCAGGCCGGGCGCCTGCGCAAGGCTGTGCAGCAGCGGCTCGGCGTCATTGGTGTAGCAGAACACGGTCTCGCCACTGACCTCGATGCGCTTCGCAAGGGACTCAGCGGCACCCGCCCAGCTGGCTGCCTGCTCGCCATAGACCTCGAGCACTTGCGATTCAATGTGGAGGGCGATGAGTGCGCGCGGCTCGCCTTCGGCGATCAGGCGGCCATGATCGATCACGGCAAGCCGGTTGCACAGGCGCTCCGCCTCGTCCATGAAGTGGGTCGTCAGCAGGATGGTCTTGCCAGCCGCCAGCAAGGCTTTTAGGCGCTCCCAGATCATGTGCCTGGCTTGCGGGTCGAGTCCGGTCGTGGGCTCGTCCATGAAGATCAGTTCGGGATCATTGACGAGCGCGCGCGCCAGCGTCAGCCTGCGCTTCATGCCACCGGACAGTTCGCCGATGCGGGCGCGACGCTTCGCCGTCAGATTCGAAAATTCGAGCAGCCAGTCGAGTCTTGCTTCAATCTGCGCAACGGCCAAACCGAAGTAGCGTCCATAGACGATCAGGTTCTCCTCGACGCTGAAATCCGGGTCGAGGCTGTCCATTTGCGGAACGACGCCGATACGCATGCGTGCGCGGCGCGCATCGGCCGGCACCTGATGGCCGACGAGGGTAATGCTGCCGGAGTCGGGTACAGTTTGCCCGAGGCAGAGTTTCAGGGTGGTTGTCTTGCCGGCGCCGTTCGGTCCAAGCAAGCCGTAACATTCGCCGCGGCGAAGTGCGAACGACAGGCCGTTGACGACAGTGTGCCTGTCGGCGCCGTCGCCATAGGACTTGACCAGATTTTCTACGCTGAGTACTGACATGCTTGCCGATTTCAGGAATGAAGCCGGATCTTGCCACAAGCGGCGGATTTTTCAGGCGTCCGAAAATGACAAAGCCAGGCGCTGGGCCTGGCTTTGTACGCAGTCGCGCTCACGCGCGCTGATTTACTCCGCGACTTCGACAGCTTCGGTCGGTTCCGGACGGTCGACCAGTTCGACGAAAGCCATCGGCGCGTTGTCGCCAACGCGGAAGCCCATCTTCAGGATGCGCAGGTAACCGCCGTTGCGTGCCTTGTAACGCGGGCCGATTTCGGCGAACAGCTTGCCGACGATTTCACGGTCGCGCAGGCGCGAGAACGCAAGGCGCTTGTTGGCCAGCGTGTCGACTTTGCCGAGGGTGATGATCGGCTCGACGACACGGCGCAGCTCTTTTGCTTTCGGCAGCGTGGTCTTGATCGCTTCGTGCTTCAGCAGCGAGACGGTCATGTTGCGCAGCATCGCAAGGCGGTGCGACGAGGTGCGGTTCAGTTTGCGAAGGCCGTGACGGTGACGCATGGTAATTTCCTTTTTAGAGTATTGATCCAGCTCTTCTATCGCCGGCCCGGTTCAGGGGCCGGCGCGGGCCGGTAGGGTTGAATGAATGCCTGATTACTTCTCGAGGCCGGCCGGAGGCCAGTTCTCGAGCTTCATGCCCAGCGTCAGACCGCGGGAAGCCAGGACTTCCTTGATCTCGTTGAGCGACTTGCGACCCAGGTTCGGAGTCTTCAGCAGTTCGTTCTCGCTGCGCTGGATCAGATCGCCGATGTAGTAGATGTTCTCGGCTTTCAGGCAGTTTGCGGAACGGACCGTGAGTTCGAGGTCGTCAACCGGACGCAGCAGGATCGGATCAACGGTCGGAGCACGCGACGGTGCTTCGGCGGCCGCTTCAGTACCTTCGAGCGCTGCAAACACGTTCAGCTGGTCGACCAGCACGCGCGCCGACTGGCGGATTGCCTCTTCCGGCGAGATCACGCCGTTGGTCTCGATGTTCATCACGAGCTTGTCGAGGTCAGTACGCTGCTCGACGCGAGCGGACTCGACGGTGTACGACACGCGACGCACCGGCGAGAACGACGCATCCAGAATGATGCGGCCGATCGTCTTGTTCGCGTCTTCGTTCAGGCGACGGACGTTGCCCGGCACGTAGCCGCGGCCTTTTTCGACTTTCACCTGCATGTCGATCTTGCCACCGGCGGTCAGGTGACCAATCACGTGATCCGGGTTGATCAGTTCGACGTCGTGCGGCAGGTCGATGTCGGAAGCCAGCACCGCGCCCTCGCCTTCCTTCTTCAGGGTCAGCGTGACTTCGTCGCGGTTGTGCAGCTTGAACACGACGCCCTTCAGGTTCAGCAGGATGTCGACCACGTCTTCCTGCACGCCGTCGATCGACGAATATTCATGAACGACGCCGGCGATCGTCACTTCGGTCGGGGCATAGCCCACCATCGACGACAGCAGCACGCGACGCAGCGCATTGCCCAGCGTGTGGCCGTAGCCGCGCTCGAACGGCTCCATAACGACCTTGGCGTGGCCAAGCCCGAGTTGCTCGACCTCGATGATGCGGGGTTTCAGAAGATTGTTTTGCATGGACGTCCTTTCAATACCCTCGGCTCGTTACACCGATAAGGCTGATGGAAATGCGAAAGCCGCCGGCAGGACGCCGGCGGCTCGGGAAATAATTAACGCGAGTAGAGTTCGACGATCAGCGACTCGTTGACTTCCTGGTTGTAGTCGCCGCGATCCGGCAGGCCCTTGAGCGAGCCTTCCATTTTCTTCGCGTCGACCGACACCCACAGCGGGAAGCCAGACTGTTCTGCCAGCGACAGCGCCTCGGCGATACGGACTTGCTTCTTCGCCTTCTCACGCACCGAGACGACGTCGCCAACTTTGACCTGGAACGACGGGATGTTCACGACGTTGCCATTCACGACGATTGCCTTGTGCGACACGAGCTGGCGTGCTTCGGCACGGGTCGATGCGAAACCGAGTCGATAGACGACATTGTCCAGACGCGATTCAAGCAGTTTCAGCAGGGTCTCGCCGGTATTGCCCTTGCGACGATCCGCTTCGGCAAAGTAGCGACGGAACTGGCGCTCGAGCACGCCGTACATGCGCTTGACCTTCTGCTTTTCGCGCAGCTGGTTGCCATAGTCGGAGGTGCGAGCGCCCGAAGTACGGCCGTGCTGGCCCGGCTTCGAATCCAGTTTGCACTTGGAGTCGAGCGAGCGACGTGCGCTCTTCAGGAACAGGTCGGTGCCTTCGCGGCGGGAGAGTTTTGCTTTGGGTCCGATGTAACGTGCCACGTTATTTCCTCTGTTGTCTGACGCCCCGGGCGACATGCCGCAGGACGCTAGTCCGGTCTACTTGCTACCGGACGGTGGTCTTAGAACAAAACCCGCCGGTTCGCGGCGGGTCGCTTACGGGTGTTGCAATACTGCTGTATTAGATACGACGACGCTTCGGCGGACGGCAGCCGTTGTGCGGCACCGGCGTCACGTCCTGGATCTGGGTGATCTTGATGCCGAGAGCGTTCAGTGCACGAACCGCCGACTCGCGACCCGGGCCCGGGCCCTTGATGCGAACTTCGAGATTCTTGACGCCGCACTCAACCGCGACCTTGCCAGCCGCTTCCGCAGCGACCTGGGCTGCGAACGGAGTCGATTTGCGCGAGCCCTTGAAGCCTGCGCCACCCGACGTCGCCCACGACAGCGCATTGCCCTGACGATCGGTGATCGTGATGATCGTGTTGTTGAACGAAGCGTGAACGTGCGCGATGCCTTCGGCAACGTTCTTCTTGACTTTCTTGCGAACGCGCGCGGATGCGGCGTTGTTCGGGGATTTTGCCATGATGGATTCCTTGTATCCGCTTCAGGATTACTTCTTCAGCGCTTGCGCTGCCTTGCGCGGGCCCTTGCGGGTACGTGCGTTGGTACGGGTGCGCTGGCCGCGAACCGGCAAGCCCTTGCGATGACGCAGGCCGCGATAGCAGCCAAGGTCCATCAGGCGCTTGATGTTCATCGACAGCTCACGGCGCAGGTCGCCTTCGACGATGAACTTGCCGATTTCGTCGCGCAGCTTCTCGAGCTCGTTGTCGTCGAGATCCTTGACCTTCTTGTTGGTCGGAACACCGGTGGTCGCGCAGATCACTTCAGCGCGCGGACGACCAATGCCGTAGATGGCGGTCAGGCCGATCACGGTGTGCTGGTGGTTGGGGATGTTGACCCCTGCAATACGTGCCATTCGTTATTCCTCGATCAATAACGTTGATTTAACCCTGGCGCTGCTTGTGACGCGGTTCGGTGCAGATGACACGAACGACGCCCTTGCGCTTGATGATCTTGCAGTTGCGGCAGATCCGCTTTACTGACGCGAGCACTTTCATGATGGCCCTCTTTCTTTCAGTCTTTTAATTACTTAAAACTTCGTTCACTTGGTCCGGAATACGATCCGCGCCCTGCTCAAGTCGTAAGGCGTCAGTTCCACTGTCACCTTGTCTCCCGGAAGGATGCGGATGTAGTTCATTCGCATCTTCCCGGATATATGTCCCAGCACGACATGTCCGTTTTCAAGTTTTACCCTGAAGGTTGCATTCGGGAGATTCTCAAGAATCTCGCCCTGCATTTGAATGACGTCGTCCTTGGACATAAAAACCGTCTGCTTCTCTTTCTCAACGGGACGGGATACCGCCCTTGAAATTTGCCTTCCGCAGCAGCGATTCGTACTGCTGCGACATCACGTAGTTTTGCACCTGCGCCATGAAGTCCATCGTGACGACCACGATGATCAGCAGCGAAGTACCGCCGAAATAGAACGGCACATTCCAGCGCGCGATCAGGAACTCCGGCAGCAAGCAGATCAGCGTGATGTAAAGAGCACCGGCCAGAGTCAGGCGCGTCAGGATCTTGTCGATGTAACGCGCAGTCTGGTCGCCCGGCCGAATGCCCGGAACAAACGCACCGCTCTTCTTCAGGTTGTCAGCCGTCTCTTTGCTGTTGAACACCAGTGCGGTGTAGAAGAAGCAGAAGAAGACGATGGCCAC
>JACCDQ011672651.1_pt1 | contig 14698 bp, 15 predicted proteins | sample 7446031 | NCBI WGS metagenome assembly JACCDQ01 (sample SAMN15323442, study PRJNA562643) | freshwater metagenome | isolation source: river surface water | place: USA:Blue River Watershed | collected 2017-08-17
ATGACGAAATCGAATTGCTCAAGCCACACATTCTCTTCCTCGAGTCCAAAGAGTACCGCGTCGATACCGCTACAAACGGTCAAGACGCCATTGAAAAAGCCCTTCAAGAGCACTACGACATCATTTTTCTAGATGAAAACATGCCAGGCCTCAGTGGGCTAGAAACCTTAGCGCAAATCAAGGAGCACAACGCGTTGGTTCCGGTCGTCATGATCACCAAAAGTGAAGAAGAGCACATTATGGAGGAGGCTATCGGTTCTAAAATTGCCGACTACCTCATCAAGCCAGTCAACCCGAATCAGATTTTACTAAGTATCAAAAAGAACTTAGACCACAGCAAACTGATCTCTCAAAAAACCAATGCCAGCTACCAACAAGAATTCAGACAACTCGGCATGCAACTCTCAAGTCGACTTGATGCCGAAGAATGGAAAGAACTCTATGCCAAATTAGTTTTCTGGGAACTGCAGCTCGACAACATTGAAGACTCTGGCATGCGCGAAATCTTTGAAATGCAGAAAAAAGAAGCCAACAAGCTCTTCTGCGATTTCATCGAAGACAACTATTTAGATTGGGTCAGCGGTGACCCAGATGCACCCTCCATGATTCATACGCTCATTAAGGAGCGCATTGCACCACAAATTGGCAAAGAAAAATTAGCCGTTTTGGTCATAGACAACCTGCGCTATGACCAATGGAAAACCATCGAAGGGATTTTGGCGCGCTACTTTCAAAAAGAAGAAGAAGATATCGTATACTCTATTCTACCTACTGCCACACATTATGCCCGCAACGCTTTCTTTGCTGGCTTGCTTCCGGCTGAAATTGAACGCCGCTTCCCGACGCTCTGGAAGAACGAAGACGACGAAGGTGGCAAGAACCTCCATGAAAAAGATTTTCTGGAAGCACAACTCAAGCGCTTGGGTAAAAATGTAAAGTGGTCTTATAATAAAATTACAAATGTCGAGGCAGGTAAGAAGCTCGCCGATCAGTTCCATCAATGGAAAGACAACGACGTCAACTTTATCGTTTACAATTTTGTAGACATGCTTTCGCATGCGCGTACCGAAATGGAAGTCATTAGAGAACTTGCCGATAACGAAGCAGCTTACCGCTCGATTACAACGAGCTGGTTGGAACACTCTCCGCTACTCGATATCCTGAAAAAAATTGCTGAAGCGGGTCAGCGCCTAATTATTACGACAGATCACGGTACCATCAAAGTGACTAAGCCTGTCAAGATTGTTGGGGAGCGAAACACCAACAGCAACCTTCGCTACAAGGCTGGCCGAGGCCTCAGCTATGACCATAAAGAAGTTTTTGTCATTAAAAATCCGCAAGAAGCGCAGCTACCTAAACTCAAGCTTTCGGCCGAATTTGTTTTCGCTAAAGAACAAGATTTCTTTGTGTACCCGAACAACTATAATCATTTTGTAAACTACTATGGTCAGACCTTCCAGCATGGCGGCATTTCTTTGGAAGAAATTTTGATTCCATATGTAGTGTTGAAAGCCAAATAATACGGGAAAAGGAAGCTCAAATAAATGAATTGGTTGCTAGAGATAAAAAAAGCAAATCTTTTGCTTCTTTAGAACCATTCAAAATAACCAAAAAGCGTACCTTTGTGAAAAATTCATTATGGGTGCTTCTCCTTTCTCAGTACAAGCGATCCGCGACCAATTTCCGGCGTTGCGTCAACAAGTATACGGCAAGCAGCTCATTTATTTTGACAACGGGGCAACTTCACAAAAACCGCAAGTGGTACTCGACACCCTCAAGCAATATTATGCGCTAGAAAACGCCAATATTCACAGAGGTGTGCATTACCTAAGCCAGCAAGCTACAACGGCCTACGAACAAGCCCGCCGCACCATTCAAGCCTACATCGGCGCCAAAAGCCCCGACGAAATCATCTTTACCAAAGGAACCACAGACGGCATCAATTTAGTCGCTTTTTCCTTTGGTGAACTGTTAAAGCCCGGCGATGAAATCCTCATCACTGCCATGGAGCACCACTCTAATATTGTTCCTTGGCAATTGCTTTGCGAGCGCAAAGGTTGTGTACTGAAGGTAGTTCCAATTAGTAAAAAAGGTGAACTTGACCTCGAGGCGTTTGAAGCACTGCTCTCAGAAAAGACCAAACTTTTTGCCCTCACACATATTTCAAACACCCTCGGCACCATTAATCCGGTACAAAACCTCATTCAAAAGGCACATCAGGTTGGTGCCAAAGTTCTACTTGATGGTGCACAAAGTATCCAACACCTCTCTATCGATGTCAAGGCCCTAGACTGCGATTTCTATGTTTTTTCGGGGCACAAAGTATTTGGCCCAACGGGTATCGGAATTCTTTATGGAAAAGAAGAAATCCTAGAGAAAATGCCCCCGTATCAAGGTGGTGGCGACATGATTGCCAAAGTTACCTTTGAGCGCACCACTTATAATACGCTGCCACTCAAATTTGAGGCTGGCACACCGCATATTGCCGGCGCCATTGGCCTTGGCAGCGCCATTGACTTTCTAAATCATCTTGATCTTGAGGCTGCCGCAGCCCACGAACTCGAACTCACCAAATATGCCCAAGGCATTCTTGACACTTTTGAAGGTTTGCACATCATCGGTGAAGCCAAGAACAAAACGAGTGTGGTTTCGTTTACCATTGACAACATGCATCCTTTTGATCTCGGCACTTTACTAGACAAACAAGGCATTGCTGTCCGAACCGGACACCACTGCACCCAACCCCTCATGGATTTCTATGGAATCCCAGGCACTGTGCGGGCCTCTTTTGCCTTTTACAATACCAAAGCAGAAATAGATACTTTTGTTGCCGCCCTCGAGCGCAGCATGCAAATCCTTGGCGCATGACCATCCAAGAAAAACAACAGGACCTCATCGACGAATTTAGCATCTACGAAGACTGGATGGATAAATACGAGTACATCATTGAACTCGGCAAAGCTGTAAATGGTCTATCCGAAGACAACAAAACAAAAGACAAACTCATCGAAGGTTGTCAATCGAATGTTTGGCTTGCCTGTGCGCTTCAAGATGGAAAAATGTATTTTGAAGCCGACGCAGATGCCATCATTACCAAGGGAATCATTGGTATGCTTTTACAAGTTTACAACGGCGAAACACCGCAAACAATCTTGCAAACTGAGCCCTTTTTCATCGATGAAATTGGCCTCACCGAACACTTGTCACCTACCCGAGCAAATGGCTTACTCAGTATGGTTAAAAGAATTAAAACCGAAGCGCTTCAATCGTTAAACCCATGAATGAACTCGAAGACCGCATTGTAGAAATGCTTAAAACCATTTATGACCCTGAAATCCCTGTCGATATTTTCGAACTTGGGCTTATCTACGAAGTGAAAATAGAAGACGACAACGCCGTTTTCATCGACATGACCCTCACTTCACCAAACTGCCCTGTCGCAGAATCTTTACCAAAAGAAGTAGAAGATAAGGTAGCCAGCGTTGAAGGCGTCAATTCGGCAAAGGTCAATATTGTATTTGATCCGCCCTGGGACAAAGACATGATGAGTGAAGAAGCGAAACTCGAACTAGGCTTTTTATAATTACTGACGCGTACAGGTAAAGCGTTTTAAGCGAAAAGCTATTTCGTCGTAAAATTCAAAAGTCAGACTTTTGTTAGTCAGCATGATAATTTTTGCCCGAAGTGTATCTGTAGGGCGGGCAATTGACAGCACTTCTCCTTTACCATCTAGCCAAAAACTATTGTTTTCAAAAACAGCAGAATCTGTGACCATATTTTGTCCGAAATAGGCATAGCTATAGGTACTTTTGCCGCTGAGTTGCTCACCAGTAAATGTAAAGCTGCCTGCCGCAAGGCTATCATAAAACAAGAAGCCAGCACCATCTTCAATACGAACAACATTTACTGCCCAAGACCCAGGAAGAAGTTTTGCTGCTTTTTTTGCCTTGGTGCAACCCTGTAGTGCAATAAAGAAAACAAATACAATTAAAATGAATCCTAAATATCCAACGCTGCTTGGTTTCATGCCAATGCAATTTGAACCATACACTTGACCCCTATTTCGAGGGCTTGTTCGTCAATATCAAAGCGCGAATGGTGAACCGCATGCACAATACCCTTTTCTTGATTTCCTACACCCAGTCTAAAGAAACACACTGGTTTTTCTTGGCTATAGAACGCGAAGTCTTCTGCTGTCATGCGTAAATCGAGCCCTCTAACCTTGCTGTGCCCAAGCGTATTTTTTAAAATTTCTTCCACACGAGCACTTAAAGCAGGGTCGTTTTTAAGAAAGGGATAACCCTTGGCGATATGCAATTTGATTTTTGAACCAGTTTCGGTACTTATTTTTTCTGCTAGCGCTTGCAATAATTCATGCGCTTGCGCACGCCATTGTTCATCCATGGTTCTGAAAGTGCCTTTGATTTGTGCAGTACCCGCAACTACGTTGGTACTCCCTAAAGCTTCAAAACGACCAAAGGTTAGCACTTGCGGCACCATTGGCGGACACTTTTGGTTGAGTTCGTCTTTACACGCCTGCATCCAGGCCATACCAGCATCTATTGGGTTGATGAAACGCGCAGGCAAAGCGCCGTGTCCGCCAACACCTTCAATATCTATGTGTAATTCATCGCTAGAAGCCATGTAAAGTCCGCTTCTGAGCCCTACCTCACCTACTGGCATTTCAGGATAGACATGTAGCGCAACTAATTCAGAAACGCTCGGATTTTCGAGCACACCAGCTTTCAGCATTAAAGTAGCACCGCCAGGGCTTTGTTCCTCGCCCGGCTGAAAAATGAGTTTAACAGGGCGCTGCAGTGCTTCTTTGTGCTGGGACAACACAACGGCTGCACCCAGCAAAATAGCAGTATGAACATCATGACCACAGGCATGCATCCAACCCTCGTTTTGACTCTTGTAAGGCACCTCATTGAGCTCGTGAATGGGCAGTGCATCGAGATCTGCGCGCAAACCAAGACACTTTGCATCTTGGTCATGCCAACTTGCACGAATAACAGCCACTACACCCGTTTTGGCCACACCTTTTTCATATGATATGCCATATTTTTCAAGAACCCCACACACGTAGTCCATGGTTTTCCATTCTTGAAAAGAAGGCTCCGGATGCATATGTAGGTGCCTGCGCCACGCTTGTAACTCAGCGGTTAATTGGGCAATGCTATGTTCTATTTCAGTTGCTATCATTTTGATTCAAGCTTTGATAACCAGATAGGAGCATTTGAATAGAGACATAAGCCAATAAGAGTCCGAAAATGAGTTTTACCCAAGCCTCAGGTAACTTTAAACTGAGTTTGGATCCAAAATAAGAACCCACGATAAAGGTACTGGCAATGATTAGACCAAAATGCCAATTGACATTTCCGGTTTTCCAGTAATTGAAAACCGCAAGCACCAATACAGGTAAAGACAAAATAAACAACGAAGTGCCTTGAGCCTGATGCTGACTCAGGCCTACTATAAATACCAAGGCTGGGACAATGATAATGCCACCGCCAACGCCGACCATACCGCTCAGCATACCGGCTGCAATACCGATGACACACAAAACAAGGATTGTTTGAAGACTCATATTTTCAAATTTAAGAAGAATACTGATTAATCAACTAAAAGATTACAACCTCTTATATCGGTGGCTTCAAGTCTTCCTTCAACAGTAAAACCATCGTTTTGTATGCGGCCTAAATCATCTGTTTGGATAAAACTACAAGACCACTGATTGGCTAAATCAATGAAGTTGATGCCACCTTTTTGCCCGTCGGGAACATATGAATATGGGTCATAGGCATCCCGGATGAGCACCTTACACCAGGCTGGTGTTTTGAAAATGCCCGTTTCAGGATCGAAATAAGCCTGAGAGAGCAGTTCGGTCATGCCGTATTCTGAATAAATCTTTGGAACTTGAAAACCAACTTTTAACGCTTCGTGCAGCTCAACCTTACTGAGTTCCTTTCGTCTACCTTTCATGCCACCTGTCTCTAGTATGATCGCCTCCGACAAATTCAAACCCAATTCGGCTAAGTCAAGTAAGGCATAAGCCACGCCAAAAATAAAGGCTCGCTTCCCTTGTTTTCTGGCAGCTTCATAAACCTGTTGTACTTCTTGCAGCTCAGAAAGATAATAACCTGAGAGTTCGTTTTGACTAGCGGCAATCAGTTGATCGACCATATAAATGAGGCTGGAGTCTCCGTTTTCTATGTACGATGGCAAAAGCGCTATAAAAACAAATTGATCAGCGGGGCCAAATTCACGCTCAAACCCGAGCATTAAGGAACTTTTGTACCAAGCTAAATCATGGATGATGTGCTGGCTTCTTTGTTGTAGGGTGGTCCCGCTTGAAAGAAATGTTTTTTGCTCAGTAAGACCTTCCGGCAAGACCCGATGAGTTTTGAAAAACGAAATGGGCAAAAAGGGAATTTCTTGCAGCGTTTGCGGCCGAGCTGTACCAAGCAGCTCAACATAAGAGCGATAAATGGGCACATTTTTACATTGCCGCTCAAAAGTTTCGAGGGCAATCTTTTCTAAATTTTCAGGGTTCAAGTGCTGCAAAAATGAACGGGGCTCCATGCAACAAAGTTAGGTCTAAACGATGAGCTATTCATGAGAAAAGCAGTAATTTTGAACATTGCAAGCCCAAGCTTGTTGGAGAAACAACACTTATGAAAAAAACTGGCGTCTTATTAATTCAGCTCGGCACCCCAGATTCACCACGTGTGAGTGATGTCCGTAGTTATCTTTCCGAATTCCTCAACGATCCACGCGTCATTGACCTCCCCTATTTGATTCGCAAAATTTTAGTCAATGGCATCATTGTTCCTTTTAGAGCACCGAAGTCTGCCAAAATCTACAAAGAGCTCTGGGAACTCGGAGAAGGCAAGTCTCCATTACTTACGCATACGCAAGCATTGCAAGCTCTATTGCAAAAGAACTTTGAAGGAGAAAATGTCACCGTTGAAATGGCAATGCGCTACAAAAACCCATCCTTAGATTCGGTACTTGAAAAGATGCGCTTAGCCAACTATGACCGCATTGTTTTGTTGCCTTTATTTCCGCAATACGCATCTGCCTCAACAGGTTCAGCCATTGAAAAAGCCATGGATATCATCCGCAAATGGTGGGTCATTCCTGAAATAAAAATTATCAGCCAATTTTATGATAACCCTGGCTATATTCACTCAATTGTTGACAACGCCAAGAAGTTTCAGCTCTCAGACTACGATCATATCTTGTTCTCCTACCATGGTCTTCCGGAAAGACAGGTAGACAAAGTATATGAGGGCACTGATCTTTGTGAGGACCAACCTTGCGAACTTGAGGTCAACGAAAAAAATAAATTCTGCTACAAAGCCACTAGTTTCGCAACCACAAGACTGATCGCCAAAGAATTAGGCTTCACTGAAAAAGATTACACCGTTTGCTTTCAGTCTAGGCTCGATAAAAAATGGCTGACTCCTTTCTCTGATAAGGTAGTGGAGGAATGGGCAGAAAAGGGCGCCAAAAAACTCTTGGTATTTAGCCCTGCATTTGTCGCAGATTGCCTGGAGACCCTCATTGAAATTGGCGACGAATACCAAGAGATCTTTGAAGAAAAAGGCGGCGAAAAAGTACAGCTTGTTCCGAGTTCAAACACGCATCCTGCTTTTGTAGAAGGATTAACCCAACTGATTAGAACGCATTTATAGTGTAATAGAACAAAAAAGCACTTACCTTTGCAACGCAAAATTGAAAAAAGCAAATTAGACTCATGAATTATAAAGTAAAAGACATCAGCCTCGCAGATTGGGGGCGCAAAGAAATTAAATTAGCTGAAGCAGAAATGCCAGGCCTTATGGCGCTTCGCGAAGAATACGGAGCCAGCAAACCGCTTGCAGGTGCACGCATCGCAGGCTGCTTACACATGACCATTCAAACAGCTGTTCTCATTGAAACGTTGGTTGATTTAGGTGCTGAAGTAACTTGGTCTTCATGCAACATCTTTTCAACGCAAGACCACGCCGCAGCAGCAATCGCAGCAGCTGGCATTCCAGTATTTGCATGGAAAGGTATGAACGAAGAAGAATTCGATTGGTGTATTGAGCAAACTTTGTTTGCATTTGAAGGTGGCAAAGCCCTCAACATGATCCTCGACGACGGTGGAGACCTCACCAACATGGTGTTTGACCGTTTTCCGGAACTCACTAAAGATATCAAAGGACTTTCTGAAGAAACTACAACTGGTGTACATCGCTTATATGAGCGCAAGAAAAATGGTACACTTGTCATGCCAGCAATCAATGTCAACGACTCTGTTACAAAATCTAAGTTTGACAACAAATATGGTTGTAAAGAATCATTGGTAGATGCGATTCGTCGTGCGACTGATGTCATGATGGCAGGTAAAGTTTCTATCGTTTGTGGTTACGGAGATGTAGGTAAAGGATCTGCTGCCTCTTTACAAGGTGCAGGTGCCCGCGTCATCGTTACCGAAATTGACCCAATTTGTGCGCTTCAAGCAGCCATGGATGGTTTTGAAGTGAAGCCACTTGATAAAGTGATTCATTTAGCTGATATCATTGTTACTGCAACAGGAAACAAAAACATCGTGGTAGGTCGTCATTTTGAGGCCATGAAAGACAAAACAATCGTTTGTAACATTGGTCACTTCGACAACGAAATCGATATGGCTTGGTTAAATGCAAACTATGGTCAATCTAAAATGGAAATCAAACCACAAGTTGACCTTTACGACGTAAAAGGCAAAGACATTATTGTTTTGGCTGAAGGTCGTTTGGTAAACCTTGGTTGTGCAACAGGTCACCCATCTTTTGTGATGTCTAACTCATTCACCAACCAAACTTTAGCTCAACTTGAGCTTTGGAACCACTCAGACAACTACGAAAACGACGTTTACACCCTTCCTAAGCACCTCGATGAAAAAGTAGCGCGTTTACACCTTTCTAAAATTGGTGTAGAGCTCGAGACTTTATCTGAAGAGCAGGCCGCTTACATCGGTGTAACCGTAGCTGGCCCTTTCAAATCAGAGCACTACCGCTACTAAGATCTGGTAGTCAACCCATAAAAAAAGCCCTTACAGTTGTAAGGGCTTTTTTTTGTGCATGCTTTTCAAGAATAGCAAACTTAATGCTTCCCATGAAATTGGAAATTATTCGAGGTATTGAACCAATCAAAAACGATAAGTTAAGCCTCCTTGAAAGATCGGGCCACCCAGACCTATTTCAGAACTGAGCGCTAAATTATAATTGATCAGGTATTGAAAACCATAACAAACGCGAAAGGATACAGGTACAACGAAATCGAGAGCGTTAGGCTGAGTACTCACTAATGTATCATTGATATAAACCTTTCGCCAACGCATGTTTCCGCCAACTGCCAGGCCAATGTATTGATCAAGATTAGGATTTAAGGCGCCCAAATGGATGTCAAAACGAAACTGCGGGCGCAATCTTTGCTTCGAGATCAGGTAATTATTAGTAACATAATTCCATTGATTGTTAAAGAAAGAAGTATCCACCTTTGCGTATCGGGCACTGGCTTGTGTGTATATGAAATCTAGTCCGACGCTGACGTCATCTCCGATCATGTACATCAGGCGCAAACCGGAAGGCGCAATACCATTATAGTTGACGTTTGTGCCTAACGGAATCCCTTCATTGATTTCCATACTGGCGCGCATAATGTTTGGATATCCGAGATAAGCTGTAGCGGTAAAGTTACCCCTAAACAAAGCTTGAGCCTGAACTCCATAGGAGAACAGGCTCAATAAGGCAATTAAAAAAATGGATTTCATATTAAGCTTCCATCATTTTGATCAAGTTCAAGGCTGAACCAGCTCTGAACCATTCAATTTGAGAGGCATTGTAAGTATGTTGTACTTGGATTTGCTCTGATGAACCGTTGCTGTGCTTGATGAGCAGCGTAAGCGGTTTTTCCGGAGCAAAATCTTTGAGGTCGATAAAATCAAAAGTATCGTCTTCTTGGATTTTGTCGTAGTCGGCTTCATTGATGAAGGTGAGTCCGAGCATTCCTTGTTTTTTAAGGTTAGTTTCGTGGATACGGGCAAAAGATTTTACCAAAACAGCACGCACACCCAAATGACGCGGCTCCATTGCTGCATGCTCACGTGAGGAACCTTCACCGTAGTTGTGGTCACCAACAACGATTGATGGAACACCAGCAGCCTTGTAAGCACGTTGAACTGCAGGAACTTCGGCGTATTCACCTGTTAATTGGTTTTTCACTTTGTTGGCCTCACCGTTAAATGCGTTTTCAGCACCAATAAGCATATTGTTTGAAATGTTGTCAAGGTGACCACGGTAACGCAACCAAGGACCTGCCATAGAAATGTGGTCAGTGGTACACTTGCCTTTTGCTTTAATAAGCAGACGCGCTCCGTTGATGTTTTCTCCGTCCCAAGCAGGGAAGTTCTCTAGCAATTGAAGGCGCTGAGAATCTGGGGCCACAGCAATTTCTACAGCACTTCCGTCGGCAGCTGGAGCTTGATATCCGTTGTCTTCAACTGCAAAACCTTTAGTTGGCAATTCGTCTCCGAAAGGTGCTTGCAATTTTACTTGCTCCCCTTTGTCGTTGGTTAAAGTATCTGTAAGTGGATTAAAACCGAGGTCTCCAGCAATAGCCAATGCTGCTACCATTTCAGGGCTAGTTACAAAGGCGTGTGTATTCGGGTTGCCATCAGCTCTTTTTGAGAAGTTTCTGTTGAAAGAGTGAACGATGGTGTTTTTCTCTTGCTTTTCTGCACCTTCGCGTGCCCACTGACCAATACATGGTCCACAAGCGTTTGTAAATACTTTGGTACCCATTTTTTCGAATTCAGCAAGAATGCCATCGCGCTCTGCAGTGTAACGAACTTGCTCCGAACCCGGATTGATTCCAAATTCGGCTTTTGGCGTAATGCCCATGTCAACTGCTTGTTTAACGATAGACGCCGCACGTGCTAAATCTTCATAAGATGAATTGGTACACGAACCGATAAGCCCCCACTCTACTTGAAGTGGCCAACCATTGGCAGTAGCCTCGGCGCGCATTTTTGAAACTGGTGTTCCGCGGTCTGGTGTAAACGGACCATTCACGTGTGGTTCTAGTTCGCTAAGGTTGATCTCGATAAGTTGATCGAAGTATTTTTCAGGTTCAGCGTAAACTTCTTGGTCACCGGTGAGGTGCTCTGCAATGGCATCAGCAGCTTTTACGACTTCTTCACGACCAGTTGCCTTGAGGTAACGACGCATTGATTCGTCATAGCCAAATGTAGAAGTAGTAGCGCCGATTTCAGCACCCATATTACAAATAGTTCCTTTTCCGGTACAAGACAAAGAAATTGCACCTTCGCCGAAATACTCAACAATTGCACCTGTTCCGCCTTTTACAGTTAAGATATCGGCTACTTTTAGGATGACATCTTTGGCGGATGTCCAGCCATTGAGTTTACCCGTTAGTTTAACACCGATGAGTTTAGGAAATTTCAATTCCCAAGCCATTCCGGCCATGACGTCAACTGCATCAGCACCACCAACGCCAATTGCCACCATTCCGAGGCCACCTGCGTTTACGGTGTGTGAGTCAGTACCAATCATCATTCCGCCTGGGAACGCATAATTTTCTAGAACAACTTGGTGGATGATCCCGGCTCCTGGTTTCCAAAAACCGATGCCGTATTTGTTTGAAATTGAAGACAAGAAGTTGAAGACTTCGTTGTTTTGGTTCAAAGATTCTTGAAGATCCTTGCTTGCGCCTACTCTTGCTTGAATAAGGTGGTCAGCGTGTACTGTTGAAGGCACAGCCACACGTTTTTTTCCGGCTTGCATAAATTGCAAAAGGGCCATTTGAGCAGTAGCATCTTGCATCGCTACGCGGTCTGGTGCAAAATCCACGTATGATTTACCTCTTTCAAAAGCTGCACTAGCCTCCCCTTCCCACAAGTGGGCATAAAGGATTTTTTCTGATAAAGTAAGCGGTCTGCCAACTACTTTTCGCGCAGCGGCAATGCGAGCAGGGTAGCGTTCGTAAACGCGTTGAATCATGTCGAGGTCAAATACTTTCATAATACTGAATTGTAAGGATATTTTTGCGCATCAAATTTACGGAATTAAAACTATTTACGCTCGTTCATTTTGCTAAAAAAATATAGTTTGTTCGTCATCAAATTGGAAAGCCTTTTTTAAATACTAAAAAACTTAATTTTGTACGCGATGGCATTACACAAGTAGAGCTGAGCATTATAGATACGATCGCGCAAAAATGAATGAAACTCTTTTTCACAATCTGAAAATCATCGACCTCTCTACAGTTCTTGCTGGGCCGTCTGTGGGTACCTTTTTTGCAGAATTAGGCGCTCGCGTTATTAAAATCGAGCATCCTATCCATGGCGATGTCACCAACACTTGGCGCTTGGCTTCTGAACAAGACCAGTTGGCCCAGAGTGCCTACTATTCAAGTGTTAATTATGGTAAAGAACTCTTAAAACTCGATTTTCAGAAAGCGCAAGATTACGCTCGTTTTTTGGAGGAATTAAGGGACACCGATGTGGTCTTAATGAATTTCAAAAAGGGAGATGATACCAAACTCAAACTTGATCCAAAAACACTTTGGAAACAGCAACCCAAGCTCATCATCGGGAAAATCACGGGTTTTGGTTCCGAAAACGACCGGATTGCTTATGACCTCATTTTGCAAGCCGAGACGGGTTTTATGTCGATGAACGGGACACCAGAAAGCGGCCCCACAAAAATGCCGGTGGCACTCATTGACGTGTTGGCCGCGCATCAGCTCAAGGAAGGTTTGCTACTCGCTTTACTGCAAAGAGCAAAGGCCCCCAAAGGTCAGGTAGTGAGCGTCTCACTTTACGACGCCGCCATCTCCAGTTTGGCAAATCAAGCTTCCAATTACCTCATGGCTCAACATGTGGCTCAGCCCATTGGTAGCCTGCACCCGAATATTGCCCCTTACGGCGAAATTTTCAAAACGCTTGATCAAAAAGATATCACCTTTGCAATTGGCTCTCATGCACATTTCGAAAAACTTTGCCAAGTTTTAAATTTGGCCCCTGTTTTAGAAAATCCACTTTATAAAGAGAATCAGCTCAGGGTAAAAAACCGTAATCAATTAGCCAAAGAAATTCAACTTGCGGTCCGAGAAAGAGCGGCCGAAGAATTGTTCAATGCGCTCGTAGCCGTTGGTGTACCCGTGGCAATCATTAAAAATATAGCAGAGGTATTTAACGACAGCGCAGCACAATCTTTAGTCAGAGCTGAAGTTATTCAAGGCCAAAATACCAAAAGAGTTACACAACTTGCTTTTCAAATTTCCGATGATCCGAACGCCTGAAACCGAACAAGAATGGAGTGCTTATTACCAATTGCGCTATGAAATACTGAGGGCTCCGTGGGGGCAAGCGCCAGGTTCTGAAAAAACCACCGATGAAGCTGTTCATCAGCACTTTGCGTATTTCAATACCGCCAATGAAATTCTTGGCGTCGGACGCCTAGACATTTTGGATAGTTCAAAAGCACAAATTCGTTTCATGGCTGTGGCTGCCAATATACAGAAAACAGGAGTCGGACGACAACTGATGCAACAGATGGAAAACATCGCAAAAGCAGCTGGTATTCAAACCATTGACCTGCATGCACGAGAACAAGCCATGGACTTTTATAAAAAATTAGACTATCAGTACATCGAAAAATCTCATTTACTCTTCGGTGAAATTCAACACCATTTAATGTCAAAACAATTGTAAGCGATGACAGAAAACGACTACGTTCTTCAAGAATTTTATAAAATCATCACTCCGAACAAGGTTGAACTATTTGAGAAAATTGCCGTCCAACGCAGCAAGCATTTAGTCATCGCCCTAGAAAATATCCAGCAAGACCACAACGCATCAGCCGTGATGCGCAGCATGGATTGTCTGGGTTTTCAGGAACTACACCTCGTCGAAAAAAACAACCGTTATGAATTTCAACGCGATATCGCACTAGGGGCTGCCCGTTGGCTAGACGTGATTCAGCACCAAGAAGAACCAGAACCTGTTTTAGACGCAATTCAACACTTGCGAAGCAAGGGCTTTAAAATTGTGGCAACGACACCTCATCGCGATGCCTACACGCCTCAAAACCTACCCTTAGACCAACCAATTGCTTTGTTTTTTGGCGCTGAAAAACATGGAATTTCAGAAGAACTTCAAAGCCATGCAGATTATTTTGTCAAAATTCCAATGCATGGTTTCACAGAAAGCTACAATGTTTCAGTTTCTGCTGCCATATTAATGAGTGCCCTCAGGACAAGAATGCTACAAGAAAACATCCCTTTTATAATGAGTGAAAAAGCGCAAACTGAACTGAAAATAAGCTGGTGTGAAAAAATTTTAAATGGTGGACCTGCCCTCGCTGAAAAATATAGATTAGAATTTAAAAAAGATTTCTAACTTTGGTTGTATACTGAACATAAACAACTACTTATGGGAAAAGGAGACAAAAAAACGACCAAAGGAAAAAGAGCCATGGGCTCTTATGGCATCACTAGAAAACGCAAAGAAGAGCCAGTAATGCCTGCACCAAAAGCGAAAAAAGAAAAAGCGACGAAAGAAGCAAAACCAAAGGCCGCTGCTAAAAAACCTGCAGCGAAAAAGCCAACTACAAAAACTGCAAAATGATTTCAAAGAGCTGCA
>JACCDQ010186847.1_pt1 | contig 14691 bp, 11 predicted proteins | sample 7446031 | NCBI WGS metagenome assembly JACCDQ01 (sample SAMN15323442, study PRJNA562643) | freshwater metagenome | isolation source: river surface water | place: USA:Blue River Watershed | collected 2017-08-17
CTCGGAGACTACTAGGGAAAACAATTTGGGCGCTCATATTCCTGATCTACTTCAGTTTTGGCTGGGCCCAAACCACTACGCGCATCCTTTTTATTTTGGATGCCTCCAATTCCATGAATCTAGACTGGAATAACCAAACGCGCATGGCTGCCGCCAAAGAAGTGCTAAGCAAAAGCGTTGAAAGTTTGCGCGGTGTTCCCAATTTAGAGCTTGCTCTACGTGTTTATGGCCACCAATCTAACGTCACCAACACCTATCAAGACTGCCAAGACACCAAATTAGAAGTTCCTTTTGGCCCTGCGAATATAGACCCAATCAAAACCAAGATCAAAGGTCTGCAAGCCAAAGGTGCCACGCCAATTGCCCGCTCTTTGGAAGCCGCAGCTGCCGATTTCCCCGACACACTTGCTCGCAACTTCATTATTCTCATTACCGATGGTTTAGAGTCCTGCGACAACGATCCATGTATTATTGCCCGCAAACTCCGAGACAAAGGTGTCAAAGTCACGCCATTTGTCATTGGCCTCGGCATGGACCTCAGCTACCTCGACAAATTTGAGTGCATTGGCAGCTACACCGATGCCGAGAGCAAAGCTGCATTTGAGAACGTGCTTTCAAATATTTTGTCCAAGGCACTTTTGAATACAACCGTTCAGATCAATCTCAATACGGTAGAGTCCAAGCCTCTCGAAACAGACGTCAGTATGTTCTTGTACGAAGCGGGCACTCCCAATTTAAAATACACGTTCGTCCACACACTCAACCGCAAGGGCTTGCCAGATACGCTCGTACTCGACCCCTCCCTGCGCTATGACTTACGCGTGGCTACGGTGCCACCGATTTCCAAAAACAATATTGCCCTCATTCCCCATACGCACAATACCATTCAGTTAGCGGCAGGGCAGGGGCAGCTCAAGGTAACCTCCGTAAAAAGCCCGGAAGGCAGCAAATTAGAAACGCGGGTGCTCCAAACAGAAGCGGGCAAAACGCTGCACGTTCAACAACTAGGCGAAATTCAGAAGTATTTGGTCGGGACTTACCAATTAGAGGTCTTAACGTTGCCGCGTACTTACAAAGAAGTCAAAATTGAGCAATCCAAAATAACCAGTGTCGATATTGCGGCTGCGGGTCAATTTGTATATCAATCGACAAAAGGTATTGTTGGCCAAGTGTTTTATGAGCGCAACCCGGGCCAGTGGGAGTGGGTTTGCGATCTCAAATTCAATCAAAATGCAGGCAATATCAATCTGCAACCAGGCAATTTCAAAGTCGTTTATCGCGAAAAAGACCAGCGCTCAAGCGCCTATAGCAAAGAAAAGAAATTCACTATTACATCCCTTAAAATCACTAATTTAACTTTATAAAAATGGAATTTGAAGTATTCGGAAACAAAGACACCCGTTCAGGATTTGGCGAAGGTTTAGCTGTACTTGGCGAGCAAAACCCAGATGTTGTTGCACTTTGCGCAGATTTGACCGGCTCTCTAAAAATGGATGCGTTTCAAAAGGCGCACCCTGAGCGTTTCTTTCAAGCAGGTATCGCTGAGGCCAACATGATTGGTTTGGCAGCCGGCATGACCATCGGCGGCAAAATTCCATTCACCGGTACATTCGCCAACTTTTCTACTGGCCGCGTTTACGACCAAATCCGTCAGTCGGTGGCTTATTCCAAAAAGAACGTAAAAATTTGTGCTTCTCACGCGGGTCTTACACTCGGTGAAGACGGCGCAACGCACCAAGTACTCGAAGATATCGGCATGATGCGCATGTTGCCCAACATGACCGTTATTGTACCAGCCGACTTCAATCAAACCAAGCAAGCAACTATTGCTATTGCAGCTCATGAAGGCCCAGTTTATTTGCGTTTTGGCCGCCCAGTAATGCCAATTTTTGTGAAGCCAGATGCTGAATTTGTGATAGGTAAAGCAGATGTTTTGGCAGAAGGTACGGACGTCACTATCATTGCTTGTGGCCATATGGTCTGGAAATCAATAGAAGCACTCAAAGAATTGCGCGCTATTGGCATTTCTGCTGAGCTCATCAATATGCATACCATCAAACCACTCGATGCTGCGGCTATTTTAAAGTCTGTTGGCAAGACAGGTTGTGTTGTTACTGCAGAAGAGCACATGATGAACGGTGGTTTAGGAGAAGCTGTTTCTCAAGTCTTGAGCCGCCAATATCCGGTTCCGCAAGAATATGTAGCGGTCAATGATACCTTCGGTGAGTCGGGCACACCAATGGAACTCATGACGAAATATCATATCGATACACCAGATGTAGTTGCAGCCGCCAAACGTGCAATTGCGCGCAAGTCGATCATCATTTAAGCTAAAGCAACAGCGCTTCTTCTAGGGTTTGTACAGGCTGATGACAGCTGCCAAACGCACATACCGAAATTGCACCTTTGGTGTATATTTCGGAGCAAGGCAAACTTTGATGGTAAGATAACAGGCAGTCTGCTTGTTTCGTTGCTTTGAACACTTCCATTGGTGCTGCATTGGTGAGTACGTGCCAATGTTTTTCAGGATGGAGCTGCCGCAATAAAAGCAAGCCCCAATTGGAATACCCAGACCCGTAGGTCTCCATACCGTCGTAAATATTTTGAAGCATTTGTTGGGCGCTGTTTGTCCAGTCTTGGTTTTGATAATAAAACCCCATTGTCAGAAAGGCGTGCGCCATGACTGAATTGCTCGCCGGAAGCACGTTGTCATGGAGTTCCATGTTTCTACTTATCAACTTTGAATCTGCAGCCGTGAAATAACACATTTTGCTTTCAGGATGCTGAAATGCTGTCGCTACTTTTTGAGTTAGCAGATGAGCAAATTCCAGTAAATCGAGCTGTCCTGTGCACTGATACGCCAAACTCAATGCTGCTATGGTGTGGGCGTAATCTTCTAAAAATGCTGCTACGCTTTTTTGCTGATTTGTATTGACCCTCAAAAGTTGCTGGCCATCCCATTGTACCTCCTTGATCCAAGAAAGTATCTTGAGGGCACGAATCAAAAACGCATCTTCGCCAAAAACCCGATAAGCCTCTAGCAAGCCTTTGGCTGTAAGCGCATTCCAGCTCACCAAAATTTTGTTGTCTAGGCCTGGCCGAACTCTATGACTGCGCGCGCTGAGCAAGGTTTCATTGATCTGCACTTTTTGTTGCAACCAAGTACTTAGTGTAAGGCCCTCAGCTTTTGCAAAAGCGGCATCAGTTTGTTTGCGCAACGGGATGTGTTTACCTTCTTCCCAATGCCCAATTTGATTGATGTTGTAATAGCGTTTGACGCGCTCGGCCTGCGCACCAAACAGTCGGTCTATTTCGTTGGGTGTCCAGCAATAAAATTTCCCTTCTTCGCCTTCGCTGTCTGCATCGAGCGCACAGTAATAAGCGCCTAGTTTAGATAGGAGTTCGCGTTCTAAGAAGTCAAAGGTTTGAAACACCAAATCTTTGTAGTGCGCTGCGCCATATTGTGCAAAAGCTTTTGCGTACAAGCCAATGAGTTGGCCGTTGTCATAGAGCATTTTTTCAAAGTGAGGCACTTTCCACAATACGTCAACGCTGTAGCGCGTAAAGCCGCCACCCACCTGATCGTAAATTCCGCCAAAGGCCATTTTATCGAGTGTGAGGCGCACTTGTTTTTCGATTTTTCCTTCGTCGAAATGCGCAGCGTAACGCATTAAAAAGTCCCAATTATTGGGTAGCGGAAATTTCGGCGCTTTGTTGCTGCCACCTTCAAAGGTGTCAAAACTTCTGGCCCAGCGCACCACCATTTCATGGAGCCTTTCGTTTGCAAAGCCCGAAATTTCTTGCGGGGCGGCAATGAGTTCTGCTTGTTGTATGCCTTCATGCAGCTGTTGTGCGTAGTCTATGGCCTTTACCCTGTCATTGGCATACGTATGCGCCAGAGATTTGAGAATGTGCATCCATTGATCCTTTGGGAAGTAAGTGCCGCCGTAGATGGGCCTGCCGTCGGGGAGCGTAAAACAATTGAGTGGCCAGCCGCCGCGTTGGGTCATGAGTTGAACGGCTGTCATGTAGACCTGGTCTACATCTGGGCGCTCTTCGCGGTCTACTTTTACATTGATAAAGTGTTGGTTCATGAGCGCAGCTACTTCATCGTCTTCAAAACATTCGTGTTCCATCACATGGCACCAATGGCAGGCCGAATAACCCACGCTGATCAAGACCATTTTGTCTTCGGCTTTTGCGCGTGCAAAAACGTCTTCGGACCAAGCCACCCAATGAACAGGGTTTTGGGCATGTTGTAACAAATAAGGGGAGCTTTCGTTGCCGAGTTGGTTGGCCATATGCTTAAAATTTGACTAAAGAAGAACTATATTTGCCCTAGATATTTTACTGTGCAACAAATACGCCCCTACAAAGTTCTGCTTTTTTTAGTCTTGGTGATGTCACTTTTGTACATTCCAAGTACACTTATTCCTGAAGAAGGCGTCACATGGCTTGGTGTAAAGTGGCGGTTTTTACCCTTCGAGCGCGTCTGGGTAGCTAAAAAACAAGTCAAGAAAAATATCGAAAAAATTGTAGCAGCCGTCGACACCTCTAACATCAACGACGACATCAAGCACATCGGTAAAAGCACAGGCCAAACCGGCCTTCCGGAAGGTGGATTATTGGCCAGCGAGACCGCCAATCCACTGCAAATGAGTGGCAGTGCCATATCCAAGCTCCACCGTTTTTTTAGCGCCCTTGAAGGTGCTGCATCGGGTCAAAAAATCAGCATCTTTCACTACGGTGACTCTCAAATTGAGGGTGACCGCATGACGGGTTACATCCGGCAGCGGATCCAACAACAATTTGGCGGTATTGGCCCAGGTTTCATTCCTGCCTACAACGTATACAACACACAAAGCTTCAAGCAAAAAGTATCGCCAAATTTCAAGCGGTATACTGCTTTTTGGCCTCCAAAAATGAGCTCTCGCCGTTATGGTGCGCTCCTGTCCTCAGCCACTTTTGATGTAGCCTATTCAGAAGGCCCAAAAACACCACTTCCGACCGAAGCTTGGGTAGAAATCGCGCCTTCGCCGTCTGCCTTTACACGTGCCCGCACCTACAGTCAGGTCAAATGTTATTACAACAGTTGTTATGCGCCTTGTTCGGTCAAGATTTACGAGAACGACAAACTCATCCACGAAGACTCTTTGGTCGCCGATGGCGGACATCATGTCTTACCGCTGAGTTTTGGCCACACACCCGTCAAATTGCGGTTTGTTTTCTCCTCTACCAAAAGCCCTATTTTTACTGGGTTTAGTTTAGATGGCGATGTAGGTGTTGCGGTCAATAATGTCGCAATGCGCGGCTCTTCTGGCCACGACCTCAGCTCTTCTGATGCCAGTATTTTTGCACAAATGCACCGAGAGGCCAACACCAAATTATTCATTTTGCAATTTGGCGGCAACTCCGTTCATGCCTTCCGCGACAGCAGCAGTGTGCGCTATTACATCAGTTCATTGAAAAACCGCATCAATTATATTCAAAAATTGGTACCCGACGCCGCCATTATTTTGATTGGCCCTAGCGATATGTCTCGCCTGCACGACGGCATATTTGAAACCTATCCGTATTTGCCTTACACCGTAGACCGCATGCAAAAAATGTGCGCCGAAAACGGTGTGGTATTCTGGAATTTATTTGCGGCCATGGGCGGTAAAAATTCAATGCCGGCTTGGGTAGCTCAGGGCTTGGCTGGAAAAGACTACGTGCATTTCAGCCCTAGAGGCGCCAGCATTGCTTCACAGTACTTTTTTGAGGCTTTTGGAACAGCTTATTCAGAATGGCAGTCCAAGAAGGGGGGCGAAGAATGATGCGCTTCTTTTTGCTCTACATGCTACCCTTATTTGCTTTTGGACAATATCCAGTGCTGTGCAACAATGATTCGCTCAGTCGTGTAGAACAAGAAATCGCCAAAGATTATCCGTTTATCGAGGTACAATGCAATCAATTTCAATTTTTTAGCGCCGAAAGCCCAAATTGGCTGTATCTGAATAAACAGCTCAGTGACATGATTCAAACGGGGCAAGGCAAGCTCAACTTTTATCATATTGGGGGTTCTCATTTGCAGGCCGATATTTATTCCCATGATTTTCGCACATTTTTGCAGTCCAATTGGCCGGGCCTAAGTGGCGAGCGCGGCTTGGTGTTTCCTTATAGTTTGGCGCATACCAATAACCCCACAAATTATAATTTTTCTTCGCCAAATACCTGGAAGGGTTTTAGGAGTGTCAATCAGCGACCCGAAGAATTTGACTACGGCCTTAGTGGTGCGGCCATTTCTTGTCCTGACTCCTTGGTCATCATTAATTTCAAGCACCTGCGTACGCTTGTAAAGCCGCCTTTTGATCGCTTGCGCATTTATCACAACACCGGCGCATTTCCATATGAGCTCAATTTTGGCGATCAAGAACTTTTAGTGACCGACCTCAACCATAATCCAGAAATGGGCTACACCGAAATTCGCTTTTCAGACCACCTCGATTCTTTAGACCTCCTGTTTATCAAGAATAGTACGGATCCATTTTCATTGGAACTATTTGGCTTCGAGTTTTTAAATGACCTACCGGGCATTACCTACACCGCAATTGGCATCAACGGTGCGAGTTTGCCCACCTATTTAGCCAACACCAACTTTAGCCGAGACTTGCAATTACGTGCCCCCGATTTGTTTATTTTCTCGGTCGGAACGAACGATGCGCACTGTAGCTACGAAGCATTTGATCCTCAGGTTTATAAAGCCAATTTAGAAAAGATGATTTTGCAGGTTTTGCAGAGCAATCCAAATTGTGCCATTTTGCTAACTGTTCCCAACGACGACTACTACATGCGCAAGTATCCCAATCGGAATACGGCGCGTCAGCGCGATGTGATTTTTCAGCTCGCGGCACAATACCAAATGGCGGTCTGGGATTTTTACGGCATTATGGGTGAGTTGGGCGCGTCTAAAACCTGGAAGAATGCGGGGCTTATGCAAGCCGACTACGTCCACTTTACAGGTACAGGTTACCACCTTAAGGGTACATTATTGATCGAGGCATTCAAGAAAAACCTCACGAGTTTACAAAATTTGCGCAATTGATATGAATCGCATACACGAACTATTTTCCTGGCAACATCAAGAAACTTTGCTGTTCACGCGACTTGATTTTTGGCTGTTTTTCTTGGCCGTAATGGCGGTCTTTGTCTTGATCCACAAGCGCTATTTGCTGCGCAGTATTTTCTTGACGGCAGTCAGTTTGTTTTTCTATTTCAAAACGTCCGGAAACTTTGTTTTGCTACTAGGTTTTATGCTTGTTTACAATTACCTCATTGGTTTAGGTGTCCATAAAGCGGAGGGCAAACGTATGGGCAAGGTCTTTTTGATCATGGGCTTGATCGTTAATTTAGCAGGTTTATTTTATTTCAAATACGCTTACTTTTTTACCGATGCGTTTAACGCTCAATTTGGCACTGATTTCAATGTAGTCAATCAGTTTGCCGTGCTGGGCAACGAGTGGTTTGGAAAGGGCAGTTTTGTCGATAAAATACTCGTGCCAATTGGCGTCTCGTTTTTTACCTTTCACAATATTTCATACCTGATAGACATCTCTCGCAAAGAAATTCCCGCGGCCAAAAACTTCTTTGACTATGCCTTTTACGTTACGTATTTCCCGCACCTGATTGCTGGCCCAATTGTGCGCGCCCGTGATTTCATTCCGCAAATTCATGCACCTTATCAGCTCAATAAGTACGATTTTTCGTGGTCCCTTTGGATGATTGGAAAAGGTCTGCTCAAGAAGCTCATTTTTGCAGATTATATTGCCGTGCACTTCATCGATAAAGTGCTTGATGCACCCGACGCATATCCTGGTTTTGTGGGCCTCATCGCCATGTTTGCCTATTCACTACAGATTTATGCCGACTTCTCGGGCTATACCGACATGGCTATCGGCGTGTCGAGACTCATGGGTTTTACACTTCTTGAAAACTTTAACTCGCCTTACAAAGCCACATCTGTAGCCGACTTTTGGCGCCGCTGGCATAAATCTTTGAGCTCTTGGCTTAGAGATTACCTTTACATTCCGCTTGGGGGCAACCAAAAAGGTTCTTGGGGCACAGCCATCATGACGGCCGTCATCTTGAGCTTTTTGTACTTTATCACGGGTTGGGTAGCGCTTTGGTACACCTACGGCGCGCTGTTGTTGTTATATCTGATTCTTTGGCAATTTTGGAAGGCTTTCCGAACTTTTGCCGTTAGGGACTTGAACCTGCTCATTACCATGATTGTAGGAGGTTTGTGGCACGGAGCCAGCCAGAATTTTGTGATCTGGGGCGCAATGAATGGTGCGGCTTTGGTTTTTTACAACTACTGGAAGCGCATTAGTCCGTATGAAAAGTCAAACAATTGGGCTATCCGCATTTGGCGTATTTTTCTGACGCTGTCTTTTATCACCTTTACACGCATTTGGTTCCGCTTACCAGAGGCCGATCAGCCCTTCAATTTCTTGACCATTGTAAGCGAACAATTCAATTGGTCTATCGACACCTGGTGGAAAGTGTGGAACAATTACCAAGGAATATTTTACCTGATTTTACTTGGTTTTACAAGCCATTGGCTGCCCCAAAAATGGAAAGACCAAACGGTGTTGTTTTTTTCCAAATGGCCAATGCCGATTCAAGCACTTACATTTGCCGTGGCCGTATTTGTCATGTACCAGGCCGTGTCTGATACCTTTAAAGCCTTTGTTTACTTCCAATTCTAGAAATAGTTGCTCAAATACTTGACATGGGGGGTCCTGATGTTGTATCTTTGCCCTCCCCTGAAAGAAGGGATTCAAAAAACGTCCTATGAGCAAAATGAAACTTTCTGATTTTGACTTCAATCTCCCTGAAGAATTAATCGCCAATTATCCAGAAGAAAACCGCGACGAATGCCGCCTCATGGTGGTGCATCGCGCTACCGGTCTCATAGAACACAAAATGTTTCGCGATGTGCTCGACTACTTTGATGAAGGCGATGTCATGATCATGAACAACACCCGTGTTTTCCCTGCCCGCATGTACGGGAACAAAGAAAAAACAGGTGCAAAAATCGAAGTATTTTTATTGCGCGAGCTCAACCGCGAGAGTCTTTTGTGGGATGTCCTCGTAGACCCCGCGCGCAAAATTCGTATTGGCAATAAATTATATTTTGGTGAAGACGACTCTCTTGTTGCTGAGGTCATTGACAACACTACCTCTAGAGGTCGTACACTTCGCTTTTTATTCGACGGTCCTTACGAAGAATTCAAAGCAAAGATTACTGAATTGGGTGAAACCCCACTTCCAAAATACATCAAAAGAGAGGTAGAACCAGAAGACGAAGAGCGCTACCAAACTGTTTTCGCTAGCGTAGAAGGTGCTGTTGCAGCCCCAACTGCTGGTCTTCACTTTTCAAAACAATTGCTCAAGCGTTTGGAACTGAAAGGCATCAACTTTGCCGAACTCACCCTTCATGTAGGGCTGGGCACATTCCGTACAGTTGAGGTAGAAGACCTCACCAAGCACAAAATGGATTCAGAGCAGGTCATTATTCCGCAAAGCGCTGTCGATATGGTCAATGATGCCAAGCGTCACAAGCGCAAAGTTTGTGCAGTGGGCACCACCTCAATGCGCTCAATCGAAACCTCTGTCTCTACAGACGGCATGCTCAAACCTTACGACGGCTGGACCAACAAATTCATTTTCCCGCCTTACGAATTCAGTATTGCAGACAGCCTTATCACGAACTTTCACACGCCTCTTTCCACTTTACTCATGATGATTTCCGCCTTTATGGGCCACGAACTCATGCACAAAGCATACGAAGAAGCGGTCAGAGAAAAGTACCGTTTCTATTCTTACGGAGACGCCATGCTTATCCTCTAATGGAGCTGCACAAGCAACTAGCTACTTTTCCAAAACACCAAAAAACGGTCCTCACCATCGGGACCTTCGACGGCCTGCACTTAGGTCATCAAAAAATTCTTTCAACGGTTTGCAGGCAGGCCAAGCAACAAGGCTTGGCAGCTGTCTTGCTTACTTTTCACCCGCATCCGCGCCGCATTTTATTTCCAGATCAGCCCTTGGATTTAATCCAAACGCAAGAAGAGAAACTCGCTCGGTTGGCTGAGCTTGGGATAGATCATGTTGTGGTGCTAGAATTCAACGCTCAATTAGCGCAGCAAACAGCTGCCCAGTTTGTAGAAGAGGTCCTGATCCAGGGGCTGAATGCCCAAAGCGTCATTATCGGCTATGACCACCAATTTGGCCATGACCGCCAAGGTAATTTGGCATTTTTGCGCAGCTATGAAGCCAAAGGATTGTTTGAAGTCCAAGAAATCCCAGTCGAACAAATTGACGAAGTTTATATCAGTTCTTCGAAGATCAGAAAAGCAATTGCGCAAGGCCAAATTGCGCAAGCCAATGCGTATCTAGGTCAACCTTATCAAGTTTCCGGTTTTGTCTCTAGAGGCTTGCAAAATGGCCGCAGAATTGGTTTTCCAACTGCCAACGTACAACTCACAGAGACCGAAAAGATCCTACCTGCCGATGGCGTATATGCGGTGTCCACTCAATTCAATGGCGCAACGCTTTACGGCATGATGAATATTGGCTGGCGGCCTACAATTGAGGAGGAGAAGATCACGCGTAAAATTGAAGTGCACTTCTTTGATTTTGAGGCAGACATCTACGAGGCTTACCTCTCGCTTAGTTTGCACGAGCGCATACGCACTGAACAAAAATTCGCAAGTTTAGACGCGTTAAAAGTACAGCTACAAGAAGACGAAAACCAAATTCGTTCTTACTTTTTGACGATGCGGTAAGTTTGCGTTTGCCCCGTTTGGTGGTCGCACACATTTAAAATATAAATGCCTAGCTGAAAGGAACTCAGATCAATTTGAGTAGTTGCTGCGCCGGTTGTTGTCGCCAAACACATTTGCCCCACACTGTTGTAAATTGTTAACGTCGCTTCGTTTTGGAGCCCCTTGATGGAGATGAGGTCTGAAGTTGGGTTGGGTACAATCGAATAACTGTTTTGCTGAATAGGAGCCAAACCACCTTGGTTTTCATTAAAGAACAGTACGTTGTCTATAAAAACAACACCAGATCCGGCTGGTTCACCAGACAAAATGAGTTGAGAAAAATGGCTGAGGCTGTTGAGGTTACTGAATTGGCTAAGCGGAATTTCAAGGGTGTTCCAAGTTTGGGCTACAGGCTGAAAGCTGAGTTCGCTTTCGCTGTCGTCGCCACCAGCATACTGTCCATTTGCTCCGAAATCTACCAATTTGACTTTAAAAGGATTCATGTTTGCCGTCCAGTAGTCGAGTCTGAAATGCGTCATGTCGGTGAGGTCAAGTTGATTGCCGCCGAGGGTCTCGATACCCGTAAAATTGACAGCGCTGTAACGTTTGGTGTCGTTTCCTTGGATCTGAAGATCTGTCACTTGTGCTTGTGACCACGGTGCTTGCCAGGTATCCACCGCGACATTTACGTAGGGGTTGCTAAACAACGAAATGACTGCTGCTGCAGGATAAGTTGGTGTAGGTGCTGGCACCATTGGCGCTGCAGCTTGCGAGCCGTCTTGATTTGAGAATTTAATATTGTCTATATAGCACACATTGTTGTCAGAACGTTGTCCAAAATCTGGAAATAGGATGATTTGGTCAATGCCAATGGATGTAGGATTACTGAGCACATTTGTGAAATTAAACGTGAGTTCTTCCCATTGGTCGACAAGCGTATTGGAAACTAATATTTCTCCTGAAGAGGCTCCGGCTGGCGTTGCAAACTTTAGCCCAACTGGGCTAATGACCGATTTGTAGACCATGACTTTGATCTGGCAGTTGGCCGCTGTTAAATTGAAAACGCCAATTCCTTGACCGTGAACTGATTCAAAACCTGCCCAAGGTGCGCCATTGACAAGCGCCGTGAATTTACAAACCGTACCAGAAACATTGATGCCGCTTGGCGCCGGATTGCTCACCATCTGAACAGCCGGATTACTGCCGTTTTCAAAAGTGGTCCAAGCCCAGTTGGCACCAAAGCCGTTGGGTTCAAAATCGATGGGGCCGGCCTGTGCAAAAATATAGGGAGCAGACAGCGCGAATGCGAGGGTCAAAAGAAATTTCATGGTAGGGGGAAGCAGTTTTAGATATTGTTAAAAGTACCATAATTATTTGGCAATGCCGTCATTTATTTTTTCTTAACTTCGATTGATGCTTCAAAAACGCTTTTTATTGATTTGGCTCACCAATTTGGCGCTGTTGGCTAATGCCCAAGCGATCAAATGGCAAGATGCCCAGCAATTGGACCCTACCACCATTACTGCTCTGGATTGTTCCGGGCTCAAATGGGATAGCCTGCCTGCTCAGCTGTTTGCTTACGTCAATCTCGATACACTCGATTTGTCTAAAAATAAACTGACAATTTTACCAGATGACTTCAAGAAACTTGGCCAACTTCAAGTCTTGAACTTAGGCAAGAATAAATTCGCGAATTTCCCTTTAGTGGTTTGTCAGCTTCATCAGTTGAAAACGCTACACCTCGATAGAAATCAAATCACTTTGCTTCCCGAACAAATTGCAGACCTCCAAACACTTGAATATTTAGATTTATATGCAAATGGCATCGAACATTTTGGCGAAGGTCTTTTCTCGTTGCCAAAACTCCGTATACTGAATATTGAAGGCGTGATGTACGGTACTGTATTTGCCAAGCAGCTGCTCGAGCGCTTGCCCAACACCAAAGTACTGATAGATCCACCTTGTAAGTGTTTGGATTAGTATCTTTGCCCATGTTTTTATTGCGCTCCGTTGTTTTATGGCTACTCAATCATCCACAACATGTATTGGGTGTTTTTTTAGTGCTTACAGCGCTCTTAGTTTGGACCAAGAAAAAATGGCGCCGCAAACGTCCGTTTTTACCCTGGATGTTAGCACTGGGCTTTGTGGTGTACGTTTTTGTATTTATCCGCTTTTATGACCGCATCGATTTATTGCGGCCTGTATTGCGCAATTCGACGGCCGAAACGCTTTCTCAAACAGCTATTGCCGATGACCAAACATATTGTTTTGGCATCGATGTGTCGCAATACCAAGGCCAGATCATCTGGGATGAAGTGCTCTTAACCAAACATCCATTGCGTTTTGCCATCGTTAGAGCAAGTATGGGTACCGATGCCCAAGATGCTCAATTTGCAGCCAATTGGCAGGCGCTTGAAAGAGTTGGTTTGCAGCGCGGCGCTTACCATTATTACCGCCCATTTCAGAATTCAACCGAACAAGCGCGCAATTTTATCCAGCTTGTGCGACTCAAAAAAGGTGATTTCCCGCCGGTTTTAGATGTAGAAAAGATGTCTCCTTTTGGCGCAGCTAACTTGCGAGAAGGCGTTCAAAACTGGTTGCGCATTGTCGGGCAGCACTATCACTGCAAACCCATCGTGTACACAGGGAGGTTTTTTTATGAACGCTATTTAAAGGGAAGTATTGATGGCTATCCACTTTGGGTTGCATCCTACGGACCCCACCATAAAGTGCAGCATCTACCCTGGACTTTCTATCAATTTTCAGAAAAAATGGTCGTGCACGGCATCAATAGTTATGTCGATGGCAATTTCTTTCAAGGCAGCTTGACGAAACTTCGTAACTTCGGCTTATGATTTTACTCACGCTCCTTTTCAAGCTTGGCGTACGTTTTGCCATTTTTAATTTCATTTGGTTCTTTTTAGAATTGGCCCACAAAATGCTCACCGGTATGCGCCCTCCTTTTTTGGCTGAGCAATATATCCTCAAAGGGCTCAAGTACATTCTGCTTGTCAACATCACATTTGTGTATTGTTTAGAATTTGCGCCTAACGAACCCACTTACGTGCTCAATTGGCAAAAATTACTCCCTGGGGGCCTTATTCTCATGCTCTATTTACTTGGTAAATTTCAAAAGCAACAAGAACAACTGCAGTTTTTAGGTGCTTTTCAGATGCCGGTCCAACAGCGGCCTTATGCCAGGAACTTAGAAATCCTCCTTTTGGTCTTGGCTGGGCTTACTTTTACAGGACTTTACTTCTTTCCGCATCTGGCAGAAAACATGATTTCCCGTTGGTTTGAGTCATCTATTCTCAGCCTTGAAAAGGCCTTTTTACTTGGCTTTATTTTTCAAGTGCTTGGCTTCTTTTTTGTACTGAGTGTTTTCTTTCGTTTGATCAAAGCGTTTGCGCCAAAACCACCTCAGTCTGGCCCTGATCAAACACAAGATCCAGACCAATTCACGGATTACGAAGAAGTTTCTGATCAACACCTTGACTAAGCCACAAATCCATACCGACGAGCGTTTGCCTAAGGCCTACAAACTCTGTAGCCTTAAAAAAATTGAGGCACTCTATCAAACAGGGTTGCTCGTCAAAGCGTATCCTTTACGCGTCATGTACTTACTAGAAGAAAACACGCCTGAAGCAGAAGCCGCGGTGCCTTTTCAAGTGTTGTTTTCGGCTCCAAAACGCCGTTTTAAAAGGGCTCATGACCGCAATTACATTAAGCGCCTCATGCGAGAGGTGTTGCGCAAGCACAAGTCGGGCTTGATTGCTGCGCTCCTTCAAAACAATAAAAAAATCGTTTTTTCGTTAACTTTTGTTGCCGATGAACGTCCGAGCTATCAACTTTTGGAACAAAAGTTGTGTAAAGCGCTAGACCA
>JACCDQ012080485.1_pt1 | contig 14691 bp, 10 predicted proteins | sample 7446031 | NCBI WGS metagenome assembly JACCDQ01 (sample SAMN15323442, study PRJNA562643) | freshwater metagenome | isolation source: river surface water | place: USA:Blue River Watershed | collected 2017-08-17
CCGAAAAACAAGCTTGTCCGAACAAAGCGGCTTGTTGGTCACCTGCAACCCCAGTGATTGGTGTATTATCTTTCACGAAATCAAGACCGTGTGCCAAACCGAAATGCCCAGAAGATGATTTTATCTCTGGAAGGCATTCCAATGGTACTTTAAAAAGTTTTAAAAGCTCACTATCCCAGCCCCCGGTTTTTAAATTCATCAACATCGTTCGCGAAGCATTACTAACATCAGTAGCAAATATTTTATGGTTAGATAATTTCCACATCAAATAAGTATCAATGTTACCGAAACAGAGGTCTTTTTCTTTAAGGGCTTTTTTTACTCCGTCGACGTTTTCGATCATCCAACGCATTTTGCTGGCCGAAAAATAGGGGTCTAAAACTAAGCCGGTCTTTGTCTTTATCTTCTGAGCATGCTTCTTTCGAAGGAGCTCGCACATTTTCGTAGTGCGACGACATTGCCAAACAATTGCATTGTATAATACTTCACCCGTCGACTTGCGAAATGCGACCACGGTTTCACGTTGGTTCGTAATTCCGATTGCAGCGACATCATGCAAAGATATTTTGGCGTTTTCAATCGCTTTACGCGCAGAAATTTTAACCGATTTCCAAATATCTTCTGGGTCATGCTCGACCCAACCGGCCCGAGGAAAAATCTGTTTGAACTCAGCAGACCCTGAAGCCACAAGACTTCCGACTTGGTTCATAATGACAACTCGCGAGCTCGTTGTGCCTTGATCAATCGCCATGATATATTTATTCATAAAGACATCATGATCAATTTTTTAAGAAAACCCAACGAAAAAGTTTTTAACCTTGCCAAACTTGATGGCGACTCTCTTCTGTATCGTGTGTTTCCTCGCCTTTTTATGGAAGTTCTTAAAAAGTATTTCAGACTTGAAGTTGAAGGAATCGAAAATATTCCCAACAAAGGCCCTGTTATCATCGCTCCGAACCACTCAGGTTTTTCGGGATTTGATGCCATGGTTTTGGCCTACATCTTACAGCAAAACACCAAACGGATTCCTCGAGTGATGACTCACCATCTTTGGTTCTTAACGGAAAAAACGGCCTTACCGGCTCAAAAAATGGGTTTCATCGAAGCGACATTTGAAAATGGTCTTTCATTGTTAAAAAAAAATCACATGGTCGTTTTATTTCCCGAAGGGGAACAAGGTAATTTTAAACCTTCAACAAAGCGTTATCAACTTCAAGAATTTAAGCGAGGATTCGTACGGATGGCTTTAAAAACAGGGGCCCCAATTATTCCTACATTAGTGATTGGCGCAGAAGAAACGCATATCAATTTACAGCAACTTAAATTTTCAAAATTTTTGCGCGGTTTAGTATTACCTTTACCTCTTAACGTAATTCCTCTTCCAGCAAAATGGAAAATCATTTTTCAGAAACCAATTCAACTTCCGTTTGGCCCAGAAAAAGTAAATGATTCAGAAGTTTGCCACGACTTGGCTACTGAAATACAAGAGTCCATGCAGAAGAAATTAAATAAAGAAATTAAAAGTCGTAAATCGAGCTTCTTATAAACTGGCCCCCTAGAATGGGTTTTTTAGGTGAGTTTTAGTTCTTTATTATGATGAAGAGCGACTAATAATAAATGATAAGTAAGTCTTTGTTGTTTCTTAGTAGTACACCAGGTTCTTCGGAAAAGCCGGCTTGCTTTTGCCCTTAACATCGCGCAAGTGTGATTTAAGTCGAATATCGGATCAAATCCGATCTTTTTTAGCTCTCCTTGGCCCACGACAGCCCCCCTTCGTCCTTTATATGTTTTATACTCGCTAGTTGGAAAATATCTTTTTACATCTCTTGAATAGTGTGGATTTTCATCAGATTTAATACTGACAAATGGATGCATTAAAGGCTTTATCCTCTTAAAAAGTCTTCTTCTACCAAAGGCCCTCAGGTCAGCTCTAGGGCCGTATTTCTTTCTAGATATGGCTGCCAAATGACCTTTAGCTGGCATTTGAGAAACCTCGAATCCTAAAATTCTGCGAGTTTTTTCTTCAACAGCTAAAGTGATCGACAAAGGTTTGCATTTCGTGTGCTCGAATGTCTCCATATCATCAAATTGAATAGCAGTGGCAATGGAAATCTTTTGGTTATAACGCTCGAGTTTACGTTCTGCCTGCTGAGCCATAAAAATAAATTTTCTAACAATGGTTTTTCGGTTTAGCTTTAATATTCGCCCGGCTTCACGCTGCGAAACACCTCCGACTAGCAATCTCGCAACGGTATGATTAAGATGGCGTTTTTTTTGATTTAAATTCTCAGAGAATGTCGCAAACGAAAATTGCTTACCACAAACATTACAAAGAAATCGCTGAACTCGTTTGCGATCAGACTGTCGGTAATAGAAGCCTCGCTTTTGAATCAAATTCGTCCGAGATCTGGAAGAGCATTCGCTTAAAGCGTGATTTCTTGGGCAGAGTATTTTCATGCATTCAACAAAAAGCAAGTTCTAAACCCAGAAGACTAATCCAGACTTAAACCCACACTTGGGGGCCAGTTTTAGTTTTTTACAATTACGGTGGGCAATTCGGGTTCGCAAAAGTAGTTTGATTACAGTCTGGCAAATCATTACCCAAGGTTCGAATAATATCATCCCATACTCGGATAACCATACCTTGCTTACCCGGTTGTCGACTGACTAAGGCCCGCATCAAAATACTTGCACAGCTGATGACAATAACCATCAACAGAATGTATTCAATTAAAACTTGCCCTTTTTCAGAAAGACTAAAGCGAGACTTGGACCGCATTTTGTTCATGCACCCAGCCTTGAAGAAGTTTTTCAATCTGTTGAATCTGAGATTGCACATCGACTTCATTATGCGGCTGAGTCAACCCAATCGCAACACCTTCATCCCAAGATTCAAGCTGCACTAGATCTGAATTTGAAGCCTGGTTATCAAAGATCATCTGAACATCTTTAATTTCAGGGTACATTAACAGAAAGACATGCTCTTTGGTTGCTGAAGACCACCTTTTTAGCTGAGCCCAAAGATCTTCATGTTGAGTTTGTAAAATGTGGTAAATTTTTAAGGCTGATGATTCATAACTTTGAGAGAAGTAGATTCTAAAAGGACCATCGAACAATGCCGTATTAAATACGGGACTGTAAAATCGAGTCGTCATAAAAGCTGAATATGTTGCTGCCATAGTTTTTGCTACGTCCTATCTCGTTTGTTACTCGTAGCGTAGAAAGACTTGACCCGCTTTTACAAGAGAAATTTAAGATTCTTAAATTTTACACTGTTGCGCGTTAATTTGCCGAGAAATCTAGATTTTTACCAGATTTCCTCGAATGAAAAGTGTATGAGAAGGCATCTGACCAGCTGAATAGAAAAAATCACTCAGGTCCGCATCAGTGCTAATAAAATTAGCTAATTTTCCAACTTGCAAATCACCTTCTTGATCGTGAAGATCAAGAGCCTGAGCCGCACCAATTGTATAGGCCTTAAAAACCTCGGGAAGGCTCATGTTCATTTCTAAACGTGCAAGCAATCCTACCAAAGACAAATCTTGCGAAGGGCAACTACCTGGATTGTAGTCTGTCGATAATGCTACGGTGGCGCCGGCATCAATCAATCGACGCGCCGGAGGATATGGGCACTTCATATATAGGTCGGCTGTCGGCAAAAGCACCGCGACCGTCTTCGACTTTGCAAACTGCTGAATATGATTTTCATCAAGATGAATCACATGATCCGCCGAAGAAGAGCCAAGCTTTAAAGCCAAATCAGCCCCACCCGAGAACGACAATTGATTCGCGTGAACTGTCGTCTTAAATCCCAACGCTTGAGCGCCAATCAAATACTTTTCGGCCACTTCTTTTTCAAAAAATTTATTTTCAATAAAAATATCTACCCGTTCGGATAACTTTTTTTTCTTCACGACAGGCAAAACTTTTTCAGCCAAATAATCTAAATAATCAGAGTGAGTTTTAAACTCGCTCGGCAAAGCATGAGCACCCAAAAATGTACTAACGATACGAGGCCCTTTTAACTTACGAATGACCTCAAGACACTTGATCTCATTTTTTAAGTCTAAGGCATAACCCGTTTTTATTTCTAAAGTTGAAACACCTTGTTTTAAAAAGTTATGAACTTTTTCTTGCGCCAATTTTTGCAATACACCAGAACTAGATCCACGAGTTGCCTTCATCGTAGAAAGAATGCCCCCGCCTTTCGCTGCAATTTCTAGATAACTGACACCTTGATTACGCATTTCGAATTCAGCCGCTCGAGATCCCGCAAAAATAGAATGCGTGTGACATTCAATGAAACTCGGAAATACCAATCTTTTTTGCAGATCAAATTCTTTCGAAGCTTTTAAATTTTTTGGAATTTTATTTTGCGGACCAATCCAAGCCAAGTGACCATCAACAACCAAAAAGGCCATCGCCTGGCGATGGCCTTTAAAATCCGTATCCACTAATTTAAAATTTCGAAATAAAGTCTTTTTCACACTTTTAGTATTCAGCAAGAGCGAAAAATAGACAATTTATTTCTGGTGTTTTCGAACTGAGGCAGTCATTTTCGCCCAGCGTTTTTTTCTGATCGCTGCGGTATTTTTTATCGTTCTTATTGTCTTGAAATTCGATTTCGCGCCTCATCTTTAAAAAACTTTTCCACCGGTCCATCGCAATCATTTCATCATCTAAAGCCCGCTTAACGGCACAACCCGATTCAGCCATATGAGAGCAGTCCCGAAAACGGCAATGAATAAAAAAATATGTGATATCAGAAAAACTTTGTTCTAAATTCGCCTCATCTCCAGCAAAAGAAAACTCACGAATGCCTGGACTATCTAAAATCCAAAATCTATCTTCGACTAAAAACAATTCTCGATGAGTCGTTGTATGCCTTCCTCGGCTGTCATCTTCTCGAATGGCTTCAGTACGAGCCACCTGCTTCTGCGAAAGCCGATTAACCAAAGTTGACTTTCCAACACCTGACATTCCTAAAAATGCAATCGTTTCCCCAAGGCCCACCTTCTTTTTCAGTTGATCAACGTGCCAGCTTTTTTCGGCCGAACAAGCAATTATTGGAATACTTGAAAATCTTTGTTGCAAAATCGAATGCATTTGAAACTGCTGATCTTCTGAAACTAAATCTGCTTTATTCAACACTAGCAATGGGCTTGAACCACTTTCTTGAATCATGGCAATTCCACGATCAATTCGCTTTTCATTCAGATCCAAGTTAAAACTTGTAACTAAAGCAACAAAATCTAAATTCGACGCCAAGATTTCGACATGACCTGACTCATTCCCTCTTTTATGAGTACCTCGTCGGGGCAGAATATTTTCGATGGGCCAAAATTGGTGATCGCCTGGCTGGTATTCAATTAGAACCCAATCTCCAACTGCGGGCCATTCACCGCCTGATTCTTGATAAAAATGACCACGAACTTTTGCGTCAACCTCGACATCAAACTCCATCAACCTCACTCTAAAAATATCGTGCCTTGATGCCACAACTCTAGCTGGAGTTAACAAGCCATTATCTTCTTTAAGCTGAAGATAATAGGCTTCCTGTTGGGGATGGAAGCCCCTCAGCTTTTTCTTGTCATGATAATTTATGCGCAATAACCTCAATAATTAATTTTTTTGAGGCTCTCGAATTTTAATATGTTTTATTTTTTTCGACAAACTACAGAAGGAGAGCCGAACAACTAAGTTGTGTCGTTTTTTTGAATGCAATCATAGGCCCTCCTGGTAAAATTATTTAATGACTGAATTGATATACCTATCAAAGATTAAGAAATTAGCAACTAGTCACATTCAAGTTTATCATACTTTTGCATGATCACTTCGATTTGTTGCTTAGGCCCACCTTTTAAAAACAATGGTCGAGCCAATTCTTTGTATCCCGCTTTAACATCTGAACTTGTAACAAGCCCCCTAGAATCCTGACAATAGCGTCTGAGCCACATCGAGACTTCTTGCTCTTTCAATACAGGTTCAATCATTTTGCAAAGGTATTCGCTACTTAATAAATGATCTGTTGCCTCTACATAAGCTTTAATGGCTAATTTCGACTTGTTACAAAGTTCACGGTGTTCATAAGAGCCAGGTTTTGCAAATTGCGTAGATAAATGTTTAAAACTGTTTCCTTCTAAATTGTATTTACGCAAGGCCAAATCTCCGCGAGCCATTCCAGCATGCGGTTTAACAGCCACCATTTCATTTAAAATTTTGTTATACTCGAAGCTCAATAAGGTCATCACACTTTTACGATAACGATCCATGGCTCCCTCAAACGAAACTTCATTGTCATGAAGTAGATCGTAAACGGGTCCGTTTTTTCGTAATTTTGAAAACCAATTTCCGTCTGGACCATTAAAAAGATATTTAGGCATTCCTCGCATTCTCTTTTCAAGCTCGCCAGGCTCAAACACCGAAAGATCCGCAAAGATGTTCAATTTCGCTTTGTTTGCTTGAAGATCAGCCGTCTTCTTTTCTTCGCGGCTAATTTTAATTTTTGCAACTGACTGTTGAACTGATCCTTGATTTTGATTGTCGTACTCTGACAAAATCGCTTTCAATTCCGCTAGGGCTTCTTTCTGAGCCAATAGCCATTCTTGACCAAGCTCAGCGCAGGTTGAGATATCTTTCAACGATTCGGCTTTACTCATAACCGCTTCGTACTCTTCTAACTTAGTTTTTTTAAATGCAATTTGATCTTCTTTTTGTAAAATTTGAGCTAATCTCGATATGTCTTTCAATACACCTGCTGCCGTTTTCAGGCTGTGAACCGTTTTGATAACAGAACAACTTCCAATCGCAGAATTTTTAGACTGAGCTCCCAGCTCATCGGTTGCGCGCACCAAAAGATTTTGGTATTTGTCAGAGCGGTCTTTAATTTGGATAATTTCTGCATCTGTCGGATTTGAGGCTAATGTCATCATACCTAAGGTTTCAATAACGTTTTTCTTTATTATACGGCTAGCATTTATTTTCGAATCAAAATCACGATTAATTTTTTCTAAACGAGAAGCACGATCTAAAGTCAAATATTCGATTTTATTGTATAGCTTCATGAAAGAACACGTATTTTTGATTACAGCCATACGATTTTCAGAAACCGACATATCTAAAGTTGGAACGTACTTCAATGCACTTTCTAAAACTGAAAGACCTTTTGAAACAGCTTTCGCCCCCGCAACAATCGGCAATGATTTCGATAAAATCGGAGCCAACGTCGGATTCTGAGCCGCAAAATCTAAAGCCAATGGAGCAATACTTTGAAAAGCGTCATTAATTGAAAAAATAAGATTTTTAGACTCTTGAGATTTGTAACAATCACCTTCAGTACTGACCTTGCTGATTAAGTCTTGTAAGCGATTTGCTCCGGACAAAATTTGTTCTGCAGAAAGACCAAGTTTTTTTGTTTCACCTTTGGCTTGAAGCTCTTGAGCCGCTAAAATTTTATTGCGCAAATCAACTGAAGAAGCTGACATCAGTTCATTCGCTTTATCACTGGCTCCACATTTCGGAAAAACATTGATCGAAGTTTGTAGACCGTCTAAAGCGGTCAAAATATCTTGGTAAGGCGAATTCGAAAACAAAGGACATTCAAACTCATCGGGAATTTGCGCCACACTCATTTTCAAGGTGCTTGAGCTATTATTGTACGAAGTAAACTGTCGAGTCTCTTCAACGCTAAAATTATTTTGATCTACTCGCCCTAATGATTCTGCGATAGCAGAAGAAGACCAACTGAAGGCAACCGAAATCAGAAAGATTTTTTTCAGAGAATTCCGCATTAACAAATCCCTTCTGTCAAACATTTAGACACACTGAAAACTTTACCTCAATCAAGTCTTAAAAACCAATATAGAGAATATGTTCAGAGCCTTTGACCTTATTAGAATAGAAGCAAAGCATAAGCCATTTCGGTCTTATACAATCTATAAATTTCAATGAAATAAAATTTCGCAGCGAAGTGGTCCCACCGACTTAGGTGATTTCTTGTCTTTGACTAAAGCGGAAACCGTCAATCGACTAATATCAGTAATCTTAAGCAAAGATTCACCCAAAAGTAATCGAGTCATGTCGGCCTTATTTCTAAAGGCAATATTGTTAGCCATTGTCTCGACAGAAACGGTGCTTTTAGAGTCTGACAGCAAACCCTCGATAGCGGTTAATCCTCGATTGAGTTTTAGAAATTCATATTCAAGTTCAATTCCTAAATCAAGGGCCCAAGCTGTCCACGCCTCAAGAGATCCCCCTCTACTTGGATCAGCTCGCAATTCATCGATGCGAGCTTGCGCCAAACGAGACAGCTCTGGGCCCTTTATTTCTGGATTTTTCATTTTACCTAATTTTAAAAAATGTTTTGCAATCAGATCGGCTCGCTCAAGCTTTACTCCCAATGCTAAAAGCAACGCACTTTCGCGCAGTCTTGTGTTTAACTGCCCCGTCATTCCAAAATCTAAAAGATAGACTTCAATTTCGCGGTCAGTATAGGACGCCATTAAATTTCCTTGATGAAGATCGGCATGAAAAAATCCACTTTTAAAAAAAGCTTCTTCTACCCACATTTCGGCAATTTTTTCTGAGATCGATTTATATAGATCGGGATATATATCTTTGTACTGTTGCAATTCTTTAGTTGGCTTTTGGCCAGTGACAAGTTCTTGAATCATAACACCAGCGCCCAATTCATGAGACTTCGCATCAGGAACATGGAATCGCAGTAGATTTTTCTGCCCATTGAAAGAAACTATGCCCGCTGAGCGCGAATAAATATCACGCCCTTTTTTTTGCTGAGCCACAGTCGCTTGTACATCTAATTCTTCAACTACACTGTTATTTAAATCTTCAACTAAATCAGACAAAGATGGCAAGTTGTATTGCCGAAGCTCAGGATCTGAATCAATTTCACGAGCAATAATTTTTAAAATTTCATGATCCATTTCCAGATATTTTTCAATATCAGGCTTTAAAAAACGCAAAACTACACTATGTCGACGCCCATCCTTATCGTAATACTGGGCACGATGCGTTTGCGCCATGGTTCCTACCCCAACTGGCTTGCGTTCAAAGTAGCTGAAAGACTCTAGCTTTATATTTTGTTCTCGCAAAAGCCGTTTCACTTTCCACCAAGGAACCGGACGCACTCCACTTTCAAGTCTTTGAAAAATTTCTTGAAATTCTTGCGGAACTTTTTCACTGCGTCCCATGATTTGAATCAGTTTCTGCAGTTGCGGACCCGAATTTTGAATCATGGTCAATAAAATATCTAACGGCTTAGATTGAAAAGGCATGTGACTGATACGATATAAAATTTCAATTTTCTGGTATTGAGGCAAATTTTTGAAGTAAGCTTTTAATAACTTTTCAAGCACCTTCACATGCATTGAACCATTTTGATTTAATTTCTCAGTGAGTTCACCAACCTTGCTATCAAAAACCTTTTGAAGCTCAGCTGCAATCAAATGAATATCAGCATTTGGAAGCCTGCCGATAGCCAAGGCCTGCAATCCGATGAGCGAAAGAAATTTTTGAATTTTTTGCTGACGTTGGGCTTCATAGGCTTCAATTTTTTTCTGAACTCGCAAAGAATCACTTTCGTACCGAATGGGCTTAACTAACTCAATTAAATAACCCATATCGATTTCGTCAAGGCGGTACTCTTGCAAGATTACATGTTCTCGCTGAGCCCTCAAAAAATCATCAAATGATGAGATCTTGAAGACGGCGGTCTCTGAACTTTCGTAGGCTTTTAATTTCAAAGCCAAATCAGCAAGTTTTTTTTGAAACTCAACGGGATCAATTTGGTTTTGTTGAAAAGACGCTTCTTGAGCCGATTTCAATACGAGCCCTACCAACGCCATTTCAGCATTCGATAAATAGAGCTGATCTGCTCCAAAACAGAGTGGGCCAATCAACATGCCCCAAAACAACAACAACACACGTACCATAGTTGAGTTATGAAAAAAGCATGTTCTAGGCCGCATTTAGATTCGATTTATTTCGATTTCACCTTAAATCTGCGTCTAATGTTTAAACAACGCGCGCGAATTATTTCACAGCAAGTTAAAAAAGAATCAAAATCAAAACAAGACTGTATTTTATTTTTTCTTTCCTTGAGCCGCAACCTGAGCCATAGCCGCAGCAACTTCTTCAGAGTCTCCGAGAAATTCTCTTTTAAGAACTTTAAAACCTGATTTTGTTGAAGCCTTCTCAAGCGTATACATAAACGGGATCCCCGTCGGAATATTCACTTCCATGATTTCTTCAGCTGACATTTCTTCGAGCAACATTACCAAAGAGCGTATTGAATTTCCATGAGCTGCAATTAATAGATTTTTACCTTCTAAAATATCTTTCGATATTTTTTGACTCCACAAAGGCATAAACCGAGCCGCCGTATCCTTCAAAGATTCGCCTCGAGGAAGTTCATTTTCTGGGACATCCTTATATCGAGGATCATGCCCTGGAAATTGGGGATCGTTCATTTCAACCAACGGGGGTGGAGTATCAAAACTACGACGCCAAATTTTAACTTGAGCCTCGCCGTGCTTTTCCGCGGTTTCAGTTTTATTGAGACCTTGCAATCCACCATAATGACGTTCATTCAAGCGCCACTCTTTAGTCACTGGAATCCATTGCAACTTCATTTCGTCGAGAATAAAATTTAAGGTCTTGATGGCCCGAGTCAGTCGACTGGTGTAGGCCATATCAAAGGACAGTTTTTTTTCAGCCAAAACTTTGCCCGCTTTTTGTGCTTCAGCCACACCTTTGGCCGCCAGATCAACGTCCACCCAACCTGTAAAACGGTTTTCTTGATTCCAAACAGACTCTCCATGACGAACAACAACTAGGGTAAACACTTTGGCTCCTGACTCGACTGTCTATTGATCCTGTCGACTAAAATAAATAAATGCTTTTCATGCCCTTCGAAACGGCTTTTATGTTGCAAACGCAAAAAAACCAAAAGGTCCATAAAACAATTCATCTTGATGCATTTTTATGAGAGGATCAAGCTCGAACACATGTCATAAATTCGATCGAGGAAATGTACGATGAATCAAATGAATCTTGAATATTTAGAATCACTTTACAACCAATTTAAAACTTCTCCTGAATCAGTCGGTATGGAATGGAAAAGATTTTTTGAAGGTGTTGAATTCGCCAAAGACGGAGCTTTCGGTCTTTCAGAAAAAGAATTAAACGTTTACGAATTAATTTGGGCTTACCGAAATTACGGTCACTATGAAGCCGATCTTGATCCTTTGACAAATACGGTAGCTCCTAGCGACCAGTTACGTCTTAATAAGTTCAATCTTTCTGATAAAGATTTGAATAGCAAATTCCAAATTGGATCTTTGATCGGCAAACCAAACGCTACTTTGGCTGAAATCATCGCGCAACTTCGCTCTGTGTATTGCGGTAAGTTGACAGTTCAATGCGCTGAAGCTCTTCCAGAAATTAGAAATTGGTTCATCAAAGAATTCGAGCAAAACACATTTAAACTTTCAGCCGAAGAAAAAAAAGAAATCTTAGCTTCAATCACAAGTGCCGAGTCATTAGAAAAATTTATCCACACTCGTTATGTTGGCACAAAACGTTTCTCAGTTGAAGGTGGAGACGCCGTTCTTCCAATGCTTGATCGTATCGTGACTCGCGGCTCTTCTTTAAAAGTTGAAGAAGTCGTTGTGGGTATGGCCCATCGAGGTCGTATCAATGTGTTAGCCAACTTCATGGGTAAAGATGTCGGTGCGATGTTTGCTGACTTTAACGGACCTACTGAATTAGAAACTCCGCTTGAAGATTTCGACGGAGACGTTAAATATCACTTAGGCTACAGTAAAGTTAAAAAAACTTCGACAGGTGAAGTTGAAGCTCACTTAGCTTTCAATCCTTCTCACTTAGAAGCAGTTAACCCGGTCGTACTTGGTATGGCTCGCGCAGCGCAAAGACGTCGTGGTGACACAAAAGATCGTTCACGCGTAATCCCAGTTTTGATTCATGGTGATGCGGCTTTTGCGGGCCAAGGTATCGTACTTGAGACTTTTCAAATGGCTCATGTTCGTGGTTACACTGTTGGCGGAACCATTCATATCGTGATCGACAACCAAGTTGGATTCACAACGAACCCTGAAAATTCACGTTCAGCCCATTACTCTTCTGATGTTGCAAAAGTTTTAGCGATTCCGGTTATTCACTGTAATGGTGATGATGCCGAATCTTGCGTTCGCGCGATTGATATGGCAACTCGTTACCGTCAAGAATACAAACGCGACATCGTGGTGAACTTAAGCTGCTACCGTCGCTTCGGTCACAATGAAGGCGACGAGCCGGCTTACACTCAACCCTTGATGTACGATATTATCCGTAAACACCCAACATTGCGTGAAATCTACGGAAAACAATTGGTACAAGCTAATATCTGCGATCAAGGTTTTGTTGATTCATTAATGACTGATCGTATGAATACACTTCAAAAAACATACGACGAAACTAAAGCTAAACCACCAAAAGCAAAAACTTTTAAATTTGAAGGTGCATGGAAAGGTTTGAAACGCGGCGGAACGTCTGATTTCGAAAAACCAACAAACACTTCAACTGATCTTGAAACTTTGAAAAAAATCGGAGCCCAAATCGCGACGATTCCTGCGGGCTTCAACATTCATCCAAAGCTAGTTAAATTAATCGAACAACGTAAAGCGATGGCTGAAGGCAAAGAAGTGATCGACTGGGGCATGGGAGAACTTCTAGCTTACGGAAGTTTACTTTCTGAAGGCACGAGCGTTCGTTTAACAGGGCAAGATTGCGTGCGCGGTACATTCACTCACCGTCACTCTGGTTTCTACGATGTTAAAACGGGTGAATCTTATTTTCCGTTGAAGCAATTAAATTCTGAAAAAACAAATTTCTGCGTTTACGATTCAATTCTTTCTGAATACGCGGTGATGGGTTTCGAATACGGAAACTCCATCACGGATCCAAGCTTTTTAACAATGTGGGAAGCCCAGTTTGGTGATTTCGCGAATGGCGCACAAATCATGATCGATCAATTCATCGCAGCCGGTGAATCAAAATGGCAACAAATGAGCGGCTTAGTTCTTTTATTGCCTCACGGTTACGAAGGCCAAGGGCCCGAGCATTCATCTGCCCGCCTTGAGCGCTTCTTACAATTATCAGCGCAAAATAATATTCAAGTTGCGAATTTGACGACTCCGGCGCAAGTATTCCATGCGCTTCGTCGCCAAGTGAAGCGCGATTTCAGAAAGCCACTTGTGGTGATGACTCCGAAATCATTGTTACGTCACCCGCGCGCAACAAGCACAATTGAAGAGCTAGCAAAAGGTACATTTAAAGAAGTTTTGAACGATCCATTTATTTCAGATGCTAAAAAAGTTGAAAAAGTGGTTTTCGTATCAGGCAAGCTTTACTACGAACTTCTTGAAGAGCGTGAAAAAACACGCGACTTAACAACTGCACTTGTTCGCTTAGAACAAATTTCTCCGTTTCCGGTGGCGCATGTGAAAGAAATTTTCACGCAGTACTCGAACGCGAAAAAAGTTGTTTGGACACAAGAAGAGCCTAAGAACATGGGCGCTTACCAATTTGTATTCTTTAAATTCATGGATGTTTTAAGCAGCATGGGTTTAAAACCAAATTTCAGCTACGTGGGTCGCGGAGACAAAGCTTCGCCTGCGACGGGATCTATCTACCGTCACAAAGGCGAACAAGCTCAAATCATCGCAGACGTTTTTAAAGTTTAGTTTTTTAGTTTTAAGATTTTAGTTAAGAAAGGTTTTGAATATGAAGTTAGATGTGAAAGTACCTGCAGTGGGTGAATCGATCACGGAAGCCGTGATCGGAAGCTGGACAAAAAAATCTGGTGAATTCGTAAAAATGAATGAAGTGATCATGCTTCTTGAAACTGACAAAGCTTCAGTTGAAGTGATCGCCGAAAAAGATGGCGTTTTAAATATCTCTACTCAAGCTGGTGAAACGGTCAAAATCGGAGCCACAGTTGCTACGATCGATACGGATGGAAAACCAGCTGCGGGCGCTTCTGCTCCGGCAGCGACAGCGACGACAGCTACTCCGGCACAAACTCCTGCTGCAAGCAATGGCGGCGGTCGCGCGACTCACCCTGATTTACAAGCCCACTTATCACCTGCGGTTCAACGCGTAGTAAATGAAAAAGGCATCGACCCTTCTTCTGTTCAAGGAACAGGTCTTGGTGGTCGTTTAACAAAATCAGATGTAGCAAACGCTCCAGCAGCGGCTGCGCAACAAGCGAAGGCGCCAGCAAGTGCTCCGGCAAAAGCTCCGACTGTGACACCGATGCCAACTGGCCCGTCTAAGCAAGGCGATAAAAAACGTGTTCCGATGACATCAATTCGTAAACGTATCGCTGAAAAACTTGTGCAAGCTCAGCACACGGCTGCGATCTTGACGACGTTCAACGAAATCGACATGACAAAAGTGATCGAGCTTCGCGCGAAGTACAAAGATAAATTCAAAGAAAAATACGGCGTGAACTTAGGCTTCAACGGATTCTTCGTTAAAGCTTGTATCGAAGCTTTAAAAGCATTTCCAGCAGTGAACGCTTGGATTGACGGAAACGAAATGGAATACCACAACTACTACAACATCGGTATCGCGGTATCGACTGAACGTGGTTTGATGGTTCCAAACATCAAA
>JACCDQ011015653.1_pt1 | contig 14689 bp, 14 predicted proteins | sample 7446031 | NCBI WGS metagenome assembly JACCDQ01 (sample SAMN15323442, study PRJNA562643) | freshwater metagenome | isolation source: river surface water | place: USA:Blue River Watershed | collected 2017-08-17
CCCACCTAGTTTTAAAAACTATAATGATTGGAGTTTTTGGTCACCGAGATTAAAAGATTTAAAGACCAAGCCTTCAAAAAATAACATACTCAATAATTTAGCGGCGTTTAAAGCATTCTTAAAAGTTAGATCAAGTAGTTCGTTGTTTCAATTGGCAACATTAGAAGATGTCAAAAAATCAATCTCATTTTTACAAGACGATAATAATTTCGACGATGGACTAATTGCAATGAGATTATTAAATGAAAGCGAAGACTTAATCATTTTATTTAACACTCGCCCTAATGGTGCAATATTTAAAAATTCTAAAATAAATCAAACTTATTCACTTCACAAATATTTTAACACAACTCATGATCTCGCTCTACGCACAGTGAAGATAAAAGATGGTGAAATTTTAATTCCGGCTAGATCGGTAGTGGTTTTAGAGAAAACCCATGATTAAAATAATTTTTACTATTATTGTCGTACTATTTTTTAAGAGCAGTGTTCATGCCAAGGTGAAAGTCCAGCTTTGGCATCAAATGATTTATTCTCATAGAGAAGTGCTAAAAGAGATTGTGGATGATTTTCAAAATGAAAATCCTCAAATTGAAGTTCAAATAACCTATAGAGAGACTGAAGAATTAAGATCAGCATTTCAATCTTCTAGTATGGCCGGATCTGGTCCTGAAATTATTTATGGGCCAAGTGATCAGGTTGGGCCATTTGCAACCATGAATCTTATTGCACCACTTGATGAAATTCTTAGTGAAAGTGAAAAAAAAGAATTTGATCCACTGGCATTGGTAAGCTTTAAAGGCAAGACCTACATGCTTGGCAATTCTGTAGGTAACTTTTTGATGCTTTTGTATAATCAAAAATTGGTTCCGACAGCTCCCCGCACGCTTAAAGAGTTTGTTGAAATAGCTAAGAAGCAAACTAAAGATTTAGATGGTGACGGAAAAATCGACCAATATGGCTTTGCCTTTAATTTCACAGAGCCTTTCTTTTTTGTTCCCTGGATTGATGGATATGGGGATCATTTCTTAAACAAAGATCAAATGCCTAATTTAAATTCTAAAGCAATTGTTTCTGCTTTTTCATTGATGCGCGACTTTAGAGATAAATACAAAATTATTCCCAAAGAGTGCGATTACGAAATGGCCAATAGTCTTTTTAAAGAAGGCAAAGCCGCAATGATCATTAATGGTGATTGGTCATGGGGTGATTATCAAAATGCCAAAGTAGATTTTAAAATAGCGAAATTTCCAATAATAGATGAGACAGGATTAAATCCAGCACCACTGGTTGGAACAACAGGGTTTTCCTTAAACGCAAGTATTGAAAGTGAAGATAAGAAAAAAGCGGCGATTTTGCTTTTAAAATATTTAACTTCAACCAAGTCACAATTGCACTTCACCGAAAAAGTTTCGACTTATCCTTCGCGACTTGAAGCTCGTAACTCAAAAATAGTTGCCAACAACAGCATCTTGAAAGATGCTGCAGAAATTATGAAAACTGGAAAACCAATGCCAATTGTTCCAGAAGTTCGTGCTGTTTGGGATGCTCTTCGTGGGCAATATCAATCTGTGCTAGCGGGTACAACCTCCCCTGAAGTTGCAGCGGTAAATTCTCAGAATGAAGCAATAAAGCAAATCAACACAATGAATGAGGTCTTAGAGTCAGATCGATCTTTGTATATTGTAAAATTTCTTTTTGTCATTTTAATCGGCTTTGTAGCTATGGTGTTTTTTAAAAATATAAAAACATTTTTAGTAGACCTTAAAAAAAATCGTTTTCCTTATCTCATGATGATACCGGCCTTTGTGTCGATCTTTGCAGTTGTTATATATCCATTTGTTTATAACGTACTTCTTTCTTTTTCAAATTTTAGCTTAAAAACGTTTAACAATTGGGAACTTGTAGGAATTCATCACTATTTAGCAGTTATAGTCGATCCAAAATTTTATGAAGTGTTTTTAAAGACGATAATCTGGACTTTAACGAATGTTTTTTTTCATGTGGCTATCGGGGTTTTTCTGGCGGTGATCATTGAGCAAATGATGCCAAAGAAAAATCTTTGGAGAACACTTTTAATTATTCCTTGGGCGGTTCCACAATATATCACTGCACTGACTTGGAGAGGAATGTTTAATCAAGAATACGGTCCAATTAATATTTTCTTGCAAGAATATTTAAAGCTATCACCAATTCAGTGGTTGTCTCAACCGCTTACAACTTTTAGTGCGTGTTTACTCACCAACGTCTGGCTAGGATTTCCTTTTATGATGATTGTCGCACTTGGGGGCTTACAATCGATTTCTCCAGACCTCTATGAGTCAGCAAAAATTGATGGCGCAAACTCATGGCAAAGATTTAAGCACATTACTTGGCCACTAATTCAACCAGTAATGAGACCAGCTGCACTTTTAGGATTGATTTGGACTTTTAATACATTAAATGTCATTTGGTTAGTCAGTAATTCGGGAGAACCAGCAGATCAAACACACATCTTAGTGAGTTATGTCTATAAAGCCGCCTTTAATTTGTATCGCTATGGTTATGCAGCAGCTCTTTCAATGATTATTTTTCTCATTTTATTAAGTATGAGTTTTTTAATTAATAAACTAAATGAAAAACCAAAGGAGACTAAATAATGAAAAAACTTCTTTCTTATTTATCAATTTTGTTTTTTTGCGTTTTTTCACTTTTTCCAATTATGTATGTAGTTTCAATTTCACTTCGAGGTGACAATGCATTTGGATCAAGATCTCTCATGCTTTTTGATTCATCTTCAACTTTCAAAAACTTTGTAGACTTATTTACAACTACCCCCTTTCTTTTGTGGTTAAAAAATTCACTTTATGTAAGTGGAGTCGTAACTTTAGTTGGAGTTATTTTAGCCGCAACCAGTGGCTATGCCATTTCTCGCTATGAATTTAAAGGGAAGAAGTTCATGCTCATGTCGCTTATTACGACTCAAATGTTTCCAGCTACAATGCTGATGCTCCCATTCTTTATAGTTTTATCAAAACTCCATTTAATTAATCGTTTTTTAGGACTGATTATTATTTATTCATCAACGGCACTGCCATTTTGTATTTGGCAAATGAAAGGGTACTTCGACACGATTCCTAAAGAATTAGAAGAAGCCGCAAGACTTGATGGCTGTTCTCCCTTTCAAATTTTTTATAAGATCATTATTCCAATTTCTCTTCCTGCGCTTGTTATCACGGGATTATTTAGTTTTATGAGTAGCTGGAGCGAGTATTTGGTAGCGGCCATTACGCTTCAAGATCCAGAGTTGTATACTCTTCCACTTGGCTTGAAATCTTTTCAAGCAAGTCTAGCAACCCAATGGGGTCTTTATGCAGCAGGTGCTTTGGTTGTAAGTATTCCAGTCGTAGTTTTATTTATTTTTATTTCAAAATATTTAGTGTCAGGTTTAACCGTTGGTTCAGTTAAAGGATAATTATGAGTGCTGTTGAATTAAAAAATTTATCTAAGTCATTTGGTGCGACCAATGTTTTAAAAGATATCAGTCTTTCAATTAATGAAGGTGAATTCGTTGTTTTGGTTGGCCCATCTGGTTGTGGAAAATCTACCTTACTTCGAATGATTTCGGGACTTGAGTCACCATCAAGCGGAGAGATCTGGATTAATGGAAAAGATCAAACGAAGACGGAGCCACAACATCGAGATATTGCGATGGTTTTTCAAAGTTATGCGCTTTATCCCCACATGGATGTTTTTGAAAACATGGCCTTCTCTTTAAAAATTCAAAAGCTTGATGAAAATGAAATTAACAAACGAATAAAAGAAATTTCAGAGCTATTAAAAATTGATCATTTGCTAAAAAGAAAACCCAAAGAATTATCTGGAGGACAAAGACAAAGAGTTTCTTTAGGGAGAGCTCTTGTTCGAAGAGCTCCAGTTATATTATTTGATGAACCGCTTTCCAATTTAGATGCACATCTTCGTTCACAGATGCGGCTAGAAATTAAAAAAATTCATCAGCATTTTAAAAGCACTATTATTTACGTAACCCATGATCAAACAGAAGCGATGACGATGGGAGATAGGATCGTTGTTTTAAACAAAGGCCATATCGAACAAGTGGATTCACCAGAAAAAATTTATAATCAACCGCTGAATACTTTTGTAGCAAATTTTATTGGTACACCGGAAATAAATTTAATTGAAGGTAGAATTGAAAATAAAATTTTTAAAAATAATTCTTTAGAGTTTGATTTGGATATGTCGACAAAAAATGCGGAAGTCATTGTTGGAATTAGACCCGAATTTTTGAGCCTTACTAGCGAAAAAACAGGCTTATCAGGACAGGTGGTTTTCTTAGAAAACCTAGGACCAAGTACCTTAATTCACGTCAGCGTTGGAAATAACTTACTAAGACTTTATAGCAATAATCAATATATTCCACGAGTTATGGACCATGTATTTTTGACTCATTCTAAGACTAATATTTCGGTATTTGATAAGTTGTCTGGCAGACTAATTTAAGTAGAATTACAAGCGTATTAAATAATGAAATTGATTATTACTTTCATACTAATTTTTTCAACATCGGTTTTCGCGGCAACGCCGAGAACCGTTTTTGTTCAATTATTTGAATGGCCTTGGAAAGATATCGCCAAAGAGTGTGAACAAAATTTAGGACCAAATGGTTTTTCTGCGGTTCAAGTTTCTCCCCCACAAGAACACGTGGTGTGGGAAAATAGTCCGTGGTGGGAAAGATACCAACCGATAAGTTATAATATATTTTCTCGTTCTGGAAATGAGCAAGAATTTAAAGACATGATTAAAAGATGTAATGCAAGCCATGTGGACGTTTATGTCGATGTCGTTTTTAATCACATGGCAGGTATTGATGAAGGACATGGAATTTTAGGTACAATCTTCACACATTACGAATATGAAAATTTATATAGCTATGAAGACTTTCATCATTGTGGAAGAAATGGCAACGATGACATAAAAAACTTTCAAGATTTATTTGAGCTTCAAAATTGCGAATTAGTTAATCTTGCAGATTTAAAAACAGAATCGGTCAATGTTCAAAATCAAATTGCCAAATATCTAAATCGTTTGATCGACATGGGCGTTAAGGGTTTTAGAATAGATGCAGCTAAACACATGCCAGCAAGTGACATTAAGGCAGTTGTTGATAAATTAAAAAAGCCAGTTTATATCGCGCAAGAATTAATTGTAGGTGGAGGCGATCCTGTTAATGTTGACGATTATACAAAGATTGGTGATGTCTCAGCTTATTCATATCCATTTATAGTTGGACAAGTTTTTAAGCATAAAAACTTCAAGATGATTCCAGAGATGAAGCATTATCTTCCAGATAGCATGGATAGCATTGTGTTTATTGACAATCATGATTTACAAAGAGCTCAAGATCGTTCGATGCTTTTGTCTGCGAATTTTGAAAAAGAAATTTTTGATTTAGCACAAGTGTTTATGCTTACCTACCCATTTGGATATCCTCAACTTTATTCTTCGTATTACTTTAAAGATTTCAATGAAGGTCCGCCAGTAGATGCAAGTCTGATGACTCTTCCTATTCTAGATCAAAACTTTAATTGTAAGACACCTTTTATATGTGAACATAAACGCAGTTATGTAAACGCACTGGTTAAGTTTAGAAATAAAGCGGACAAGGCTTTCTTGGTTTCTAATTGGTGGACCAATGGTTCAGACCAATTGGCTTTTTCGAGAGGAAACTTAGGGTTTGTGGTGATTAATAATTCCAACTTTCCTATTTATAGAAAGTTTCAAACAGGACTTAAGCCCGGACTTTATTGCAATATCGGCGATATTAAAAACGTCGATTGCAAAAACAAAATTTATGTAGATAATTTCGGTTATGCAGATGTTGTAGTAGAAAAAATGAATTCGCTAGTTATTCAGTAAATAAAAAACGGAAGTTTTATGACAAAAAAATCTTTTACTATTGGCCTTGACCTAGGCGGAACTAAACTTGCTAGTGCTCTACTTGATCAAAATGGCAAGATCATCGATTTTATTAAAGTCCCTGTTGAGATGAAAAAAGATGGATCGGCCACCAAGACCCAAAAGCGAGTTATTGGCTTAATGAACGATATTTGTCACGACTTCAAAAAAAGATTTCCAGCGGAACTTGATAAAAAATATTTTAGGGGTGTAGGTCTTGCAAGTGCCGGCCCACTTGATACAGAAAAAGGATTACTTGTTAATCCAATTAATTTTCCAGGATGGAAAACAGTTCCAATAAAAAAGCTGTTACAAGAATCTCTTATTAAATCTGGTTTTAAAACAAAAGTTGATTTTCAAAACGATGCTATTGCAGCAGCACTTGCCGAAGGCTGGATAGGCGGAGCTAAAAAATTTGAAAGCTATGCCATCATTACGGTTGGAACAGGAATTGGAAGTGGTGTGATTTTTAATAAGCGTCCCTGTCACTCTAAGGGAATGGGTTCAGAGTTTGGACACCTCGTTTGTGATATGAAGTCACTCATGAAAAACCCAAATGATTTAAAAAAATTTACAGTTGAGGGAATGGCATCAGGCACAGCGCTTTTAAGACGAGCAAAAGAATTCGGCTTTAAAGGTGAATCTGTCGAAGAATTGGTAAAGCTTTACAAATCTGGCGATAAGAAATATCAAATATTATTTGATGAGATGGCTTTTGCACTTTCAATATTAGCTTATGATTTATCAATTGGTTTTCATCTCGATGGAATTTTTGTTTCCGGTGGTTTAATAAAAATCAAGGATCTTTATTTTGATCAAATGAAAAAAAACTACAATACACTAATCACAGAATTTAACCCTAAGTTCAAAACAAAAATTGCTATAGCAAAAACGGAAAATCACGCTGGTGTCATTGGTGCAGGCTATCTTCCCTATTTAGGATAATTTTTTAATAGGTATTTCAAAAAAGATTTTTGTGTTTTCGGATTGGGTATCTATATCCAAACGTCCACCGTGCTTTTCAATTAACCCTCTTGAAATACTTAAACCGAGCCCGGTTCCCTTGCCAACTTCTTTGGTTGTAAAAAATGGATGAAACATTTTATCGCGAATGTCACTTTTTAAATCTTTTCCAGAGTCAATGACAGAAACGATGATGTTATCGCCTTCAACAACGACTTCTAGTCGGATCCATTTCTCAGGGAGCGATTGAACTGCATCAAAAGAATTGTAAAGCAAGTTGACAATTACTTGAGATATTTGAGTAGGACTACAATAAACCTCAATGTCCTTTACCGCTTCGACAGTTAAAGGTGTATTTTCATTTTTAAAGCGAGATTCGCAAAGAACCAGAGACTCGGAAATGATTTTATCGAGCGAATACATTTCTTTAGGTTCTGTCTCTACATCGCGTGAAAAATTTTTCATTCCTTTTATAATTCGGGAAATCCGCTTTGACATTTGATGAATTCGCTCAATGTTTTCGCGCAATTTATCTCTATCCCCCTGAGGGTCAGCTAAAGTTTTTTTAATAGATGAACTAGAGACGTCAATTACGGTTAATGGATTATTAATTTCATGTGCAACCCCCGCAGCCATTTCACCAAGAAAACTCAAGCGACTTGATTGAACGAGTTTTGCTCTTTGTTCTTCAACGGCGAGCTGTGCAATTCTTAGTTTTTCGTCAGTACGATCTTGAGAGTATAATTGAAGAATCCAAATAATTAAAAGAAACATTGTGCCAACGATGGCAAAACTTCCTTGAAGAGAGTGCTCTTTTAGGGTCCTGGATAAGAATGAATAATTATCACTGATTTTTTGTCGGTAATCAGATTCAATGGTTCCAATTGCAGAATATGTGTTATCGATGCTTTGGAAAAAGAGTTCTTGAATACTGGATTTTCTATCTGGAGATGATTTTTTAAAACCTTCGATTAAATCGTAAAGAACTTGTACTCGATTATTCAAATTTTTTGTTAATTCGATACTTAAATCATTTGGAATTTGAGATGAAGCCGAATCAAGATAATCTAGACAGATATTCTCATTATTCTCATTAATTTGTTCAAAAAATGGTGAACACTTAAATCCAGCCATAGTAATACTTGAGCGGATTTGAAAAATGGCGCGCGATGTATGTTTTAATTTAAAATCTAAGTCGGTGTATTCACCAATAATTTTATTTGAGCGAACATTTAAAACATAAAGAAAAGCCATCATTCCAACAATTGCTATAAATAATAACCAGCGGATCTCTTTACCTATAAACAAAACAGAAAAAAAAGAATTATTCAATTATGACCTCAACGCTTTTAATATTCCAAATCCACTTTGGATCCAATTTTAATTTAATCTCATGCGAGAGCTTGGAATTATCGAAAATAATTCTAAAGGTTCCTCTATTGTTTGGTAGCAAATATTTTCCGTTCATTTTAAATGCTATTAGTGGATGATATTTTTCAATTTCTTCTCGAAGAATGAATTGTGTGTAATCATCTGTCGCTTTAATTTTTATTTCTTTGAACCTAGAATTCCCGATGTGGTATTTTAAAAAATCCTCAAGTAAAACACCTTCAAATTCGTTTATTCCTTTGTCGTATTGAGATGACGTTTTAATTTTTGTCGTTTTAATTTTTTGGATTGAAATCTTCTCTAGATCAATTTTTTGAGTTTCAGCTTTATAAATAAAATCAAATTTCAATTGTCTTTTGGGTATACTTTCTACCGCTAATATAATATTTGACTGAAATAGTAACAATATAAATAAGCAATATATTTGTTTTTTCATTATGCATCCTCGTATTAGAAATATTTTAACACACAATGAAAAACATAATAGTGTAAATTAACTTTCGAGAATGCTATTTTTTAGCCACACTTTCTTCTTTTAAAACAATTTTGGCGAAAATAAATATGATGAAAGCAACAATCATGAAATCGATGAATGAGCCGAGAACTTTTCCGTATAAAACGCCGTTGTAAGAAAGCTTTTTGATGTCGTCGACATTGGCCGCTTTTAACGCTGGTTGAAAAATTAAGGGCATCATGAGGTCATTTACAAAACTTGAAACCAGTTCATTCAGTTTACCACCGATAATAACGGCTATTGCTAGACCGATAACACCATAATTTTTTAGGAATTGAATAAATTCTTTGAACATTTTGTCTCCTTCGCATTAAGTTAATTTATTAAACACAATCAAAAGCCTTTAGTCCACCCTTCACTCTTGACACGAATCTAACTCGAAAGTAAGATGCCATCGGTAGTTAGGGGCGAGAAAGATATTAGGGGCCAACCCCGCCAGGTCCGGAAGGAAGCAACGGTAACCATCTGTATTTTGTTTTGTTCCCTAGCTACTTCTTCATTAAAATCTTTTACTAATCCCTCTAAATTCATTACTCTTATAGCTATGTCATATCAAGTATTGGCCAGAAAATGGCGCCCCAAAAAGTTTCAAGATGTCATTGGACAAGATCACGTAGTTAGATCTTTGCAAAATGCTATTTTAAAAAATCAAGTTGGGCATGCTTACATGTTTGTGGGAACACGCGGAGTTGGAAAAACGACACTGGCTCGACTGTTTGCCAAGGCACTTCGTTGTGAAAACTTAGGACCAGATGGAAATGCTTGCTTAAAGTGCGATGCTTGTAAAGATTTTGAAGTTGATTCTTCAATGAATGTTATCGAGGTCGATGGAGCTTCAAACAATTCAGTTGATAATATCCGTGATTTAGTTTCTAACGTTCATTATCTTCCGACTAGTGGAAAATATAAAGTTTATATTATCGATGAAGTCCATATGCTGACAACCAGTGCCTTCAATGCCCTTTTGAAAACACTTGAAGAACCACCGGCGCATGTGGTTTTTATTTTCGCAACAACGGAAGCGCACAAGTTACTAGGTACGGTTTTATCGCGTTGTCAGCGTTTTGATTTAAAAAATGCTACTATAGAAAAAATTGTTACAAATTTAAAAAAGATATTTGCGGTTGAGGGAATTAAATTTTCTGATGAAAAATTAATTGATGAATTAGCGGTACTTGCCAATGGTTCGTTTCGCGACTCACTTTCTCTACTCGATCAACTCTTAACTTATGCCGAAAATAATTTTGTGGACGAAGCAACCTTTACAGCTAGTCTAGGAATTGCAGGACCGAGTTCAGTTAAAAAATTGAAAGAAGCCATTTATATAGGGGATGAAGTCCTCACACGGCAGATTTATCAAAAGCTTTTAGAGGAAAATGTTTCCTTAAAGAATTTAATCTCATCTTTGTTAAATGCATTCTATCTTGAAATTAAATCTGGAACTGAGCTTTCTAAAGCTGAAATGATTTTTGTCTATGAGTCTTTGGCTCGCGAAACCAACTGGATTTTTTCTTCATTGTCTCCGGAAAAAACAGTAGAAGTTTTACTGGTGAAGATTGCGCTTAGAAATACTTTTTTCTCATCAATTCAGTCAGAAAAAAAAACACCAATTCAGCCAGAAGTAATTAATCCTGTCGAAATTAAATCCATGGAAGTTACAAATACAACCAATCATGATGATAAATCATGGGATAGTTTCTTAAGTTTTTTGCATTCTAAGTCACCAGCGTCGGCCAGTAACCTAGAGCAAGGAAATTTAACAAAACCAATTATGAAAACCGATTCACAAATCAATATTGAATTAGGTTTTAGTTACTCGGCCCAAGTTTTTTATGATTATTTAAAAGAACCAGAAGTGTTTAAAAAATTGGTAATGAATGTTTCGGAATACTTCCAAGTAACACCAGATAAAGTTTATATTGAGTTGATTGAAGTGAAAAATGCCGAAGACTTTGTCTCTAAGGCAGAAATCAGAGAACAAGAACATAAAACAGAAAAACAAGAAAAAATGGATGAATTAAAAAACAATCCACTTTTAAAAGAAGCAGAAAGAATTTTTAACAGTAAAGTTGATAAAGTTATTTTAGAAAAGAAATAAGGAGCAAATATGAAAGGCTTACAAAACTTAATGAAACAAGCACAGCAAATGCAACAAAAAATGTCGACACTACAAAAAGAACTTGAGCAAAGAGAGCTTGAGACTTCTTCTGGTGGAGGCATGATCAAAATAAAAATCAATGGAAAACAACAAATCATTTCTTTATCAATCAATAAAGAATGTGTTGATCCTAACGATGTAGCTGGTCTTGAAGATCTAGTTAAAACGGCAATGAACCAAGCAATTAAAGAGTCGCAAGAAATGGTTTCTGGTGCTATGTCAAAAGTAACTGGTGGATTAAATATTCCAGGAATGTTTTAAGAAATGGAATTACCAGAAAAAATCAATCGCTTGATGAAGCAATTTTCTCGCCTTCCTGGCGTGGGTGAAAAAACTGCACTTCGACAAACCTTGGTGATGGCGAAGTGGAATAAAGAGACACTGATAGAGTTTTCTCAAGCGATAAAAGAAATTTCTGAACTTAAGTCTTGTCGTGAATGCGGAATGTATTGCGATGAACTTTTGTGCGCTGTCTGTTCAGATTCTGCTCGAAAAGATGCGAAAGTCATTTGTGTGGTGGAAACGATCACGGACTGCTTGGCGATTGAAAGAAGCGGTACTTTTAAAGGGAAATTTCATATTTTATTCGGTGTTTTAAACCCTTTGATGGGTATTGGCCCTGATGAATTACATCTTGAAAAATTATTTGAAAGAATTCAAAATGAAAAAATAGAAGAAATAATTCTCGCAATCAATCCATCGGTTGAAGGTGATGCCACATGTGCCTATATCAAGCATCAGTTGCCAAATAATTTGAATGTGGAAAGAATTGGTTTTGGAATTCCAATTGGTGGAAGTTTAGAGTTTTTAGATCCACTAACTATTTCAAAGGCACTAGAAAATAGGAGACATTTGTAATTTATGGCAAGTGTACACAATCAAATTCCAAAATTTGTGAATACTTTTTTTGAGTCTTGTGAGATTGATAAAAATCTTAATCGATATTCTTTTTTTCTAGTTAGAGCGGACGGTGTGGTTTTATATCACAATGAAAACTTGGCCAAGGGGATGAACAAAGCTTCGATCGGAGCTTTGCTTGGTGGTGTATGGCAAGCATCTAAAGCCTTGAGTGATTTTATTCCACAGAAAAAGAATAGTGATGTTTTTAGATTGAGTTTTGATACAAGTTCTCAAGGGGTTTACATAATCCCAATAAGCGTACTAACAGAAGAATTTTATCTAGGATTAATTTACCACGATGAGGTGAATCCAGGTTTTTTAAAAAACAAGATAAGAGATTTAGCCTTTGCTTTCACAGAATACATGCATCGTGAAATGCAAAACACAAAACACACATTACATATTGAAAAAACAAGATCGGAATTTTTGTTTAGTGATATTTCCGATGCGGAAATGGATAAACTATTTCATTTTGTAAAAGACTAGAAGAGAGGAAGTATGTCTTTTGTAAATTACGTAACAAAAGAAGTTAATTGTAAAATCGTTTATTACGGACCAGGACTTGGCGGTAAGACGACTAATATTCAGTATGTTTATCAAAAAACCAGTGGCGACAATAAAGGTAAGATGATTACTTTGAACACTGAAAATGAAAGAACATTATTTTTTGATTTTTTACCTCTTGATCTTGGAGAAATACGTGGATTTAAAACAAGGTTTCATTTGTATACAGTTCCAGGACAAGTTTTCTATGAAGCTTCAAGAAAGCTTATTTTAAGAGGTGTAGACGGAATAGTTTTTGTCGCGGACTCACAAGTTGAAAGAATGGAAGCGAATATTGAATCTTTAAAATCATTAGAAAGAAACTTAACTGAACAGGGTTATGATCTTCAAAAACTTCCAATCGTTTTTCAATGGAACAAAAGAGATCTACCAAATGTTACAAAATTAGAAGACCTTCATACGGCTTTAAATAAATGGAAAGCACCAGAGTTTGAGGCAAAGGCGATGGTCGGAGTTGGAGTTTTTGAAACGCTTAAAACCATTTCAAAACTGGTTCTTATGAATTTAAAGGGTGGATTAGAGTAGTTTTTTGTAATTTAAAAATACCAGGTGAGCTTTCATGAGAGCTTCTTGATCATAATAAGAAGATCGACTCCCAACTAAATGATGTCCTTCTAAAACACCTAAGTTTAATCCCGAAAAATAACTTGGAAATTGAGCATTTTCCACATCAACAATTCCATCATTTGATTTTTTACTTCTAAAAATCGCTTTAGTTAAAATCATGTAAACGTGAGCATCATGCCAAGTTGATTCAAAGGCAACAGCAGTGTAAAACAAATTTTTTGGAAGCAATTTATGATTTCTTTTAAACCAACTCTCGCGATAAGGTTTGTGCAAAGATTTTTGAAGATTGCTTGCCCTTAAATCAATTTCTTTTCCAAGAAGTCGACTGGTAATAAGTTCTGGACCTCGGACAATTTTGTTCGCCACTTTTAAAATAGTTTTTTCAATGTGTTCGCTGCCGAGAATGGGAGTAGCGATAAACGAAATCCCTAAAATATTTTTTGGCACACTCTCACCGTTTTTCTTTAAGTAGTGTAGAGCATCCACTCCACCCTTTGAAAAACAAAAAAACCATAACTTGGCATCGGGGTTTAGTTTTAAGTATTCCCCTACTTGCCTTTCAAGAATTTCAGCATTTTCCTTTGAGCCTTTGGCGCCACTTACATTGGCAGTGATATGGTCGATGTGACATTCATCTAAAAGTTTTTCCGCACCTCTTTTAAAGGCAGCGGTTGAAAAAATTTCATTAAACACACCTGAAACCAAAACGATGGTAACATCTGATTTTGGAGTCTTAAACTTAGTTCTGTAGTTCATGTGTAAATGCGAGTAAGCAATCTCATCATAAATGATTTTAAAAATTTCAGCATCAGATGCTTCAACTGTTCTTTTGTTGGTCACACCTGCTATGATTTCTTGTGAGCGAGAATTTTTTAAATGCTCATTCTGTACAGAGCGAATATCAAAGTAAGATTTTAATAAAACCATTGCCGATCGACTAAGCCATATCGAAGACTTGGTCACTTTTAAAAGTGAACGCAACAATGCCTTTCGATCTTTAGAAGATTTAAAATCTTTAAGATTATCTAAAGTTTCTATATAAGAAGTACTTTTAGCATAATCAAAAAATTCTCTATTCTTTTTGATTCGTGATCGATACTGAACGATCGAATCAGAAAGATAATTCACTGTGTTCATACTTAAAAATTACCTCTTATTGATAGAGGAAAGCAAGTCCCCTAAACACCTCGCGAAAGAAAAATCAAATAGTTTCAAAATCTAAATGAAAAGATGTAAGATAATGGTAAACTTTTGATGAGGAAATGACTATGAGCAAAACAAGGATTGGGATAATTGGTGGAAGTGGTGTTTATAAGATTGATGGAATAAAAACCCACAAAGAAATTAAAGTTTCGACACCTTTTGGAGACCCATCATCAGAAGTTATTCATGCAGAATTAAACAATGTGGAATTTTATTTTATTCCAAGACACGGAAAAAAACACACGATCACACCAAGTGAAGTTAATTATCGCGCAAACATATTTGCCTTAAAAGAGTTAGGTGTGGATTACATCATCTCTGTTTCGGCAGTTGGTTCACTAAAAGAAGAATTTCCACCGACAACTTTTGTATTAGTTGATCAATTCATTGATTGGACTAAAGGAAAAAGAGAAAGAACTTTTTTTGATAAAGGTTTTGTTGGACATGTTTCTGTAGCAGAGCCCGTAGAGAGA
>JACCDQ010761942.1_pt1 | contig 14686 bp, 9 predicted proteins | sample 7446031 | NCBI WGS metagenome assembly JACCDQ01 (sample SAMN15323442, study PRJNA562643) | freshwater metagenome | isolation source: river surface water | place: USA:Blue River Watershed | collected 2017-08-17
AACTGCATCGCCAACATCGCGCTGCTAATCGCTATCGAATCCTTGGACACTCGAATCTACTCTGGACTGTCCCAGTCTAGTAGACAATTCAAATCTATTATCAATTCTTTACATAATTCCAGTTATCGCACAACGACAAATGCCGACCAAGCCCTAAATCTAGCAACCAGTCAATTCTTTTGCCCCATCTGACCTTTAAATAGTCCCTCTTCAAGTTGATCAAGTTCTGATAAATCCTCTTCCTGAGCATTTTGCACAATTTCTTCCTGAAGAGGTTTTTCCAAATCCATTACATATAAAACAAATTTGTGAATCGCTTGGACGTAGAGTGCCTGGCCATGTTTTCGAATCAACTTTGGAACGGACAGAACTACCAGAGGCAATAATTATCGCTTCAGCTATTTTCCGCTTTGATTCCTCGCACTGATTATTTTTCTTAATTATCTCGAAATACTTATTTTCTTCTTCTACCTTTGTAAGAAAAAATTTTCTTCGAACTTCTTCTTTCTCAGCAAAAGCAGCGTCTATAATCTTACGCTTCTCGTTATACGAACGGCGAACTCGCGCTCTCGCCTTGTCCGACTCTACCAACCAAAGCCATTCCGAGATTACCCTGAAATTGCTCTCGAAAGTTTCAGTGATACAGCCTGCCTCACGCTGCAATTTTCTAATTTGCTTTTTGTAGAACACTTCGTCATCGACCTTATCGCTTATTAGTCGCAGCCGTTCGGCAATGATAGGGTCTGATGTAGCAAGTCTTTTTTCTTGTTGCTTGCGAAGCGGTTTTTCCCCGGCGATAAAAGTATGTAAAGAAAAGATCTTTCCAAGACTTGGTCTGAGTAGCACATCGCACCGCTCGACAAAACAGCTCACAAAAAATTTTTCTTCTTTGCCGAATTGATTCATATCAGTTGTTATTCAAGATCATCTCCTCAGCCGAAGTGCGGAGAATCAGCGTCTAATCGATGATCGGACCAGATTTATGTAAAAATCTCAACTTTTGAACCTTATTACAATTTTCATTACGATAAAATATGACTTTTTGATTGTAATTACAACCCACCTTAACAGCAGAGCGAATTACTAGACAAGGAAGTCCGAACAAGCTTGACCTGCAGCCTTGAACTCGCTGTATGTCTTGTCCCAATCCAGATTCGGGAACGCGGCTTTTACCGATTCTAGAAAGTCGTCCTTGTTCAAAGTTTCAAACGTCACGTCCTTAAATCGCTCTTCTAGTTTCATTTCCTGGACAATGTCCTCAGTCTTCGGAAAGACACGATCGAGTTCGCCACCGAGCCAGCGCCGAGCATCCTCTTCGCTTGGCTTTGCGGTTAACAGCCTCCCACGCAGAGCGTCTGGTGGGGATTCGATCACCTGCGGTAGAAAGTATGTGATGACTTCCTCTCGAGATTTGTTGAGATGCGCCTGAAGTTCATCCTTCACCGTCTTTTGATACTCGGCGAGTTTCTCCCTGAATTCAACAAGACGCTGCATGAGAATAGGCTTCGCAGCTTTTAAAACAACGCGTCCATGATCCTTACCAAGCGATGGAGTAAAGTTCTTGCGGATCTCATTTAGCGCATCCTCAAGCGGCTTTGAAGAGAGTTTGCTTCCTTTTTCAATCAAATCGAATGTCGTGCGTAACCTGTTTTCAAGTTCTTTACTTGCCCCTAATTTCTGGATCCCGGGGGGTATCACCAGCCGGTGGCGCTGAATTGCCACACCAGTCAAGCTAAGTTCAACATATTGGAGATAGGGCTCGAACACACGGACCTGCCTCACAACATCAAACGAGACAGGGGGAACTTCATGTAGTTTTTGCTGAACTGCCTTAAAGTCGTTCTCTTCAACTACCTCGACCTGAATATCCAATGGCAGAGCTTCAATCTTTGCTTTTTCCTCTGGTGTCTTCACCTGTGCGATCGCTATGACCTTTGCTGCTGGAGAAAGTCTTGCGCGTGCCTCAATTAACTGTTCACTCGACATGCGAATCGCGTTGAGTGCATTCGGTAAAGACTGATCATCTTCGAGGTAAAGTGCTGTCGGCGTGAATACGTAGCCTTTCTGATCGACAATCACAATGCCTGTGCGCAACTTAGGGCAGTTCTGAATCACCACGCCTTTTTCACGTAGTATTTCTACGCCGTTGATCGACCCAAATCCCATACGTATAACTCGCTCATCAAAGTCAAGAATGACCGAAATCATCTCTGCCCCAAACCGTTTGGCGACATCTGCAATGGCTAACGCAACCTCAGACTGGACCCCTGGAGCTGCGTAACAAACTGATGCTTTAGCTGATCGAATAAACGATGCCATCTCCTGAAACGACAGATTGCAGAACATAGAATTTTCAAGGGACATCAGCCCAACCTCCCGCACTTCATTTACGCAATTTCTTCTTAGTCAAATAATTTTTCAGGAGCCTGAAAAAAGTCGAAGTGCTGATAGCGATTCAATCATTGCTCACCGTGCTTGAGCGAGGTCTATGCCGGGAAAATTCTTCCTGAACATAAAGAACTGAGTCATTCAGGCCTCGTTCAATTTGTGAATCCGAAAAATTACAATCTGTGCGCTTGGCAAATGCATATCGAACATATGGGTGCGAATCAGTCAATCCTCGCTCCAGCTGATCTGCTGTCGGCGTAAAGTCACGGCGGGTCGCAATTGCCTGGCGTACCGCCGGGTCAGAATCACATAAAGCTCTTTCAATCTGACGGACATTCAATGCAATGTCTGATCTTGTGGACATGGCCAACCGAACCTTCAGATCCAAATCAACCAATGCGCGCTCAATCTGCATGGCATTGGGTACATAGTCAGTACGTCCCGAAACCACTGCGCGGATCTCGGAAACTGGATCAGTCAATCCCGATTCAATCACCGCCGGGGAAGGTGCGGACGAAACAATTCCTCTTGCAAATGAGAGCCGCACATTAGGATCGTTGCTGCTTAATCCAACGGAAAATTCCTCGCGACTGTGAATTTTTAAAATACACTCAACCGGGCACACTTCCACACACAGAGGCTGAGATTTACCTTGGCAGTCGTTACAGCCGTCTCCAATATGAAATAGGCCGTTGCCGTGACTTATAGCAGAAACCGGGCAAAGCGGCTCGCATAAGGAACATTCGATGCATTCATCTGTTATGTGAAACATACTTATGCCACAATACTCAATAAAGTAAATTTCTCTGCCGACTTGACGTACCAAATCGCCAAATATTGGCTAGATTTTATTGGAAGTATAATAACCTGACGAATTGAATCGCCCAATAGGCTGGGATTGTCTACCAGACCGGGGGTAGTCCAGCTCCGCCATCGGGAAAGTGATATTCCGAGATCCTGTACGAATGAACTGCGATTTCCCAAGCTTAGCTGACCATAGAGCGACAAGATATTCAGTCCTAAAGGGTGTTATGCACTCGGCGGGCGTTTTGTTGTCGCAGCGGCATGGATACCCGCAAGCCGTACCCGACCGATGTGTCGGATGAGGAATGGAGCTTCGTCGCTCCGTACCTGACGCTGATTGATGAACACGCGCCGCAGCGCCATCACGATCTGCGTGAATTGTTCAATGCGTTGCGCTGGCTGGTGCGTGCCGGCGCGCCCTGGCGACTACTGCCGACTAATTTCCCGCCGTGGCCGGCGGTCTACCAGCAGACTCAGCGGTGGTTGAAGGCCGGCTGCTTCGAAGCGATTGTCAGCGACCTGCGCTCGATCCTGCGCGCTGCGCAAGGGCGTCAGGGACAGCCGAGTACGGTCGTGCTGGATGGGCGCACGCTGCAATCGACGGTCGAGAGCGGTGCTCGCGCCGGATACGACGGGCACAAGCGCAAACGCGGCAGCAAGGTGCACATGGCTGTCGACACGCTGGGCCATTTGCTGGCCGTGCATGTCACGCCGGCCAATGAGCAAGAACGATCACAAGTGGAAGAACTGGCGCAGCAAGTGCAACAAGTCAGTGGCGAGCAGGTCAGGCTGGCCTATGTCGACCAAGGCTATACGGGGGAGGTGCCGCGCCACGCCGCGCAGCAGGCGGGGATCGATCTGCACGTCGTGCGGCTGCCCGAGGCCAAACACGGCTTTGTGCTGCTGCCCAAGCGCTGGGTCGTCGAGCACAGTTTTGCCTGGGCAAGCCGCTTTCGCCGGCTCGTGCGCGACTATGAGCGCCTGCCGCAGACGTTGGCAGGCATCCATTTCATCGTGTTTGCCATCCTGATGCTGCCTAATGCCATTCAACACATCGGGAGTGCATAACACCCTCTAGACGGACAGGAAACCTTCACCTTTCATCTGGGCGCTTTACTCGAGAGCCCGCGATCCACCAGCCCTGCGGGAAATCGTGGTGACTGTCCTACGGCAACAACTCGGCCAAAGCAGCCTGTCAGCATGCGAGGTAGTAACGACCGGTTTACACAGAATTTCGGACATGCTTGGACTGGAGGCAAAATCCTTCCGCTCGTCGAGGAGTGTGAGCGCAAGCGAGGCTGATGGATTGATCGACATGCGTACGGCCGGCAAGCATGTTCAGTTGGCGCCCTAACACACCTGCGTGCGCCATGATTCTCTGCACAGAGCGCGCCAATATGCCGAAGACTTGTTGGCTGGAAAAACGAGTCCTGATACGCTTAGCAAAACGCTAGTGTTTTTCACACAGAAGCAGCTCGTGGCCGTCACGAAGACAGAGGTTGTAAGCGTTAGAGTCCCACCGGATGTGAAGGCTGCGCTGGTCGCCGCCGCCGTGCAGGAGCGGCGCAGCTTGGCATCTATGGTCGAGTATATGGTGCTCGAGTACTGCAGATCGCGCGGCATTGGAGGTGAATGGGCGGCGGACGCCGCAATCGCGCATAAGAGTGTTGTGAAAGGTTAAGTCCACCAAACTCCGCAAGGAGAACGAGCTTGCAAGGACTTAAGGGGCAAGAGGTCAATGGCAAGAGACATCGCGCGAGGATTAAGCAATTTCGGATTTCTAACTGAGCACAGCCCGTTGCTCGCTGATCTTGGGGCAACCGCGGAGCGGCTCTATCCTTTCGATCCGGCCAGCTGCGTACTCAAGCTGCGGTTGTTGGCCGAGTCGATCACGCAGGATGTGGCGTCCCGCGTAGGTGTGCGCCTGATCCAACCCACCCAGGCCGAGCTGCTGCGCGCAGTGGACCAGCGCTTGGGACTTGATCCGCAAGTGCGGCAGATGTTACATTTGCTGCGCCAGAGGGGCAACGAGGCTGCACATCAGGTGGACCATCGCATCGGCTACCGCGAGGGTTTAGAGGCGCTCAAGGTTGCCCGTGAAATCGCGCTTTGGTTTCATCGAAGCTTCGGCAGCGACGCGGACTTCAAGCCCGGTCCCTTCATCCTGCCGGACGACCCCAGCCAGCGGCTGCTTACGCTGCAGCAGCAAGTGGCTGACCTCACGCAGAACCTGCAGAAGGCCCAGAGTGAACAGGCGGCCAAAGGCCAAATTGCAGAGTTGCTGGCCGCCCAGGCATCACAGGAGCGCGTGCTGGCCGAGCGGGCCGCCGAAGAGCGCAGCGTCTACGAAAGACTGGCCGAAGAGGCCAGCACCCGCTACGCCGCCCTTAAGGCCGAATTCGACGCCCACCTGCAAACCGCCAATGCTGCGCCGGACGTACCCACCTCGCTGGACATTCAGGCCTTTGCGCAGCGCACCACCCAGGCTGCACAAAAGGTGGCGATGGATGAAGCTTCCACCCGCCTGCTCATCGATCAGATGCTCAAGGACGCCGGCTGGGTGGCCGACACCCATGAACTCACCCATGCCAAAGGCGCACGGCCGGAACGCAACCGCAACTTGGCGATCGCCGAATGGCCCACTGCGGGCAAGCAGAGCGCCGACTACCTGCTGTTCGCCGGTCTCACACCCATTGCTGCAGTCGAAGCCAAGCGCCTGAACGTCAACGTCGCCGGGAAGATTGGTCAGGCCGAGCGCTACGCCCGCGGCTTGCAAATCGAGCCCGGGCACGAAGCCGCCTGGCTGGCTGAAGGCCGCCAGGGCCCCTGGCCTGACGGGCAGGGAGGCGTGTTTCACCTTCCCTTTGCCTACTCGTGCAACGGCCGCCCGCTGGTCAAGCAGAGCCCTGAAGCCAGCGGCACCTGGTTCCGCGATCTGCGCCACCAGGGCAACCTCGCCAAGCCGCTGCAAAGCTTCCACTCACCTGACGGCTTGCTCGACCAGCTCCGCCGCAACAAGGCCGAGGCGGAAGCCAAGCTGCAACAAGAAGGCTTTGCCTACTTGGGTCTGCGCGGTTACCAGCAAAAGGCTATCAGCGCGGTGGAAGCCGCGCTGGCCGCCGGCCAGACCAACTGCCTGTTGGCTATGGCCACCGGCACGGGCAAGACGCGTACCATCATTGGCCTCATCTACCGCCTGCTCAAGGCCGAGCGCTTTCGACGCATCCTGTTCCTGGTAGACCGCACGGCGCTGGGCGATCAGGCCATCGACGCCTTCAACGAAGCGCCGCTGGAGCAAAGCCAACCCCTGTCCAAGATCTACAACATCGCTGAACTGGGCGACATGGCTGCCGAGGCCGAAACCCGCGTGCAGGTGGCAACGGTGCAGGCCATGGTCAAGCGCATCTTCGGCAGCGACAACCCGCCTCCGCTGGACGCCTTCGACTGCATCATCGTGGACGAAGCCCACCGCGGCTACACACTGGATCAGGACATGACCGAGGGCGAACTCGTCCTGCGCGACCAGGCCCAGTACCTATCCACCTACGGCCGCGTGCTGGACTACTTCGACGCCGTCAAGGTGGGGCTGACCGCCACCCCTGCACGCCACACCACCGACATCTTCGGTCGACCGGTCTACACCTACTCGTACCGTGAAGCCGTGGCTGACGACTGGCTCATCGACCACGAGCCCCCCATTCGCTACCAGACCCTGCTGAGCCAGCACGGCATTCACTTCGACAGCGGTCAACAGGTTGAGGCCATCAATCTAGGCACCGGCGAAATCGAAACCGCCGAACTTGACGACGAACTGCACTTCGAGCTCGAAAGCTTCAACAAGCGCGTCATCAGCGAGCCGTTCAACCGTGTCATCTGTGAACAGCTCGCCCAAGAGCTGGATCCGATGGGCGACGAGAAGACCATGATTTTCTGCGCCACCGACGCTCATGCCGACATGGTCAAACGACTGCTGGGAGACGCCCTCAAGGCTGTGCACGGTGACCACTACAACCAAGCCGCGGTGGAAAAGATCACCGGCGCGTCCGACAAAGTCGACCAGCTCATCCGTCGCTACAAGAACGAGCGCTTCCCTACCATCGCCATCACGGTGGACTTGTTGACTACCGGCATTGATGTGCCGCCCATCTGCCATCTAGTCTTCATGCGCCGGGTGCGCTCACGCATCCTGTACGAACAGATGATTGGCCGCGCCACCCGGCGTTGCGACGAGATCGGCAAGACCGTCTTTAAGATCTACGACCCGGTGGATTTGTACGCCTCGCTCCAGGCCGTCAACACCATGCAACCGCTGGTGAAGGATCCCAAGGTCACGCTGGAACAGCTGTTCGAAGAGCTGAACAACCCGGCCGCGCACCAGGCCGCGGGCAGCACCCCCGGCCGCAGCCACGCGCACGATGTACTCGACCAGCTGAACCAGAAGCTCATGCGCGTTCTACGAGACGCCGCACACAAGGCCGAGAAGAAGCCAGCCCTGAAAGAAAAGCTGGATCAGCTTGAGCAGCAATGGGGCGTGCCTCCGCAGCAACTGCACCGCCACTTGCACCAGATCGGGCAAGAAGGTGGTCCTCAGGCAGCAGCCGACTTTCTGCGCCACAACACCCGTCTGCTGCTACAACTTGCCGAGGTCAAGCAGCTCCTGGGCACAGCCTACATGCCCGTCATCGCCACCCAGGCCGACGAACTGCGGGAGCGCAGCCAAAGCTGGGGCCTGTACGCCAAGCCAGAGGACTACCTCGACAGCTTCAGCCGCTTCGTGCGCGAGCAAATCAACCAGTCGGCTGCCATGGCCACGGTGGTCAACCGCCCCAAGGACCTCACCCGCGAACAGCTCAAGGAAGTGCGCCTGTTGCTTGACGGCGCTGGTTACTCCGAAGCCAGTCTCAAGGCCGCGTGGCGCAATCACAGCAACCAGGACATTGCTGCCGGCGTCATCGCCTACATCCGCCAAGCGGCGCTGGGCGAAGCGCTACTGCCTTTCGATCAGCGCGTGGCCCTGGCCATGCAGAAGATCTACGCCCAATACGCCTGGACGCCGGTCCAGCGCAAATGGCTGGACCGCCTGGCCAAACAACTCACCCACGAACTGGTCATCGACCAAGCCTTCGTCAACAACGCCTTCGCCAACGACGGAGGCGCGAAGCAGCTGGACAAACTACTGGGCGGGCAGCTCGACAGTGTGATGGGGGCGCTTGCTGCAGGTCTCTGGCCACGCGCCGCCTGACAATTAAGTGTTTTACGCTCAACAAATTCACAAAACTCAAATATGACAACCCAAGACATCGTCCAGAAGCTCTGGAATCTCTGCGACGTGCTGCGCGACGACGGCATCAACTACAGCGATTACGTCACCGAGCTCGTGCTGCTGCTCTTCATCAAGATGGAGCACGAGAACACCGAAAGCGGCATCCTCCAGGCGCACAAGCTGCCGCCCTATGCCCGCTGGCCCGAGTTGCGCGACAAGAGCGGCCTGAATCTGCTGCGCCATTACCGTGAAACCCTGCTCAAGCTCTCGGCCAGCGACGACCGGCTGATCGCCGCCATTTACGCCGACGCGCAGACCAGCCTGAAAGAACCGCGCCACCTGGAGCAGCTCGTCAAAAGCCTGGATGGCATCGACTGGTTCAGCGCCCGGCAAGACGGCCTCGGCGACCTGTACGAAGGTCTGCTGGAAAAGAACGCCAGCGAGACCAAGAGCGGCGCCGGCCAGTACTTCACGCCCCGCCCCCTGATTGACGCCATCGTGCAGGTCATCAAACCGCAGCCGGGCGAGACCGTGCAAGACCCGGCAGCGGGCACGGCTGGCTTCCTGATTGCCGCGGACCGCTACATCAAGGACCACACCGACGATCTTTACAACCTCAGCGAGAAGCAGCGCAAGTTCCAGCGTAACGACGCTTTCCTGGGCATGGAACTGGTACCTGGAACCCGCCGACTGGCGCTGATGAACTGCCTGCTGCATGGCATGGAAGGCGACGATGAAGGCGTGGTGCACGTTGGCAATACGCTGGGCAGCGCCGGCAGCAGTCTGCCTAAGAGTCACATCATCCTCAGCAACCCACCCTTTGGCACGGCCAAGGGCGGCGGCGGCCCCACGCGTGACGATCTGACCTTTGCCACCAACAACAAGCAGCTCGCCTTTGTGCAGCACATCGTGCGGCACCTGCGCGACGGAGGGCGTGCCGCTGTGGTGCTGCCCGACAACGTGTTGTTTGAGGCCGGCGTAGGCGCCGACATCCGCCGCGATCTGATGGATAAGTGCCGCCTGCACACCATCCTGCGCCTGCCCACCGGCATCTTCTATGCCCAGGGTGTCAAGACCAATGTGCTGTTCTTCGAGAAAGTCAGCCAGGCGGCTACCGGCAGTACGCAAGAAGTTTGGGTGTACGACATGCGCGCCAATGCGCCCAAGTTCGGCAAACGCACCCCTTTAGACGACAAGCACTTTGCCGACTTCATCGCCGCTTATGGCCACGAACCCAACGGCAACGCTGTACGGCAGGACCAGGGCAAACAGGGGCGCTTCCGCCGGTTCAGCCGCGACTGGATCGCCACGGAAAAGGGCGACAGCCTGGACATAGCATGGCTCAAGGACGACAGCTCGGAAGATGCTGCCGACCTACCTGAGCCGGCGGTACTGGCGCGGGAAGCGTTGGAGGAGCTGAACGGCGCATTGGAAGAGCTTGAAGCGATCCTGGCTGAACTGGACCAAGGGAAATGAGCAACCTGCCAAAGAATTGGGAGTATGGAAAGCTCTCCCAAGCTGCTCATGTCGTGCGCGGGATTACGTTCCCTGCTGGAGAAAAGAGAAACGACCTCGCTCATGGCTATGTTTGCTGTCTCAGAACGACCAACGTGCAGCAGAAGCTCGAATGGGACGATGTGTACTACGTTCCGACGAGCTATGTTAAAAGAGACGAGCAACTTGTTCGCGAAGGCGATGTGCTGATGTCCATGGCCAACAGCTATGAGCTGGTAGGCAAGGTGGCACGAGCCATCAATGTTCCGCAACCCGCAGCTTTCGGGGCCTTTCTCGCTGCTGTGCGTCCAACACATGCGATAGATGGCGGATACCTGTATCACTTCCTGCGCAGCAGCGAAGTGCAAAGCAAGTTGCGAGAGGGCTCCAGTCAAACGACCAACATCGCCAACATTTCTGCAGGAAAGCTCTCCGAACTGACGGTTCCGCTCGCACCTTGGAATGAGCAAAAACGCATAGCCGACAAACTCGACACCGTCCTCACCCGCGTGGACGCCGTCGACACCCGTCTGGCCCGCGTCGCCCCCATCCTCAAACGCTTCCGTCAATCCGTCCTCGCCGCAGCCACCTCGGGGCGTTTGACGGAGGATTGGCGCTCAACAGCTCCCGCTCTGAGTGCTACCACCGAGCTCGAATGCTATCTGGCACTACGTGCAAAGAGCGAGAAGAAGCCACCAACACAACCGGACAAGACGCACTGGAGAAAGGCTGTGCCCGACTCTTGGGTCGTTGCCAGTGTTCATCAGTTTGCAGAATGCCTGGACCGTCTTCGAGTCCCCATTAAACGCGAAGCGCGGCAAGCTGAAAAGGGGCTCTATCCGTACTACGGCGCAAATGGTGAGATCAGCCGAATCGACCAATACATTTTTGATGACGAACTGGTTCTGGTAACCGAAGACGAAACCTTCTACGGCCGGGAAAAGCCGATCGCCTACCGCTCCCGCGGAAAGTGCTGGGTCAACAACCACGCACATGTATTGAGAGCTGCAAACAAGGAGGCTAACGACTACCTGTGCTACGCGCTGATGTACTACGACGTGATTCCGTGGTTGAGCGGAACAACCGGTCGCGCGAAGTTGACACAGCAAGCATTGAACTCTTTGCCAATAGCGGTTCCCCCGGAGGCGGAGATTGGAGAAATCATCCGCCGCGTAGAAACCCTGTTCGCCTTCGCTGACCGGCTCGAAGCCCGCCTGCAGACCGCACAGACCGCCACCGAGCGCCTGACCCCGGCCCTGCTGGCCAAAGCCTTCCGCGGTGAACTGGTGCCGCAAGACCCCAACGACGAGCCGGCGAGTGAGTTGCTGCGCCGACTGCAGCAGGAAGCACCGTCGACCAGCACAAAACGCGTACGAAAGAGTGCTGCATGAAGCTCCTGTCGATTGAGCTTTTCGGGCAGTACAAAGGCCTGAAGGATCAGGCTTTTGACTTCTCAACGGTGCAGGGTGATGTGGCCGTCCTCATCGGCGCTAACGGCTCGGGCAAGTCGCAAGTCATGGAACTCATAGCTGAAGCCTTTGCCTTCCTTGAACGTCGACAGCGACAGGACTTCCGGGTACGTGCGCCACTGGGGTATGACTTCCGAGTCACGTACGAGATGGCTTCGTCTCGCTACGAAGGTTTACGCCGGTTCGCCGTGGACACGCGGGATCGTCTTCGTATTGCGGTGCATCAGCTCGCTGACCAGCCTCACGATGGTGTTACGCAGCCGGCCCAGGGGACATGGAGTGAGATCACGGCGGATGGCTCCTTGGAAGAGCTGGCGCTACCACGGGTCATCGGATACGCCTCCGGCATGTCCGAGAACCTTCAGCGAGCCTTCATGCGCAACGCGCTTCAGTACTTTGACGTGATTCGGGTCAGGTCAAACTTGAAGAAGGAGCTTGCGCAACCCAATGTCGCTGAACAGGCAACGCTGACTATCAACGAGCGCTTTCTCAGGCGCAACCCGGGCATTTTCGCTGCCGAAGGGGAGGACCCAGAATCGGGCCTTTTCAGGCTACGCGAGACCGACACGGCGATACCCAGAAACCTCTTCCTCGACTATGACTGCGCTGCGCTGCTGATCGCGTTACTCGGCATGCTCCCACATGCTGATCGTGACGAGGTATGGGATGAAATCCCTTTCCGCCATCCAGCGCGTGTGGTGTTGAGGTACGACCTGCGTGGGCATGCGACTGCTTCGGACAACGCTCGCGACATCAAGCGCTTGATCGAATTGGCGGAACCACACAGGTGTACGCCGATCTCCCCACGAACCAGCGAGTCCGAGTATGAGTTGCTGGAACTGGACTACTTGGCCGGCGACATCGAAATCGATTTCGCGGACCCGGAAGTCATCCGTCGGATGGCTGACAACTCGCGACAGCCCGACCAGTGGTTCTCGGCCTTGTACAAGCTACAACTGCTGGGCGTCGATGAATGGTCGGGGGCCGTAAAACGCGCGCTGCGACGCGATAGCTTTCAAGGTCATGTTGAGAAGCCGCTGAAAGGGAAGCTCCCACTTTCTGTGCAGGAGCTCTGGATGTCCGATGGCGAGCGAACTGTCGCGCTTGACGACTTGAGCGACGGAGAAGTGCAGTGTCTATTGACACTGGGCGCCGTACGACTCTTCGGGGACGATGAGACGCTGTTCCTCTACGACGAGCCCGAAACGCACCTGAACCCAAGCTGGCGCACGCGGTTCCACTTGGATTTTGAAAAGGCGAATGAGGCCAACGGAAAAGCCCAGGCCATCATCTCCTCGCATTCGCCCTTTCTGGTCTCTTCGCTGCCTCGCGAAGCGGTGTTCCATTTTAAGAAGATCGATGGCGTGACCGACATGACGAATCCGCCGGGAGAAACCTTTGGTGCATCGTTTGACGTGCTGATAAAAAAGCACTTCAACCTGCGTGCAACGATCTCCGAAACGGCTGTCCAGGAAATTCGCGAGCGGCTGGAAAACCCTCAACTCACAACCGAACAGAAGTTGGAATGGCTTGAGGACTCCGTCGGCGAGTCGATGGAGCGTTCGTATCTCATCAATAAGTTGAGAATTGCCTGATGCTGTTTGAGATCAGACCAAATCTTGAGCAGTCGAAGGTTTTTGACGGGCTGAACGTATTCCTTGTGGAATCGATGCTGGCAGCGCTGGAAAGCCGGCCCGTGGATGAGGCCCACCTTCCGGCCGGCCTGTGTGCTGCGATTGCTGAAAATGAGCCAACTCACACTGCGGTTGATGCCCTGTCGGCAAAGCTGTCGGCGCTTGATCAGCGGCAAAAACAAGCTCTCAGGGCTGCGTTGGCGGCGAGAACTGACCCCTGCGCTTTCCTGTCCGACCGGACAGTACCGCTAGCAGCCATACCCGAAGCAGTCTTTCCCGCATTGAAGTCACTGGCTGTTCACCTTTTTCAGCGCACGGCGAAGCTCAAGGGCGTGGAGCAGGCATGTGGTGAATGCATTGACGACCACTACGCACGCTTTCGTCACGGCAACGCGCCAGGCAATGGCAATGTGTGCTGCGTTTGTGGGACCGAACCCCTTGCTCAGGTTCGGGCAGACGAAAACGACAACGAGCAGTGGCGCGGCCCGTACGACCACCTTCTGGCGAAGGATCTGTACCCGCTATACGGAGTCGATCCCAAGAACTTATTGCCCATCTGCAACACTTGCAATTCCAAGGCCAAGCTGGCCAAAGACTTGGTTCTCAAGGATGGAGTCCGTCGCCTCAGCTTTTCGCCCTGGACCGAGAGCGCATCGTTGCAAGAGATTGAGGTGCTCGTCGATGACGCGAACGATCTTTTTCCACGCGTGGTCGTGAACCTACGGAGCGCTGATCCTGATCGACAAGAGAAGCTTTCCACCTGGGATGACGTCTACGAGATCAAGTCTCGCGTGGAGGGTGAGTTCAAAGAGTTGGCTGCAAAGTTGGCCGAGGACGCTCATGCGCCCAACGATGCGTCCTTTCTGCAGAAACTCCGTGAGGTCGGGCTTGCCAAAGCTAAAGCACAAAGGCTGACGCCCTTCAACTACTGGCGTGCGCGTGTCTACGCGGCGGTGATTGGCATGAATCCGGGGAGCCGTGAGGCTTTGCGCCAGGCGACTGCCCTGACGCCCCAAACGATTCAGGACATGGAGGCGCTGTTCTTCCAGTGAACAGCGGTAAGTGATATCGGTGACCCAGACACGGTTCGGCGCTGATACAGCAAATTGCCGGTCGAGCAGATTCGGGGCGATGGGCAGGTGATGCCGGGAATCCGTGGTGACCTTGAATTTCCGTTTCTGCCGACAGCGTAGCCCCAGTTCGCGCCGTATCCGTTTGATGCGATCAACGCCAGCATGAACACCATGATCGGCTAATTCTGCTTGCAACCGTTCCGGTCCATAGGTCTGCCTCGTCCGCTCATGGGCCAGCTTGATTTCAATCGACAAGCGCGCATTCTCCTGCGTTCGTGGTGACGGCGGCCGGCGGCGCCAAGCGTAATATCCAGCCTCCGAGACATTGAGCAAGCGGCAAAGCATCCGCACCGGGCACTCGGGTCGCAAACCATCAATCCGGTCGTATCTCACCTCGACTCCTTCGCGAAATACGCCGCAAATTTTTTTAACAGGTCACGCTCCTGTTTTACCTCGGCCAGTTCCCTGCGCAACCTGGCCAGTTCAATTTCCTGTTCGTTCGGAATTCGTTGCCCCTGGCCTACCTCCGCCAATTGCCCCTTCTTCGCGGCGCGTACCCAG
>JACCDQ011705730.1_pt1 | contig 14686 bp, 13 predicted proteins | sample 7446031 | NCBI WGS metagenome assembly JACCDQ01 (sample SAMN15323442, study PRJNA562643) | freshwater metagenome | isolation source: river surface water | place: USA:Blue River Watershed | collected 2017-08-17
CGAAAGTATCAAAATCTTCTACTTTGAATTGTCGGGCTCTTTGGTACGAGATGTCTAAATCGTGGTTTTTTGCAATGGCAATGGAGCGGGAATCAGGTTGCTTTCCGGAATGCCATGCGCCTGTACCGGCAGAGTCAACGAAGAATTTGTCTTTAGGTAGTTTAGAAGCCAAAATCCCCTCGGCTAAAGGTGACCGACAGATATTGCCCAAACATACCATTAAAATCTTTACAGACATAAGGCTTTTATAGCGTTAATTTTTTGTGGATGTCTTCGACAAATTTTTTGAATTGCTTGTCGGTAGCCACTAAGTTGTCGACAGTTTTACAGGCGTGTAAAACAGTTGCATGGTCACGATCACCTATTTGTGAACCAATATTGGCCAAAGATGATTTAGTGAATTTTTTAGCAAAAAACATGGCTAATTGCCTCGCCTGAACAACGTGCCTTTTCCTTGTTTTGGATTGTAAAGTTTCTACGTCCAATTGGAAATAATCAGAAACGATTTTTTGAATATAATCGATAGAAATTTCGCGTTTTACATTTTTAACAAATTTCTCAACGACACTTTTAGCCAGCTCGATAGTTACTTCTTTTTTGTTGAAAGAAGATTGTGCAATTAAAGAGATGATGGCGCCTTCCAGTTCGCGAACATTTGATTTGATGTTACGGGCTACGTATTCGATAATTTCTTCCGGCATTTCCACACCATCGCGGTACAGGATGTTTTTCAGAATCGAAATTCTGGTCTCGTAATCCGGTTGGTGTAATTCAGCCGATAATCCCCATTTGAAACGGGATAGTAAGCGTTGCTCAATATCCTGCATGTCAACAGGAGCTTTATCAGAAGTCAGGATAACTTGTTTACCGTTTTGGTGCAAATAGTTAAAGATATGGAAAAACACGTCTTGCGTTCCTGATTTTCCTGAAAGGAATTGTACGTCGTCAATGATTAGTACATCGATTAATTGGTAGAAATGAATAAAATCATTTCGGTTATTTTTCTTTACTGAGTCGATATATTGTTGCGTGAAAATTTCAGCAGAAATATATAAAACAGTTTTTTCAGGATATTTATCTTTAATTTCAACTCCAATAGCGTGGGCAAGGTGTGTTTTTCCTAATCCAACACCACCAAAAATAAGCAATGGATTAAATGAAGTACCACCCGGCTTATTGGCTACAGCCATACCAGCTGAACGGGCTAATCGGTTTGAGTCTCCTTCAAGGAAGTTGTCAAAACTGTAATTAGCATTCAGTTGCGATTCAATCTTTAAGTTTCTGATTCCAGGAATTACAAAAGGGTTTTTTAATTCCGGATCCAAATTTTTTAAAGGAGCATCTACATTTTGTGGTTTTACAGGAGGTCTGTTAGTACTTGGCAATTGTTCCGTAAAAGGTTGTTTGTTGCCATAAGTATTCTCCATTTTAATTTTATAAAGTAACTTTGCGTTTTTTCCAAGTTCTTTAGTAAGGGCAACCTTCAATAATTTAACATAGTGTTCTTCTAACCATTCGTAGAAAAATTTACTAGGAACCTGAATATATAATGCGTTATCGGTAAGTTCAACTGACTTTATTGGTTCAAACCAAGTTTTGTATGCTTGGTCTTGAATATTGTCTTTTATAAAAGACAAACAGTTATCCCATACTGATTGAGCAGTTTTGTTCATAAATTCTGTTAAATTATTATATTTTTTATTCTGTTGTTTGAAGTAAATAACACTAAAAAAGTAGTTATTTCTCGGGGTAACAAATATGTGAACAATTTTCTTTAAAAAAAAATAAAACGGGGTTTATTTTGAAGAAATATTGTTGTAAGTAAGAGGAAAAGTATTTCAAAAAAATATAAAAAATATAAAAAATAATAAAATTTAAATATGAAAGAACACGAGTTTAATGTTAGAGTAAGATATGCAGAAACAGATCAAATGGGTGTAGTTTATCATGGTAATTATGCTCAGTATTTTGAGATGGGACGTGTGGAATGGCTTAGAAACATTGGTATTTCTTATAAATGGATGGAAGAAAACGGAGTAATGCTTCCAGTTGTTTCTTTGACAATGAATTATAAAAAGCCAGCTCGATACGACGATATTTTAAGAGTAAAAACGATTTTCAAAAGCCAAAAATCTGTTAAGATTGAATTCGATTATGAAATCTATAATGAGCAGGATGAGTTATTAACAATTGGGCACTCAACTTTGGTCTTTGTGGACATGAAAACAGGTCGTCCAATAGCTGCTCCGGAATATGTGAAAACGCAGCTTTTACGAATTTAAAAATCGGTGGATTTGATATTGTTTTTTTATCTAATTTGAGATGGAATTTTGATGCCGATTTTAATAATTTTCTAAAATTTTAAGAGCAGTTTTTTGGTTTTTTTCCTCTGCAGGAAAATTATTCTTTTAGTTTTATCTCAATTTCAAACAGCGAATTGAAAATGTCGAATATTTGTTCGGCATTTTTTTTTCGGCATCTGATTTCGATTTCACAGCTCATTTCCATTTTTTGATGAACAATTTCTAAGTTTTTTTCTTTGATGATTCGCATGACCTTGTTCATATTTTTATAATCAAAAGAAATTAAATAATGGACATCGATGGTTTTTTCTATAATGGAACAATTTTCAAGTGTGAGTTGGGCAGCTGTTTTGTAAGCGGTGATTAATCCGCCAACACCTAATTTGGTTCCGCCAAAAATACGAACAATAACAACGAGTGTATTTGTTACTGAAAAAGACTGGATTTGACCATAAATGGGCATTCCTGCACTATTGCTGGGTTCGCCATCATCATTGGCTCTGTAGTTGATTTTTTCAGAACCCAATTGGTAAGCGTAGCAATAATGGCAGGCGGTAGGATGTTGTTTTCTTAAAACTTCAATTATAGGTTTGACTTCCTCTTCAGAAGTTATAGGATATGCATAACCAAAGAATTTACTTCCTTTTTCTTTAAAAAGAATTTCTTCTGACGGAAAAGCAATAGTATTATAGGTGTCTTTCATTGTTCAATGACAAAAATCAATGGCAATTTCAAAATGGGTTTGTTATTTTAATTGTCACGTATGTTAATTGCTATTGACTATTTTAATTGCTATTGCCATTGACTATTGGTATTGTTATTTAAACTATTTTTTTTTCGAATAAATCTATCACATCTTCTTTTCCTACTTGCAGATTCCATACGTGAATTCCCAGGGCCGCTGCGGCATCGGTATTTTCTTTTTTGTCGTCAATAAATAAAGTGCGTTTGGCTTGTAATTCGTGTTTATTTAAAAGTGAAAGGTAAATTTCGGCATCCGGTTTGCGCATGCCCATTTCGAATGAAAAATAAACTTTTTCAAAACATTGGTAGAAATCACTATAAAAAGAAGGGCCAACTTTTTGTTCGAAAGTGTCAATATGAATAGAATCGGTGTTGCTCAACAGAAACAAACGGTATTTTTTGGATAACATTTGCAGAAACTCTAATCGGTGCAAAGGAAAATCTAACAAGATGGCATTCCAGGCTTCAAGAATATCTTCGATACTGGCGTTAGGCATTTGTTTTTGAAATCCTGCTAAGAATTCATCTGTAGAAATATTTCCTTTTTCAAATTGAATATTCAATTGGTCTAAATCGGTATTCCATTCTTTAAGACCTAAATTTTTAAGCCCGTCTATTGTTGCTTTTTTATCCAGATTGATGAAGATATCTCCAAAATCAAAAATGATGGTATTAATCATGGTTCTTAAAAATTATGAGTTCATCATCGAGGATAAACTGTTTTTGGGTTGTTTTTGGTTTTATAACAGCTGCTTTTGTTCCATTTTTAAAGATATTTTGACCTTTAAAAATTCGTGCTTCGTCCCAAAGATTAGCATCTATAAAAGTTTGTAATGTTTGACGTCCTCCTTCAATAATTACCGATTGAATTTGATGTTCAAATAGAGTGCTTACGATTTGGGGAGTTATATTTTGTTCGAAATCAATTACTTCAAAGATAAGATTTTCTTCGTTTGTATTCTTATTTGATTGGCAAAAAACAATTGTTTTTAAGTGTTTATCCAATAAGTGGTGTGTTTTTGGTATGCGATTGTTTCGGTCTAAAACGATTCTTACAGGAGAATTTCCTGTCCAGTCGCGCACATCTAATTTAGGATTGTCATCAATTGCAGTTTGTGTTCCCACCAGGATTGCTTGTTCTTCACTTCTCCATTTATGAACCAATTGTCTGGAATAAGGATTGCTAATCCAAACCGGTTTTTGTTCGTTTCTTTCGCTTGGAGCAATAAAACCATCCTGACTTTCTGCCCATTTTAAAATAATATAAGGTCGTTTTTGTTGATGAAAAGTAAAAAAACGTTTGTTGAGTTCGTTGCATTCGTTTTCTAAAACACCAACCCTGACATTTATTCCCGCTTCGATGAGTTTCTTGATACCTCTGCCGGCCACTTGTTCATTAGGGTCTACGGTTCCAATGACTACATTTGGAATTTTATTTTGGATAATCAAATCACAGCAAGGTGGTGTTTTTCCAAAATGGCTGCACGGCTCTAAGCTTACATAAATAGTCGCTTTTTGCAATAAAGATTTGTCTTTTACTGAATTTACCGCATTTACTTCGGCATGTGGGCCTCCGGCTTTTTTATGCCAGCCTTCACCAATAATTTGATCTTCATAAACAATAACGCTGCCTACCATCGGATTAGGGTAAGTAGTTCCTAAACCGTTTTGAGCCAGTTGAATGCAGCGTGCCAGGTATTTTTTATCAGTTTTCACGGGGCAAAAATAAAATTTTTGGGTTTATGATTTAGTTTTGAAAAGGCTAAAAATAACAATAAACTATTTCTATTTTTGTCTTTTTATAACTTAACATTAAAAAATGATAATTAAAAACCATTAAGAAATTAAGAATGTTAAGCTTTAATGCTGCTTAATGACTTGATGGTGAAAAGGAAAATTTAAAGTTTTTAATCTGACAGAATGGTTATTAACATGTGTTTTTCTTATTTTGAACTTACTTAATATGCAAATCAAAACATACAGAGCTCAATTTATCCGGGAACTTTCATCAATTTATGAAGAAGGTGAGGCCGAAAGTTTTTTTTATCTGATTTTGGAAGAGAAAAAACAATTAAGAAGAATTGATCTGGCCTTACAACCCGATTTGGTTTTTTCAGAAGCTGATTTGCAAGTATGGAATTCGATTTTAGAACAATTAAAATTAGAAATTCCGGTTCAGTATCTACTGGGGAAAACCCATTTTTATGGATTGGAATTTGAAGTCAACGAAAATGTATTGATTCCAAGGCCGGAAACCGAAGAACTTGTGGATTGGATTATTCAGGAAAATTTAAAGATTAGCTCCGCTCAGTTCGGCATAGCCTCGGGTGAAAAATTTAAAGATTTAAAAATTTTAGACATTGGTACGGGAAGTGGCTGTATTGCGATTTCTTTGGCAAAGAATCTTCCGAATGCGCAGGTTTTTGCAATTGATGTTTCGGAAAAAGCTTTGGCTACAGCCCAAAAGAATGCGGAAATAAATGAAGTGAAAGTTACTTTTATTCATAAAAATATTCTGGAAACTGTTGATTTGGAACAGGAATTTGATATTATTGTTTCTAATCCGCCTTATGTTCGAAATTTAGAGAAACAGGAAATCAAGAAAAATGTTTTGGATCACGAACCGCATCTGGCACTTTTTGTCGAAGACGATAACGCCTTGATTTTTTACCGAAAAATTGCCGAATTAGCTCGAAAGAATCTAAGTCCAAACGGGCAATTGTACTTCGAAATCAATCAATATTTAGGAAAAGAGATGGTTGAATTGCTTGAAAATCTGGATTTTGCAACTATCGAATTACGTAAAGATATTTACGGGAATGAAAGGATGACCAGAAGTAGTGTTCGGTGAACAGCTTTTAGTGATCAGTCTTAAGGGGAATTATTAGTATTTGAATTAACTGACCACTAAAAACTGATCACTGAAGACTTTATTCATAACGAAGCGCCTCAATAGGATCTAACATCGCGGCTTTGATAGCGGGATAGGAACCTGAAACAATCGCAACAACAAAACTGGTTAAGAATGCAGCCATAATAGCCTGCCAGGGAATAACAAATACAAAATGTAAGGCAGAAGCGATTCCGTAGCCAATTAATATTCCGAAAATAATTCCGACTAAGCCACCTATTTGTCCAATAAGTAAGGTTTCAATAAAAAACTGAACGGCAACTGTAGAACGTTTGGCGCCTAATGCTTTTCGAACACCGATTTCTCGGGTGCGTTCGGTAACCGAAACAATCATAATATTCATCAATGCAATTGAAGAACCCAGAATGGTGATAATCCCAATAACCCAGGATGCCCATCCCAGATATTGAGTAATACTTAGGATGCGGTTGATTAAATCGTCACTTCTTACCACTGCAAAGTTGTTTTCTTTGATAGGGTTTAATTTACGAATGCTTCGCATAGCACTTATGGCATTGTCGATGGCGTTGTCTAAAAAATCTTTATTGTTCACCATCACACTTATATTGTAATTGATATTAGGTGAGGTAAATAAAGAACGTGCCACCTGAATAGGAATTAAAACTCTTAAATCCTGACTGTTGCCAAAAGTAGAGCCTTTTTCTTTTAAAACGCCGATGACTTTAAATCGGGCGCCACGGATAGAAATGATTTTATTAATAGGATTAACATCTTTTAAGAGTCCTTTTAAAAAATCAGAACCTACTACACAAACATAATTATTGTTGCTGATGTCAAAATTATTGAAATTGCGTCCTGTGTTGGTTTCCAGTCCTGAGTTAGGAATAAAATATTCGTCTACGCCGAGAATTGAAATTTCAGGATCGGTTTTTTCGGTATCAAATTTTACTTCGGCAGTAGAAGTGGCTTTGAATGACAGCGAGGTTTGTGTTAGTGGGAAATTGTATTTGTTTTTGAATGCAACAGCTTCAGGATAGGAAATGACCGGATTGATAACAGTGCGTTGCTCTCCGCCATGTCTTTTAATTGTATTTTCGTAACGATTGATGTTGAAAGTGTTGGCTCCCATTGAAGCAAAATCAGAAGAAATGGTGTTTTCTAAAGCCGAAACTACAGTAAGGATTCCCACCAGAGCGGTGATACCAATAGCGATAATTAGGATAGTTAATGTGGTTCGCAGTATTTGGGTTTTAATCGAACCAAAAGCTATTTTTATATTTTCTTTTAATAGACTGCGCATCGTAAGGAGTTTGTTACGAAAATACAATTTTTGTTACAACTTTATTTTCGTGGCGGATTTTTATTTTAAAAATAAGATATTTGCATCGAAATTTAAGATTTAAGTCCCGAAGCTTCGGGATAGATTTTAGATTTTCTGAATTCAAATGGATTTTAGATTTATGAAATCTAAAATCTGCAAACTAAAATCTGCAATTAAAGAAAATGGCATCAAAACCAAGTATTCCTAAAGGAACAAGAGATTTTTCACCTGCTGAGGTGGCTAAACGTCAATATATTATTCAAACTATAAAAAGTAATTTTGAGAAATTTGGTTTCCAACCGATAGAAACGCCTTCGTTTGAAAATTCAGAAACCCTGATGGGTAAATATGGAGAAGAGGGTGATCGGTTGATTTTTAAAATATTGAATTCAGGTGAATATTTGAAAGATGTTCCTTTAGAGTTTTTAGAATATAAACAGGAAAAAGCTATAACGCCAAAAATTTCAGAGAAAGCCTTGCGTTATGATTTGACCGTGCCTTTTGCGAGATATGTAGTGCAACACCAAAATGAAATTGAATTTCCGTTTAAAAGATATCAAATTCAACCGGTTTGGCGTGCCGACAGACCACAAAAAGGACGTTTTAGAGAATTTTTTCAATGTGATGCCGATGTGGTGGGGTCTAAATCATTGTGGCAGGAAGTAGAATTGGTACAATTATACGATACTGTTTTTAGTTCTTTGGGTTTAAACGGAGTAACAGTAAAAATCAACAACCGAAAAATTTTATCAGGAATCGCAGAAGTTATTGGAGCTTCAGATAAATTGATTGATTTTACGGTAGCTTTGGATAAGTTAGATAAAATAGGAGAGGATGGTGTAAAAAAGGAAATGATTGAAAAAGGAATTTCGGAAGAAGCCATCGTAAAAGTACAGCCTTTGTTTAATTTCACAGGAAGCATTTCTGAAAAAATTGAAAAATTATCACAGCTTTTAGCTACTTCGGAAGAAGGAATGAAAGGAGTGGAAGAATTGCGTTTTATTTGTGATAACGTGGCTAATTTAGGATTGTCAACTGCAATTTTAGATTTGGATGTAACGCTGGCACGTGGATTAAATTATTATACAGGAGCAATTTTTGAAGTGGCAGCACCAAAAGGAGTTGCTATGGGTTCTATTGGCGGAGGCGGAAGATACGATGACTTGACGGGGATTTTTGGTTTGAAGAACATGAGTGGTGTTGGAATCTCTTTTGGATTGGATCGTATTTATTTGGTTATTGAAGAATTAGGTTTGTTTCCGGAAACTGTTACGGAAAGTTCCAAAGCTTTGTTTATAAATTATGGAGATGCAGAAGCTTTTTATGCTTTGCAAGCCATTAAAAATTTGAGAGCTTCCGGTATAAAAGTCGAATTGTATCCTGACAAAGCTAAGGTTGGGAAGCAATTTCAGTATGCCGATAAAAGAAATATTCCTTTTGCGGTAATTGTGGGAGGTGAAGAGATGAGTTCGAATACTTTTTCGTTAAAAAACCTGGTTTCGGGAGAACAAATAAGTGTGGATTTTGAAGCTTTGAGAGAAGCTCTAATTTAATTCAGGATTATAAAAAAATAAAAAAGCTTTGTCTCTTTAGGCAAAGCTTTTTTAGATATAAGTAATCGTGAATTAATAATTGTTTTGGAATCAGCTGTTTTTTTGGATTGAAAATAATAAACAAACAGTGATTGACTAGAACCTAGTCACAAACATATCGAATCTATTTGAAATATGTCTTAAAAAATTATTAAAATTTTAATTTAAGGCTGAAAAAAAATAATTCGGAAAAAAAATAGCCCTAAAAATGCTGATTAGGAAAAAGGGTGACAATTTGGCACTGAACCGGGTTTGGCAGTACTTTTGCTATCCAAAGGAAAGTGTAAAAATGAAGAAGTTTAAAAATATATTTAAAAATAAGGGAAATATGAGTACTGAGAATACAGAGATCGATAAAGAAATGGATGAGGCAACAGTAGAAAATACATCTAGCCAGGAACAGGCAGCTACTGAGGAGTTAAGTGTTGAGGAGCAATTGACGAAAGACTTAGCAGATGAAAAAGACAAACATTTACGATTATTTGCTGAATTTGAAAACTATAAAAGAAGAACTTCAAAAGAACGTGTTGAATTGTTTAAAACTGCCAATCAGGAAGTTTTATTGGCAATGTTACCGGTTTTAGACGATTTTGACAGAGCTTTAGTTGAGATTGCGAAGTCAGGTGATGAAACTTTAACAAAAGGAGTTGAGTTGATTCATGAAAAACTAAAAAGTACCTTATCTTCTAAGGGATTAGAGTTGGTTGATGTAAAAGTAGGAGATGCTTTTGACGCTGATTTTGCAGAAGCAATTACACAAATTCCGGCTCCATCACCTAAATTAAAAGGAAAAATAGTTGATGTTCTTGAGAAAGGATACAAACTGGGAGAAAAAATTATTCGTTACCCAAAAGTAGTTATCGGGCAATAAATTTGGCAGAAATGAGTCTAAGCTACATTTCAAAAAAATAAATAAAAATGAAAAAAGATTTTTACGACATACTAGGTGTTTCTAAAAATGCAGATGCAGCGGCGATAAAGAAAGCCTACAGAAAGAAAGCTATCGAGTTTCACCCTGACAAAAATCCCGGAGACAAAACGGCAGAAGAAAAGTTCAAAGAAGCGGCAGAAGCTTATGAAGTTTTAGGAGATCCTGACAAAAAAGCAAAGTACGACCAGTTTGGACATCAGGCTTTTGATGGTTCCGGAGGATTTGGCGGAGGTCATCATATGAACATGGATGATATCTTCAGTCAGTTTGGTGATATATTTGGTGGTGGTTTCGGTGGATTTGGCGGAGGCGGTAGCCGAGGCGGGGTACGTCGTGCTAAAGGAAGCAATTTGCGTATCAAAGTAAAATTGACTTTGGAAGAAATTGCTAATGGTGTTGAGAAAAAAGTAAAAGTAAAACGTAAAGTTCAGGCTCCCGGAGTTACTTACAAAACTTGTTCTACCTGTAATGGTCAGGGACAGGTAATGCGAGTGACCAATACTATTTTAGGCAGAATGCAGTCAGCGACAACTTGTCCTGCCTGTGGAGGATCTGGTCAAATTTTAGATAAAAAACCATCTAACGCTGATGCTCAGGGAATGATTGTAGAAGACGAAACGGTTTCTATTAAAATTCCTGCCGGTGTGGTGGATGGTATGCAATTGAAAGTTTCTAACAAAGGAAACGATGCACCGGGAAACAGTATTCCAGGAGATTTAATTGTAGCTATCGAAGAGTTAGAACACGAATTCCTGAAGCGTGAAGGAGAGAATTTACACTACGATTTGTATGTAAGTTTCCCGGAAGCAGTTCTTGGAGTTTCTAAAGATATTGAAGCTATCAATGGTAAAGTGAGAATCAAATTAGAAGAAGGAATCCAATCCGGAAAAATTCTTCGATTAAAAGGAAAAGGTATTCCAAGTATTAATGGATACGGAAGCGGAGATTTGTTAGTTCATGTTAATGTTTGGACTCCTAAAACATTAAATAAAGAGCAAAAACAATTTTTTGAGAAAAACTTAGAAGATGATAATTTTTTACCAAATCCTGAAAAATCAGACAAGTCGTTTTTTGAGAAAGTAAAAGATATGTTTTCTTAAGCTTTTCAAATAAACTAAAATTATACTAAAAACCCATTTGCCGCGGCGAATGGGTTTTTTTATGAAACAATTATAATCGATTTAGGTAGTAATTATTTACTTTTACAGCCGCTAGGTTAAAATGGCCTAATTGAAGAAGCAAATTCAAAAAATCAGCATGAATACCTTATTAGAAGTCAATAAAGTAGTGAAGCAATATGGAGATTACGTAGCACTTAACGAAGTATCTTTGTCTGTTCCTAAAGGCAGTATTTATGGGCTTTTAGGTCCTAATGGTGCCGGAAAAACTTCCCTTATTCGAATCATCAATCAAATTACGCTGCCTGATAGCGGTCAGGTTATTCTGGACGGCGAAAAATTGCAACCTAAACACGTGCAATATATAGGTTATCTTCCAGAGGAGAGAGGTTTGTACCAAAGTATGAAAGTGGGCGAACAATGTTTGTATTTGGCACAAATGAAAGGATTGTCTAAGGCTGAAGCCAAAAAACAACTGGAATATTGGTTTGACCGATTGGGAATTCAGGGTTGGTGGAACAAGAAAATTCAGGAGCTTTCTAAAGGGATGGCACAGAAAATTCAGTTTGTGGTTTGTGTGTTGCATAAACCAAAATTGTTGATTTTTGACGAACCTTTTTCTGGTTTTGACCCCGTAAATGCTAATGTGATTAAAGACGAAATTCTGGCGTTGAAAGAAGAAGGAGCTACGATAATATTTTCGACTCACCGAATGGAAAGCGTAGAAGAATTATGCGATCACATTGCTTTGATTCATAAATCGAATAAACTAATCGAAGGGAAATTAGACGATGTTAAAAGACAGCACAAAACCAATAGTTATGAGGTGGGTATTTTGACGGAGAATGTAGAAGGTCTGATGTATGATATTACTCAAAAATTTACCGTAAGTCCGGCTAATTTTAAATCTTTAAATAAAGAATTGAAACTTGAAATACAAATTGGTAACTCGCTTCCTAACGAATTATTGAATCTAATAACCCAACGAGGACAAGTCACTCATTTTGTAGAAAAAATTCCGAGTGTGCATGATATTTTTATCCAAACGGTAACTAAAAAAGTTTAGATTTCAGATTTTAGAGTGAAAAACCTAAAATCTAAAGTCAGCAATCTAAAATCTAACATTTAAATGAGTATAATATCATTAATTATAAAAAGAGAATTTTTTGCCAAGGTGCGCAATAAATCCTTTATTGTAATGACCTTTTTAAGTCCACTGTTATTTGTGGCAGTAGCTGTATTTGTGGGGTATTTGAGTTCTATGAAGGCCGATTTGAAACGGGTAGCTATTCATGATGAAACCGGTTTGTTTGCCAATGAATTCATCGCCTTAAACAGTCAGGACGAACAGTATAAGTATTTGGATTTATCGCAAATTGATAATCAGTTTTTAAAGGATAGTGTTGCTAATAATGGTTATGAAGGAATATTGGTAATTCCTAAAACCACTACTATGGCTGATTTAGAAAATAAAATTGAGTTTATTTCTAATACGAGTCCCAGTATGTCATTTATAGAAAATGCCCAGGAAATTATTGCTAAAAAACTAACCAAAATCAATCTGGAAAATGCCCATTTGGATACTTTGGCTATTAAAAAAGCGCAGGCTCACGTTAATATTAATATTGCTAAAACATCGGGTGAGCAAGGTTTAAAAGGATTGAACGAAGCTAAAATTGCCATTGGAGGTGCTTTTGGTTATCTTATCATGATGTTTATAATCATTTATGGCAATATGGTGATGCGCTCTGTGATTGAGGAAAAAACAAACCGAATTATAGAGATTATTATTTCTTCTGTAAAACCTTTCCAATTGATGATTGGGAAAATTATTGGTACTTCGTTAGCAGGAATTTTACAATTTATTATTTGGGTAATTATAGGACTGTCGTTATTGTTTGCCGCTTCTGCATTTTTTGGAGTAAATGTTGGACCAACAGCACATTTAGCACCTGCAATTGTTGAACATTCGCCAACAGAATTTGCAGGAACAGCTCAATTGTATATCAAAGAATTATGGAATTTACCTATTGCCAGTATTTTGATTGGTTTTGTGGTTTATTTCATTGGAGGTTATTTTTTATACAGTTCTTTTTATGCAGCTATTGGTGCCGCTGTAGATAATCAAACCGATTCGCAACAGTTTCTTTTACCTGTAATAATACCTTTAATGTTGAGTGTTTATGTTGGTTTTTTCAGCGTAGTTAATGATCCTAATAGTACAATTGCAGTTGCTTTTTCGATGATTCCGCTCACTTCGCCAATCGTAATGTTAATGCGCATTCCTTTTGGAGTGCCGTGGTGGCAGTTGGCCATTTCAATTGCATTATTGTTTGGAACATTCTTGTTAGTAGTTTGGTTTGCTGCTAAAATATACCGCATTGGAATATTAATGTATGGTAAAAAACCGAGTTGGAAAGAATTATACCGTTGGTTAAAATATTAATTTTTTTGAAGTTGCTAAGGTTCTAAACTGCTAAGTTTTTTTAGCCGTTTTTTAAAAAGAACTCAGAATCTTAGTAACTTAGAACCTCAGAATCTAAAAAAATGAGTAAAATACTAATTATCGAAGACGAAGCTGCTATCCGAAGAGTGCTTGCTAAAATTCTTTCGGAAGAAAATGATGCGTATCAGGTAGAAGAAGCGGAAGACGGAGTTTCGGGCTACGAAAAAATAAAAAATAACGATTACGACTTAGTGCTGTGTGATATTAAGATGCCAAAAATGGATGGTGTTGAATTATTGGAAGAAGTCAAAAAGATAAAGCCTGAAATTCCGATGGTTATGATTTCCGGTCATGGCGATATGGAAACGGCTATTCAGGCCATGCGTTTAGGTGCTTTTGATTACATTTCAAAACCACCCGATTTGAATCGTTTACTGAATACGGTTCGCAATGCTTTAGACAGAAAGCAATTGGTAGTTGAGAATAAGATTTTAAAGAAAAAAGTCAGTAAAAATTACGAAATGATAGGCGAAAGTGAAGCTATTAATCATATCAAAATGATGATTGATAAGGTCGCTCAAACCGAAGCTCGCGTACTGGTAACAGGTCCTAACGGAACCGGAAAAGAGTTAGTAGCACACCAATTGCATGAAAAAAGCGAACGTGCCGCTTTTCCTTTGATTGAAGTAAACTGTGCGGCCATTCCTTCTGAATTGATCGAAAGTGAATTGTTTGGTCATGTAAAAGGCGCTTTTACTTCGGCTGTGAAAGATCGTGCCGGAAAATTTGAAGCAGCGGATAAAGGAACTATTTTTCTGGATGAAATTGGCGATATGAGTCTTTCGGCTCAGGCCAAAGTGTTGCGTGCTTTACAGGAAAATATCATTACCAGAGTTGGTGCTGATAAAGATATCAAAGTGGATGTGCGTGTAGTAGCGGCAACCAATAAAGATTTGAAAAAAGAAATCGAAGAAGGACGCTTCCGTGAGGATTTATACCATCGATTGGCAGTGATTTTAATTAAAGTGCCTTCATTGAATGACAGACGTGAGGATATTCCGTTGTTAGTATCACATTTTGCCGAAAAAATCGCTTCAGAACAGGGAAATGCCGTTAAGAAATTTTCGGATGATGCCATCAAATTATTACAGGAATACGACTGGACTGGAAACATCCGTGAATTACGCAATGTGGTGGAGCGTTTGATTATCCTTGGCGGAAGCCAAATATCTGAAAATGATGTGAAGCTGTTTGCTTCTAAATAATTGAAAATAAATTTAATGATTTAAAAATTTAAAGATTTAAAGATTCTGCCTTGGTTGTAATTTTTCAATTTTTCAATTTTTTAATCTTTCAATC
>JACCDQ010563903.1_pt1 | contig 14684 bp, 14 predicted proteins | sample 7446031 | NCBI WGS metagenome assembly JACCDQ01 (sample SAMN15323442, study PRJNA562643) | freshwater metagenome | isolation source: river surface water | place: USA:Blue River Watershed | collected 2017-08-17
CCGGTGCTGATGGTCACGGCCGAGGCGCGCAAGGAAGACATCGTGCTGGCGGCCCAGAGCGGCGCGGCCGGCTACATCGTCAAGCCCTTCACCAAGGCCACGCTGGAGGAGAAGGTCACCAAGATCATGCAGAAGATGGCCGCCACCGCGTGAGCCCAGGGAGCACACCATGAGGATCGAAGACCTGACCGCGATGGCTCCGACCGAGCCGGTGATCGCCTCGCCCGAGGTGTTCCAGCAGATCGGTGCCATCACCCGCCTGCTGCACGACACGATGCAGCAGCTCGGCGTGATGCCCAAGCTGCAGATCGCCACCGACGGCATCCCCGATGCGCGCAGCCGGCTGACCTACATCGCCAACAAGACCTCGGACGCGGCCAACCGCGTGCTGAACTCGGTCGACCAGGCCAAGCAGGAACACCAGCGCATCAGCGCCGACACGCGCGAGCTGGCGCGCTCGCTGGTGGCCGATCCGGTCAAGGCCGTGGCCACCGGCGCGGTGCTGAACTTCGCCCACGACGTCGAGGCCGCCACCGCGCGCATCGACCAGCACCTGACCGACATCATGCTGGCGCAGGACTTCCACGACCTGACCGGCCAGGTGGTCGCCAAGGTGGTCGCGCTGACCAACGACCTGGAGGACGCGCTGGTCAAGCTGCTGGTCCAGGTGGTGCCGCCCGATCAGCGCGAGAAGGTCGACAGCAGCATCCTCAACGGCCCGGTGGTCAGCCCGGAAGGCCGCACCGACGTGGTCAAGGACCAGTCCGAGGTCGACGACCTGCTGGCCAGCCTGGGGTTCTAGACTCGGCGGCTTGTTCGCAACCACGGGCCGAACGGCCCGCCGCACATGTCCGACACCGCCGACCTCAAGACCCTGTTCGACGCCGCCGTGGCGCAGTCCCGCAACCTGCCCGAGCGGCCGGACAACCGCACGCTGCTGCGCATCTACGCGCTGTTCAAGCAGGCCACCGACGGCGACGCGCAGGGCGAGCGTCCGGGCATGACCGATTTCGTGGCCCGCGCCAAGTTCGACGCCTGGGCCGAACTGGCCGGCACGGACGCGGCCACTGCGATGCGCGGTTATATCGATCTGATCGAAGAGTTGAAGGGCTGAAAGCGGCCTAAGGGTATCCTCTTGGGTTCGCCGCCGGAGCCTTCCGGCAGGCACCCGGACTTCCCCTTTTGCAGCCGCACCAGTGGCCAAACCAGTAGCCGCGCTCGTCGCGCCCGTCGCCATGAAACCGTTCAACGAAGAGACCGTGACCGAGGTCCACCACTGGACCGATCGCCTGTTCAGCTTCACCACCACCCGCGATCCGGCCTTCCGGTTCTCCAACGGTCACTTCGTGATGATCGGCCTGCCGGTGAACGGCAAGCCGCTGCTGCGGGCCTACAGCGTGGCCAGCCCGAACTGGGCCGAGCACCTGCACTTCTTCAGCATCAAGGTGCCCGAGGGCCCGCTGACCTCGCGTCTGCAGCACCTCAAGGTGGGCGACAAGATCCTGGTGGGCCGCAAGCCCACCGGCACGCTGCTGATCGACTACCTCAACCCCGGCAAGCGGCTCTACCTGTTCGGCACCGGCACCGGCCTGGCGCCCTGGCTGAGCATCATCCAGGACCCGGAAACCTACGAGCGCTTCGAGAAGGTCATCGTGGTCCACGGCTGCCGGCAGGTCAACGAGCTGGCCTACCAGGACCTGTTCCTCAACGAGCTGCCCAACCACGAGTTCCTGGGCGAGCTGGTCCGCGACAAGCTCGTCTATTGCCCGACCGTGACGCGCGAACCGTTCGAGCGCCAGGGCCGCATCACCGACCTGATCAACGACGGCCGGCTGTGGAACGACTTCGGCCTGCCCCCGCTCGACCCCGGCGCCGACCGCGTGATGATCTGCGGCAGCCCGGCGATGCTGCGCGACCTCAAGCACATGCTCGAAGAACGCAAGTTCAGCGAGGGCAGCACGACCAGCCCGGGCGACTTCGTCATCGAGCGAGCATTTGCTGAACAGTGATGGCGCCCCCGGTCACGCGGATACGCGTGACCACCCCCCGAGGGGGTTCGGGCCGGCTTGGGGCGGCCCGGCGCTCGGCCCGATGAGCTGACGCACCCCCATGAAAAAACGCGGCCTCGGCCGCGTTTTTCGTTGGGTGCCGATCAGGCGATCACTTCACCGCGGCCAGCATGTGGTCCAGCGCGGCACCGAGTTCGGCGTCGGTCAGCTTGGGGTTGCCGGCCTTGGGCGGCATCGCGCCCTTGCCCTTGATGGCGCTGGCCAGCAGCGCGTCGCGGCCCAGGGCCACGCGCGGTGCCCAGGCGGCCTTGTCGCCCATCTTGGGGGCGTTGGCCAGGCCGGGCACGTGGCACATCGCGCAGTTGGCGTTGTAGACGGCGGCACCATCGGCGGCCAGGGCCGGGGTGGCGACGAAGGCGACGGCGCAGAGCGCGGCGGCGGACAGGACGGTGGTGGCGCGGGTCATGGGAGTCTCCTCGGTCGGGCGTGTCGGACGTGTCAGGCGAGCCGGGGCGCTCGCGGGGTCGCCGGTCTTCGCAAACCGCGTGCCCGGTCGACGTCCCGGCCGACTTCCCGATCGACTTCCCCGTGCCGCACCGGTCGGCAAGGCGATTCCGGCGCCCGGTGACCCAGCCGGGCCCAGGGTCTACCCGAAGCGGCTGTGCCAGCGGCGAACAGCGGCCGGCGCACCGGCTGCGCCGCGCCGCAACGTTCAGGCGAAGCCGAGCAGGCGCTTGGCGTTCTCTTTCAGGATCAGCGGCTTGACCTTGTCCTTGAAGCCGGCCTCGTCGAAGTCCTTCATCCAGCGCTCGGGCGTGATCAGCGGGTAGTCGCTGCCGAACAGCATGCGGTCCTTGAGCAGCGTGTTGGCGTACTGCACGAGCTGCGGCGGGAAGTACTTCGGGCTCCAGCCGCTCAGGTCGATCCAGATGTTGGGCTTGTGCAGCGCCAGGCTGAGCGCCTCGTCCTGCCACGGCCAGCTCGGGTGGGCGATGACGATCTGGATGTCGGGGAAGTCGATGGCGACGTCCTCCAGCAGCATCGGGTTGCTGTTCTGCAGCCGCAGCCCGCCGCCGCAGCGCATGCCCGAGCCGATGCCGCTGTGGCCGCTGTGGAAGATCGCCGGCAGCTTGTGCTCGGCAATGACCTCGTAGAGCGGCCAGGCCATGCGGTCGTAGGGCAGGAAGCCCTGCACCGTCGGGTGGAACTTGAAGCCCTTGACGCCGCATTCCTCGATCAGCCGGCGGGCCTCGCGCGCGCCCATCTTTCCCTTGTGCGGGTCGATGCTGGCGAAGGCCACCATCATGTCGGCGTTCTCGCGCGCGGCGTCGCAGATCTCCTCGTTGGGGATGCGCCGGCGGCCGAGCTGCGACTCGCTGTCGACCGTGAACATCACCAGCCCGATCTTGCGTTCGCGGTAGTAGGCGACCGTCTCGGCGATGGTCGGCCGGCGGTCCGAGCCGAAGTACTTGTCGGCGGCGCGGTCGTATTCCTCGCCGTAGCTGTCGAACGGGTTGCGGCAGGACACCTCGGCGTGGGTGTGGATGTCGATGGCGATCAGGTCGTCGGTCTTCATGGCGGTCCAAGGCATCCCGGACACCCGGGATTTGCTTCCATTCTGAAATCATTTTCGACCTCAGTGCCAAGGGTAAACCCGCATCGGTTCACGTTCAAGACGGTACCAATGGCAAGTGTTCGGGTTTTCCTGGACCTTGCGTGGTGGCGATTTACTTATATTTCGCAACCATATTGAAGACCCGAGGACCCATGAACGCGCCCACCCAGACCCTGCCCGCCGCCCAGCCCGTCGAAGGTCTGCTGGCCGGCCTCGACCTGCTGGAGATCACCCGCCACGGCGTGGTGCTGCAGCTGCGGCTGAACCGCCCGGCCAAGCGCAACGCGCTGTCGGACCCGCTGATCCAGCAGATGCACACGGCCTTCGTGAACCTGCCCGATGACATCCGCGCGGTCGTCATCAGCGGAGCCGGCGAGCACTTCTGCGCCGGGCTGGACCTGTCGGAGCTGGTCGAGCGCGACATCGGCTCGGGCGTGCTGCATTCGCGCATGTGGCATGCCGCGTTCGACGCGATCCAGTTCGGCCGCGTGCCGGTGATCGCCGCACTGCACGGCGCGGTGGTCGGCGGCGGGCTGGAACTGGCCTCGGCCTGCCATGTCCGCGTGGCCGATGACAGCACCTACTTCGCGCTGCCCGAAGGCACGCGCGGCATCTTCGTGGGCGGTGGCGGCTCGGTGCGCATCCCGCGCCTGATGGGCGTGGCCCGCATGACCGACCTGATGCTGACCGGCAGGGTCTACTCGGCCGCCGAGGGCGTGGCCGCCGGCCTGGCGCAGTACCAGGTGCCCACGGGCACCTCGCTGGACAAGGCACTGGCGCTGGCCACCCGGGTGGCGGCCAACGCGCCGATGTCGAACTACGCCGTCATGCACGCGCTGCCGCGCATCGCCGACCAGTCGCAGGACCAGGGCCTGATGACCGAGTCGCTGATGGCCGCCGTGGCCGAAAGCACCCCCGACGCGCAGGATCGCCTGCGCGCCTTCCTCGACAAGCGCGCCCCGAAGGTCAAGCCGTCATGAGCCACTCCCACCCGAACGACGCTCGCCACAACGACGCCCCGCGCTACCGCGAGACCCGCTTCGGCGGCGCGATCGACGCCACCTCCGAGACCCGCGCCGACGGCACCGTGCTGATCCGCTCGACCGAGGCGCTGCGCTGGTACCCCGAGCGCCTGACCGACGCGCTGGAACAGTGGGCCGCCCAGGCCCCCGAACGCAGCCTGGTGGCCCAGCGCGTGCGGCTGGCCGACGGCAGTCGCGGCGACTGGCGCCACGTCACCTACGCGCAGATGCTGCAGCGCGCCCAGGCGATCGGGCAGGCGCTGGTCGACCGCGGCCTGAGCGCCGAGCGGCCGGTGGTGATCCTCAGCGACAACGACATCGAGCACCTGAGCCTGGCGCTCGGCGCGATGTGGGCGGGCATCGCCTATGCGCCGATCTCGAGCGCCTATTCGCTGGTCTCGCAGGACCACGGCAAGCTGCGCCACATCCTGGCCACGCTGACGCCCGGGCTGGTCTTCGCCAGCGGGCCGGCCTATGGCCGCGCGATCGCCGCCTGCGTCGGCACGGACATCGAGGTCGTGCTGACCGAGGGAACGATCGAAGGCCGCAACGTCACGCCGTTCGAGGCCCTGCTGGCAACCGTGCCCGGCGCCTCAGGCGCGGCCGCACATGCCGCCGTCGGCCCGGACACGATCGCGAAGTTCCTGTTCACCTCCGGCTCGACCAAGCTGCCCAAGGGCGTCATCAACACGAACCGGATGCTGTGCGCCAACCAGCAGATGATCCGGCAGTGCATGGCCTTCCTGGCCGACGAGCCGCCGGTGCTGGTCGACTGGCTGCCCTGGAACCACACCTTCGGCGGCAACCACAACGTGGGCATCGCGCTCTACAACGGCGGCACGCTCTACATCGACGAGGGCAAGCCCACGCCGGCGGGCATGGCCGAGACGCTGCGCAACCTGCGCGAGATCTCGCCGACGGTCTACTTCAACGTGCCCAAGGGCCTGGAGGAACTGGCCAGCGCCGCCGAGCACGACGAGGCCCTGTGCCGGACGCTGTGCGCGCGCCTGAACGCGTTCTTCTTCGCCGGCGCCGGCCTGTCGCAGGCGGTCTGGGACCGGCTGGACCGGCTGGGCGAACGCACGCTGGGCCATCGCGTGCCGATGATCAGCGGCCTGGGCATGACCGAGACGGCGCCCTCGGCGATGTTCGCGGTCGGCACCGGCCAGGGCGCGGGCAGCATCGGCCTGCCGGTGCCGGGCGTGGAGGTCAAGCTCGTGCGCATGGGCGACGGCCCGTGGGACAAGACGGAGGTGCGCTTCCGTGGCCCCAACGTCATGCCCGGCTACTGGCGCGCGCCCGAGCAGACCGCCGATGCCTTCGACGACGAGGGCTACTACTGCACCGGCGACGCGGTGCGATTCATCGATCCGGACCACCCCGAGCGCGGCCTGCGCTTCGACGGCCGCATCGCAGAAGACTTCAAGCTCTCGACCGGCACCTTCGTCAGCGTCGGCCCGCTGCGCGCCCGCGTCATCGCCGCCGGTGATCCGTGCGTGCAGGACGTGGTCGTGACCGGCCTGAACCGCGACGAGATCGGCACGCTGATCTTCCCGAGGCTGGACGCCTGCCGCCGCCTGGCCGGGCTGGACGCCGCCGTGCCCGCCCCGGAGGTGCTGCACCACCCGGCGGTGCGGGCCTTCTTCCAGCGCCTGGCCGACGGCCTGTGGGCCAGCGGCACCGGCAGCGCCAACCGGGTCGCGCGCCTGCACGTGCTGGCCGAGCCGCCGTCGATCGACGTCGGCGAGGTGACCGACAAGGGCTCGATCAACCAGCGCGCCGTGCTGCAGCACCGCGCCGCGCTGGTCGAGGCGCTCTACGAGGGGCGCGAGTCCGATCCGTTCGTGATCCTGCCGCAGCGCGGCTGAAGGACGACACCATGAAGATCGAAGGACAGGTCGCGCTGGTCACCGGCGCCGGCTCCGGCCTGGGAGCGGCCGTCGCGCAGGCGCTGGCCGCACGCGGCGCGCGGGTGGCCCTGCTGGACGTCAACGAGGCCGGCGCACAGGCCGGTGCCGCCGCGATCAACGCCACGCACGGCGACGGCACGGCGCTGGCCTGCCGCTGCGACATCACCGACAGCGCCAGCGTGAGCGCCGCGCTCGATGCCGTGCAGGCCACCCTGGGCGCGCCGCGCCTGCTGATGAACATCGCCGGCATCGGCAGTGCGAAGCGGGTGATCCAGAAGGACGGCTCGGCCGCGCCGCTGGAGGACTTCGAGCGCGTCGTGCGCATCAACCTGGTGGGCACCTACAACATGACCCGCCTGGCCGCCGCCCGCATCGCCGCGCTGGCCCCCGTGAGCGAGGACGGCGAGCGCGGCGTGATCGTCAACACCGCCTCGGTGGCGGCCTACGACGGTCAGGTCGGGCAAGAAGCGTATGCCGCCTCCAAGGGCGGCGTGGTCGGCCTGACGCTGCCGCTGGCGCGTGACCTGGCGCAGTGGGGCATCCGGGTCTGCACGGTCGCGCCGGGGCTGTTCGCCACGCCGCTGATGAAGGAACTGCCCGAGCCGGTGCAGCAGTCGCTGGCCGCGTCGATCCCCTTCCCCAAGCGCCTGGGCCAGCCCGAGGAGTTCGCCGCGCTGGCCTGCCACATCGTCGAGAACGGTCACCTCAACGGCGAGGTGATCCGGCTGGACGGCGCGCTGCGCATGGCGCCGCGCTGAAGGCCCGCCGAGTCCGCTTTCCCCGCCGTCCGACCTCAAACACTTTTGACCGACCGGTCGGACAACTACCGATGGACACCCGCCCGTCAACCACGGCACATTGCCGCCACCCTGCAGGAGACAACATGACAAAGGTCATCAAACAGATCGCCGCCGCCGCGCTGCTGGTGCTCGCCGGCACCGCACAGGCCGACATCACCATCGGCGTGAGCCTGCCGCTGACCGGTCCGGCCTCCGGCCTGGGCATCCCCATCGGCAACCAGATCAAGCTGTGGCCCAAGGAGATCGCCGGCGAGAAGCTCAACGTGGTGGTGCTCGACGACGCGACCGACCCGACCAAGGGCGTGCAGAACGCGCGCCGCTTCATCGGCGAGGACAAGGCCGACATCATCATGGGCTCGGTGGCCACGCCGGTGGCCGTGGCCATGGCCGATCCGATCGCCGAATCGGGCACGCCGCACTTCATGCTGTCGCCGGCCGTGCTGCCCGCCGGCAAGGACACCTGGGCCTTCCGCCTGCCGCAGAGCAACGCGGTGATGTCGCACGCGGTGCTGCGCCACATGGCCGCGCAGGGCGTCAAGACGGTCGGCTTCCTGGGCTACACCGACGCCTACGGCGAGAGCTGGCTCAAGGACTTCCAGGCCGAGGCCGCCGCGATGGGTCTGCCCATCAAGGTCGTGGCCGTCGAGCGCTTCCAGCGCAGCGACACCTCGGTGACCGGTCAGGCGCTCAAGCTGGTCGCGGCCAATCCGGACGCGATGCTGATCGTCGCCTCCGGCTCGGGCGCGGCGATGCCGCACAAGGCCGTGGTCGAGCGTGGCTACAAGGGCAAGATCTACCAGACCCATGCGGCGGCCAGCCGTGACCTGATGCGCGTGGGCGGCAAGGACGTCGAGGGCGCCTTCGTGGTCTCCGGCCCGGCGGTCGTGGCCGACCAGCTGTCCGACAGCCACCCGTCCAAGAAGGTCGCCCTGGACTTCATCGCGCAGTACGAGAAGGCCTACGGCGCGGGCAGCCGCAACCAGTTCGCCGGCCATGGCTACGACGCCATGCTGGTGCTGCAGAAGATCGTGCCGATGGCGCTGAAGAAGGCCAAGCCCGGCACGCCCGCGTTCCGCGCCGCGCTCAAGGAAGCCACCGAGACGATGGGCCGCACCGTCGTCGCGCACGGCGTGCTGAACTACACCCGCGACAACCACTGGGGCTTCACGACCGAGACCGGCGTGATCCTCAAGGTCGTCAACGGCGACTGGAAGGTCGAATAACCCGCCGGGCCCCTGCGGGGGCCCTTTTCGCATCTCGCCGGAGCCCCCATGGACTTCACGATCGCCAGCATCCTGGCGCTGGACGGCATCACCAACGGCGCGGTCTACGCGCTGCTGGCCATGGCCACTGTCCTGCTGTTCGCCGTCACCCGGGTGATCTTCATCCCGCAGGGCGAGTTCGTCGCCTTCGGGGCGCTGACCCTGGCCATGCTGCAGCTCGGGCAGACGCCCGGCACGGTCTGGCTGCTGCTGCTGATGGCCGCCGCCACGGCGGTGATGGAGTCCGTGCAGGGCTGGCGCAACCACGTCGGCGTCGGCCGGCTGGCGCGCAACGCGGGGCTGACGCTGGCCTTTCCGGTGGCGATCTCGCTGGTCGCCGTCTGGGCCGCCCCGCAGCAGCTGCCGCTGGTGGCGCAGGCGCTGCTGGCGCTGGCGATCGTCACGCCCATGGGCGGGCTGCTCTACCGGCTGGCCTACGAGTCGCTGGCCGATGCGACGGTGCTGGTGCTGCTGATCATCTCGGTGGGCGTGCACTTCGCGCTGACCGGCCTGGGGCTGCTGTTCTTCGGTGCCGAGGGCTACCGCAACCCGAGCTTCTGGGACACGCGCTTCAGCGTCGGCCCGCTGGCCCTGAGCGGGCAGACGCTGATCATCTTCCTGGTGACGATCGCGCTGATCGTCATGCTGTGGCTGTTCTTCGAGCGCACGCTGCGCGGCAAGGCGCTGCGCGCCACCGCCGTCAACCGGCTGGGCGCGCGGCTGATGGGCATCTCGTCGACCGGCGCGGGCCGGCTGAGCTTCACGATGGCGGCCTTCATCGGCGCGCTGTCCGGGCTGCTGATCGGCCCGACGACGACGGTCTTCTACGACAGCGGCTTCCTGATCGGCCTGAAGGGCTTCGTCGCCGCCGTGTTCGCCGGCCTGTCGAGCTACCCGCTGGCGATGGCCGGCGCGCTCGGCGTCGGCATCCTCGAATCGTTCGGCTCGTTCTGGGCCAGCGCGTTCAAGGAAGTCATCGTGTTCACCGCGATCCTGCCGGTGCTGCTCTGGCGCAGCCTGCGCGATCCGCACCCCGAGGAGGAATGAGGTGCTCTTGCGCAATCGACCTTTCCTGGCCCTGGCCGTGCTGCTGGCGCTGCTGCCGGTGCTGCCGGTGCCCGAGTTCTGGATCACCCAGCTCAACTACGTCGGCCTGTACGCGATCGTCTCGCTCGGCCTGGTGCTGCTGACGGGCGTCTCGGGCCTGACGTCCTTCGGTCAGGCGGCCTTCGTCGGCCTGGGCGCCTACACCTCGGCCTGGCTCAGCACGGCCTTCGGCATGTCGCCCTGGCTGACGCTGTGGGTGGGCGTGGCCCTCACCGTGGTGGTGGCGCTGGTGCTGGCGGCGATCACGCTGCGCATGTCGGGCCACTACCTGCCGCTGGCCACCATCGCCTGGGGCCTGTCGCTGTACTACGCCATGTCCAACATGGAGTTCCTGGGCAAGTACGACGGCATCCTGGGCGTGCCGGCGATGAACCTGTTCGGCATCAGCCTGGCCTCCGGACGCAGCTACTACTACCTGATCTGGCTGGTCGCGCTGCTGGCGGCCATCGCGGTGATCCACCTGCTGGACTCGCGCACCGGACGGGCCATCCGCGCGCTCAAGGGCGGCGTGACCATGGCCGAGGCCATGGGCATCTCGACCTATCGCTACAAGGTGATGGTGTTCGTGATCGCGGCGGTGCTGGCCGCCGTCTCGGGCTGGCTGTTCGCGCACTTCCAGCGCACGGTCAACCCGTCGCCCTTCGGCCTGAACAAGGGCATCGAATACCTGTTCATGGCCGTGCTCGGCGGGGTCGGCCATGTCTGGGGCGCCTTCACCGGCGCGGCGGTGGTCAAGCTGGTCGAGGACCAGTTGCAGGTGCTGCTGCCCAAGCTCTTCGGCGGCAACGGCAACTACGAGATCATCGTCTTCGGCATCGTGCTGGTGATCGTGCTCAAGGTCGCGCCGCAGGGCCTGTTCCCGGGTCTGGCACGGGCCTTCGGCGCCCTCGCGGGTCGCTGGCTGCCGCCGGCGCAACGCGTGCGCGACTGGGAGGGCGCACCCGCCCTGCCCGAGCGCGACAAGCCCGTCGCCGGCGAGCTGCTGCTGGACGTGCAGGCCGTGCGCAAGCAGTTCGGCGGTCTGGTGGCCGTCAACGACGTGAGCTTCACGATCCGGGCCGGCGAGATCATCGGCCTGATCGGGCCGAACGGCGCGGGCAAGTCCACCACCTTCAACCTGATCACCGGCGTGCTCGGACTGACGCGCGGCAACGTGATGTTCCGCGGCCAGAGCGTGGGCGGCCTGAGCTCGCGCGAGATCGCCGAGCGCGGCATGTCGCGCACCTTCCAGCACGTGAAGATGCTGCCCGAGATGACGGTGCTGGAGAACGTCGCGCTGGGCGGCTACCTGCGCAGCCGCCACGGCGTCTTCGCGGCGATGCTGCGGCTCGATCGCGACGAGGAAAAGCGCCTGTTCGCCGAGGCCGAGCGACAGCTCGAACGCATCGGCATGGCCGGCCAGATGCATGAGCTGGCCGGCAACCTCGCGCTCGGTCCGGCCCGCCTGATGGAGATCGCCCGGGCGCTGTGCACCGACCCGGCGCTGCTGCTGCTCGACGAGCCCGCCGCCGGTCTGCGCCACAAGGAAAAGCAGGCGCTGGCCGAGGTGCTGCGCCAGCTCAAGGCCGAGGGCATGAGCATCCTGCTGGTCGAGCACGACATGGACTTCGTCATGAACCTCACCGACCGCATCGTCGTGATGGAGTTCGGCACCAAGCTGATCGAGGGCACCCCCAAGGACGTGCAGGAAAGCCCTGCCGTGCGCGCCGCCTACCTCGGCACCGAACACTGAAGATCCCCGGGAGTCCCGCGATGAGCGAACTGCTGCTGTCCGTCTCGGACCTCCACGCCGGCTACGGCCGCGCGGAGGTGCTGTCGGGCCTGAACCTGCGCATCGCGCCGGGTCAGGTCGTCACCGTCATCGGCCCGAACGGGGCCGGCAAGTCGACCACGCTCAATGCGTTGATGGGCGTGCTGCCCTCGCGCGGGCGGGTGGTGTTCGACGGCTTGGACCTCGCCCACGTCACGCTGGAAGAGCGCGTGATGATGGGCCTGGCGCTGGTGCCCGAAAAGCGCGAGCTGTTCTCGACCATGGCGGTCGAGGACAACCTGGTGCTCGGCGGCTTTCGCCAGATGCGCCAGGGCAACGCCCGCTGGCGCGACAAGCTCGACGAGGTCTACACGCTGTTCCCGCGCCTGAAGGAACGCCGCGTGCAGCTCGCCGGCACGCTGTCGGGCGGCGAGCGCCAGATGCTGGCCGTCGGCCGCGCGCTGATGAGCGGCCCGAAGCTGCTGATGCTCGACGAGCCCAGCCTGGGCCTCGCGCCGCTGATCGTGCGGGAGATCTTCCGCATCATCTCGACGCTGAAGTCGACCGGCGTGTCGATCCTGCTGATCGAGCAGAACGCCCGCGCCGCGCTGGAGGTGGCCGATCACGCCTACGTGCTGGAGACCGGCGCGATCGCGCTGGAAGGCCCGGCCGCCGAACTCGCCGGTGACCCGCGCGTGATCGAGACCTACCTGGGCGCGCAGAAGAAGCCGTCGGCCCACGACGCCGAGGCGGCCTGATGAGCAGCTACACCCCGCCGCTGGACGACTGGCGCTTCGTCATCGAACACGTCGTCGACGCGCCGGCCTCGTGGCCGGCGCTGCCCGCCTTTGCCGATCTGGACGCCGAGACCGCCGCCGAGGTGCTGGCCCAGGCCGGCCGCTTCGCCGCCGACGTGCTCGCGCCGATCAACGGCCCGGGCGACCGGCAGGGCTGCCGCTGGAGCCCCGACGGCGGCGGCACGGTGGTCACGCCCGACGGCTATCCGGCCGCCTGGCAAGCCTTCGTCGACGGCGGCTGGCCGGCGCTGGCCTGCGATCCGGAGGTCGGCGGACAGGGCCTGCCGCAGCTGCTGAACGCGGCGATGTTCGAGATGCTGATCGGCGCCAACCACGCCTGGACCATGTACCCGGGCCTGCTGCACGGCGCCTACGAGGCGATCAAGGCGACCGCGACGCCCGAGCTGCGGGCGGCCTACCTGCCCAAGGTCGTCAGCGGCGAATGGCTGGCGACGATGAACCTCACCGAGCCGCAGGCCGGCTCGGACCTGGGCCTGATCCGCACCCGCGCCGAGCCGGTCGAGCCGCCCGCCGAAGGCCAGCCGCTGGCCAACGGCGCGGCGGTGCGCATCACCGGCAACAAGATCTTCATCTCCGGTGGCGATCAGGACATGAGCGCCAACATCGTTCACCTGGTGCTGGCACGCCTGCCCGGCGCGGCGGCCGGCACGCGCGGGCTGAGCCTGTTCCTGGTGCCCAAGTGGCTGCCCGACGCGAACGGCGGCCACACCCGTCGCAACGCGGCCCACTGCGACGGCATCGAGCACAAGATGGGCGTGCACGGCAGCGCCACCAGCCAGATGCGCTTCGAGCAGGCCGAAGGCTGGCTGCTGGGCCAGCCCGGCGCCGGTCTGGGCGCCATGTTCCTGATGATGAATTCGGCCCGCCTGCATGTCGCGATGCAGGGCCTGGCGCACCTGGAGGCGGCCACGCAGAAGGCGCTGGCCTATGCCCGCGAACGGGTCCAGCTGCGCGCACCGGCCCGGCCCGACGATGCCGCACCGTCGAGCGGCGCCGACCCGATCGCCTGGCACCCGGCGATGCGCCGCATCCTGCTGGGCCTGCAGGCGCAGACCGAAGGCGCGCGCGTGCTGGCCGGCTGGATCGGCGTGCTGCTGGACGAATCCGAGCAGCATCCCGATGCCGCGCAACGCGCCCGCGCCGGTGACCTGGTCGCCCTGCTGACGCCGGTGGCCAAGGCCTTCCTGACCGACCTGGGACACCGTGGCGCGGACGAGGCGCTGGGCGTGCTGGGCGGCTACGGCTACGTGCACGAATACGGCATCGAGCAGATCGTGCGCGACAGCCGCATCGCGATGATCTACGAGGGCACCAACGAGATCCAGGCGATCGACCTGGTGATGCGCAAGTGGCTGGACACGCCGCGTCGCATGGACACGCTGGTCGAGCTGCTGCGCGCCGAGGTCGCCGCCGCCGCCGACCGGCCCGAGCTGGCCGTGGAGGCCGCCGCGCTGCAGCGCCAGATCGACGCGCTGGTCGACGCCGGCACCCACCTGGCCGCTGCCAAGGCGCACAGCCCCGAGGCGGTGCTGGCCGTCGCCGACGACGCGCTGGCCGCCGTCGGCTGGACGCTGCTGTGCTGGGCCTGGCTGCGCAGCGCCAGCCGCGCCGATCGGCTGGTCGATGTCGACGTGGCGCAGCGCAAGCGTGAACTGGCACGCTTTGGCTGCACCTGGCTGCTCGACGGCCAGTCCGCGCGCTGGTCGCGGCTGCAACAATGGCAGCGACCGCTGCCGTGGCTGCGATGCTGATCGAGCCGGCCGCCCCTGACCTCCTGGAAGTCCCCGTCGTGCCGAGCCCCAAGAAGTCCCACTCCCACCGACGCGGCCTGGCCGAAGGCGCGCTGGCCGACATCCTCGGCTACCGCGTGGTGCAGGCCCAGATCGCCACGCACGCGCTGTTCATGCAGCACGTGGGCGACCCGATGGACCTGCGGCCGGTCGAGTACTCGCTCATGCAGATGCTGCTGGCGAACTCGCAGGTCACGCCCAAGCAGCTGGCCCAGAGCCTGGTGCTGACCGCCCCGAAGCTCACTATCCTGCTGGACCGGCTGCAGGAACGCGGCCTGATCACGCGGGTGCGCAGCGACACCGACGGCCGCTCGCAGCACGTCCTGCTGACCGACGAGGGCGCCGAACTCGCCCGCCGTGGCAGCGAGCAGGCCGTGCTGCTGGAGATGAGCCTGCAGGAGGTGCTCACGCCCGGTGAGCGGGCCATCCTGATGGAGCTGCTGCAGAAGGTCGCCGACTCGCGCCGGGGCTGAGCTCAGATCTTCAGCAGGTGCTCGCGGTAGTAGAGCAACTCGTCGATCGACTCGTGGATGTCGGCCAGCGCGGTGTGCTTCTGGTGCTTCTTGAAGCCGTCCATGATCTCGGGCTTCCAGCGCTTGCC
>JACCDQ011213287.1_pt1 | contig 14683 bp, 14 predicted proteins | sample 7446031 | NCBI WGS metagenome assembly JACCDQ01 (sample SAMN15323442, study PRJNA562643) | freshwater metagenome | isolation source: river surface water | place: USA:Blue River Watershed | collected 2017-08-17
AGCCAGGAATACCGCGCACATCAAAAACATTTGGAATATCTAGTTTTTGGCGCTCTGCCTCTTCAACAATTGACTGCGCAATTGGGTGCTGGGTGTGCACCTCTACACCTGCGGCTAGGGCAAGTAACTCGCTCTGCGTTGCAAGCGGTGAACTGTAGGCAAGGCGAGATTTAACCACTCGCCTAACCGGAGCCGTGAGAGTGCCCGCCTTGTTGAACAAGACCACATCTACATCGGCGGCAAGTTCAAACTGGGCTTGGTCAGTGATGGTGAGGCCAAATTGGGCAGCACGAACGCGCGTTGAAGCGCTGATTTTGTTTTGTTCGTTCCCCACATCAAAATCTTAAGGCACAAAGTTAGGGCAGAATGAAGAAATGCAGATCACAAAGCTAGAACACGCGTGTTTAGTTCTTGAGGAACAGGGCCAACGGGTAATTCTGGATCCAGGTTCCTATACCCGCCCAGTTGGTGATTTTCAGAATGTGGTGGCCGTTGTGATTACCCACATGCACGATGACCACTGCAGCGAGGCGCAACTTGATGCTATTTTGAAGCTAAACCCAACTGCCGTAATTTATGGCACCGATGAAGTTTGCAAGAGACTTTCTAACTACCAGACCACTGCAGTGCATCACGGAGATTTTTTCCAGCACGGACCCTTCAGCTTGGAATTCTTTGGCGACATGCACGCCGAGATTCACCGCTCGATTCCGCTGATTCAAAACTGTGGCGTCATGGTAAATGACAAGCTCTACTACCCTGGCGATAGTTACACCCAGCCAGATCGCACGGTTGAGTTGCTGGCCTGCCCAACCTCGGCGCCTTGGCTAAAAATTGGTGACGTGATGGATTTTGTCAGCGCAGTTAGGCCTAAACGTAGTTTTGCCACCCACAACGTGCACCTGAGTGAAATAGGTCACGAATTAAATAATGGCCGGGTAAAGATGGTTACCGAAGCCAGCGGCGGAGAATTTGAATATCTTTTGCCTGGCCAAAGCACACAGATTTAGAGCCTGGCTATCCCAGAGCTACGATGACGGCGCAGATTACCGATAGCAGCAAGACGGGAACCCACATTTGTCTTTCCTTCTTGCTGCGCGAAATTGAGTTCATTACTAGGCCCAGCGCAGTAAATGCCACCAACGACCAATTGACCAACTGGTTCGCTTGCGCCGGCAATAGTGGTTGCACGAAACCGGTTTGAGCCAGATAGTGGCCAGCGATCGCGAGATTCACCACCATGCTGATTGCCGCACCAACACGATATTTGCTTGGCAAGCGGCCAACGTTCTGGCCGCCCATGGTGTACTCGCCCATTGGTGCTCCAAGGGTCAATGCCAATTGAAATAGGGCAACGCAAATCTGAATTGCAACAAGGAGGTATGCGGCTGTAATCATTTAGTTATTCTCCACTTAAATAAAAAACAGCCGATTTCTCGACTGTCTTCAAAGCTGGGGTACCTGGACTCGAACCAAGAACAAAGGTACCAGAAACCTCCGTGTTGCCAATTACACCATACCCCAAGGTACTTCCGAGCCCTGGGGCTCGACTTTCAATCTTAGCCCCGCTAGACGGTGCGAGCAAACGCCTCAAGACGTGCAATTGTCTCGGCCTTGCCAAGTATTTCCATTGACTCAAACAGCGGCGGAGAAATTCTGCGCCCAGAAATACCGGTGCGAAGCGGGCCAAATGCAAATCTTGGCTTGAGTCCCAGAACTTCAATCAGGGCGTGGTTCAAAGCTTCCTGCACAGGCTGGGTTTTGAAATTTGCTTCATCAATTGCAGAAATTGCATCTATTGCAGCACGCAAAACTTCGGCTACGTTTTCTGGCATGCCCTCTAGTGCATCGGCTTCAATCTTGATTTGATCGGCACTCTTGAACAAGAAGCTCAAAAGATCAGGCGCTTCGCTGAGTACAACAAGGCGCTCTTGAATCAGTGGCGCAGCAGCATCAAGAATTGCTGATTCTTCAGCAGTGAGACTTGAACCAACCACGCCGGCGCTTTGTAGGTAAGGAAGCAAACGCTGCTTGAAGTCATCGATTGTGAGCAGTCGGATGTGAGCCGCGTTAATTGCATCGGCTTTCTTCTGATCGAAGCGCGCAGGATTTGGATTCACGTTGGTGACATCAAAGGCAGCTGCCAATTCGTCCATCGTGAAAATGTCTTGATCGGCACTTAGCCCCCAACCAAGCAGAGCCAAGTAGTTCAATAGGCCCTCAGGGATGAATCCGCGGTCGCGGTGGTGGAACAGGTTTGCCTGTGGGTCGCGCTTAGAAAGCTTTTTGTTACCCTCGCCCATTACGTAAGGCAAGTGGCCAAACTGTGGAATGAACTGGGTGATGCCCGCCTCGTACATAGCGTTGTAAAGAGCAATCTGACGCGGGGTTGAAGACAATAGGTCCTCGCCACGAAGAACGTGGGTCACACCCATCAGGGCATCGTCAACCGGGTTCACTAAGGTGTAAAGCGGCTGTCCGTTTGGGCGAACCACAACAAAGTCAGGGAACGAACCGGCTGGGAAAGTGATTTCACCGCGAACAAGATCTGTGAAAGTGATGTCTACTTCGGGCACGCGCAAACGAAGCGCCGGCGAACGGCCCTCGGCTCGGTAGGCCGCACGCTGCTGCTCAGTTAGGTCACGCTCAGAGTTGTCATAGCCCAGCTGCACAGCACGACCGGCTGCCTTGTTGCGCTCATCAATTTCTTCACCGGTGAGGTAGCTCTCGTAAATGTGACCTGAGGCCTTTAGCTTCTCAATCACCTCTTGGTAAATGTGACCGCGCTCACTCTGACGATATGGCTCTGCCGGGCCGCCAACGTTTACGCCTTCATCCCAGTTCAGGCCAAGCCAACCAAGTGCGTCAAGAATCTGATCGAACGACTCTTCTGAGTCGCGTTCGGCATCGGTGTCTTCAATGCGAAACAAAAACTGACCGCCGGTGTGGCGAGCGTAAGCCCAATTGAATAGTGCGGTGCGAATTAGACCTACGTGCGGGGTGCCGGTTGGTGAAGGGCAAAAACGCACCTTTACATCTGGGCCGGCTGCGGTGGTGAACGGGGCTGTAATTGAAGACATAATTGCTCCAGTCTAAACGACAGGATTAATTAGCGTTCCGATGCCCTCGACTTCACACTCCACCAGCTCGCCGCTGCTAATTCTTGTTATTCCAGCAGGTGTACCGGTAAGAATGACATCGCCTGGCAGCAGAGTCATGTTCTGGCTCACGTAGGAAATCAGTTTTGGCACGTTGTGAATCATCAAGTCAATTGAGGCCTGCTGCTTGGTCTCACCATCGATGCGACTTTCAAGTACCTGGCCGTCGGGTACGAACTCAGTCTCGATCCACGGGCCAAGCGGGCAAAAAGTGTCAAAGCTCTTAGACCTAGCCCACTGGTCATCCGATGCTTGCAAATCGCGTGCGGTCACATCGTTGGCAATGGTGAAACCCCAAACGAAATTCAAGGCATCTTTCTCTGTGACGTTTTTGGCAATCTGCCCCATAACAATCGTGAGCTCAACTTCAAGATCAACATGATTGCTCTGAGTTGGCAGGACAATGGAATCCCCCGGGCCAATAATTGACGAAGATGGCTTCAGAAAAATGGTTGGTTCAGGGTTTAGCTCCAGCCCCATTTCACCAACGTGATCTTTGTAATTCTTACCAATGCAAACAACTTTTGATGGAATGGTTGGCGCTAGTAACTTCACTTCTTTGAGTGGCACGCGCTCACCGGTGGTCTCGTAACCCATCACCAGTGGGTGCCCCTTGAGCAACACCAATTCTGGGCCGTCGAGAATGCCAAACTTTGGTTCGCCGTTCAGGCTAAATCGCGCAACGCGCATTGGTATACCTTCTAAAGTTTTTGGTTAGTCGGCTAGCTTCAGCATCCAGCCGTGACGGTCTGCAACCGTTCCGTACTGAATACCGGTTAGTTCGGCACGCAGGCTAGAGGTTAGTTCGCCAGCTTCGGCTTCGGCATTGCCGATGACGCCTTCGCGGGACTTGAACTGACCAATAGGTGTGATTACGGCAGCGGTGCCGCAGGCAAAAACCTCAGCGATCTCACCGGAGGTAATTCCGGCCTTGACCTCATCGAGTGTGATCTTGCGTTCTTCAATCTTTAGGCCGCGATCTTTGATCAACTGAATCACTGAGTCTCGAGTGATGCCTCGCAAAATTGTGCCGTCAAGTGATGGGGTTACCACGTGGCCGTCTTTGTAAACGAAGAACAGGTTCATTCCGCCAAGTTCTTCAATATAAGTTGCTGTCTCGGCGTCGAGGAACATCACCTGAGAGCAGCCATTCTCGTAGCCCTCGTTTTGGGCTAGCAACGATGCCGCGTAATTTCCACCGGTCTTGGCCTCACCCGTGCCGTGCTTACCTGCGCGGGCTGAGTCGAGGGCAATCCAGATTGATACTGGCTTTAGGCCGCCGGTGAAATAAGGGCCAACCGGAGATGCAATTACTCGATACTCGGCGCGGTGCGCTGCACGCACACCGAGAAAATTCTCGGCCGCGATTTCGAATGGTCTGAAGTACAGAGTCTTTTCATTCACCGGTGCAGGAACCCAGGAGCCATCTACTGCAATCAGTTGACGAAGTGACTCGATAAAGATTTCGGTAGGCAGCTCTGGCAGGGCCATGCGGTGGGCAGATTTTTGCAGGCGCTTGGCGTTTGCCTCTGGGCGGAAAGTCCAGATTGAGCCGTCTTGGTGACGGTAGGCCTTAATGCCTTCAAAGATTTCTTGACCGTAGTGCAATACGGCAGCCGATGGGTCCATCAAAATTGGGCCGTAAGGAATTACCTGAGCCGAGTGCCAGCCCTTGTCTTTTTCCCAGACCACAACCACCTGGTGGTCAGTTAGGTTTGCGCCGAAAACCGGGTTCTGCAGAATTTCTTCGCGCTCGGCGTCTGGCTTTGGATTCGCATTGCGAATTACTTCAAACTTTAGATCGGCCATGATCTGCTTCTTTCTTGGAACTTTTATAGAAGAGCGAAAATACTTTCGGCTACCTCTGTGGTTGAACGCTTCTTTTCGCCACGGTTGGCTAGGTCAGCTGCTACTGCGTTTTCAATGCGTGCTGCCGCCACCGGGTTCTTCAGGTGTTCAAGCAACAGCGCTGCCGAAAGAATTGCAGCGGTTGGATCTGCAAGATTCTTTCCAGCGATATCAGGAGCCGAACCATGTACCGGTTCAAACATGCTCGGGAAGGTGCCATCAGGGTTGATGTTTCCTGATGCACCCAGCCCAATGCCGCCACCAATTGCAGCGGCCAGGTCTGTGATGATGTCACCAAATAGGTTGTCGGTGACGATTACGTCGAAGCGCTCTGGGTCAGTAACCATAAAAATGGTTGCGGCATCGATGTGGAGGTAGTCGTGTTTGATTGCCGGGAATTCTGCGGCGACCTTGTTTACGGTGTTTTGCCACAACCAACCAGCGTGTACCAATACGTTGTGCTTGTGAACCAGAGTCACTTTCTTGCGGTCGCGAGTTGAGGCCAACTCAAACGCGTACCTAACCAAACGCTCAACTCCAAAAGCGGTATTGACTGAAACCTCGTTAGCCACCTCATGTGGTGTGCCCACACGAATTGCGCCACCGTTGCCAACGTAAGGGACCTCGGTGCCCTCGCGAACCACAACGAAATAGACTTTGCCCGGGTCAGTCAATGGGCTAACCACGCCTGGGTACAACTTTGTTGGGCGCAGATTCACATAGTGATCAAAAGAAAAACGAAGCTTCAAGAGCAGCTGTCGCTCAAGCACACCGGATGGCACCTTTGGGTCGCCGATTGCGCCAAGCAAAATTGCGTCGTGCTTCTTTAGAGAATCAAGATCTTCTTGAGTAAGAGTTTCACCGGTTGCCAAATAACGGCGGGCACCAAGATCAAACTCTGTGGTCTTAAATTCAACGCCTGAGCCAACGGTTGCGCGATTAATTGCCTCGAGGGCAATAGCGGTTACCTCAGGGCCAATGCCGTCTCCACCGATAACGGCAATCTTGTATTCACGCGTCAATTGAGGCTCCCTTTGTATATCTCAAAAGTTTACTGCTAGTTGAGCTTGGCCAGCAGAACCAGCGTGGTCGACGGCTTTAAGCCTTCGCGGGTTTGCACTTGCCCATCTCTGTTTCCAAGAAATTCAATCTCAAGGTTGTACTGTTCCAAGAATTCACTCATTTCGCTTGCGGTTGGCAAAACCAAAGGATCTTGTGGACCACCAAAGCCTTCGGCCAGGTTTTCGCGTGCGTGCCAAACACCCATCAGGTATCCGCCCGGTTTGATGTTTTCAAGCAGGTTATCTAGTGCATCAAAAAGATCTGGCTGAGGAATTTGCAGGTACGCGCAAACACCGATATCAACCGGCATCAGCACCGATTCGAAACCGGTTGCGTCTGCACGATTGGCAAAGCACTTTGCCCCTACCCCGCGCTCTTCGGCAAAGGCTAGAAATTTGGTTAGGGCCTTGCCAGAGAAATCAATGTTCTCTGCCTGCCACCCTTGTTCGGCAAACCAAACCGAGTTTCTTCCCTCGCCACCGGCAAGGTCAATGACCTTACCCACGGGGCCGATTTTTTTAATGAGCGGTTCGCAATATTCTTTTACGAAACGATTTACATCTTTGGTGTAAATGAAATTATCAACGTCGTACTTGGCGTCCCAGTATGACGAGTCAATCATTTTTACTTTACGATGCTTAGGCCAGTTGAAGCGGCTGCATCTTCTAGCCCGCCGCCGTTTACTAGCTCACCGGTGAAGCCAAGATCTGCCATGATCACGATTGCCTGACCTGAGCGATTACCTGAACGGCAGTGCACGACGTAGTCGGCGCTCTTGTCTAGCTCAACAACCTTGTCTTGGAAGTCATCGGCCATAAAGTCAACAAACAGTGCGCCTTCAAGGTAGCCTTCTGCAATTTCATCCGGTGTTCGTACATCAAGAATTAGAGCCATGATTTTTGTCCTTTTTTGATTTAGAAATTGGGATTAACCAATGATGTCAATTGCCTTCATTACATCAGCCTTGATTGCAACGCGCACTTCTTCTAGAACAGCTGCATCAACCGGTGAATCTACGGTGATAACAGAAAGGGCCTTGCCGCCCTTTTGCTGACGAGCAATCTGCATGGCAGCAATGTTGATGTTTGCATCGGCAAATGCCTTGCCGTAAACCGCAACGATTCCCGGGCGGTCTGCATAAACCATAAGCACTAGGTGCTCGGCAAGACCAAGCTCAACGTCGTAGCCATTGATGTTCACAATCTTCTGGTGCAACTTTGGACCAATTACTGTTCCAGAAACCGACGCGCTGGTGCCGTCGGCAAGCGTTGCCTTGATTGTGGTCACGTTGCGATACTCATCAGACTTTGCATCAACGGTTAGCTTCACATCAATGCCGCGCTGTTCTGCCATTAGCGGCGCGTTCACGTAAGAAACCTGCTCGGTGACTGCGTTCTGGAAGAAGCCCTTTAGTCCGGCAAGCTTCAGCACTGAAACATCGTGCGCTGCAATCTCGCCGCGTACTTCAACCTCAATAGCGGTGACTGAGCCGCCGGAGATACCAAATAGAACTTGACCAAGTTTTTCAATCAGTGAGATGCCTGGCTTTACCGATGCGTCAATGTTGCCACCGGCAACGTTAACTGCATCTGGCACCAAATCTCCGGCGAGCGCCAAGCGAACTGACTTAGCAACAGAGATACCCGCCTTCTCTTGTGCTTCATCGGTTGATGCACCAAGGTGCGGAGTAACCAAAATATTTGAAAGACCAAGAAGCGGTGAGCCCTTTGGTGGCTCGTTGACGAACACGTCTAGTCCGGCACCTGCGATTTGGTTGGTGCTTAGTGCCTTGTATAGAGCATCTTCGTCAATGATTCCACCGCGTGAACAGTTAACAATGCGAAGGTTTGGCTTTGCGATCTTGAACTGAGCTTCACCAATCAAGCCGGTGGTCTCAGGAGTTTTAGGAATGTGAATGGTGATGAAGTCTGATTGCTTCATTACCTCTTCGAGCGATGCAAGCTTTACGCCCATCTGCTCTGCGCGGGCTGGCGTGATGTACGGGTCATAACCAATTAGTTCAACACCAAAACCGGCAAGTCGTGCGGCTACAAGGCCACCAATGCGGCCAAGGCCAACGATACCTACGGTCTTTTCATAAAGCTCGGCACCGGTGAACTGTGAGCGCTTCCATTCGTCGCGCTTCAATGATGCGTTTGCATCTGGAATGTGACGAGCAAGTCCAAGCATCTGCGCAATCGCAAGCTCGGCAGCTGAAACCACGTTTGAGGTTGGTGCGTTAACCACCATCACACCTGCGGTGGTTGCGGCCTTGATGTCTACGTTGTCTAGACCCACACCGGCACGAGCAATAACTTTTAGCTGGGGTGCAGCTGCGATTGCTTCGGCATCTACCTGAGTTGCCGAGCGAACCAAGATTGCGTCAGCGGTGGCCAGTGCCTTGAGTAGCGCTGGGCGGTCTGTGCCGTCTACGTTTACAACTTCAAAGTCTGGGCCTAGGGCTTCAACGGTTGCAGGTGATAGCTCTTCGGCAATTAGTACGACTGGCTTCGACAATGGAAATCCTTGATTGGTGGGAGGTTTGGCCCGCGGCGACAGCGACGAGGAACTGCCTCAATTCTAGCCAAAAAGAAAAGACACCCCGGTCCCGGGTTAGCGGGTGGGATGTCTTTCTTGACTATCAGTGCTTCAGCTTTAGCGGGCTGCAACACCTTCCTGGTAGTCGTCAGAGTTCTTGATCCATGAGAACAGCTTGCGCAGGGTGCGGCCTACTGCCTCAATTGGGTGTGCCTCGCCCTTGGCGCGTAGCGCTAGGAATTCTGGTGCGCCAGCATCCTGGTCAGCAACGAAACGCTTAGCGAAGGTGCCGTCCTGGATGTCGGTTAGGACCTCGCGCATACGCTCTTTAACCTCTGGGCCAATTACGCGTGGGCCTGAGATGTAGTCACCGTACTCAGCGGTGTCAGAAACTGACCAACGCTGCTTTGCGATTCCACCCTCGTACATTAGGTCAACGATTAGCTTCAACTCGTGTAGCACCTCGAAGTAAGCAACCTCTGGCTGGTAACCGGCCTCGGTTAGTGTCTCGAAACCATACTGGATTAGCTGTGAAGCTCCACCACAAAGAACTGCCTGCTCACCAAATAGGTCAGTCTCGGTCTCTTCAGCGAAAGTGGTCTTGATGGTTCCCGCACGGGTACCACCGATTGCCTTTGAGTAAGAAAGACCTAGCTCAAATGCTGAACCGGTTGCGTTCTGGTGAACAGCAATAAGGTTTGGAACTCCACGGCCACCTTCGTACTCGCGGCGTACCAAGTGGCCTGGGCCCTTTGGTGCAACTAGGAATACGTCAACACCCTCAGGAGCGCTGATGTAACCAAAACGAATTGCGAAACCGTGACCGAATACAAGTGCCTTACCTGCAGTTAGGTTTGGCTCGATGTCCTGGTTGTAAAGATCGCGCTGGCGTGGGTCTGGTGCAAGCACCACGATCACGTCTGCCCATGCTGAAGCTTCAGCTGGGGTTAGCACCTTTAGGCCGGCAGCTTCTGCCTTTGCCTTTGACTTTGAAGTTGCAGGAAGACCAACAACTACATCCACGCCTGAATCCTTCAGGTTAAGTGAGTGAGCGTGACCCTGTGAACCGTAGCCAAGCACTGCAACTTTGCGACCCTGAATGATCGAAAGGTCTGCATCCTTGTCGTAAAAGATTTCAGCCAATTTGTTTCTCCTATTTGTTTTGGTAAAGCGTGTTGTTTTTTTAAGTTGTTTACTTTAGAACTTTTTCGGTAATTGACTTTGAGCCTCGACCCATTGCCAGAACACCTGATTGAACCAATTCCTTGATACCGAATGGCTCTAGAACCTTGATGAAGGCCGCGCATTTGGCAGTGTCGCCAGTGACCTCAATGATTAGTGCATCGCTCACAACGTCGATAACGCGTGCACGGAATAAGGTTACTGCCTCGAGCACCGCTGAGCGAGTTGAGGCATCGGTTCGCACCTTAATCAACATGTGATCGCGCTGCACGGCCTGGTCTGCCTCAAGCTCAACAACCTTGATCACGTTGATTAGCTTGTTCAGCTGCTTGGTTACCTGCTCGAGCGGGGCGCCTTCAACTCCAACCACAACAGTGATTCTTGAGAGACCCTCTACCTCGGTGGTACCCACGGCCAAAGACTCAATGTTGAATCCGCGTCTTGCAAACAGCGCGGCGACGCGAGTCAAAATACCTGGCTTGTCTTCAACCAGTAGTGAAAGTACGTGTCTAGACATCTTTACTCCACCCCATCCCAAATTGGCGCCGCGTCGCGAGCGTACTGAACTTCGTCATTTGAAAGACCGGCTGCAACCATTGGCCACACCATTGCATCTCGGCTAACGATGAAGTCAATAACCACCGGGCGGTCGTTGGTTTCAATCGCCAGCTTGATTGCTTTATCTATGTCTTCTTCTTTTTCAACACGGATAGCAAGGCAACCGTAGGCTTCAGCGAGCTTCACGAAGTCTGGAATCATCAGTGCATCGGTGCCGGTGTGCAGGTCTGTGTTTGAGTAGCGCTCGTTGTAGAACAGTGTCTGCCACTGACGCACCATACCAAGCGAAGAGTTGTTGATGATTGCAACCTTGATTGGAATGTTGTTGATCGCACAGGTAGCAAGCTCCTGGTTGGTCATTTGGAAACAGCCGTCGCCATCAATTGCCCAAACCAAACGATCCGGTTGACCAACCTTGGCACCCATCGCAGCAGGAACCGAGTAACCCATGGTTCCAGCGCCACCAGAGTTCAACCAAGAGTTTGGGCGCTCGTACTTGATGAACTGCGCGCTCCACATTTGGTGCTGACCAACTCCGGCCGCAAAAATTGCCTCTGGGCCAGAAAGCTCACCAATGCGCTCGATAACAAGTTGCGGTGAAAGTTTTCCGTCATCAGCCTTGGTGTAACCAAGTGGATAGCGATTAACCAGGCCGTCGATGAAACTCCACCACTCGGCAATGTCAATCTTGTTTGCTTTCATGGCGGCAGGAAGCTCGGCGTTTAGCTCGGTGATTACTTCTTTGGCGTCGCCAACAATTGGCACATCTGCAAAACGAATCTTGCCGATTTCTGCCGGATCAATATCTACGTGAATAACCTTGGCTCCCGGCGCGAAGCTCTTTACGTCTCCGGTTACGCGGTCATCGAAGCGTGCACCCAAGGTGATCAGCAGGTCACTCTTTTGCAGCGCGGTTACCGCAGGAACGGTTCCGTGCATACCCGGCATGCCTAGGTTTTGCTTGTGAGAATCTGGAAATGCGCCGCGTGCCATCAGCGTGGTAACTACCGGAGCACCAATAAGCTCGGCTAGCTTTAGCAATTCTTTGTGAGCGCCCGCGCGAACCACGCCGCCACCCACGTAGAGCACAGGCTTCTTGGCTTCAACAATCATTTGAGCCGCTGCCTGAATTTGCTTGCCGTGTGGCTTGGTCACTGGCTTGTAACCAGGGAGGTCAACCTTTGGTGGCCAAACAAATTCGGCAAGACCTTGCTGCGCGTCTTTGGTGATGTCAACCAGAACAGGACCTGGGCGGCCGGTGGTTGCAATCATCACCGCAGCTGCGATGGTCTCTGGAATATCAGAGGCCTTGGTTACCAAGAATGAGTGCTTGGTAATCGGCATGGTGATACCAACAATGTCTGCTTCTTGAAATGCATCAGTACCAATTAGCTTCGAGCCAACCTGACCGGTAATGGCAAGAAGTGGAACAGAGTCCATGTAGGCATCTGCAATTGCAGTAACCAAGTTGGTTGCACCTGGGCCTGAGGTTGCGATGCAAACTCCAAGACGACCAGAAGCAGATGCGTAACCTTCAGCAGCGTGACCGGCACCCTGCTCGTGACGCACCAAGATGTGGCGGATTTTCTTTGAATCCATTAGTGGGTCGTAGGTTGGCAAAATTGCGCCACCCGGCAAACCAAAAACGTGCTCAATACCAAGCATCTCCAAACTGCGAATAATCGCAGCGGCGCCGGTTAGAACTTCGTTAGACATTTAATTCTTTCCTCGTTAGCTGTGCGTGAATCAATCCTGAGATTGATTTGGAAGCGAATTAGCCGCAGTACGCGCCCTCTGCTGCAGAGTGCACGAGCTTGGCATATTTCGCGAGAACGCCTCGGGTATAGCGCGGTGGAAGGGGCTGCCAATTTTGCTTGCGGGCAGCCAACTCTTCAGGCTCAACGAGTAGTTCGAGCGATCGAGAAGCGATGTTGACTCGAATCAAGTCTCCATCGCGAACCAGAGCAATTGGTCCACCTTCGGTGGCCTCTGGTGCAATGTGTCCGATGCAAAGGCCGGTTGTGCCGCCTGAGAATCGTCCGTCTGTTAATAGTAGGACATCCTTGCCCAAACCTGCACCCTTAATTGCTGCGGTGATGGCTAGCATCTCACGCATTCCCGGTCCACCCTTAGGGCCTTCGTAGCGAATAACCACTACGTCACCCTTGCTGATCTTGCCCTCGGTTAGTGCATCCATGGCCGCACGCTCGCGCTCAAAAACACGTGCAGGGCCAGTAAATTCGTCAAGGTCAAAACCGGCGGTCTTTACGACGGCACCCTCTGGAGCCATGCTTCCCTTGAGAATTGAGATTCCACCGGTCTTGTGAATTGGGTCGTTTAGCGCACGGATGATCTTGCCGTCTGGGTCTGGCGGGTTGATTCCGGCTAGGTTCTCGGCCATTGTCTTACCGGTCACGGTGAGTACGTCACCGTGCAACAAACCAGCATCAAGCAGGGCCTTCATAACGACAGGCACGCCACCAACGCGGTCAACGTCATTCATCACGTAGCGACCAAACGGCTTTAGGTCACCCAGGTGCGGCACTTTGTCGGCGATTTTGTTGAAGTCGTCAATGGTCAGATCAACTTCGGCCTCGCGAGCAATAGCCAAAAGGTGCAATACCGCGTTAGTTGAACCACCAAATGCCATCAATACGGCAATTGCGTTTTCAAAAGCTTTCTTGGTCATGATGTCGCGGGCGGTGATGCCAAGCTTCAAAAGATTAACCACGGCCTCGCCCGAGCGGTGCGCCCAGTTGTCGCGACGACGGTCTGCCGCCGGTGGGGCCGCTGATCCTGGCAGGCTCATGCCTAGAGCCTCTGCGATTGAGGCCATTGTGTTTGCGGTGTACATACCGCCACAGGCACCTTCGCCAGGGCAAATTGCGCGCTCGATTCGGCCAAGGTCTTCTTCAGACATCTTGCCGGCCTTGCAGGCACCAACTGCTTCGAAGGCGTCAATGATGGTTACTTCTTTTTCAGTGCCGTCTTCAAGCTTTACCCAACCAGGCATGATTGAGCCGGCGTATAGAAACACCGATGAAAGATTAAGTCTTGCCGCTGCCATCAACATGCCAGGTAGTGACTTGTCACAACCGGCTAACAGAACTGAGCCGTCTAGACGCTCTGCCTGCATAACGGTTTCAACCGAGTCGGCGATTACTTCACGAGAAACCAAAGAAAAGTGCATGCCCTCGTGGCCCATTGAGATGCCGTCAGAAACTGAGATGGTGCCGAATTCCAGCGGGTATCCCCCGCCTGCGTGTACGCCTTGCTTTGCGGCTTCGGCCAATCGGTCAAGTGATAGGTTGCACGGAGTTACCTCGCTCCAAGAACTGGCAACACCAACCTGTGGCTTGACCCAGTCTTCGTCTCCCATTCCAACAGCACGAAGCATGCCTCGGGCAGCGGTTTTTTCAATTCCATCGGTTACGTCGCGGGAGCGTGGCTTGATATCTACAGACATAAGGTCAAGTCTATTGGCTTACCTTGACCTTTAGAAAGCAGTTAGAACTTGCCGAATAGGGCTGAAAGCCCAAGCCCCACCGCGATGAAGATTGGAATAGCCATCGCTAGGAACGCTGCTCCAAGTACATCCCAAACTGAGTTAGCTTCTTTTTTCATGATGGGCTCCTGATATCTATCGGTGTTTCCTAAGATGAGTAAATCGCAACTGCTCTCGGCAAATTCCTGCGGGCCAAGATAGTTATCTGAACGTTGCCTGAAGCGACAGGTATCGTATAAGGGTGAGTAAAGACGCAACCACCAAAAAACCTACGGGCCTAGCTCTGTACACAGCGGCCGCCGAGAAGGCATCGGCTGTGGTGATTGACCAGTACTCAACCTCTTTTGGCTGGGCCACCAAGCTTTTGGCACCTTATGAACGCCAACACGTGCGCAATATCTACGCCATGGTGCGAGTGGCCGATGAGATCGTTGACGGCGCAGCCGCCGAGGCTCTTGATAAGTACATTGGCGCCGACCCGCATTCAATGCTCGACAAGTTTGAACAAGAGACCTATCGCGCGGTTGAGTGTGGTTTCAGCACCAATCTTGTAATTCACGCTTTTGCCCGCACAGCGCGCGAATCAAAAATCAAGAGAGAGCTAATTCAGCCGTTCTTCAATTCAATGCGCACCGATTTGTTTCAGCGCGTGCACGATAAGAGAAGCTTTGAGGCCTACATTTACGGCTCGGCCGAAGTGGTGGGCCTGATGTGCCTGCAGGTGTTTCTCAAGAACTCTTCTGTGACAGACCAAGAGAAGGCAGATTTTGTTGCCGGGGCGCGTGCTTTGGGCGCGGCTTTTCAAAAGGTCAACTTCTTGCGCGATCTTTCG
>JACCDQ011626306.1_pt1 | contig 14682 bp, 12 predicted proteins | sample 7446031 | NCBI WGS metagenome assembly JACCDQ01 (sample SAMN15323442, study PRJNA562643) | freshwater metagenome | isolation source: river surface water | place: USA:Blue River Watershed | collected 2017-08-17
CCGCCAGCGACGGCCAGCGCCAGGATCAACTTGCTGATTTTTTTCATCATCGGGATTCTTCGTTTGTCTCGGTGGCGGCGCGCCAGCTGGCCAGCGCCTTGCTGAAATCGGCCAGCGCGCTCAGGGCATCCAGGCGCGTTGCGCGCAGCGTGCGACGCGCATCCAGCATGTCCGTCACACCGACGGCGCCATTTTTGTACGCATATTCAGCCGCAGCAGCGGCCTTCTCGGCTGCGACCAGCAATTCGTCACGATTGCGCTTCACACGCTCGGCAGCGCCTTTCAGTGCCGCCTGCGCCGTACTGACATCGGCTTCGGCGACAGCCTTCACGCGAGCGAGGCTTTCTTTCGCCGCGTCAAGCGTGGCCAGCGATGCACCGATCTCGCCTTCGTAGTAGTAGCGGGTAAACAGCGGCACCTGCAGCGAGACGCCGATGCTGTTGCCGGAGGAGTTGCCGGCATCGCCCGGCTGCGGGAAATGTTCGTACTGCACGCCGACCGACACATCGCGGGTACGCAACGACTAGGCCAGGCGGGTACCGGCACCGGCGGCATCGATGCGCGCAGCGGCGGCCAGCACGTCAGGACGGCGCTCCACGACAGCGGCTGCCGGCTGCGACAGCGGCAATGCCGCGTCGTCCAGCGATGGCCAGCTGTCCGCAGCCTCGAGGCGATCCGCACGTTCGCCCTCGCCCAGAAGCAGCGCCAGCGCGCGCCGTGCACGCTGCAGTTCGGCTTCGGCAGCGGCCACGTCATTGCGCGCGCGCAGCGCATCGACGCGCACACGCTCGACGTCGGCACCGGCGATATCTCCGGACTTGCGTCGAACCTGCGCCGCCGACAGCATCGCGTCCATCAGTTGCGCAGCATCGCGGGTGGCCGCCAGTTTGTCTTGCGCAGCGTGCAGATCCGCATACGCATGAGCGACCATCAGGCGCAGCTGGCGGCGCACGTCGAGCAGGTCGGCATCGGCAGCGCGCACATTGTGCTGCGCGTTTTCGCGACGCAGCTCGCGCTTGTCGCCACGTTCGATCAGCTGGCTGACGCTGACGATGCTGTCGACCCGCTTGCGCCACAGGGGGCCAGAGCCATTGTGTCCACCCAGATCGATGCTGCTGGTGGACAGCCCCAGCACCGGATTCGGCGCCGCCCCGGCCGTCAGTACATTCGCCTGCGCGGAGGCGACCGTCGCTTTCGCAATCGCCAGATCGTGGTTGCGCTCAAGCGCAAGTGCCTGCGCCTGGGACTGTGACAATGACAGCCCGTCGGCCGCCATGGCGGTGCCTGCTGCCAGCGTGACGCTGGCAATCATCAATAAAAAACGCATGTGGGATTCCCATTACCCGAGCTGATCCCGATAGTAGGCCAGCTTTGGATGAGAGCTTAGGTAGCCAAGCTTTCGTGGTTCTGAGCAATCCCTGACAGTTGACTGACAATCGCTAGTAATTGTTAACGCAGCGCAAAAAAAAAACACCGGACGATCGTCCGGTGTTCTCAGGCAAGCAGCGAATCTTCAGGCGGCTTCCGGCACGCTCGGCAGACCGGCCAGTGCCATCGCGAGTTCTGCTTCGTCGTAGTTTTCGTCTTTCAGGTTGCCGGCGAAGTAGTTGCTGTAGGCCGCCATATCGAAATGGCCATGGCCGCACAGGTTGAACAGAATGACTTCGCTCTTGCCTTCACGCTTGCAGCGCAGCGCTTCCTCGATCGCGCCCTTGACGGCGTGGTTGGCTTCCGGTGCAGGCACGATGCCTTCGGCACGCGCGAACAGCACGCCGGCCGCAAAGCATTCGGTCTGGTGGTAGGCCACCGCCTCCATCAGGCCCAGCTCCTTCAGGTGGGACACCAGCGGCGCCATGCCGTGATAACGCAGGCCGCCCGCATGGAAGCCCGGCGGTGTGAACTGCGAACCCAGCGTATGCATCTTGGTCAGCGGCGCCATCTTGCCGGTGTCACCGAAGTCGTACGCATACTTGCCGCGCGTGAGGGACGGGCAAGCAGCCGGCTCGACGGCGACGATACGAGGCTTCGGACCGCCACGCAGGCCGGCGCCGATATACGGGAACGCAATGCCGGCGAAGTTGGAGCCGCCGCCGGTGCAACCGACCACCACGTCCGGATAAGCGTCGGCCATGGCCATCTGCTCCATCGATTCGATACCGATGATGGACTGGTGCATCAGCACATGGTTCAGCACCGAGCCCAGCGCATACTTGGTGTCCGGGTTGGTGGCCGCGATTTCGACCGCTTCCGAAATGGCGATGCCGAGGCTGCCCGGATGATCGGGACGCTCAGCCAGCACCTTGCGGCCGTACGCGGTTTCATTGGACGGCGATGCCACGCAGCGGCCGCCATAGGTTTCCATCACGGCGCGGCGGTATGGCTTCTGGTCGTACGACACACGCACCTGGAACACGGTGACGTCGATGTCAAACAACGAGCCGGCAAACGACAGCGAGGTACCCCACTGGCCGGCGCCGGTCTCGGTGGTCAGCCGCTTCACGCCGGCCTGCTTGTTATAAAAAGCTTGCGGAATCGCGGTGTTCGGCTTGTGGCTGCCGGCCGGGCTGACGCCTTCGTATTTATAGAAAATCTTCGCGGGAGTCTGCAGCGCCTTTTCAAGACGATGGGCGCGGAACAGCGGCGCCGGACGCCACAGCTTGTACACGTCGCGCACCGGGTCCGGAATCTCGATTTCGCGCTCGGTCGACACTTCCTGCAGGATCAGCTCCATCGGGAACAGCGGCTCGAGATCGGCCGGACCGATCGGCTGCAAGGTACCCGGATGCAGCACTGGCGGCAGCGGCGTCGGCAGGTCGGCCTGGATGTTGTACCAGCTGCGGGGAATGCGGTCTTCGGGAAGCAGGAACTTGGTTTGTTGCGACATGCAGTGGTCTCCGTTTTTCGTTTGGTTATGTAAAGACGATGCGACAGCACAGTGCCGCATGCCGAATTGATAACGGCATGTGCCACTGGCGAAACGGTAATTTACTTGCAGAGAGCGGGTTTAGTCCACTCCGCTGACATGGATAAGCGGCTCACGCATGCTCGCCGCGTGAGCCGCCCGGCGAAGCCGACAGAAAGCCGTGAATCAAATTATTTGGCTTTCAGGCACTCGCTCATGAACTTCTTACGCTCGTCGCCTTTCTTGCCGGCCGCTTCCTTGTTGCAAGCGCCCATCTTGCTCTGCTGCGAATTCATTTCGGGCTTCTTTTCTTCGGCTGGTTTCTTGCTCAGGCAGTCTTTCATGAAGACCTTGCGCTCCTCGCCCAGCTTGCCCGCAGCCTCCTTGTTACAAGCGGCCATCTTGTTTTGCTGCTCGGTGGCAGCCTGTGCAGGAGAAAAGGTGAATGCCAGCAGCGCAGCGGCAGCGATCAACAATGTTTTCATGGCAGCTCCATCATGCATTGCGCGGTCTCGGATTTGTTCTCGCGACGCAGGCCCGCGTTTGCCTGCGTCGTCTTTGAAAATATAAGCGCCCGACCTGACAAATTCGTCAGCCCGGACAAAACTTCATCATTGCACCGTCAGAACAGGCAGCAGCGAGCGCGCGATGCGCAACAGCGCCAGGTCTTCCCCGTGCCGGCCGATTAATTGCAGCCCCACCGGCATTCCGCTGCGCCCGCGGAAGAATGGCAGATGAACGCAAGGCATTCCCAGCAGTGTCCATACCCGGCCAAACACCGGATCGCCCGTTTGCCCGACTTCGGGCGCCTCGCCGATTGCGCTGGGTGCCAGCAGCGCGTCGGCATCGCCGAGCAGCGACGGAACCTTGGTGCGCGCAGAAGCGGCCAGTTCGAGGTTGCCTTTCTGACGCTCTGTCGACAGCAGCAGCCCCTGCGCAAGTATTTGCGAAAGCCCTTCGCTAAGCTGCGCGGGATGCCGCAGTCGCTCATCCGCAAGCGAGCGCGCGAGGTCGAAGGCCATCACTTCCTTTTGCACCTGCAGCAGCTGCGAGAACAATAACGGCAGCTGCAGGTCGCGCGAAGGAATGCCCGCCTGGTCCAGCGCGGCCTGCGCATGCGCGAAGGCGGCACGTGTGTCGTCGTCGGCGTACGGCCACTCGTGCGTCTGGCACATCGCAATGCGCGGCGCACCGGACGACGTGAGGTCGGGAGCCGACCGCTCGCCCCTGGCTGCGGCAGCGAACAGTGCAACATCGTCGACGCTGCGACCAAAGAAACCGATGGTATCCAGCGGATCCGACAAAGCCTTGACGCCCGCACGATTGATCAGGCCATAACTCGGCTTGTAGCCGACGATGCCGCAGAACGCCGCCGGCCGGATCACCGACGCCGCCGTCTGCGAACCAAAGGCCAGCGGCACCATGCCATCGGCCACCGCTGCCGCCGAGCCGCTGGACGAGCCGCCGGGGGTCTGTGTGCTCCGGTGCGGATTGCGGGTCTTGCCCGGCTTGAACGTGGCAAATTCCGTCGTTACCGTTTTGCCGACCATGACGCCGCCCTGATCGCGGCTGATCGCCACACAGGCGGCATCGGCGCGCGGACGATGGCCTGCGTAGATGGATGAGCCATAGGTCGTTGGCATGTCGAAGGTGTCGAACAGGTCCTTCACGCCGATCGGCAGGCCGTGCAGCAGCCCGCGGTAAGCCCCCCGGTCGAGCGCGCGCGCCTGCGCGAGCGCTGCCTCCGGATCGAGAAATTCCCAGGCTTGTACGTGTGGCTCGCGCTCTTCGATGCGCGCGAGGCAGGAACGCAGCACGGCCTCAGCCGTCACCTGCCGCTGCGCGAGCAGCCTGGCCAGCGTCGTCGCGTCTTCCTGGTACAGCTCTTTGGCCATGCATGTCCCCCGTTTTATTGAAGTCTTGTGGTGTGCGCGTTGTGATCGCAATGCATTTAGCGCTTATAACAGTAGCCTAACATGCGCGCGGCGGCTGTTCGCCCAAGAGCGAATGAAATCACGTCCGGCGTACAATCGCGGGTCTGTGATGATCCCTCTTTCGCTTCCCTCCCCGCTGCTTACATCGCTGCTTCCTTCGCTGGCCATGCTTGCGCCGCACGTCGCCCTGCTGGCGTCGGTTTGCGCGCTTCTGCTGGCGCTGCGTCGCTGGCCGTGGAGTTACGCGGTCGCATTGTGGCCGGGCACGGTTGCCCATGAATTGCTGCATTTTCTGGCCGGCGCACTGACCGGCGCGCGACCGGTATCGATCAGCCTGCTGCCGCGCCGCCAGGGAAACGGTGAATGGGAACTGGGCTCGGTCAGCTTTGCGCGGCTGCGCTGGTGGAACAGCATTCCGGTCGGGCTGGCACCCATGGCGCTGTTGCCGCTGGGCGGATGGGCAGGGATAGAGTCGGTCTCCTGGCCGCTGCTGTCGGCCGGAGGAGCCGGCCTGAAGTTCGCCGCCGCGCAGTGCCTGCTGGCCGGCTGGCCCAGTCGGCGTGATTGGGCCCATGCTTTCGTCGGGCTGGCGCTGACGGGGTCGGCGGCACTCCTGGTGTTGCTGGTGCTGAGCTGGCTGCGTGGCGGGCGGTGGGCCGGATGAAGCGCACACCGCCGCACCGATACGACCGCCGTGACGGAAATGAGCGCTGCGTGATGCAAGCTGGCTCAGGTAAGCTTCCGGGTCATCACGGGCGAACCAGGCAGCAAGGATTCAATGGATAGCATTCACACCACGGCCACGCCGGCACGCATCCTCGTTCTGGACGACGATGCCGAATTGCGGGCACTGCTGGAGCGCTACCTGAGCGCTCAGGGCTTCGTTGTGCGCGCGGTATCCGACGCCGAGCAGTTATACCGGCTGCTGAATCGCGAGCGCTTCGACGCGCTGGTACTCGATATATCGATGCCGGGTACAGACGGGCTGACCGTTTGTGCTCGCCTGCGTTCGCAGGGCGAGTGGCTGTCGATCATCATGCTGACGGCGCGCGGCGACATGATCAATCGGGTGGTCGGGCTCGAGATGGGTGCGGATGACTATATGGCCAAGCCCTTCGAACCGCGCGAGCTGCTGGCGCGCCTGAACGCGCAACTGCGCCGGCGCGCCGTTGTGGAAAAGCCGGCTCCGGGAGCGCAGATTGCGGTCGGCACCTGGTCTTTCGACACCACCACGGCCAAGCTGACGCGCGGTGACGAAGCGCTCGACCTCAAACCGTCCGAAGCGGCGCTACTGCAAGCGCTGGTCGCACAGCCGCATCGACCGCTGGGCCGCGACCGCCTGATCGACCTGGCCCGCGGGCGCAACGTCGAACTCAGCGACCGCACGATCGACGTACAAATCCTTCGTTTGCGCCGCATGATCGAACTCGACCCGGCCCGGCCGCGCCTGCTGCAGACCGTCTGGGGCGTCGGCTACATGTTCGTGCCGGCTCCGCCGCGCTGAAGGCAGCATGAACAAGCAGATGCCGATGCGCCAGCGCGTGGCGCAGCTGCTGCGCAGCCGACGCTCCGTGTTCGGCGCCAGCTCTTTGCTGATCATGTTCGTCGTCGCCGTCGGCATGGGGCTGGTGTATTACGTCTTCCTGGAAAAAGTGCAGCGACCGCGCATTGAAAGCGTGGCGAACAGCGTTTCGGCCTACATCACGGGCGTGCGCCAGTTTGCGCGTGTGGCGACGCCGGCGCAGCGCGCCGCCTTCATCGACACGCTGGCGGTCGACTCCGGGGTGCATCGGGTCAACCGGCTCGACGCGCGCTTCGAGCCGCCGCGCGGCCCCCTGCTACCGGACTTCCTGGCAAAACTGCGTGCCAACGCCGGCAACGACGGGCACATTGCCTGGCACGACGGCGGTGGCGCTGATCAATCGATCTGGTTCGAAGTCCGCCTGCCGGATGCCGCACCGATATGGCTGAGTTATCCGGCGCGCGTGAACCCGATTTCGCCTGCTGCGGTAGCGGCACTGTTCGGCGCGCTGTTTGTCCTGGCCATCGGAGCGGCGGCCTTGCTGCAAGCGCGATTGAACCCACCGTTGCGTGCGCTGGGCGATGCCGCCGAGCGCCTCGCGCGCGGCGAGCGCGGTATCGAACTGCCCCTGACCGGCGCGATCGAGATGGCCGAACTCACCGATCGCTTCAATCAGATGGCGCGCGGGCTCGCCGAGGCCGACACGGAACGTACGCTGCTGCTGGCGGGCATCTCGCACGACCTGCGCACGCCGCTCACCCGCATGCGGCTGGCGCTGGCACTGCGCGACACGGCGCCCGGCGACGAGTCGCTGGTGCGGGGCATTGAAGAGATCGACGCCATCATCGGCCAGTTTGTGGAGTTCGCAGGGGCCGGCAACGACGCCGAAGTGGCCGTGCGCTTTTATATCAACCACCTCGTGCGGGAAGTCGCCGCGTCACTTGAACTCGACGGTCACCTGTTCGAGCTCGACCTGCAAATGCCACCGATGGTTTGCGTGCGGCCTGTCGCCATGCAACGGGTACTGGTCAATCTGATGGGCAATGCGGCGCGCTATGCGGGCTGCGGGCTGGCGGTCAGCACGCGCTTCGACGACGGCATGGTCTGTGTCAGGGTCAGCGATGCAGGCCCGGGGGCCAGCCCTGAAGAACTTACGCGCCTCGGGCAACCGTTCGTGCGTACCGCTGCCGGTCGCTCCAAAGGTCCGGGCAGCGGGCTGGGCCTGGCGATCGTGCACCGCCTGCTGGAGGCAGAAGGCGGCACGCTGACGCTGGAGATCAACCGTCAGGGAGGACTGGACGCCGTGGTGCGTCTGCCGCCGGTATCCAAAGACACCTCGCCCACGGATACGCTTCCGGCACCCCGGTAACACCCGCAACAATTCGGCCTTTGCGGCAACAGAGCGGCGCTTTTTTACCCGAATTCTGCCGCCTAGACTGCGTGCTCCTCATTTCGGAGACAGAGCACGCCCATGAAATCGCTTCAGACTGCCATCGCTACCGCATTGGCCACCAGTGCGGCCTTCGCGCCACTGACCGCCGCGGCACAGGTGACTTCCGCCGCCGAGCCATTCACCAACGAGGTGGCACGACGCCTGAATAGTTCGGTGCCGCTGGCTCAGCAATTCATCGCCACCGCGACCGGCACCTCGGCCACAGCGCAATTGCCCCCCAGTGTGGTGCTGCAAAATGTGGCGCTCGCCGGCAACGTGATCCAGGTCGGCACGGCCACGCTCGACAATGCGCCCGTGGTAAGCGCCGCGTCGGTGGGACAGTTTACTTTTCCAAACTGCGGGACCCTCCCTGCGAAAGGTACCCAGGCAGCGACTTACCAGGCTGGCACCTCATCCACGTCCACCTGGACGGACACCAAGAGCCTGACGATCACCAACACGCTGAATCTGCAGGCCAAGTTCCCGGGCGGCCAGATCCAGGACACGCTCACCACGAATTACAACGAAACCCAGACCAAGGGTTCGTCGACGACCAATACGATGCAGCAGAAGACCAGTGCGGCTGCCAGCTACTGGGTAGCTCCCGGCACGGCGATTCGGCTCGACTTCAGTACCACCCATTACGATTTGCAGGGGTCGCCGGTCACCTATCAGGTCAAGCCCGACGGCAATCTGTCGGCCGCGATGACGTCGAAAACGGTATCCGGCAAGTCGGCCACGGTCTTCGACGGCACCTACGGCATTTCGACGACGGCACTGCCAGGCTGGATACCGCTGACTTTCGGCAGCAACAGCGCGTGCGTCTATTTCAACAACGGCCACACCTACATCGGCACCACCGTTCCCAGCAAGGGGGCGTGTTACGTCGTATTCAGCAACGTGGCCGAGATGATGAAGCCTTATTCCGCGCTCTGGGTACATCCGGCACTTGAGTGGGAAAGCAGCTGGAACAAGGATACGAAGGTACCGACAGGCTCGCCCTATCCGACCTGGGTCGAAGGCCTGCCCTGCGTGGATTACAACGGCAAATTTGGCCGCAGCGACAACCACGCCAGCTGCCTGACGGTGAGTTCATCCTACGTTCCCGGTACCGAGATCTTTCCGCAAAACAGCAAGATGCTGCGCTACCGTCAGTCAGGACTGGCCGCAGTCGCCACCAGCATCCTGGAGCCCATCGACCCGCAGGGCATGGTCGTGTCGGTGAAGATGAACATTACGGCACAGATTGCGAAGGATGATGTCACCGCCCGCACGACCCAGATTCCGGTCGATCCTCCCTGTACCAAATAACAGCGCTCACTGGACCTGCTGTCGGCACTGCACGACGGCAGGGTCCGTTGTCCGCGTCCGGCCGTCGCTGTAACACCCGCAACAATTCTGCGTTGACTGCAACGCTGCGGCGCTTTTTGCACCAGCACGGCGTACCTACACTCGGCACTCTTCTATCCAGAGACCATTCATCGCCATGAAAAAAATCCTTCCGCTGCTGACCGCCATCGCGGCGTTCGCCCTCCCCTTGACCAGCCACGCCGATGTCCTCGAAGGCAAGTGCTTCATGACCAAGGACCCGACGACGGGACAGAATGTGATTCCCCTTCAGGGCAAGGTGGTCGATGGTCACACGCTCAGCTGCGACAAGGGCACGTGGACCACACTGGGCAGCGGCAGCGACACCAGCGATTCGAACAAATATGTCGAACTGTATGACTGGGAAGGCAAGTCCGACGACGGCAAGGTGGAACTGCGTTTTCGTCCACGCACCAGCGAGTGCCTCGTGAATGTGCGTAACAGTGGCGGCATCATCAAAAATTTCGCCGGCAGCGGACATGAATGCGATACCGACTACAAGAGCGGCATGACGATGAGCGTCACCAAGTCGACGACGGACTCGACGACCGGCAAGACCACCAAGACCTTCGGTGCGCAACTGACGACCTCGACCAAGGCGCACAACTTTGCCGCCGTGTATGGCATTGGTGAAGAGCTCAATCCCATGCTCGCGGGCGACAAGAACCTGTACCTGCTTGGCGTTTTCATCGAGGACAAGTGATGTCATCTGTCGCTTTGGCTCAGCGCACGCTGGGACTCACGCTGGCCGCGGCACTCATTGCGCAGTTGCCGGGTTGCGCCCACGCGCCCGACGCCAAAGCGGCGGGCAAGCAGGCAGTCGTTCGTGATCTTCCGGCCGAACTGGCACAGGAGGGTGTTGACCGCTTGCTGGCGCAGGACCCGGCGGGCGCCATCGTGCGCCTGCAGTCGGCGCTTAAGCTGCGGCCGGATGCCCCCGCGCTGCACCTGCTGCTTGGACTGGCCTACCACCTGACCTACCTGTCCGGCGGAAATACCTATGCCCAGGCGGCGACGGCGTACGATGTCGCGCTGCGTCTGGACGAGCGCGAGGCACTGCCGCACCAGCTGCGCGGCCATCTCGAATATGCTGCGCGCAACTACGCGGCAGCTGCAGAGCACTACAAAAAGGCGCTGGCGCGCAGCGATGGCCGCAACGCCGAGCTGCTCGAAGCGCTGATGGTGTCGGCCTATCAAACGGGCGACATCGATCTCGCCGAGCAGGTACTGCGGCGCACACAGAAGATTGCCGTGTCGAGCGAAAATTCGGTGCGCCTGGAGGCCTTGCTGGCCGCGATCAACCATGGCCTGCACGACGGACGCTCGGCCGCGCAGGCAGAAGCGCCCGCCGTCCTCAAACTGCGCTACGGCTACAGCGATGATGCAATGCGTGCCTTCACCCGGCGTCTGCGTGATGTCCAGCAAATGACCGCCTCGCTGGCCACCACCGACAAGGCCGACAACGCGGCCAATGCCGGCGGCACCACCCCGGCGGCGGAGCCCGACAAATCCGGCGGAACCAGCCCGACAAACCCGAATGGCAAGGCGACTGCCGAGCGCGCCAAGGTGCGCAAATGGTTCGAGTGCGATACCGAGCCCGGTTTCTTTAAACCCCCCGAGGTTGCCAACGGCGAAGTCAAGCCGCCCAACGGCGACGAAACGGAAAAACTGCCGGCGATCCCCGGCGTGTGTGCCGGCGATGAACCGCCACCGGTGGTGATGTTCGACACCACCATCATGCGGCTGCAGGAAATCAGCGGTTCGAGCTATGGCGTGGATTTTCTCGGCGCGCTCAACGTCTTTCTGGCGGGCAGCCGCACGCTGACCTTCAGCGGCGCCACCGGGACACCCGACGCGCGCACGCTGACCAGCACCTTGTCCTACTCGCTGGGCAGCACCCCCAGTGCGAATTACATTTCGTATGCGCTCAGCATCGCCAACGTCTTTGGCAGCCGCAACGAGATTTTGTCGCAGCCCTCGATCGTGGCCATCGACCGCTTGCCGTCGAGCTTTTTCTCGGGATCGGTGCTGACGCTGGGCGTCAGCGGCACCGCCGGCTCGGCCAGCATGATCAGCGACAAACCGATCGGCGTCAGCCTGTCGGTGACGCCGACCGTCATCGACGATGAGCGCTTGCATATCAACGTGAAGATCGCGCGTTCGTCACTGGCCAGTGCCCAGATCGGCACGTCCAGCAATTCCTTCAGCCAGGCGCTGGCGACCAATCGCACGTCGGTCACGACCAATGTCACCGCACGTTTCGGCGAAACCCTGGTGATCAGCGGCCTGACGGAAAACGAGATACAGGCCAGCGACTCCGGCACGCCGATTCTCAAAGACATACCCCTGTTGCAGACCCTGTTCAGCCAGCAGTCAAAGAAGCAGTCGACGAGCTCGATCATTGTTTCACTGACACCGCGCCGCCATGGCAGTGCCCGACCGACGACAGCGGGAACGGACTCGCTGGACAAAGCCAATCTGTTGACTCGCACGCGACTGGGAGAATTGGCCGACGCGGTCGGCCCCGGCAGCGGCATCGAGAGTACGGCCAAGGCCGTGCGAAAGCGCACCACCGTCTGGGTGACGCGTGACGGCGATTTGCGCTACCAGCCGCTGCAAGATCAGGCCTGGCTGAGCACGGTCCTGAAAGACGTGGCGACGCTGGTTTACAGGCCGGGGCTGCCCCGGCGCTGAAGGCGATGAGCGCCTGCGAGGAATCGTTGCCGCTATGGCCTTGCGCCACCGAAGGTAAATGCGCAAAGCAAACGGCTCAAGGCGGGACTGCCTGATCAGGAAGACCGTCCCGCCAGTCCCAGCTCAGGCGGTCGGATCGCCGACCTTCACTTTGTCGAGCCAGTCAACGATACCGATCACGCCCATCTCGCGCGCCCGCTCTGCATCCTTGGCCGAGATGACATCCTGTACCAGGTCGGTCTGCTTCCAGCCGGCGAGCGGTGTTTCGCGCTCGGGGTGCGGCACGTAGTGCGACGTGCTCTCGATGGCGTGGCGATGGATGTAGCGCGGGCAGTTTTGCCAGAGGTCGGTCAGCTTGACGCGGACGATCAGCTCGGCCTCTTTGTAGTCGGCGAGCAGCGGATCATTGCGATCGATGCTTGCCTCGCCATGCACGCGGATGCGATGCGGCTTGTCGAAGGCGATGAACAGCAGGCCGACCTTGCTCTGCGCGGCGATATTCCCCATCGACATGAACATGCCATTGCCGTCGTAGCTGGGGAAAGCCAGCGTGTTCGCGTCGACAATCTTGACGAAACCAACCTGGCCGCCTTTGTACGACACCGTCGGCCGACCGGTATGGTCAATGGTCGACAGGAAGAACATGTTGCGCGATTCGATGAAGGCTTTGGACTCATCGTCGAATTCATTCTTGACGATCACCTGTTCGAGGCGATCCGCCAGCGGACGCGTGCCGAATGCATCCTGCAAATCCCGGTGTGCGTTTCCGTAAATATTGCTCATCTTTGTCTCCGTGGGGTTTTTCTTGTCAGGCCACTGCGATCAGCAGCGGGACCTGCGCGCGGGATCTTACACGCCGCGTCAAGACAGTGACCTCTCGAAACATGGAATGGGCAGTTTTTCGAAAAAAAGCAAGGCGCGTTACTCGCCTGTGGCACGCTGCCATCGACCTGCGCAACAAAGGCGCCCGCAGGCGCCTTTGTTTTTCCTTCATGCAGGCGGCAATGCCATCAGCCGGCGATACCGGCCGCACTGGCACGCGCCTTGTGCAATTTTCTGTAGCTATCGATCAGTCGATGGTGGCGGTCGAGCCCTTCCAGTTTCATGCTGGTCGGCGTCAATCCGAAAAAGCGCACGCTGCCATCCACCGATCCCGTCACGGCATCCATGCGGGCATCACCGAACATCCGACGGAAGTTGACGATGTAATCGTCCAGCTCAAGCTCGTCGTCGAGCATTACCTCCAGCACCGCATTCAGGGCCTGATAAAACAGGCCTCGCTCGACCGTGTTGTCGTTGTACTGCAGGAAGGCGCCCACCAGCTCATGCGCGGCCTCGAAATCCTGCAAGGCGAGCTGAATCAGCAACTTCAGTTCGAGCACCGTCAGCTGGCCCCAAACCGTATTCTCGTCAAATTCAATGCCGATCAGCGTGGCGACGTCGGAGTAGTCATCCAGCTCATTGTTCTCCAGACGCTCAAGCAGTGCCGACAGGCTGGCATCGTCCAGACGATGCAAGTTGAGGATATCGGCGCGGAACAACAGCGCCTTATTGGTGTTATCCCAGATCAAATCCTCGATCGGGTAAATTTCCGAATAACCCGGCACCAGGATACGGCAGGCGATGGCTCCCAGCTGGTCATAGGCGGTCGTGTAGACCTCTTTGCCCATGTCATCGAGAATGCGGAACAGGGTTTCAGCTTCGTCGGCATTCGGGTTGTCGCCCTTGCCTGAAAAATCCCACTCGACAAACTCGAAATTCGCTTTGGCACTGAAAAAGCGCCAGGAGACAATGCCGCTGGAGTCGACGAAGTGTTCGACAAAGTTGTTGGGCTCGGTCACGGCATGGCTCTCGAAAGTCGGCTGAGGCAAATCGTTCAAGCCTTCAAAGCTCCGACCTTGCAGCAATTCCGTGAGGGAGCGCTCCAGCGCCACTTCGAAGCTGGGATGCGCGCCGAACGACGCAAAGACACCGCCTGTGCGCGGGTTCATCAAGGTCACGCACATCACCGGGTAAGCGCCGCCCAGCGATGCATCCTTGACCAGCACCGGAAAACCTTGCGCTTCCAGCCCCTGAATCCCGGCCAGGATGCCCGGATATTTCGCCAGCACGTGGGGCGGCACATCCGGCAAGGCGATTTCACCCTCCAGAATTTCGCGCTTCACGGCCCGTTCAAAGATTTCGGACAAGCATTGCACTTGCGCTTCGGCCAGCGTGTTACCCGCACTCATGCCATTGCTGACAAACAGGTTTTCGATCAGGTTCGACGGGAAATACACAACCTCGCCGTCCGACCGGCGCACATAGGGCAGCGAGCAGATGCCGCGCTCCGGTGTGCCGGCGTTGGTATCGACCAGGTGTGAGGCACGCACCTCGCCATCCGGATCGTAGATGGGCAGACAGTACTCATCCAGAATTTCAGCAGGCAGCGCATCGTCGGGGCCGGGCTTGAACCAGCGCTCATTCGGGTAATGAACAAAGGACTGGCTGGCGATGTCCTCACCCCAAAAGGCGCCGGCGTAGAAATGGTTGTTATTAATCCGCTCGATATATTCGCCCAGCGCCGAGGCCAGCGCGCTTTCCTTGGTCGCGCCTTTGCCATTGGTGAAACACATCGGCGAGTGCGCATCGCGGATATGCAGCGACCACACATTCGGAATGAGGTTGCGCCATGAAGCAATTTCAATCTTGATGCCCAGCCGGGACAACACGCCCGACATATTGGCGATGGTTTGCTCCAGCGGCAGATCCTTGCCGGGTATGTAGGTGCCGGCACCGGGAACCGGCGCGAGGGTCAGCAAGGACTGTGCATCGGCATCCAGGCTCTCGA
>JACCDQ012012872.1_pt1 | contig 14678 bp, 13 predicted proteins | sample 7446031 | NCBI WGS metagenome assembly JACCDQ01 (sample SAMN15323442, study PRJNA562643) | freshwater metagenome | isolation source: river surface water | place: USA:Blue River Watershed | collected 2017-08-17
AATTTCGGTCTGGTCATCATTGGTGATGAAATCCTCTCGGGTCGGCGTGCCGACAAGCATTTGGCCAAGTCCATCGAAATCCTGGGCGCGCGGGGGCTGTCGGTGGCCTATGCAGACTACGTGGGGGACGATCCGGCCCGCATCACCGCCACGCTCCAACGCGCCTTTGCCAGTGGTGACGCGGTGTTCTCCTTTGGCGGCATCGGTGCCACGCCAGACGACCACACCCGCCAGTGTGCAGCGGCCGCGCTGGGCTGCGACCTGGCGCTGCACCCGCAGGCCGAGCAGCTGATCCGCGAACGCATGCAGGACGTCGCCCGGGAGCAGGGGCAGGCCTACGAACCCGACCGGCCCGACAACATCCACCGCCTGAACATGGGTGTTTTTCCCGTGGGTTGTGCGCTGATTCCCAACCCCTACAACAAGATTCCCGGCTTTACCTGCCAGGGCTCCGGCGGGGGGGCGGCCTATTTCGTGCCCGGCTTTCCGGTGATGGCCTGGCCCATGATGGAATGGGTGCTCGACCAGCAGTACCGGCACCACTTTGTAGCGGGCCAGTGGAAGGAACACTCCGTCATCGTGTTCGGTGCCATGGAGGCCACACTCACGCCCCTGATGGAGCAGATCGAACGCGACTTCCCGGTCAAGGTGTTCAGCTTGCCGAGCGTGGACCATCCCACCTATGGAAAACACATCGATCTGGGCGTGAAGGGGAGTCCGGACAATGTGGCGCAGGCGTTTCGCGTCTTGTTGGCTGGCCTGCAGAGCCTGGGCGCCCGTCTTGGCCCTGAAATGGTGCGGTCAGATCAGCGCACTCAAACAGTGCAACCCTGAATTGCTCTTTTTTGGTGCATTTCCCGAATTTTTGTGGCTTGGCTGCCGTTGGGCGGTAAATCCGTCCCGCAAGCTGACGCAAAATAGCGGTCGCAAGACAGAGCGCGCGCATCACGGGCATGGCCCGAGCCTGGCACAAATTCTGCATTGATCCCCCTAACCTCATTTTTCAACCACCCGCGCTTAAGCGTACATAGGAGTACCAGATGGCCAAGACCGTCGCAGACGTCATGAAAATGGTGAAAGAAAACGAAGTCAAGTTTGTTGACTTCCGCTTCACCGACACCCGTGGTAAGCAGCAGCACACCACTGTTCCTGTGTCCCATTTCGATGAAGACAAGTTTTCGTCGGGCCACGCCTTCGACGGTTCGTCCATCGCTGGCTGGAAGGGTATCGAGGCGTCCGACATGCTGTTGATGCCCGACCCCAACACCGCCAACATCGACCCCTTCTTTGAAGAAACCACGCTGATCATGAACTGCGACGTGGTGGAGCCGGCCGACGGCAAAGCCTACGACCGCGATCCGCGTTCCATCGCCAAGCGCGCCGAGGCGTACCTGAAGTCCTCCGGCATTGGCGATACCGCCTACTTCGGCCCGGAACCCGAGTTCTTCATTTTCGACGGCATCCGCTGGAGCACCGACCCCCAGAACACCTTCTACGAAATCGAAGAGTACGAAGCCCCCTGGAACACCGGCTCCAAGCTCGAAGGCGGCAACCGCGGTCACCGTCCTACCGTCAAGGGCGGCTATTTCCCGGTGCCCCCGGTTGACAGCACGCAGGACATGCGCGCCGAGATGGCCCTGATCCTCGAATCCCTGGGCATTCCGGTCGAGGTGTTCCACCACGAAGTGGCAGGCGCCGGCCAGAACGAAATCGGCACCAGGTTCAGCACCTTGGTGGAGCGCGCTGACTGGCTGCAACTGCAAAAGTACGTGATCACGAACGTGGCACATGCTTACGGCAAGACCGCCACCTTCATGCCCAAGCCCTACCATGGCGACAACGGCTCCGGCATGCGCGTGCACGAGTCGGTCTGGAAAGATGGCAAAAACCTGTTTGCCGGCGACGGTTATGCCGGTCTGTCCGACTTCGCCTTGTACTACATTGGCGGCATCATCAAACATGCCCGTGCCCTGAATGCCATCACCAACCCCGGTACCAACAGCTACAAGCGCCTGGTGCCGCACTTCGAAGCTCCGGTGAAACTGGCCTATTCTGCCAAGAACCGCTCAGCCTCGATTCGTATCCCCTTCGTGGCGAACCCCAAGGGTCGTCGCGTGGAAGCCCGCTTCCCCGATCCACTGATGAACCCCTACCTGGGCTTTGCCGCCTTGCTGATGGCGGGTCTCGACGGCGTGGAAAACAAGATCCATCCTGGCGAAGCGGCCACCAAGGACCTCTATCACCTGCCTCCGGAAGAAGACAAGTTGGTGCCGACAGTCTGTCACAGCCTGGACCAGGCCCTGGAGCATCTCGACAAGGACCGCGCCTTCCTGACCAAGGGTGGTGTGTTCACCGACAGCATGCTCGATGCCTACATTGAGCTCAAGATGTCGGAAGTCACCCGCTTCCGCATGGCCGTGCACCCGGTCGAATACGACATGTATTACTCGCTGTAAGCACATGTCCCGGGTTGTTCTCGACAACCCTGGGGTCAAAAAAAGGACGGCTTTCGCCGTCCTTTTTTATTGTGGGAAACTCGTGCCTCCCACGTGGATCGGGATGCCACGCCGTTGCTGATGAGAGAGGGCTTGAATGCTTATGACAAAAATGACTTGGACCTGTTTGTTGCTGTCGGTGTGTGCCAGTACACAGGCACAGGAGCGCATCTACCGTTGTGGCAATGTCTACACCAACAACGTGAGCGAAGCCCAGGCCAAAAACTGCAAGTTGCTCGAAGGCGCCAACGTGACCGTGGTGCAGGGCACGCGCCCCGCCCAGGCGCCGGCCCAGGCCAGCCCTCCCGGTGCCGCCAGTGCTGCCAGTGCCGGTCCGCGCGTGAACACGCAAGAGCAAAGGTCGCGTGACTCGGATGCCCGCCTGATTCTGCAATCCGAGTTGAAAAAGGCCGAGGCGCGGCAAGCCGAGTTGCTCAAGGAATACAACAATGGCGAGCCAGACAAACGGGGCGACGAGACCCGAAATCACCAGCGTTACCTCGACCGGGTGGCTGAACTCAAGGCCAGCCTGGCGCGCAACGAAAGTGACATGGCCGGGATTCGCCGCGAGCTTGAGCGCCTGCCAGCCAATCCGGCCGGTCGCTAACCGTCTCAGGGGCTGATTTTGAAACCGGTTTCCTCCAAACAGCGAACCCCGGCGGGCAGTGCCACGGCCCAGCGTTTTGGTGCTTTTGATCTGTTGGCCACGCTGGTGGCCGTGGTGCAAAGTGATGGCACGGTGGTGTTTGCCAATGCCGCCCTCGAAGACGCGTTGGGGATTTCACGGCGCACCATCGTGGGTTCACATTTGCCCGATTCATTCACCGAGCCCGCCCATTTGCAGACCGCCTTGCAGGGCGCAGGAAGCAATGAGTTTGCGGCACTTCGTTACGACGCCAAATTGCTGCGCCTGGGGCGTGAGCTGTTGCCGGTGCATGTCATCGTGACACAGACCGAAAGTGCCGACATCATCGTTGAATTGCTGCCGCTGGAGCAGCAGGCGCGCCAGGACCGCGAGGAGCGCCTGGCTGAGCAGGCTCAGGCCAACAAGGAGCTGATTCGCAACCTGGCCCACGAAATAAAAAATCCGCTCGGCGGCATTCGCGGGGCTGCGCAGTTGCTGGAGCTGGAAATGCCCCAGCCCGAGCTCTCTGAATACACCCAGGTGATCATCCATGAGGCCGACCGTCTGCAGTCGCTGGTCGATCGTCTGCTGGCTCCGCACCGTCGGCCCCATGTGGTGGGTGATGTCAATATTCACGAAGTCTGCGAGCGGGTGCGCTCGCTGATTCTTGCGGAATTTCCCAAAGGCTTGCAGGTGGTGCGCGACTATGACACCTCGATCCCCGAGTTCCGCGGTGACCGCGAGCAACTCATTCAGGCGCTCATCAATATCGCACACAACGCAGCGCAGGCGCTGTCTGAGCGCATCAACCAGGGCGATGGCCAAATCATTTTCCGCACCCGGGTGGCGCGCCAAAGTACTTTTGGCAAACAACGCTATCGGTTGGCATTGGAATTGCATGTCATCGACAACGGGCCTGGCGTGCCAGACTCGATCAAGGACCGAATTTTTTATCCGCTGGTGTCGGGACGCGAAGGCGGTTCCGGGCTGGGTTTGACATTGGCACAAACCTTTGTCCAGCAGCACCATGGCTTGATCGAGTGTGACAGTGCGCCGGGCTCCACGGATTTCAAGATCATGATTCCTCTGCCCTGATCGCAAGGGAGCTGCAGTCCATCGCGAGATGACTGGAGGCTGATGCGGCGAGGGCTCAACCTAAGGCGAGACAACGTAATGAAGCCCATTTGGATCGTAGATGATGACCAGTCCATTCGCTTCGTACTGGAGAAAGCGCTGTTGCGTGAGCAATTGCCCAGCCGCAGTTTTACCAACGCGCGCGATGTGATTGCCGCCCTCGACGAAGACAAGGGGCCGCAGGTGCTGGTCAGCGACATTCGCATGCCGGGCGGCTCCGGCTTGGAGTTGCTCGACAAGGTCAAGGCCAAATACCCAGGCTTGCCGGTCATCATCATGACGGCCTATTCCGACCTTGACAGCGCCGTGTCGGCCTTTCAGGGGGGGGCTTTTGAATACTTGCCTAAGCCGTTTGATTTGTCCAAAGCTGTGGAGTTGATCCGTCGCGCTGTTGAAGAAAGCCAGCGCGAAGAAGTGGTGGATGAAGGCATGGCCGACACACCCGAGATGCTGGGGCAGGCACCCGCCATGCAGGACGTGTTTCGCGCCATCGGCCGGCTCAGCCAAAGCAATGTCACTGTCATGATCACCGGCGAGTCGGGTTCGGGCAAGGAACTGGTGGCGCGTGCACTGCACAAGCATTCACCGCGCGCCAACGGTCCGTTTGTGGCCATCAACACGGCAGCGATCCCCAAGGACCTACTGGAGTCGGAGCTTTTTGGCCACGAACGAGGTGCCTTTACCGGTGCGCAAACCATGCGCCGTGGCCGTTTCGAGCAGGCCGATGGCGGCACCCTGTTTCTCGACGAAATTGGCGACATGCCGTTTGACTTGCAGACCCGGCTGTTGCGCGTGCTCTCGGACGGCCATTTTTACCGCGTGGGCGGCCACAGCGCCGTCAAGACCAATGTGCGTGTCATTGCAGCGACGCACCAGAATCTGGAGCAGCGGGTCAAAGAGGGTGTTTTTCGTGAAGACCTGTTTCACCGCCTGAATGTGATCCGCCTGCGCTTGCCGGCCCTGCGCGAGCGGCGTGAGGACATCCCTGCACTGACACGCCATTTCTTGCAACAGAGTGCGCGTCAACTGGGTGTCGAACCCAAGCGTATTTCCGACGCGGCGCTGACGTGGCTGGGGCAGTTTGCGTTCCCAGGCAACGTGCGCCAGCTTGAAAACATGTGCCACTGGCTCACGGTCATGGCACCGGCGCAAGTGATTGAGCCCAAAGACCTGCCGCCTGAAGTCTCGGTCACCGACATCGTGACGGCGCCAAGACCGGTGCTGGCCGCGTCGATGGTGGTGGTTGAGCCACCTGCCATGGTGTTGGCGGATCCTGACCTGGCCCCTCTGCCGACATTGCCTGTCGCCCCTGCGAGCGGCTGGGAGCAGAGCCTGGAGGCCGAGGCCAGGACCTTGCTGGCAACGGATCGCACCGATGTGTGGGACACCCTGACGACCAGATTTGAGTCGTGCCTGATTCTGGCGGCACTGGCTGCCACGCGCGGTCGACGCATCGATGCGGCGCAGAAGCTCGGGATTGGCCGCAACACGATCACCCGGAAAATTCAGGAACTCGGTCTGGAGTAGGTCCGACCCCCGTCTGCAACTGATTCAGCTGAGTTCGACCACCACCGGTGCGTGGTCGCTGGGGCGTTCGTTCTTGCGCGGGGTTTTGTCGATCCAACAGGCTGTGACCCGGGATTTGATTGCGCCACTGACCAGAATGTGGTCAATGCGCAGGCCACGGTTGCGCCTGAAGCCAAAATCCCGATAGTCCCACCAGGAGTAACTTTTGGCCGGCTGTGGAAACAAGCGGTGTGCGTCAGTCAACCCGAGCGCGATCAACGCATTGAGCTCGTAGCGTTCTTCGTCGGTGCAATGGATCTGGTCGCGCATGCCCTCCGGGTCCCAGACATCGGCGTCATCAAATGTGATGTTGAAGTCGCCCATCAGCACCAGACTCGGATGCGCCGCCAGTTCGGTGCGCAGCCAGGTCCGCAGACCCTGGAGCCAGGCCAGTTTGTAGTCAAACTTGTCGCTGCCGGGTTCCTGGCCATTGGGGAAATAAGCACCCACCACACGCAGGTCGGGCGCGAATGTGCCGCTGATGACACGGGCCATGTCATCGGAAAAACCCGGAATGTTGCGCACCACATCCTGCGCCGGCGTCTTGCTCAGCACGGCTACGCCGTTGTAGGTTTTCTGACCAAAACAGCTGGCGTGGTAGCCCGCTGCCTCGAAAGCTGCATGCGGAAACTTGTCGTCGCTCATCTTGAGCTCTTGCAGCGCCAGCACGTCGACCGGGTTGGCCTGCAGCCAGTCCAGCACTTGCGGCAGCCGCACCGTGAGTGAGTTGATGTTCCAGGTGGCAAGTTTCATGGTTTCAGGCGGTTTTTGTGTAGGTCACAAAACTGTAGCCCAGCCCGGTGCTGCTGAGGTGGGATTCGCGGGTCGTTTCACGCCACTCGGGTCCAAAGTTGGGTGCAAAGGCGTCGCCCTCGAAATCGGCATCAATTTCGGTCACCACCGCGGTGCTGGCCAGCGCCAGTGCCTGGGCGTAAAGCTCGGCACCGCCAATCACCCAGGCTATGCTCTCAGAAGGGCAGGCCGCACAGGCTGCTTCGAGTGAATTGGCCACCACGGCACCGTCGGCCCGCCAATCGGCCTGCCGCGTCACCACCACATTCAGGCGACCGGGCAGCGGTCGGAATTTTGGCGGCAGGGAATTCCAGGTCTTGCGGCCCATGATCACCGGGCAGCCCAACGTGGTGCGTTTGAAGTGCGCCAGGTCTTCCGGCAGGTGCCAGGGCAGGGTGTTGTTGTTGCCAATGACACCGTTGCGCGCACGGGCCAGGATCAGATGGAGCTTCATGGCTCAGACGGCCACCGGGGCCTTGATGGCGGGGTGGGATTCGTAGCCAAGCACGGCAAAGTCTTCATATTTGTAGTCAAAAATGGAATCTGGCCGACGCTTGATCTCCAGCGTGGGGTAGGGCAGCGGTGTGCGGCTCAACTGCAGCGCCACCTGCTCGGCATGGTTGCTGTAGATGTGGCAGTCGCCCCCGGTCCAGATGAAGTCACCCACGTCGAGGTCACACTGCTGCGCCACCATGTGGGTCAGCAGCGCGTAGCTGGCAATGTTGAAAGGCACACCCAAAAAGATGTCGGCGCTGCGCTGGTACAGCTGGCAACTCAGTTTGCCTTTACCGCCAGGTGTGGTTGCCGGGGCCACATAGAACTGGAAAAACGCATGGCAGGGCATGAGCGCCATCTTGTCGAGGTCGGCCACGTTCCATGCACTCACCAGCATCCGGCGCGAGTCCGGGTTGGTTTTGAGCGTCCGGATGACCTGGCTGATCTGGTCGATGTGGCCGCCACCCGGCGTTGGCCAACTGCGCCATTGCACGCCATAAACCGGACCCAGGTCGCCAGTGTCGGGGCTGGCCCATTCGTCCCAGATCGTGCAGCCATTGTCCTGTAGCCATTTGACGTTGGAGTCGCCACGCAAGAACCAGAGCAGCTCGACGATGATGGCGCGCAGGTACACCTTTTTGGTGGTGACCAGCGGAAAGCCCTGGTTCAGGTCGAAACGCATCTGGTAACCGAACACGCTTTTGGTGCCGGTGCCGGTGCGGTCGGCCTTGAAAACACCCTGGGTGTCCGCATGGCGAAGCAGGGTTTCGTATTGGGAGTGGGGCAAGTGAGGCATGTCAGGTGCCAAGTGGGCCAAAATTTTGCGCGGAATACCGAGGCTAAATAATTGGCGGAGAGAGTGGGATTCGAACCCACGGTACCTTGCGGTACGCCTGATTTCGAGTCAGGTACATTCGGCCACTCTGCCATCTCTCCGGGAAGCCGTGTATTGTACAGCGCTGGCTAAGCTGGTTTGGCTTCCTTTGCAATTTGCAGCGCTTGCAAAGCGGCCGCAATGTCCGCTTCTGTGACGTCCGGCCCTTTTTCCAGCGCTACCGGGCTGTCGTTCAGTGCGGTGACGCCTTCGGTCTGCAGTTTGGCAATGGTTTGTCCAGCCACTTTGGGGGAGGTAAACCCACCACTTTGCAGCAGCAGTTCTCCTTCGGCGCCCTGCAGCTTGAAGTAAAACTGGCCGTCGCTTTCACGGTATTGCTTGAACACGGGCAGTGCCAGCTTGACCGCCTTGATGTTCGTGGCGGCATGGGCTTGCAGTGGGCGCAGCCCCACGGCGTGTCGCAGGTGGCCCATGAACGGCGTGGCAATGGCGCGGGCCTTGGTAGCACCGGCCAGCAGGATGGCTTCAATCTTGGCCGGGTCTTCAATCAGTGCTTGGTAAGCCGCGCGCATCGGTGCAATTTCTTGGTCGATACGCTCGAAAACAAGTTGTTTTGCATCGGCCCAGGAAATCCCGTCGGAATAGGCTTGGCGTAGCGCTTCGGTCTCAGAGGCGCTGGCAAAGGCCTGGTAAATCTGGAACAGGGTCGAGCCTTCCACGGCCTTGGGTTCACCCGGCGCGCTGGAGTCGGTCACGATGCTGCCAATCAGTTTTTTGAGCTGCTCGCGCGGCGCAAACAGCGGGATGGTGTTGTCGTAACTCTTGCTCATCTTGCGGCCATCCAAGCCGGGCAGGGTTGCGACATGGTCTTCAATGGCGGCCACGGGCGCCACAAAATGCTCGCCATAACGGTGGTTGAAGCTGTGCGCCATGTCGCGTGCCATCTCGATGTGCTGTACCTGATCTCGCCCCACCGGCACCTGGTGCGCGTTGAACATCAAAATATCGGCACCCATCAGCACCGGGTACATAAATAAACCCACATTGACATCGGCGTCCGGGTCGGTCCCGGCGGCCGTGTTTTTGTCGACGGCAGCCTTGTAGGCGTGCGCGCGGTTGAGCACGCCCTTGCCCAGGACACAGCTCAGAAACCAGGTGAGTTCGGGGATTTCAGGCACGTCGGACTGGCGGTAGAACACCACCTCGTCCGGGTTCAGGCCGCAGGCCAGCCAGCTCGCGGCAATCTCCAGCGTGGAGCGCTGGATACGTGCCGGCTCGTCGATTTTGATCAGCGCGTGGTAGTCTGCAAGAAAGTAAAAACTCTCGACGTCTGGGCGCAAACTGTGACGCACCGACGGGCGGATCGAACCTACGTAATTGCCCAGATGCGGGGTGCCGGAGGTGGTGATGCCGGTGAGAAAACGCTCGATACGCATAATAAATGAATAGAAAAGTCAAAAATACATGGACTGCCGCGTTGCGCTCGCCGTGACGTTGCCCGGGTTCATGTTCTTCAACCCACCAGCCAGGCCAGCGGGGTCAGCAACAGGTTGATGAGCTGGTAGGTCAGGCCCATCAGCGGCCGCATCCACAAATTGCTGATGACACCGGCCAGCACCAGTGCCATCACAATGAAAAAGCCCCAGGGCTCCACGCGTGACACCAGCATGGCCTGGCGATACGGTAGCAGCCCCACCAGGATGCGGCCACCGTCCAGCGGCGGCAGCGGAAACAGGTTGAACACGGCCATCACCACATTCACCAGCACGCCCCCTTGCGCCATCTCAATCAGAAACGGCTCGCTGATGCCGGCACCGCGAAACAAAAAGAGCAGGGCACCCCAGACCAGCGCCTGGAAAAAGTTGGCACCCGGCCCGGCCAATGCGACCCAGATCATGTCGCGCTTGGGGTTGCGCAAGTTGCCAAAACGCACTGGCACCGGCTTGGCGTAACCAAACAGGAACGCGCCCGAGGTGGCAAAGTACAACATCAATGGCATCAGGATAGTGCCCAACGGGTCGATGTGTGGCAGCGGGTTGAGTGTCACGCGCCCGAGCCGGTAGGCGGTGTTATCGCCAAAATGTCTGGCAGCAAAGCCATGTGCGGCTTCGTGCAGGGTGATGGCCAGCAGCACCGGGATGGCGTAGAGGCTGACGGTCTGGATCAGATTGGCAAAGTCCATGGCGTTATTTTCTCATGGGCGGGCGGGTTTACAGGCCCAGGGCAGCCAGCGAACCGCGGCCTTCGCGGATGATGACCGGTTCGCCGCCGGTCAAATCAACCACGGTGGTGGGTTCGCGCAGGCAGGCACCGGCATCAATGATGGCCGCAATGCTTCCCTTGTAGTAGGCGCTGATCTCTTCGGCATCGTTCATGGGTTCTGTTTCACCCGGCGCAATCAGGGTGGTGGCCAGCAGCGGCGTGTTGTACAGCGCCAGCAATTCCTGCAACACATTGTGGTCGGGCACACGCAGGCCAATGGTCTTGCGCGACGGGTGGCTCAGCCGACGCGGCACTTCCTTGGTGGCTTCGAGGATGAAGGTGTAGGCGCCTGGCGTGGCTGCCTTGATGCGCCGGAACTGCTGGTTGTCGACCTTGGCATAGTTGGCAAGCGCGGACAGGTCGCGGCATAACAGTGTGAGGTGGTGTTTGTCATCGACACCGCGAATGCGACGCAGCTTGTCAGCGGCCGCCTTGTCGTCCAGGTGGCATACCAGCGCATAACTGGAGTCGGTGGGCACGGCCAGCACCTCGCCCTTGTCAAGCAGGGCGGTGGCCTGTTTGAGCAGGCGGGCTTGCGGGTTGTCGGGGTGAATTTCAAAAATTTGCGGCATGGGGCTATTGTCGCTGCCCGCTGACCTCGCGTGAAGACAGCACCGCGTTGCCGGCGCCGCTGGCAGCAATCACAGCAATGCCGACCCACGACAGGCTGTCGGGGACATGGCGAAACACGATCCAGCCCAGCAGGGTGGCAAAGGCAATCTGGGTGTAGAGATACGGCACCAGCACCACGGCCTTGGCGCGGTTGAAGGCGCGTATCAGCATCAGGTGGGCAAAGGTGCCCAGACTACCGACCAATATGAACCAGTACCAGTAATTCAGCCAGGCGTCGCTGCGCCAGCTGTGCAGCATCAAGGGCGACATGATTAGGGACCCGATCAGTCCCGTATAGAAATGCGTGGTGTAGGGGTTCTCGTCAGCACTGAGGCGGCTGGTGAGCACCTGAAACCAGGCGTAGAAGGCCACCATGCTCAGCGGTAACAAGACGGCCCAGCCAAAGACCTGGCCCCCGGGGCGAACCACAAGCAACACGCCCAGCAAGCCGATACACATCAGTGCCCAGCGCTGGCGCGAAACAGGGGTTTTAAGCGTCCAGGCCGCCATGGCGGTTGCCGCCATGGGGGAGAGCATGCCGATGGCGGTGAACTCTGCGACTGGCAAATATTGCAGGCCAAAAAATGCGCAGGCGCTGGAGGCAAGCAGCAGTGCGCCACGCAGCACCTGAAAGCGCAGATTCGGGGTCGCAAAGATGGCGGTCCGCTGCACCGGGAATCGCAAGGCCAGCGTCACGACCGCTTGAAAGGTGTAACGAAACCACAGCAGCATGAGCACGGGCACCACTTGGGTGGCGTGTTTGGCTGCGGTGTCAAGCGAGGCAAAAAATAGCGCGGTGAGGATGATGAGAAAAATACCACCGGCCTGACGACTTTTCCAGAAAGACATGGACTCAGTTGACCCTCGGCGCGTATTGGATTCGGTCTGCCAGCAACTCCCAGACTGGCGTCAATTGGCCGGGCAGGTCGGGCAGGGCGCCGAGTTCGGTGCGGCTTTCTCCAGGGCTATGGAAGTCGCTGCCACGCGAGGCCGCCAGTTCGAACTCAAGCGCCGAAGCCGCGTAAGTGGCTGCATCGGCTACCGAATGGCTGCCGGTGACCACTTCCACGCCTTGGCCGCCATGGCCCTTGAATTCGGTGAACAGCGCCAGCTCTTCATTGGCGCTGAATTTGTAACGCGCGGGGTGGGCAATCACTGCCATGCCGCCCGCTTGAACAATCCATTGCACCGCATCTTTCAGGCTGGCCCAGCGGTGTTCGATGAAACCAGGCTTGCCCTCAGTCAGGTACTTGCGAAAGACCTCGTAGGTGTCCTTGCAGACCCCGGTTTCCACCAGATAGCGGGCGAAGTGGGTACGCGAAATCAGATTCGGGTTGCCCGCGTATTTGAGAGCACCCTCAAAGGTGCCGCGGATGCCGACGCGGGCCAGGTCATCCGCCATTTCCAGGGCGCGTTGTGAACGCCCGCCGCGCGTTCGCTGCAGGCCTTCGAAAAGTGCGCTGTTGTGGGCATCAAAACCGAGTCCGACGATGTGCACTGTCTGATGCAAAAACGTGACCGAAATTTCAACGCCAGTCAGGTAATCCATGCCAGAGGCCGCAGCGGCGGCAGCAGCGCGGACCTGGCCACCGATCTCGTCGTGATCGGTCAGCGACCAGAGTGTCACACCCTGGTCTTTGGCGCGTTTGGCCAGTTCTTCCGGGGTGAGGGTGCCGTCGGAAACAACAGAATGGCAATGCAGGTCGGCGTTGAAGGTGTTCATACACCGATGATTCTAGGGCTGGGGCAGCAACTCTGCCGCTTCCACCAGAAATCGCACACGGCGTTCACCGCGCCAGCTGTCCACATCCAGCCGGAACGCCAGCTTGACGCGGCCAGGCAGCGCCGTGGTGTGGCCAAACCAGATGCCATCGACCGGTTCACCGCGGTGTTTGAGCTTGAGTGACAGGTGTTTGTCAGCCACCAGGCGCTGCGACACCACCTCGAGCTCTTCGCTGAAGGTGGGGGCAGCAAAGCCCTGGCCCCAGACTTCGTGGTGCAGCGCGTCGACCAGATCGGGGCGGCGGTATTCGGGTTTGAGTGCACCATCGGTGTCTAGCCGACGCGTCAGCGTGGCTGGGTCCAGCCACTCCTGTGCAACCTCGGCCAAGCCCTGCTCGAACCGGTCCAGTCGGTCTTCGTTGAGGGTGCAACCGGCTGCCATGGCATGGCCACCAAACCGCAGCAACACGCCGGGGTAACGCTTGGCCACCAGGTCGAGTGCGTCGCGCAGGTGAAAGCCGGGAATAGAACGACCCGACCCCTTGAGTTCGTGCCCGTGGCCAGTGGCACCACTGCGGGCAAAAACAAAGCTGGGTCGGTGGAACTTGTCCTTGATGCGCGAGGCCACGATGCCCACCACACCTTCGTGAAAATCGGCATCAAAAACACAAATGGCCGGTGGTGCTTCAGCTGCGTCCTCGAACAGTGACTCGGCCACGATGAGCGCCTGTTCGCGCATGCTGCCTTCGATCTCGCGGCGTTCCCGGTTGATGGCATCGAGTGTTTTGGCCAGTTCCTGGGCACGCCCGGCGTCGTCGGTAAGCAGGCATTCAATGCCGAGTGTCATGTCCGACAGGCGCCCGGCGGCATTGATGCGTGGCCCCAGGGCGAAACCAAAGTCGAAGGTGGTGGCTGTTCTGGCTTCGCGCGAGGCCGCCACAAACAGCGCAGCCAGCCCGGCGGGCAGGGCCTGCGCGCGCACCCTTTTGAGTCCTTGTGCTACCAGACGCCGGTTGTTGGTGTCGAGTCTGACCACGTCAGCCACCGTACCCAGCGCAACGAGCGGCAGCAGGGCATCCAGTTTGGGCTGGTTTTGTGCGTCGAATAAGCCGCGCTGGCGCAGTTCCGCGCGCAGCGCCAGCAGCACATAAAACATGACCCCGACCCCGGCGATGGACTTGCTCTCGAAAGCGCAGCCGGGCTGGTTCGGGTTGACGATGACGTCAGCGTCTGCCAGGGCGATCTGTCCGTCACGCACGGCCGGCAAATGGTGGTCGGTCACCAGCACCTGCAGGCCCAGCTCGCGGGCACGGGCCACGCCCTCAAAGCTGGCAATGCCGTTGTCGACGGTGATCAGCAGGTCGGCGCCGCTGGCTTTCACACGCTCGGTGATGGGTGGCGTCAGACCATAACCGTCCTGCACCCGGTCGGGCACGATGTAGTCCACATGGCGGGCACCAAGCAGGCGCAGGCCACGGATACCGACCGCGCAGGCGGTGGCGCCGTCACAGTCGTAGTCGGCCACGATGCAAAGTTTTTTGTCGTCGCGAATCGCGTCGGCCAGCAGCCGCGCCGCCTCGAGTGTGCCCAGCATGCTGGCCGGTGGCAGTAGCCTGGCCAGCGCATCGTCGAGTTCCTGCGGGTGTTGAACCCCGCGCGCGGCATAAAGTTGTGCCAGCAGGGGATGAATGCCTGCCTGCTCGAGTGCCCAGACCGTTCTGGGCGGTACATCCCTGACCACGATTTTCATAATTTCACAAGTTCGGTATGGATGGGCGTGGCGCCAAAAATGCGTCTGAATTTTTGCACCAGGCCCTGGGGCTGGGTGCGCCAGCTTTGCCCATGGCGCTCGCCGCACAGGGTGATTTGAACCGCGTTACCCTGCCGGTGAGCCTCCAGAAAAGCCCTGATTTCCTGTGCATCCAGGGCTTGCCAGGCGCTGGCCCAGGCGGTCCAGTCTTCCTGCAGCGCAGCCTCGCGCAGCGCGCTGATCACGGTGGTCTGCGCGCCTGCCATGTTGGTGGCTGGTGCACCGTTGAGTGTGCCGGTGCCGCTGAGCCAGATGGCGTTGACCGGCAACCGGCCGCGGGCTTCGCGGTCATCGTTGAGAGGATGGGTGTAGAGCAGCATCTGCATTTCG
>JACCDQ010680514.1_pt1 | contig 14672 bp, 13 predicted proteins | sample 7446031 | NCBI WGS metagenome assembly JACCDQ01 (sample SAMN15323442, study PRJNA562643) | freshwater metagenome | isolation source: river surface water | place: USA:Blue River Watershed | collected 2017-08-17
GGTGCCGAGCGTTAAAACCACTCCGAGGAAAAGATTCATGAACGGACCACCGAACATGACGATGATTCGCTTGAACACCGGCAGCTGCCAGAACATTCGATTCTTGTCGGCGTCGGTTACAAATTCACTGTGCGCTTCGCGCGCTGCTTTCACCGAATCCGCGAAGTAACCCTTCGGGTCTTTGCGCTTGCCCTTGGGTAGGTACATACCAATCATGGTGATGTAGCCGCCGAGTGGGATTGCCTTCACACCGTATTCGGTCTCGCCACGCTTGCGCGAAAACAAAGTGGGTCCGAAACCGATCATGTATTTCGGAACCTTAATGCCGAACAACTTGGCCGGAATCAGGTGACCAAGCTCGTGCCAGCCAATCGAGAAGCCGATGCCGAGCAGGATGAAAACTATACCCCCGACGTACCAGAAGAATTCAGTCATGCGCCAAACCTAAACTCCGCTGCTGACAATTTGCCCAGACCTCTAATTAGCAAGCTGTCACCATCTGAGCCACTGCGCGATCACGAGCCCAGGTCTCCGCAGCGAGCACAGACTCAAGAGTCAACTCCCCCTGCGGTTCGTGCGCATCAACGGTTCGCTCGATGACATCGACAATCTGGTTGAAGCCAATCTTGTTGCGGTGGAATGCTTCGACGGCTTCTTCGTTGGCCGCGTTGTAAACCGCCGGATAAGTGCTTCCCGCCTTTGCCACCTGTCGCGCCAAACGCACCGCACCGAAAACCATTTCGTTCAACGGTTCGAAAGTCCACTGCGAAGCCTTGCTGAAGTCCAAAGCCGGTGCGACGTCTGGCACACGCTCTGGCCAAGACATTCCAAGCGCGATTGGAACCTTCATGTTTGGCGGAGAACACTGAGCCATGGTCGAACCGTCGACGAACTCAACCATCGAGTGAACGATCGACTGCGGGTGCACGGTTACATCGATGCGATCGATAGGAATGTCAAACAATAGGTGTGCCTCGATGAGTTCGAGACCCTTATTTACCAGGGTCGCACTATTGGTGGTTACCACTTTGCCCATGACCCAGGTCGGATGCGCCAACGCCTGCTGCGGAGTAACCAGCGTCAACTGTTCGCGGGTGTAACCGCGGAACGGACCACCCGATGCGGTCAAGATCAATTTGCGGACCTCGCGATGTTCACCGGCAAGCAAGCACTGAGCAAGCGCAGAGTGTTCGCTGTCGACCGGAACGATTTGTCCAGGCGCAGCGGCCTCTGTGACCAAACGGCCACCCACGATGAGGCTTTCCTTGTTGGCAAGTGCGAGAGTCTTACCGGTGCGCAATGTGGCAAGGGTTGGCTTCAGACCAATCGATCCGGTGATTCCGTTGACTACAACGTCTGCGTCGATGTCCTCGATCAATCGCGTTGCTTCTTCGGCACCGAGTCCGGTGTGCTGCACACCGAATTCGCGAGCCTGTTCGGCAAGCAGTTCTTCGTTTTTGCCAGCAGCGAGCGCGACCACTTTGAAGCGTTCTGGATTGGCCTTGATGACCTCGAGTGCCTGGGTACCAATAGATCCGGTGGACCCCACAATAATTACTCGACGCATTCTTCAATCTTGCCAGCCTCCGCAAGATTATGAGGCTTAGGATGGATTTATGAGCGAGCTTCAGGTGGCGCAAGAGCGCAAAATTGTAACTTCTATCCCTGGTCCAATTTCTCAGAAACTACATGCGAAACGCCTTCAAGAGGTGTCACATGGAGTTGGTGCGTTGCTACCGATTTACATCGACCGCGCACACGGGGCCATCCTGGTAGACGTCGACGGTAACCAGTTCATCGACCTAGGCTCAGGAATCGGTGTAACCACCATCGGACACACCAATGACGAGGTAGTCAAGGCAGTTCAGGAGCAGGTAGCAAAGCTCACCCACACACTCTTTACTCTCACCCCTTACGTGCCATACGTACAGGTCTGTGAAATCATCAACCGCCACGCCCCTGGCCAGTTCGAGAAGCGCAGTGCACTTTTCAACTCGGGTTCTGAGGCAGTCGAGAACGCAGTCAAGATCGCCCGCAAGTACACCGGTCGCGGCGAAATCGCCGTCTTCGACCACGGGTACCACGGTCGCACCAACCTAACCATGGCAATGAACTTCAAGGCGATGCCTTACGCGAGCGGCATGGGTCCTTTCGCCCCGGGCGTGACTCACGTGCCAATGTCTTACCCATTCCGTGACGGTGGAATATCAGGCGAAGACGCCGCCAAGCGCGCCATCACCTACATGGAAAAGCGCATCGGTGGCAGCAACCTAGCCGCCATTGTGATCGAGCCAATCCAGGGTGAGGGTGGCTTTATGGTCCCTGCCCCTGGCTTCCTTCAGGCACTCGACAAGTGGGCCAAGGAAAACGGCATCGTCATGGTCGCAGACGAAGTCCAATCGGGTATCGCCCGCACCGGTCGCTTCTTCGCTAGCCACTGGGAAGAAGGCTTCGAGCCGGACCTAATTACTTTCGCCAAGGGTATCGCCGGCGGAATGCCAATCTCGGGTGTGGTTGGCCGCGCCGAGATCATGGACTCGGTTCACGCCGGTGGACTCGGTGGCACCTTCGGTGGTAACCCTGTTTCAGCAGCTGCCGCAGTTGCAGTGCTCGGCCAGATCGAAGCCGGCGGAGTACTCGAACGCGCTCAGGCAATCGGCTCTATCTTCGAATCACGCCTCGGTGGTATGAAGGCAAAGTACCCGGTCATCGGAGATGTTCGCGGACGCGGTGCAATGATGGCAATTGAATTCGTCGAAGCAGGCACCATAAACCCGAATGCTCCAGCAGTCGACAGCGTTGTAAAGCACGCACACCTCAACGGTGTGCTCGTATTGAACGCGGGAACCTTCGGCAACGTCATTCGCTTCTTGCCACCGCTAGCCATCACCGATGCACAGCTGCACGAAGCACTAGATATTCTCGAAGAAGGCATAGCCAAGCTATAGAGCTAGTGAATTGCTTTTAGCTTTCGCTTCTTCACGATTGAGTTAATCTGAGTGCCAACCACGATGGCAATCGCAAGCAGGAACACCGCAGAGCTAATCACGTTTGCCTCTGCCGGCACACCCTTGGTCTGACTGTAGATAAACAGCGGGAAGGTCTGAACCGGACCGGAGTTGAAGTAAGTGATGATGAAGTCGTCAAAGCTAAGTGCAAACGACAACAGCGCGGCTGCCATGATGCCCGGCAAGAGCAGCGGAAAGGTAATCTTCCAGAACACCTTGGCTGGGCTGGCATAGAGATCGCGGCCGGCTTCCTCGAGAACCGGATCAAGAATTTGCACTCGGCCCTTTACGGTAACCACCACATAGCTGAAGCAGAACAGCACGTGCGCGGCAATCACGGTCCCGATTCCACGGTCGACTCCGAGGTTGAAGAACTGAGCTGCTAGCCCAGAACCCATGATGATTTCAGGGGTGGCCAGCGGCAAAAAGATGAGCAGGCTGATCGCGCTGCGGAACTTGAACTTGTAGCGAACCAGCGCAATCGCGGCTGCGGTTCCGATAACCGTGGCTAGCACTGTCGAGATCAAACCGACCAAAATCGAGTTGCCAAGAGCATCGCAGACGCCCTGGTTGTCGCAGACATTCAGCCACTTATCAAAAGTGAAACCGACCCAGGCGGCGTTTGAGCGACCGCTGTCGTTGAAGGAAAAGGCAATCGTGTAGACGATCGGAATAAGCAAAAATACCAACGCAACCAGCGAGTAAATGCCGAGCGTATATTTCCCGAGGTGCTTCACAGTAGCTCCTCGCTTCCGACTCGGCGGACGTAACCCACAATCAAAATCAAGATGATTGCCATCAAACCAACTGAAAGAGCCGAAGCCACCGGATAGTTGAAGTTTTTATATTCCGCTTCGATGATGTTTCCGAGCATCGAAGTTTGTGCTCCACCGAGATAGTTCTTGCTGGCGTTCACGTAATCGCCGGCCATTGGAATGAATGTCAGTAGCGTGCCCGAGATGACGCCCGGCATCGAAAGCGGCAGAGTCACTTTGAAAAATACTCTACGAGGATTGGCGTATAGATCTGCACCGGCTTCAAGATAGCGAATGTCGAGCTTTTCCAAAGATGTGTAAAGCGGCAGAGTCATGAACGGGATGAAGTTATAGGTCAAACCGAAGATGACTGCAAATGGTGTACCTAGGATGCGATCTCCAGTTTGCATAATGCCGAGGTCCTGAAGGAAGGTAACCACCGGACCGGCGTTGGAGAAAATCTGAGTCCAGGCCAGGGTGCGGAGCAAGAAAGAAATGAAGAAAGGTGCGATTACCAGTGTGATGGTCAGTCGCTGAAGCAGCGGACGTGAACGCAGTTTGACGCCAATGAAATAAGCCAGTGGATAACCGATGACAAGCGCGGCAACGGTTGCGACAAGTGCGTAACCGAAAGAACGAAGCACGTTTGGCAGGTTGTCTGCCACCAGCGGCAGGTAGTTTGCAAGGTTGAAACCGTAACTGAAAGTTTGGTTTAGCCCGCTGGTCGACTGCTCTCCAAGCGAGGTGAGAATCAGCAGAATGAACGGGGTGATGAAGAAGAGCGCCAGATAAGCCAATCCCGGTGCCATCAAAATCCAAGCAACGCGCGAAGAACTCTTTGCGCCTTTGAATATCTTGGCGGAACTGGAGAATGACGCCAGTGCCACGCTAGGCCTCTGGCAAATCAGCCAAGCCGAAGCTGTGCTGAATCTTCCAACTTACCCAAACCTTGGCACCAACCTCGGTGACCGGTGACTTGCCGATGTTCTGAGCAAAGACCGTCACGTTGCCGACGTTTGGCACTTCAATCAGGTACTGGTTGCTCACACCGGTAAAGCGAATGTCGATTATTTCGCCAGGACCGATTAGGTTGTGGTCAGAACCGAGCTTTGGCTCTTCCTCGTGGAAGAAAGCCGTCTCCGGGCGCACGCCGATTGCAATTTTGCCACTGTGCTTTTCGGCACGGTCCTTGGCAACTGAGATTTTGTGACCGGCAAGGTTAATGCTCACCGAGTTAGCGTTTTCTTCGACAACATCGCCGAGAAAGATGTTTGACTGACCAAGGAATCGCGCAACGAATTCGGTCTTCGGGCGATCGTAAAGGGCTTCCGGTGCTCCCATTTGTTCGATGCGTCCCTTGTTCATTACGGCAACAACATCGGCCATGTCCATGGCTTCTTCTTGGTCGTGGGTCACGTGCAAGAAAGTAAGTCCAACTTCGACCTGAATTGCCTTGAGTTCAATTTGCATTTCACGGCGAAGCTTTAAGTCCAATGCACCAAGTGGTTCATCGAGTAGAAGCAAGCTCGGACGGTTGACCAGCGCACGTGCAAGAGCCACGCGCTGCTGCTGGCCACCGGAAAGTTGCTGCGGTTTGCGCGAAGCGAGGTGTTCGAGCTGCACTAACTTAAGTCCCTCGGCAGCCAACTTCTCGGCATCTGCAACTTTGCGCTGACGCAATCCAAACGCGACGTTTTCCAAAACTGTCATGTGTGGAAAAAGCGCGTAGCTCTGGAAAACGGTGTTTACCGGGCGCTCATGCGGTTTGGTTTCGGTGACATCTTTACCGCCGAGCATTACCTTGCCCGAGGTTGGCGATTCCAAACCGGCAACCAGGCGAAGCGTGGTGGTTTTTCCGCAACCCGATGGGCCTAGTAGGGCAAAAAACTGACCGGCGGGAATGTGCAGATCTAGATTTTCAATCGCGGTGAAACCAGGGAACTCTTTGCGAATGCTGACCAGTGAGAGGTCGGCACCAGAACTAGTGGCGGCCAATGCCTTGCCCTAGAGCCCTACTGCTTTGTTGAAGGCTTCGCTCCACGCGGTGTGCTCTTCGAAGGACAGGGTGCGGAACTGCTGCAACTTGGCGCGCTGTTCTGCGCTTGGGAAAATCAACTCGTTCTTGGCTAACTCTGGATCCTTGGCGGCGACCAGCTCCTGGATTCCGTCTACCGGTGAAAGGTAAACCACTCCACCGAGGATTAGGTCGGCTGCATTCTGCTTGTCGTAGTAGAAGTTGATCAACGCTTCGACGTTCTTCTTGTGCGGTGAACCCATTGGCACGATGAACGAGTCGGTATTGAGGGTGGCTCCGGCAGGGTCTATTACGTAACCGTAGTCGTCGCCCCAGGTAAGGTCTCCAGACCAAACCAGACCGGCAACCGCGTTACCCTGATCGAATGCAGTGATGTAGTCCTGGTCCTTGGTATAAATCTGACCAGACTCAACGTGACCGGCAAGTTCATCAACCGCTTCTTGGTACTGAGCCTCAGTCACCTGGGTGATGTCAATGCCCTTTGAAATCAACATGAGTCCGATGGTCTCGCGGAATTCGCTGAGAACTACAACCTGACCCTTTAGCTTTGGGTCCCAGAGGTCTGCGACCGAAGTTGGCGCAGTCTTTCCGGTCAGCTTCTTGTAAAGCTTTTTGTTGTAAGCGATTACGGTCATGAATGACATGTAAGGAACCGAGTATTCACGCTTAGGGTCGAAAGTTACTCCAAGCAATTCTGGCGCCATGTTTGCGTGGTTAGGAATGTTGTTCAGGTCGAGCTTCTGCAGGTAACCAGCATCGATTAACTGCGAGTCCATCCAGTCGGTCAAACATGCGGTGTCAGCACCGATGTCTTTGCCGGCTGCGAATTCTTTCTGCGCTGCGTTGTAGTAGTCGGTGTTGCCTGGGATGTCGTCGTTGTAGGTAACTGCGATGCCAGTGGCTGCAGTGAAATTAGCGAGCGTCTTTTGACCCTCATCCATGTAGCCGATCCAGTTGTCCCAGACCAAGACCTTCTCTGAATCGGAGAGGTCTTTGGCTGGCTGAAGTCCGTTGCTACTTGAGCTACCAGGAGCACAGGCTGCTAGGAAGAGAGCGGAAGCGGTGGCTCCGGCTCCGGCTAGCGCGGTACGGCGTGTGATTTGTGAAAGCGGCTTGTCCATTACGGCTCCTTGAATCGAAAGAGCCCTGCGGCTCGACCAACATCAGCAACGCCAAAGTGCGTCCGTAAAAAATACTGCCACATAAAACCCACCCCCAAGCCCAAAAACGCCAATTCCCGCAAAGCGGTATCGTAATCAAGGAACGGGCGAAGGACCCGCTCAAGGGAGAGCCATGAAAGTCGCAGTACCTGCCGAAGTAAAGAACAATGAATTTCGCGTAGCCATAACCCCGGCAGGAGTCCACGAGCTCGTGGCCGCCGGACACCAGGTTTACATCCAGGCGGGAGCCGGAGTCGGTTCGGCAATTCACGATGAAGAGTATGTCGCTCAGGGCGCGGTCATTTGCCCAGACGCCGCAGCTACCTGGGCCGCCGGTGACATGGTGCTCAAGGTCAAGGAACCAATTGCGAGCGAGTACCAGTACCTCCGCCCAGACTTGATTCTTTTCACCTACCTACACCTCGCCGCGGATCGCCCGCTGACCGATGCGCTAATCGCTAACAAGGTCACCGCGATTGCTTACGAAACCGTGCAGCTTCCGAGTCGTTCACTTCCGCTACTTGCTCCGATGAGCGAAGTTGCCGGCCGTCTTGCACCGCAGGTTGGCGCCGAGACTCTCCTCCGTCACAACGGCGGAAACGGCGTGCTGCTTTCTGGAGTGCCAGGCACTCGCCCAGCCAAGGTTGCCGTAATCGGTGCCGGTGTCGCCGGTGCAAACGCAGTGGTCATGGCTGCCGGAATGGGTGCAGACGTAACCGTGCTCGACACAAATCTTTACCGCTTGCGCGAACTAGATGACCACTACAACGGACGAGTCAAGACCATCGTGAGCAACACCTTCGAACTTAACCGCGCGGTAGCTGAAGCCGACCTTGTAATTGGTGCAGTTCTAATTCCGGGAGCTAAGGCACCGAAGTTGGTCACCAACGAAATGGTCAAGAACATGAAACCAGGTTCGGTCTTGGTAGACATCGCCATCGATCAGGGTGGTTGCTTCGAAGACAGTCACCCGACTACACACGCGGAACCGACATTCAAGGTGCACAACAGCGTGTTCTACTGCGTGGCCAACATGCCGGGCGCGGTGCCGCACACCTCTACCTATGCGCTAACTAACGCGACGCTGCCTTACGTGCGAGCACTGGCCAATCACGGCTGGCTCGCCGCCTGCCGTGCAGACGCTTCTCTCGCACTTGGTCTGAACGTGCACGCCGGTCAGGTAACGAACGCCGGAGTGGCTCAGGCTCACTCGCTGGCGGAGCAGCCTCTGGCCGCGGCCCTGTCCTAAAGCCGGTAAACCAGAACAGTCTCCCGGTCTGGCCATGGCCGACCAGTTGTGCCTGGGTTAGACGAATGCCAACCTCCGGGGTGGGTAGCTGCTTAGCCACCTGACCAAGCAGCGCGGCGTCGACCGGATCGTGTTGACCGACCAGCACACGTAAGCGCAAGTTGCTCATTAGAGCTCTTGGAATGCCAACGAGATTCTGATTGGTCACAATCAAATGCATCTGCGCCGAACGTCCACGAGCAGCAATGCTCGAGAGTATCGACTCGGCGATCCTCACCTCGCTAAGAAGATGAGCCAGTTCATCGATGACAATCACCATCGGCGCTCTCACAGGTTGTGATTCACGACGTTGCAATTCATGTTTCAAAAACTCGAACGCTTCGTTTGTGGCAGGTATGTCCTGATCTGTGACAAATTGTTTGCTCGAACTTTCAAAAACACCAAGTCCGGATCCGCCCTTAAAGTCGATGAGCACTAAGTCAAGCGCTTTGGTCGATTGGATGATTCCATCGACAAAAGATTTTAGAAACTCGGTTTTACCACTTCCAGTTGGCCCGACGACGATGGCGTGTGGACCGTCTTCCTTCAGAGAAAGTGAAACCATGTCTTCGCTGTCAAAACCAACCACAGCAGACAACGACGTGCTGCAGGAGTATTTTCCATCAATCAAATTTCCAGCCAGCTCGAGAGTGCGATTTGATTTGGTGGCCAATCGTTCATAGACAAAATCGAATTGCTCGCGTGTCCAAAACGCACTCCCCCTCGACAGCCGATAGTCGTCTAGCCAGATTCTTCCACCGAGGATTCGAAGTTGAGTATCTGGACCGAGCTTCGGTTGTCTTGCCATTCGCCAGCGCACCAGCAACATCAGCACAGCGCTCAATAGAGTGCTGACCAGTAGCAAATAGTTTCCACTCGTTATTGCCAGCATCACGCCATAGGCGATGGACGGCAGGAACCAAAGCAGTTGCATGCCCTAATCCTGCTCAAAAACTCCGTTTTGGGCTGGACTACTCCACAGCCAGTTAGCCGATGTGTTCAAATTGCTGCGCAATTTTCAACATCAGCCACTCGTTCGGTTAGCGCGCAAGCGCGCACCTCACTCCTTAGCCGATGTATGACATGACGTGCTTGATGCGCGTGTAGTCCTCGAAACCGTAGTTGGAGAGATCCTTTCCATAGCCAGAGTGACGGAATCCTCCGTGCGGCATCTCCGCGGTGAGCGGGATGTGGGTGTTGATCCAGACGCAACCGAAGTTGAGCCCCTTGGCAAAGCGCATCGCACGGCTGTGATTCGTGGTCCAGACCGATGAGGCCAGTCCGTATTCCACGTCGTTGGCCCAGCGCATTGCCTCGTCGTCGTTGCTGAACTTCTGCACGGTGATTACCGGGCCGAAGATTTCGCTCTGGATGTGTTCGTCCTGCTGCTTGAGGCCTGACAACACGGTCGCCTGGAAGAAGTAGCCGCCGTTGTCCGAGATTGAGACACCACCGGCTTCGATGTTGGCGTGATCCGGAAGGCGATCGACAAATCCCTGGACGCGCTCGAGCTGGCTTGCATTGTTGACCGGACCGAAAAGAATATCTTCGCGGTTCGGCTGACCGGTGAGTGCATTCGCCTTGACGTTTGCTGCGAGCTTGGCGACAAACTCATCGTGCACCGATTCGTGCACGAGCACGCGAGTCGCGGCGGTGCAGTCCTGGCCTGCGTTGAAGAAACCGGCAATAGTAATTTGCTCGACCGCCGCATCGATGTCTGCGTCGGCAAAGACGAGCACCGGTGCCTTGCCACCGAGTTCGAGGTGGACTCGCTTCAAGTCAGATGCAGCCGACTTCGCAACTTCCATTCCGGCACGAACTGAACCGGTAATTGAAACCATTTGCGGAATCTTGTGTTCGATGAGCGACTTGCCGGTTTCGCGGTTACCGGTGATGACGTTGAACACGCCCTTCGGCAAAATATCCTCGGTGATTTGTGCCAACAAAAGTGTAGAAACAGGAGTGGTGTCACTCGGCTTCAGTACCACGGTGTTACCCGCTGCAATCGCCGGTGCAAACTTCCAGACCGCCATGTTGAGCGGATAGTTCCACGGAGTGACCTGACCAATTACACCGATTGGTTCGCGACGAATAGATGACGTGTGGTCCTTCAGATATTCACCCGAGGCAAGCCCGGTGAGATTTCGAGCCGCGCCGGCAAAGAAGCGAATCTGATCGATCGAAGGCATGATTTCGTATTCGACCAGCGTGCTGCGCGGCTTACCGGTATTTTGTGATTCGAGGTCTGCGAAGTGCTCGGCCTGAGCCTCCATGGCGTCGGCTATGCGGAACAGGGCAAGCTGACGCTCTGACGGAGTGGTCTGACCCCAGGTCTCAAACGCTGTGGCAGCTGCCTTGTAGGCGGCATCGACGTCTTCCGCGCCTGAAAGCGGAGCCTGAAGATAGGCCTGGCCATCTGCCGGATTGACGACATCCGTGGTCTGGCCCGACTTGGCCTCTACCCATTCGCCGTTGATGTAATTCTTCAATTGCTTGGTCATTGCCTGCTCCTTTGCGCGGTTCTAGGGAAATACTAAGGCGTCTGGATACGATGGAGGTACTGCCCTACCAACGACGGTAAGGCAGAACAACATAAAAGAAGAGTGATATCACATGGCAACCAAGGAGAGCCTGGTGAGCAAACTTGTAGACGGAGTCAAATCTGTTTTCAAGACGCCGAATGGGGCGACCAATGCTAAAGCCGACCGCGCCACCCCACTTCTCGACGCCCGCAAGAGCGGAAAAGAAGTAACCCCACAAATGCTGCAGCAGGCAGCGAAGGACAACATGTTCCTTCACTTCACCCGCCACAGCCCGTTCTACACCGCCAAGGGTGAGATTCCAATCATCACCAAGGCATCAGGACACCACTTCTGGGATCAAAACGGTAAGAAGTACTTTGACGGTATTTCGAGTCTGTTCTCAGTAAACATCGGACACGGACGCACCCGTCTGGCCGAAGCCGCAGCTAAGCAAATGAAGGAGCTGGATTACTTCCCGCTCTGGTCTCACGCGCACAAGCCTGGCATCGAGCTTTCAGAGCGCTTGCTTTCGTACGCCCCGAAAAACCTTTCTCGAGTGTTCTTCACCACTGGCGGTGGAGAGGCAAACGAGACAGCTTGGAAGTTAGCGAAGCAATACTTCAAGCTGATCGGAAAGCCAACCAAGCACAAGGTGCTAACCCGAGCTGTCGCCTACCACGGCACCAGCCACGGAGCGCTTTCGCTAACCGGTATTCCTTCTATGAAGAAGGCTTACGAGCCACTAGTACCGAGCACCTTCCGAGTACCAAACACCAACTGGTACCGCGCGCAGGATGATTTCGCCACCGAGGAAGAGTTCGCCATTTGGGCGGCCGACCGCGTCGAAGAAATGATTCTGTTTGAAGACCCGGACACCGTCGCTGCGTTCTTCCTAGAACCAGTGCAGAACTCTGGTGGCTGTTTCACCGCACCGAAGATTTACTTCGATCGCGTTCGTGAAATTTGCGACAAGTACGACGTGCTAATCGTTGCCGATGAAACCATTGACGGTTTCGGACGAACCGGCACCATGTTTGCCTCGGAGAAGTACGGTTTCGAGCCTGACATGCTGGTCTGCGCCAAGGGAATGACGTCCGCCTATGCGCCTATTGGTGCACTAATGGTGGCAGAGAAGCTATTCGAACCGTTCAAGCACGGCACGACCATCTTCTCTCACGGTTACACCTACGGTGGCCACCCGGTCTCATGTGCGGTTGCACTCGAGAACCTGGACATCTTCGATGAAGAGGACCTGGTCGGCAATGTTGCACGCAACGAAGGCGCATTCCGCTCGACCCTTGAGAAGTTGAAAGACCTACCGATCGTCGGCGACGTTCGAGGCACCGGATACTTCTGGGCCATCGAGCTGGTCAAGGACAAGACCACCAAGGAAACCTTCAACGACGCAGAGTCGGAGAAGCTACTTCGCGGTATCTTGTCTCAGCGCATGTTCGAAGAGGGCTTGTACTGCCGCTCGGATGACCGTGGAGACCCGGTGGTGCAGCTCGCTCCGCCGCTAACCATTGGACAGTCTGAATTCGACGAGATGGAGCAGATCCTTCGTGGTGCACTTGACCACGCATGGAAGTCCATGTAGCTGTTGATAAGAAATCTGTCCACAGATTCAACTGAGGCCGAGTTCCGCAAGGAGCTCGGCCTTAGTCTTTAAGCCATGAACAACGCAGACGCCAGCATTAGCTTCGACTCCCCGATCGGCTTCATCACGGTTGAGTCGACCAACGAGAAAATCACTCGATTGATGATGTGTCATCGCGCAGAAGAATTCGGCAAGAGCGCAGTACTAAAAGAGGCGAAGAAACAACTGTTGAGTTACTTCGCTGGCAAGCTGACCAAATTTGATTTACCTGTGCAGCTCAACGGCACCGAGTTCCAGAAATCAGTCTGGAAGCAGATTGCCAAGACCGGCTTCGGAAAAGTTATCACCTACGGAGAAATTGCCGCCAAGATTGGCAACCCGCAGGCCGCTCGCGCTATTGGTGGAGCGGTTGGGCAAAACCCCGTTCCACTCATTGTTGGTTGCCACCGAGTTCTCGGTAGTAACGGGCGCATCACCGGATACTCCGGTGGCAACGGACTCGTCACCAAGTGGCAGTTGCTCGAACTCGAGGGAATCGAAGCCCGGGATTGATTCACGAACACGAAGACGGACTCAAGCGCTGCGGCTGGCTAAATCAGGACGAGCTCTACATCGAATATCACGACACCGAATGGGGCGTGCCGGTCACCGGTGACCGCGAGATGTTTGAACGAATTTCCCTTGAGGGCTTTCAAGCCGGGCTATCTTGGATCACCATTCTCAAGCGTCGCGAGGGTTTCCGCAAAGCGTTCAAAAACTTCGATCTCAAAAAGGTTGCCAAACTCACCGAAGAAGATGTCGATCGGCTCATGCAAGACGAAGGCATCATCCGAAATCGAGCCAAGATTTTGAGCACCATCAACAACGCCCAGGTAATTCTTGAGTTACAAAAAGCCGGCGAAAGCATTAGCGATATTGTCTGGAGTTTCGCCCCAGCCAAGAAGACCCGAGCTGCCTCAAGCTTCGAATGGATAGCTACCAGCCCGGAGTCTGAGGCCCTAAGCAAGCATCTGCGTAAACTCGGCTTTGGATTTGTCGGCGCCACCACGATGTACGCGCTGATGCAGGCCACCGGCATGGTCAACGACCACGCACCCGGCTGCTTTAGGCGTGGGCAACTATAAGAGTTAGTTCTCTGTCCGATTGCTCTAGACCAAAACCAGCCTGCTTTGCAATCTTGCGTAGCTCGGCGATAGTTTCCGGAAGTTTCTTGGCATTGAGCACCGCGTGAATCAGCTCCCCTTTCGACTTCTTATTGAAGTGATTCATCGAACTTCGACTACCATCGGCAGTCTCCAGCACGACATCGAGGTAATAACTTTCGATGTCATCCGGGATTGGCGCAAGGGCTCTGTATTGTTTCGAGCGCATGTCGATGATGATTCCCTTGAGTCTCTTGAATACCACTTGATGTGGTTCGACCCAGATCGACTTCAACTTTGCAGTTGCGGAGAACTTGTAGTTCGGAATCAAGCCGGTGGCTGGGATCAAGCCAAAGAGAGCTGACTGAATAAGGACGACTTCTTTGGCTCGCTTGATGGCATCTTCACTCAGGTGTGCAAACTCCGTTGGAGTTCCCTTGAGTCCACGGCCTTGAATTGCTCCGTAGAGAGTTCCGGTGTATCGGTCTATTGCCATCATGGTTGGTGCTTCAAGCACCGACTTGTCTTCGAGTAAATCTGCCGCCGCTTTGCGTGCCTCCCCTAGAGTGCCGAAGGCAAGAGCCACCTGGGCTACCGATAATGAACTCTCGCGAGCACCCGGATAGGCGGACTTTGCTTTAGTCTCGGATGGCGGAAGCAGGAACAGCACTAGTCCAGCCTAGACTTGAGCCATGGTCAAACTAACCAAGATTTACACACGAACCGGCGACGAAGGTATGACCGGCCTAAGTGACTTCTCTCGCACTCGCAAGACCGATCCACGCATCGAGGCTTACGCGGATGTAGACGAAGCCAACTCCGCAATCGGTGTGGCGGTGGCTCTTGCCCATAACGAATTTGATGAAGCCACACTTACTCTGCTCTCACAGATCCAGAATGACCTTTTTGACCTCGGTGCTGACCTGTCCAATCCGCTAAACGAGCACTACGAATACGAACCACTTCGCGTGGACGCGATTTGGATCGACGCCCTAGAACAGGCAATCGACCGTTACAACGCAGACCTTGGCAAGCTCGATTCATTTATTCTTCCCGGTGGCTCAGGTCTTGCCGCCGGACTCCACCTGGCCCGCACGGTGGTGCGCCGAGCAGAACGAGCCGCCTGGCACGCCATCGAGACCTACGGCACAGACCCAGCCAAGAA
>JACCDQ010032951.1_pt1 | contig 14670 bp, 12 predicted proteins | sample 7446031 | NCBI WGS metagenome assembly JACCDQ01 (sample SAMN15323442, study PRJNA562643) | freshwater metagenome | isolation source: river surface water | place: USA:Blue River Watershed | collected 2017-08-17
GGAACATGGCGCTTCCAATTACTGCGCAAGCCAACCGATCCAGTACGCAAGCGTTGGTCGAAGATTCCTGTTCCGGGTCTATGGACGATGCAACCTGAGAGCGATGTCTTCTTTGATAAGCCGATCTACACCAATGTGCAGATGCCATTCGATCATTCACCACCGAATGTTCCAGAAGAGAACCCAACAGGTATCTACGAGCGCGACTTTGAAATCCCGGGATCATGGGAAGGCAAGCGCGTGGTCTTGCACCTCGGTGGTTACGAATCAGTGGCACTTATCTGGGTCAACGGTGATGTTGTCGGCCTGACAAAAGATTCTCGCCTTGCAGCAGAATTCGACATTACAAAGTTCCTTAAGGGTGGTAAGAACACTCTTCGCATCGATGTCACTAAATGGTCTGATGCAACATATATCGAAGATCAAGATCAGTGGTGGCATGGAGGCATTACTCGCTCTGTAAAGTTATATGCAACTAATGATGTTTACATTGAACGTCTCTACACAACCGCTGGATTGAAAGCTGATAACTCAACTGGAACTTTGAAGGTCGAGGCGTACATCGGATCAGTTGGCGACAAGCCAACAGCTGGATACACACTCCGTGCTCGTATCGAAGAACTTCCTAAGGTCAAGAGCGCATCAGTCAGTGGAACTCTCTCAACCGTTGTTCCACCAATCTGGACTGAAATCCCTGAGGATCTTCGCAACGCAAGTCGTGACTTCTTTGTGGCAGAACATTGGGATGGAAAGTTCCCGAAGACTGTTACTGATGCACTTGCTCAAATCGAGCCACCTACTCCGGGTCGTATTCTCTTTGAGACAGAGATCCCTAAGGTCTCTCCGTGGTCTGCTGAAAACCCTGTTCTATACACACTTGCGCTCGAATTAGTTGATCCGGCAGGCAACGTAGTTCAGATCTCTAGCCAGCGCATCGGTTTCCGCAGCGTAGTCATTAAGGGCCGCGACTTCCTCGTTAACGGTCAGCCAGTTATTTTTTACGGCGTCAATCGCCACGACTTCAACCGCTTCACCGGTCGCGCTTTGACTCGTGATGACATGCGTCAAGATTTGCTCGAACTCAAGCGTTGGAACTTCAACGCAGTTCGCACATCTCACTACCCTAATGATGCAGCTTTTCTCGATCTCTGCGACGAACTCGGCTTCTATGTTGTCGGTGAAGCAAATATCGAATCACACGCTTTCTATGACTCAATCTGTAATGACCCACGTTACCTCGGCGCATTTGTTGAACGCGTAGGTCGCATGATTGAACGCGATATCCAACACCCATCTGCAGTCATGTGGTCGCTCGGAAATGAATCCGGTAAAGGACTTAACCATGAAGCTGCTGCTGCATATGCACGCAAGATGGATCCAACTCGTCCATTGCATTACGAAGGTGCGATTCGCGGTTCCTGGATGGGCGGACATTCACTAACAGATGTCATCTGTCCTATGTATCCATCAATTAATGCGATCACTACTTATGCAAAGTCAGGTAAGCAGGATCGTCCATTGATCATGTGCGAGTACTCGCACGCTATGGGTAACTCCAACGGAACTTTGGCCGAGTACTGGAACGCAATTGAAACTCTTCCAGGTCTACAAGGTGGATTCATTTGGGAGATGTGGGATCACGGTCCTGTTCAGACACTTCCTGATGGCAGCAAGCGCAACGCTTACGGTGGAGATTATGGCGAGACAAAACACGATGGCAACTTCTGTTGTGACGGTATGGTCTTCCCAGATCGCACAGCAAAGCCTGCAATGCATGAGATGAAGGCACTCGCTGCTCCAGCAAAGATTGCAACTACCAAGGCATCATCTGGTCAATTCACAATCTTTAATAAGCAGTTCTTTACCGGTATCGAAGATTTCGATCTCCTGTGGTCGATTACCCGCGATGGCCTCGTCGTCGATGGTGGCCGAGTGAAGCTTCCCGCTGTCGGACCTCGTAAGACTGGCCGTTTCAGCGTGAAATCACCGCATCTGCTCAAGGCAGATGGCAAGGGCGAGCGTTTTATTACCTTCACCTTGCTTCGCAAGAGCAGCACTGCCTGGGCACCGACTTCGACTGAGATTGGCTGGAACCAGTTCCCGCTTCCATCTAAGGCGAACACAATCTCTGCCCAGTCAACCAATGATCTCTTCGAGTCCAGCGTCAACGATGCTGGCGAGATTCAGATTCCATACGGTGCATATGCTCCAGAGCTTTCATTGTGGCGTGCACCAACTGATAACGATCGCATCGGACATATCGCAACCAAGTGGGAGCGTTATGGAGTTCGCGAACTCACTCGCACCGATTGCACAATCTCTGAAAGTGCAAAGCAACGAAAAGTTGTTAGTGTCTGGGAGACCAGCACAGGATTTGTTATCAAGCAGACTCAAGTCATCACACCAGTTGCTGATGGTTTTGCAGTGAAAGAGACGATTGTTATTCCAAAGCAGCTAGAAGATTTGGCTCGCGTTGGTATCAACCTCGAGCTCGATGGTGCCCTCGACACCTATACCTACTTCGGTTCAGGGCCACACGAGTCATACCCTGATCGCAAGATAGGACGTATTCATCGTTGGGTCTCAACAGTTGCAGCTCAATACATTCCATATGTTCGCCCACAAGAAAATGGTGGACACGTTGGAGTGCGTTGGTTCGAATTAACAGGTAATGATGGACATGGTGTGCGCTTTGATTTGGATAAGCCACGTCAGGTTTCAGTAACGCCTAACCGTGCAACTGAACTTGCAGATAAGACACACGATGTTGAGGTAGTACCTGCTGGCACTGCGGTTGTTCATATCGATGCTGCACATCGCGGCGTTGGAACTGCATCTTGTGGTCCAGATACGCTGCCTGCGTACATCGTCGGTGGCGGTACCTACACCTTCGGTTGGACAGTACGAGCTATCTAAAGAGTTAAGCAGATACCCGTGGCCAAGAAATTGGCTGCGGGTATTTTGCTGTGCGCCCATCGCCCGATGATTTACCGCGTAGGCGTCGCCATATCCATGGCAAGGCAAAGACGAAGAACCATAAAACCCCGGTAGCACGCTGCTTTAACCAGCTTTCAGGAACTGCCGGTGGCAATGGTGTTCGCCACGCTGCATCGTATGGATAATCTAAAACTTCAAGAACGCCCTGCGATATGCGCCAATGACCCTCTGCGTTGAGGTGCAAGCGATCAAATGCCAAGAAGCGATTGTCTTTAAAGAAATCTAAATCGTTGGCATCGGAGATAATCGCACCAACTTCATGACCAACTTCCCAGATGGCTTTGTTGAATTCAGAGAAACGTTTCTTCCAGACCTCAGCACCTTTACCCTTATTGCCTGTGTCTTCTAAAACGGTGAAGAGCAGGATTGTTGCACCTGACTTTGCAAGCGCGCGAACCGCACCTCGGTACTTAGCAATAGTTGCAGCTGCGTCATATCCAGGGCGCAAAGCATCATTGGCACCTGCATGGAAAGAAACGAGAGTCTCTTTACCAGTGACAAACTTCAGCGCCTGCGGAATCTGATCATCGACTACTTGACCCACTAACTTTCCACGAATGGCTAGATTGGCATAGGTGAAATTATCTACATGCTTTGCAAGTTCATCGGCAACGCGATCTGCCCAGCCGCGAAAGTTTCCATCCACAACCTCATCAGTCATGCCCTCGCTGTACGAGTCACCACAGACAATAAAACGGTTGTAGATCATTGCTTAACCTTTGCGACGCTGCTCGTCTATCCAGAAGAGAGTAATCGAAGTTGCAACTGATGCGTTCAGTGATTCAGTAGAAGAGCTGATTGGAATAGAGACAATCAAATCGCACTTCTCGCGAGTCAAACGTGCCAGGCCCTTGCCTTCAGATCCGACGATAATCATCAAATCTTCCTTGGCAACCTTCATCTCTGAAAGTTCAACATCAGAATCACCATCGAGACCGACGATAAACATTCCGCGCTTCTTGGCATCATCGATTGTGCGAGCAAGGTTTGTTACCTGTGCAATCGGTAGACGAGCTGCTGCTCCTGCCGAGGTCTTCCACGCAGATGCCGTCACAGCAGCTGCTCTACGCTCAGGAATAATGATTCCAGAGGCTCCAAAGGCTGCTGCAGAACGCGTCACTGCACCGAGGTTACGAGGATCGGTTACTCCGTCGAGAGCAACAATAAGCTTTGCGCCCTTTGCGCGGTCGCAGATCTCCTCATAACTTGAATACTGGAAAGGCTTGATGCCGAGGATGATTCCTTGGCTATTAGGCGCAATCGATTCGAGAGATGCACGGTGCACTTCCTTAATCTGCAATCCATGATTGAGAGCAAGTTGCAGAGATTCTGCAATGCGATCATCGATATCAACACCGCGCGCAACCATTACCTCAGTCGCTGGAACGCTTTCGCGAAGCGCTTCCAGAACTGCGTTACGACCAGAGACGATTTCACCCTTGGGCATCTCTGACTTAGGAAGACGAGCAGCAGCTGGCTTCTTTGCAGCAACCTTCTCTGCCCGCTTCTTCGCTTTATGAGCCGCGTGGTACGGACGATCTTCCGCCTTTGGTGTTGGGCCTTTACCTTCTAGGCCGCGCTTACGGTTTCCACCAGAGCCAACTGTTGGGCCCTTCTTCTGCTTACGAACAGCGCCGCGAGGCTTTGAATTTCCGGCCATTATGAACCACTTCCTTCAGTCTTACGTGAGATCGACCATCGTGGTCCTTGCGCTGTATCTTCGATAACAATTCCGAGTGCAGTTAGGCCATCGCGAATAGCATCTGAACTTTCAAAATCTTTACGTACTCGTGCAGCTTCGCGCTGAGCAAGAGCTAACTTGATAGTGCCATCAAGTGCTGCAGTCATATCATCGTTTGTTGAAGCTGATGCAAATGCTGGATCAAAAGGATCGCAACCTAGAACGTCCAGTGCTCCACGAATTTCATTTGCTGATGATGCAATGACTGACTTATCGCCAGAAGTAATAGCGCTATTTCCAAGACGAAGCGCCTCAGAAATTGAGGCTAGCGCTGTTGGTACCGCTAAATCATCATTCATAGCATCAATAAAAGCAGTGCCCAGCACTGGCGTTGGCTCTGCACCCAGAATTTCAACTGAGCGGTGCAAGAAGGATTCGATGCGGCGGAAAGCAGTGGCAGATTCTGCAAGTGCTTCATTGGAGAACTCGAGCATTGATCGGTAGTGAGCAGAGCCCAAGTACCAACGAAGCTCGATTCCGCGCACTGTCTTGAGAAGCTCGTGCACCTGAAGTGAATTACCAAGTGACTTCGACATCTTCTCGCCAGATGCTGTCACCCATGCGTTATGCAACCAGCGCTTAGCGAAGGCGTACCCAGCTGCTTCAGATTGTGCGATCTCGTTCTCGTGGTGAGGGAAAATCAAATCAAGTCCACCACCGTGGATATCAAAAGCTTCACCTAAATATGTATGTGCCATTGCAGAGCACTCAAGGTGCCAACCCGGACGACCCGGACCCCAAGGAGTTGGCCATGATGGATCTCCAGGCTTTGCGCCCTTCCATAGTGCGAAGTCACGAACATCGCGCTTAAAAGTTTCATCGGCATCGGCAGCTGGCAGAAGATCATCGAGCTTCTGTCGTGACAACGTCAAATACGATTCAAGTTTGCGAACTTCAAGGTAGACATCACCATTACCTGGCGCATATGCCATTCCACGGTCAATCAAAAGCTGCATAAGTTCGATCATCTGAGTGATGTGGCCCGTTGCGCGTGGTTCGTAAGTCGGTGGCAGGACGTTCAGGGCTGCATACGCATCAGCAAATGCGCGCTCGTATTTAAGCGCAAGTGCCCACCAAGGCATCTCTTCATGAATTGCCTTATGCAAAATCTTGTCATCGATATCGGTGACGTTACGGATAAATGTGACGTTGTATCCGCTCTTGATAAGCCAGCGACGCAAAATATCGAAGTTTACGCCAGAACGGACATGACCAATATGAGGTGGAGCCTGAACAGTGGCACCGCAGAGATAGATGCCGACTTCGCCCTTATTTATCGGTGTAAATGGGGTGGTGGTTCGCGACAAGGTGTCGTAAAGATGTAGCGAACTCATGCGCCAATTGTAACTTGTGGGTGCGTGTTACTTAAAAACGAGGGCGGAAGCAATCGCTGCAATGCCCTTACCTTCGCCTGTTAAACCCATTCCATCTGTTGTTGTCGCTGAAATCTATACGGGTGCACCACCGAGAGCCTTTGAAATTGCTGTAATCGCTTCTGCACGGCGTCCGCCGATACGTGGGCGATTACCAATGATTTGTACGGTGACATTGGAAATCGAATATCCAGCATCTGTAACAATCTTAAGAGTCTCTTGAAGCAACTGAGTTCCAGATGCGCCTGCATATTCAGGTCGGGATGTTCCAAAGTTAGATCCAAGATCACCAGTACTGGTCGCAGCAAAGAGCGCGTCGCAAATCGCATGCGCTGCAACATCGCCATCAGAGTGTCCATCAACACCGGTCTCGCCTGGCCATAACAAACCTGCAAGCCAGAGCTCGCGACCTTCACCGAATGCGTGTGCATCAGTACCAACACCAGTGCGGAATATTTGCGCATTACCGATAAATGTCATCGCAGTTGCCAAATCAGATGGCGCTGTAATTTTCAGTGCGCCTTCTTCACCATCGATGATGCGGACTTTGTGGCCTGCATCTGCGACTAATACTGCATCATCTGTCGCATCTTGCGGAGTTGCATGCGCAGCTTTTAATACTGAGTATGCAAAGCCCTGCGGTGTCTGGACTTTACGAAGAGATGCACGATCAGGAGTTGATGTCACATAGCCAGCGCTATCAATAACTTTAACGGTATCTACTTCAGGCAACCCTGGAATAACTGCAACATCACCAGCGTGAAGTGCATCAATGACTGACTGCGCTAAAGCAGTGCTGGCCAGTGCTCGTGCTGCGTCATGTACAAGAACAAACTCTGTTGAAGGATCTACTGCACCGAGAGCGATACGTACGGATTCTGAGCGAGTTGCACCTCCTGTAACGACAGTGATGCCGTCGCCTGCGATTTCTTCAATCTGCTCTTCATATCCGGCAGGTGCTGTAATCACTATCTGATCTACAACAGGTGCTAAATGTGCGATTGCATGAGCAAGCAGAGATTTATCACCGAGGTGAATGAGTGCTTTAGGAATTGGTGCGCCGAAACGTTCGCCACTGCCGGCGGCAGCAATGATTGCGGCGATCATGGTTTAACGCTTAATTTACGAAGCGAGAACCTCGTCAAGGAGAATTGCAGCCTTCTCTTCATCAGTGCGCTCTGCAAGTGCGAGCTCTGATACGAGAATCTGCTTCGCCTTGGCGAGCATGCGCTTTTCACCAGCTGAGAGACCACGGTCGAGATCACGGCGGTAGAGATCGCGAACAACCTCTGCAACCTTGATGACATCGCCTGATGCAAGCTTTTCAAGGTTTGCCTTGTAGCGACGTGACCAGTTTGTTGGCTCTTCTGTATATGGCTGGCGAAGGACGTTAAATACGCGGTCAAGTCCAGCTGAATCAACAACATCACGAACGCCTACCAAATCAACATTATCTGCAGGAACGCGAACAGTGAGGTCTCCCTGAGCAACCTTGAGAACGAGGTACATACGCTCTTCACCCTTGATAACGCGGGTTTCGATCGCCTCGATAAGTGCTGCTCCGTGATGTGGGTAAACAACTGTTTCGCCAACCTTGAATGTCATGGAGAGCCTCTCGTACTGCCGGGGGAATGAGTGCCAATTCTACCAGCGAACCCCGACAGAGAAAACCCCGAATAAATCGCATGAAATAGGCGTCAATAAAGGGTTTCAGGGCGTGAGATAATCGCGCCATGCGCCAAATGACAAAAGTTGCTGTTACAACAATTTCTATCGCACTCGCACTTTCATTGACATCATGTTCAGGTTCTGGCCCCAATGCCGCAACTCGCATGATCAATCGTGTGACTGATGGAGCAGAAGCTGTTGTTAATACAGATGGCAGCGACCTTCGCATCAGTAACTTGCTTCTTGTCGCAACTGAAGATGGATCTGCAGTTGTCGTCGGTCATATTGTGAACCGCGCTGATGAGGCAGATCAGATTCTCGGAATCACTGTCGGTGGCGTAGGCGCAACACTGACAGGAGAGACAAAGCTCGTAGCAAACAAGCCAATTCACTTTGAAGGCGAGCAAGCTAACGCTAAGGCGGTCTTTGCTGGAGTCGGCGCAGTCCCTGGTCGCAATGTTGACCTGACAATTGGATTTGCTCGTGCAGGTCTTGTCACAGTGCGCGCAATCATTCGCGATAAGCGCGATATTTATGCAAATGTCACAACTGGCGCAAAGCTTGCAACACCTGCTGCAACAACTAAGTAACTCTTAGAAGCGGCCACCTGAGGTCGTGTCGTGGCTTAAACGCTGAGATATATAAATTGGAATAATAGAGACAACTACCAAGGTTGCTGCAACAACGTTGACAATCGGGGCCTGATTAGGCCGGAATAAGTTGTTATAGATCCAAATGGGAAGAGTTTGAATTCCAGGTCCTGCTGTAAATGTCGTGACCACGATTTCGTCAAAAGATAATCCAAAGGCCAGTAATCCGCCTGCAAAGAGCGCAGATGCCAAATTTGGCAGTGTAATGAGGCGGAAAGTTGTGATGCCATTTGCCCCGAGATCCATCGAGGCTTCTTGCAAAGAAGTGCCCATTCGGTTGAGACGAGCGATTGCATTGTTGTAGACCACCACGATACAGAAGGTCGCATGTCCAACAATTACTGTGAAGAGCCCGGTTGAGATACCCAATTGCTTAGTAAATGCGTTATTAAGCGCAATTCCTGTGACAATTCCTGGAAGCGAGATTGGCAGAACAACCAAGAGCGAAATGGTGTTACGGCCGAAGAATGAATAGCGAGAGACGGCAAAAGCCAGTGCGGTTCCGAGCAAGAGTGCGATAGCAGTCGCTGATAGTCCTGCCATCAGTGACCACTTGATTGCCTCTCGTACGCCGGTATTAGTTGCAGCCTTACTCCACCACTCTGTTGTTAATTGCGATGGCGGCCAGCTAAAGGACTTACTTGCATTGAATGAGTTTGCAACAACTACAAAGAGGGGAAGATAGATAAAGGTAAGACCGACTCCTAATAATGCGGTGAGCAGTAAGCGTGCGCTTCGGGATATTGTCATTACATGCTCGCCAATGCACCAGTGCGACGGATAAGCCAGAGATAGATTCCCATGATTAAAACGGGAATCATTGAGATTGTCGCAGCAAATGGAAGATTAATACTGAAATTTTGATAGACAACATTGCCGAGCATCTGCAATTTTCCACCGAGAATCTGCGCGGTGATGTAATCACCAAGGCTGAGCGAGAAGGTGAACATCGAGCCAGCAACCAAGCTGGGGAAGATAATCGGGAGGACAACTTTTCTGAAGGTGTACCAGTTATGTGCACCTAGATCACCCGATGCATCAATCAAGTTATTGGGAAGGCGCTCAAGCCCTGCATATATTGGCAAGATCATGTACGGCAACCAGAGATATGAGAGACCAATAATTATGGCACCGCCGCCAAAACCTGGAGAGTGAATACCGATGGGACCTAATAACCAATCAATCACACCGGTGTTTGGTTCCAGCATGGTGCGCCAGGCGTAAATTTTGACGAGATATGAAGCCCACAATGGGGTCATCACAAGTGCAACAAGCACTTTCTGGGACTTAGGTTTTGCGATCTTCGCCATGTAAAAGGCCATTGGAATCGCGAAGATTGCACAGATAAGAGTTACTAGCACTGCAACGCCGAGAGTACGAAGTACCACATTGCGATAGGCGACGTCGGTTAATACATCGTGAAAGTTACCGAGATTAAATTGTTGTATGACGTTTCCGGTGAAGCTATCGATTGTCCAGAATGCCGTAATGAAGAGGGCTCCGAGAGCACCAAGATAGGCAACAACAAGCCATAACAAAGGTGCAGCGAGAAGGGAGGCCAGACGTAGCCGAGGCTTCTTATGCATCACATTAGCGAGTGCATTGAACATCGTTATCCGACCTCCCTTCTCTTCTTACTAATTACTGCTTATGAGTTTCTGAGGCTGGACCAGGCTTTCACCCATTCAGCGTAAGGAACGCACTTAACATCGGTGCGACCATCGAGGCATGCCTCGGTTGGTGTATTCCAGTAGTAAACATCTGACCAGTAAGCGTCATCGTTTGCATGGAATGTTGCACAGTGGTTCTTATCAGCAGTGAGATCACATGACTTGGCATTAGATGGTGCCTCGCCAAACCATTCTGCTACGCCAGCGTTAGCCTTTGGAGAGATGATGTGATCCATCCACTTGTATGCACAATTTGGATGCTTCGCCTTGCTGCTAATCATCCAAGTATCAGACCAACCAGTTGAACCTTCTACTGGCTTGATGCCTTCAACCTTTGTACCTTCGCCCTTAGCGAGATTGATGTTGACCTGCCATGTAGTTCCGAGAACGGTTCCACCTGACTTCAATGACGCTACATGCTTGAGATAGTCGCCCCAGTATTCGCCAATGAGTGGCTTCTGTTCTGTCAGGAGAGCAACTGCTGCATCAAACTGCTTTTGATCAAGGGCGTATGGATATTTGATTCCAAGATCTTTCTGGGTCTTCATCAAGTAGAGCGCAGCATCTGCAATGTAAATCGGTGAATCGTATGCAGTGATCTTGCCCTTATATGGTGAATTTGTATCGAAGACTGAACCCCATGAAGTTGGAGCAGGCTTGACGATATCTGTGCGGTAAGCCAAGAGGTTTGCGCCGCGACCATGAGGAACACCATATGAAACTCCGTTTACAGAGTTCCATGGTTGATTCTTCAAGTTATCGAAGACGTCCGCGTAATTAGGAATGAGGTCTGTGTTTACTGGTGAGACATCGCCACCGTAAATCAAACGCAATGAGGCATCACCAGAAGCTGAAACAACATCGTATTCGCCAGTCTTCATAAGGGCGACCATGTCGTCAGAGGTTGAGCCATTCTTGACGTTTACTTTGCAACCAGTCTCTTTTTCAAAGTCTGTTACCCAGTCAACGTTAGGGTCTGTTGAGCCGTTCTCAACATAACCAGCCCATGCCACGATATTGACGGCACCTTCTCCTGCACCAAGAGATGAGAGGGCTTCTAATTTAGGTGGTTCGTTACTTGCGCTATTGCTTGAACCGCAGCTCGACAGAACGAGCGCAGCAGCACTTGCTAAGACAAGCGAAGTAAGTAGACGCTTCTTTTGCATTACTGCCTCCATTACACAGATGCGTACTCAGCGATTGAGCACACAAAACCTCGCTCATTACTGGACGAGGAATTCCTTATCTTTACTCCACTGGGCTGTGACTGAGTCGCCAACTTTGAGATCACCTACTGGATTGGTAGAGATCAACGAAGTTCCATCAGCGCCTTTAAAGCGATAACGAATAACTGAACCGACAAAAATAAGGTCGGTAATCGTGCCCACGATTGTGCGACCAGAGGATGTTGAGCTCTTGGTAAGTTCAATGTGTTCTGGGCGAATATTGATGCGCTGGCCATCGATAGTGATTTTATTTGTCTGGCCTACAAACTCTGAAACAAAGGAGCTCTGAGGATTTTCATATATCTCGCGAGGAGTTCCTAATTGCTCTATCCGACCATTGTTGAAAACAGCGATGCGATCGCTCATGGTCAGCGCTTCTTCTTGATCGTGAGTAACAAAAATAAAGGTAATACCAACTTCGCGTTGGAGTTCTTTAAGCTCCAGCTGCATTTGCTCGCGTAATTTGAGATCGAGTGCACCGAGCGGTTCATCGAGAAGCAGCACGGAAGGACGATTAACGAGAGCACGAGCGAGCGCTACGCGCTGACGTTGACCGCCCGACAACTGCGAAGGCTTGCGCTTTTCATATCCTTCAAGTCGTACCTGCTTGAGTGCCTCTAGCGCTCGAGAGCGTCGCTCTGATTTATCAACACCTTTAACTCGTAATCCATATTCGATATTGGAAATCACGTCCATGTGAGGAAAGAGCGCATAATCTTGAAAGACAGTGTTGACGTCACGGTCATATGGTGGAAGTTGTGCAACATCTTTATTGCCGAGAAGGATGACTCCTGCATCTGGCTTTTCAAATCCCGCAATCATCCTTAGAACCGTTGTCTTGCCAGATCCGGAAGGTCCTAAAAGCGTAAGAAATTCGCCTTCATAGATATCAAGATCGACGCCTGCGACAGCTCGTACATCACCAAAGGTGCGGGAAAGGCCTTGAATGGAAATCGCTACAGTGGGACTCACACAGGCGAGGTTACTACTGGCGCTCCATTTTGTAACCCATACCTCGTACCGTTTGTATAAATTCTGGGTTCGCTGGGTCTTTCTCTATCTTCGCACGAAGGCGCTTGATGTGAACATCCAAGGTCTTTGTATCTCCGACGTAATCACTGCCCCAGACGCGATCAATCAGCTGAATACGTGTCAGAACACGACCAGCATTACGCATCAAGAACTCAAGAAGCTCAAACTCCTTCAGTGGCAGCGAGATAGGTAAGCCATTGACAGTAATGATGTGGCGATCGATATCCAGGCGCACTGGACCAACTGTTAATACGCCAACTTCAACGTTGCTATCCGACATCTCGCCGCGACGTAAGACTGCACGAATACGAGCAATGAGCTCGCGTGATGAGTAAGGCTTCGTGACATAGTCATCTGCGCCGAGTTCGAGCCCCACAACCTTGTCGATCTCAGAGTCTTTTGCAGTAAGCATGATGATAGGGACTGCTGATTTTGTGCGAATCTGACGACAGACTTCAGTGCCTGAAAGTCCAGGCAACATCAGATCGAGAAGGATGAGATCTGCACCGTGGAGATCGAATTTCTCAATAGCGGAAGGACCATTTGCTGCAATCTCGACTTCAAAGCCCTCTTTGCTTAAGAGAAATGCAATTGCCTCGGAGAGTGATTCTTCATCTTCAACAACCAAGATGCGTGTCATGCATGTTCTCCCTCAGCTAAGACATCCTCGCCAAGAGGAAGTCGTATCGCAAAAGTACTACCGATTCCGGAAGAGCTCCATACTGAAACTTCTCCGCCGTGCTTTGCAATCACGTGCTTCACGATTGATAGACCTAATCCAGTGCCACCAGTTTCGCGAGAGCGCGCAGGGTCAACGCGATAGAAACGTTCGAAGATGCGGTTGAGATCGTTTTCTGAAATTCCCACACCTTGATCAACGACGGTAATTTCGACAATCGAGTTTTCAACCTTGGAATCAAGTGTGACTCGCGTCTTATCAGGGCTGTAATTAATAGCGTTCTCAATCAGATTATGGAAAGCCATGATCAAGTGGGTACGGTCTCCCACAACACTTGCATGTGTGCGAGGGCCACGTACGATTTCAATGTCGCGGCTATCTGCCAAGAACTGACATTGATCGACAGCAGAATCCAGTGCCTCGTCAATATCAACCGTGATCGCATCAAGTAGTGGATCTGCATCTTGTAGACGTGAGAGATCAATAATCTCTTGCACTAGGTGAGATAGTCGTTCGACTTCGCTATTCATCATTGCTGCGAACTTGGAAACTTGAGGATCAGTTGATGCTGCTGTTACCGCATCACTCAATGTGCGCAGCGCACTAATCGGAGTCTTGAGCTCATGTGAAATATTGGCAACAAAGTCACGACGGACAGCATCAATGCGCTCGGCTTCTGATTCATCGGTAAAGAAAGCAACAGTGACGCCATAATCATTGAGAAGATTGACCTTCACCGCTAACTTGCGAGTGCCTTCACCAATTGGGCCAAGCGGAATTTCGATTGTTCCATCTTGAGATTTACCTGATCTGCGCACAGTGCGAATCAGTGCGTGGAGATCATCGCCGACTAATTTCTCATCGCGGATAACGCCTAGGGTCACAGCGCTCGGTGAGTAATAGAGAGGGACCTCGCCCGGCGAGAGAAGGACGCTTGCGATATCGAGAACATCGAGAAGTTCTTTGACTTCGGCAGTCACAAAAGTTGATGCAGATTCCGATGTATCTCGGTTTCTCCTCAATGAGCGTGCCATAGCCCAATCGTATTGTCTTAAGCGGACTTCGCGATATCGAGGAAGTGGGCATTCAGCCGATTCACCAACTGTTCACCTTGTAGAAAGAGCCTGTTTACGGCAGGAGATAGGGTCAAATGCGAATGACCAATATCCTTGGGGCATGCGCGACGCCTTTCATGAAGATCTCGATTCCATCAACCAAACACTCGTGGATATGTCCACTCTTGTTGCAGGTGCAATGGGTCGAGCAACAACAGCTCTCTTGACTGCTAACCTCGAACTCGCTGAAGAGGTCATCGCAGATGACGATCGCGTCGATGCGATTCAGCACGAGCTCGATAACAAGACACTCGATGTCATGGCACGTCAGCAACCTGTTGCAAGCGATCTTCGTAACTTGGTGACATCACTTCGTATGAGCGCCGACTTCGAACGTATGGGCGACTTCGCACACCACATCGCTCGTATTGCTCGTATGCGTTATCCGCAGACAGCTGTTCCTGCAGAGCTTGCTCCCACTATTCAGGCGATGGGCGACGTCGCTCAAGCTTTGATTACCAAAGTAACTGGCCTACTTCAGAGCCGCGATATTCAGGTGGCGCTTGAAGTCGAACGCGA
>JACCDQ012079898.1_pt1 | contig 14666 bp, 14 predicted proteins | sample 7446031 | NCBI WGS metagenome assembly JACCDQ01 (sample SAMN15323442, study PRJNA562643) | freshwater metagenome | isolation source: river surface water | place: USA:Blue River Watershed | collected 2017-08-17
GATGGTTTCACCTTTATAAACGGTGAACGAGACGTTCTTGACCGCGTGAACTTCGCGAAGTTTTTGCTTCGAACCGCCCGCGTTCCATTTATTGGCGCGCTTGCCCGAGGCATAGACCTTGTAGACGATGTCGACGCCATCGACTACTACCACCGGCTCACGGGTTTCGGTTGCTTCGGTTTGATTGTTAGTCGTCACGACCGTAAACCTCCTCAGCCTTCCAGAAATAGAGGGCTCCGATGATCGGGGTGATTACGGCCCAGCCGATGCAGAGCATCCATAGTTTGGCACTTGGTTCATAGCCCTCGACTAGCAAACCGCGCGATAGCTGGATGAAGTCATAGAACGGGTTGAATTCGAACACAGCGAGAGCGGTTGGCCACTCGGCGAGAACGGTTTCGAGGCTAAAGAACACGCCACTGACGTAGAACGCGATTCGGGTGATGAATGGAATCAACTTGCCCAGGTCACGAGCCTGCGCATTGATTCGAGCGGCAATCATGGCGAGACCCGAACAAAACATGACCATCAATACAACGACAACGGGGAACAGTGCCCAGTCGAGGTCGATCGGGTTTTGCCAGCTGAGGTTCGAGAAGTCGAATGCGGTAACCAGCAAGGTAACCAAGAGCAAGGCCAACTGCGCCCAGAGATTAATGAATTGCTGAATTACCGAAGAAATGGGCAACAGGATGCGCGGAAAGCTGAGGCTTCTCACCAGACCCGCGTTACCGACAATCGAGCTAGCGCCGCTTTGAAAGGCACCGCTCATAAACGAGAACAAGAAGACGCCGGTGAACAAAAAGGCTAGAAAGTTGTGCGGGCGGTTCGACCCGAGAATCAAACCAAAAATGAGCCCGTAGGTGCCGGCCTGAATTGTCGGCAGCAGAATGAGCCACCATCGGCCGAGGCGAGTGCGCGCGTTGGCCGCTTCGCTCGTGTAGGTCGAGAGGGTCCAGGCGAATACTCGTCTGCGCCAAACTTCGCGTAAGTAGCTGAAAAAAGGAGGTCTTGCACCGACGCGCTTGAGACCGTGTGAAGCAGCGTATTCGGCTAGATTCACGGTTCCTCCGTCGGTGATTGGAAGGGCGCTAAGCCCTAGGAAAGTTTACCTTTGGCAATAAAGGTTTGAACCGCGCCACGAATCTTGTCAAAGTCTGGGGCATCTGGCTCGAAACCGTTTTTTGGCACCAGAGCTAGGTTCTTGATGCCGAGTTTCTTGGCCTTGATGGCGAGGTCTAGGTAAACCGACAACATGCCAGAAGGCACATCGGTTAGCACCAGTTCTTTAGATGCAGAAGCGATCTGCTGAAAACGACTCAGCACATTGGCCGGATCCATCTGCTTCAACATCGCAGCTTGAAGTTCTTGCTGGCGAAGCATTCGGTCGTAGTCGCTGGTGCCGTGCCGGCTGCGGGCATACCAAAGGGCTTCGTAGCCGGTGAGCAGTTGAGGTTCGGCACTGGCGCGCAACCAGCCGCGAGCATCCGAGGCGTCATCGCGTTGGCCACCAATAGGTAGGTCTTGTTTGATGGTGATGCGAACGCCACCGAGCGCATCAATCAAGCTAGCGAATTCGCTCATGTCGATTTGCACATATGACTGGATCTTGAGTCCCGTGACACCCTCGACGGCATCGCGTGTGGCCTCGATGCCCGGGTTGCTGCCCTGCTTTTCGGCGTCTGGGTAAAGGTCTTGATGGTTGTCCATCACATCTTTATAGAGAGCGTTGATCAGGCAGTCATTGCCACAGGCCCAGCCGTTCGGGTAAATCGACCAGAGCGGTGAGTCACCAGAGAAAGGTGCCTTTTGCAGGTTGCGAGGAATGCTGATGGTCACGGTTTTGCCGGTTGACGCGTCGATGCTGACCACCGAGATCGAGTCTGGGCGAACTCCAAAGCGATCGTTTCCGGCGTCAGAACCAAGCAAGAGGATGTTGTACCGGCCGTCAACCGGAGCCGAGAAACCCTGCTGGCTGAAGATCGAGCCGATCGCGCCGGTGCCCGCGCCAACAAAGTTGCCCGCCCAGCTAATCGCCGAGGTGCCGAGCGTTGCGACGAGTGCGAATGCGCCAAGGGCAATCCATTTGTCTCGGTCGAACAACTTGCCCAGACGCGAAAGACGAAGCGCATCGACGGCAAGCACCAAGAAAATCACGGCGTAGGCGATTAGCATCCAAGAAATAACCGTGCCGACAAACGGCAGGGTGACCAGCCAGATAACCCAACCGCGATTGATCAAGCCGAGTAGCAGCAAGAAGCCGAGAGTCGCCCAGATGGTGATGGTCGCGCGCAAGCCGAAACGAGCAAGTTTGCGGTTGCCGCCGACGAGTTGTGCCAGGCCGGGAACAATGAGGGTGAAAACTAGCAACCACCAGGCGCGGGTGCGAAGTTGCTCTGGAGTAGCTCGGTCAACGTTTCGAAACGGGCTATTTGAAGAGTTACTCGACGCGCTTTTTGACGCGTTGGCCGGCTTGGCCGGGCGGGTTGGAACAGAACTCACAGCTGCGACTTCAGCTTCGCGTTCTTCTCGGCAACCTGTGACTTTAGATCTTCGCCGAAGGCCGAAAGTTTGGCCGATAGGCGGTCGTCGAATGCACCCAAGATTCGGGCGGCCAAAATGCCTGCGTTTTTTGCCCCGCCTATTGAAACAGTGGCAACCGGAATTCCGGCAGGCATTTGAACAATCGAGAGAAGGCTGTCGAGCCCGTCGAGTTTTGCAAGCGGCACCGGCACGCCGATAACCGGCAGGGTTGTGACCGATGCCAGCATGCCAGGAAGGTGAGCCGCGCCACCTGCACCGGCGATGATTACTTTGATTCCACGCCCGGCGGCAGCCTTGCCCCACTCGATCATGCGCTCTGGGGTGCGGTGTGCTGAGAGAACTTCAACCTCGGCTTCGATGCCGAACTCTTTGAGAACGGCTACCGCGTCAGACATGACCGACCAGTCGGAGTCTGAACCCATTACTACGCCTACTTGCGCATTCGACATAGTTACTCCTCGAGGTCAAGGCCAAAAAAGTGTAGTTGCGTTCGTTCGCCGAACACCTTCGTAATTTTAGGCGCGGCGAGCGTTTTAGCCCTGAAGCAAGGCTTTGGCGGTTGCCCGTGCCTCGGCTAAAACATCGGCCGAATCTTGCCCGACCACGGTTACATGCCCCATCTTTCGGCCAGCACGAGGCGCCTTGCCGTAGGTGTGAACTTTGGCACTCGGATGCTGCGCCAACACCTGCTCGTAGCTGCTCACGAAATCGTGGCTGTCGTCGACCCCGAGCAGATTCACCATCACGCTGTGAGGCGCCACAGGTGAAGTGGAACCGAGTGGCAGGTCGAGCACCGCGCGCAGGTGCTGCTCGAATTGGCTGGTGGTTGAACCCTCAATGCTGAAGTGACCCGAGTTGTGCGGGCGCATGGCTAGCTCGTTGATAAGAAGTCGGCCGTTCGGGGTCTCAAAGAGTTCAACGGCCAAAACGCCGGTAACGCCAAGGCCCTCGGCCACGCCGCGAGCGATTTCGGCAGCCTTGTCGAGGGTCGCTTGGTCTGCGCCAGGTGCAGGGCTCAAAACCTCAGAGCAAACCCCGTTGGCCTGAACTGTTTGCACGAGCGGCCAAGTTGCAAACTCTCCACTCGGGCGTCGCGCGCTCAGCTGCGCAAGCTCGCGCACAAAGTTGACCTTCTCTTCAGCGAGCAACCGGCCACCAACCGAGCCGAGCATCGCCGGCTCGAGCCAGTCGGCGGCGTCTTCGACGGACTTGATGACACGCACACCCTTGCCGTCGTAACCGCCGATTGGGGTCTTCAAAATACAGACACCACCGTTGTCGTTCAAGAATTCTTGTAGTTCGGTCGCCGAAGAAATGGCCGCCCAAATCGGCATCGGCAAACCCAGCGCCGACAGGCGGGCGCGCATTTCGAGCTTGTTCTGGGCGAAGGCCAGCGCGCGCGATGGTGGCTGAACCGAAACTCCGGCTTCTTCTAGACGACGCAACACCTCGAGGGGCACGTGCTCGTGGTCGAAGGTGATCACATCGACGGTCTTGGCAAACTCGGCCACAACCTCAAATTGGGTGTAGTCGCCAACCATCGTGGTTGCCATGGCGGCCGACGAATTCTCTGCCTCGGCCAGCACCTTGAGGTCGAGGCCTAGGTTGATGGCAGGTGGGGTCATCATTCGCGCCAGCTGTCCGCCGCCGATAACTCCCACACGTTTTGCCAAGATCAAACCTTCTCTAGAGTTCTATTTTGCCAGCGTCGCGCGAAGTTCTTCGGCGAGCGCCTTGGCTCGAGGCATCCGAGTCAAAATCAACGGCGGCTCTTCGCCAGCCAAAATGACGATGCCCTTGGTGCGCGAGTATTCGATGCCGGTGACCTGCGACCACGACAGCTCACGACGCACGCGAGCAAAAAGCCCACCTCGCGAGATGATGCGAGTGGTGGTGATGTCAACGAAAGTGTTGGCATAGCGGATGCTCGGCAGCAGCCAGAACAAAACCACAAGCACCCCGGCCACGACGTTGATGGTGATCGAGAGCCATTCGTCGAGTACTCGCCCCGATATGAACGACAACCCAAAAACAACCGCGAAGAGAACCAGCTGAGCCAACCAGAGAACGCGAAGGCTCTGCCTGATTCTGGCTAGGTCAAGTTCTTGTTGAAAGCTCACCGGTTAATTGTGTCGCAGATGAACGATGTCGCCGGCAGCGACGGCAAAAAGCTGCTGCTCACCGTCAACGGCAATAAGTAGTCGACCAGAATCATCTATTTCGACGGCTCTACCCTCAAGAGTTTGGTCGCCTGGCAACATCACGCGCACGCGCCTGCCAACCGAAAGGCAGCCAGCGGTTGCGAAGCGTCGCAGCTCGCTCGCCGTAGCATCGCCCCGGTGGTTCACGAACTGCTCATAGAGACCGACGAACTCGGTCAAGAACCCTGTGACTGCAGCTTCGAAAGAAACGGTCGCGCCTTCTAGGCGGAGTGAGGTGGCTGCCTCGATTGGCAGCTGGTCTTTCGCTTGCGTCAGGTTCAGCCCAACACCGATAACCACACCACTGCCGTCGCCGATGAGCTCGCTGAGCACACCGCAAATCTTGTTGTCGCCAACCAAAACGTCGTTCGGCCATTTGAGGCCAACCTCGGATGCTGGCAAAACGCCGGTCACAAAACGCGACGCAGCGAGCCCCGCCAAAATCGGCAGCCAACCAAAGTGTTCAAGCGAGACTCCCTTGGGCCTAACCAAAATGCTCAACGACAACGAGGCACCAGGGGCTGACTCCCAGACTCGCCCGGCCCGCCCGCGCCCGCTCGACTGGCTACCGGCACACAAAACCGACAGGTCTGGATAGTCGGCGGCCGACATCACCGCTGCTTCGGCAAGGTCGGTATTGGTCGAACCGGTGCTCTCGACATAGTCGATTCTGGCAACCAGTGAGGCCGCGTTCTCTAGATTCATGGCTTCAGGCTACTAAAGTTGGCTTCATGTCTGACAACACTCCGAAACATGACATGGCTACCACTGCCGGCAAACTTGCCGACCTACGCGACCGCTACCACGAAGCGGTTCTAGCCAGTGGTGAAGCAGCCATTGCCAAGCAACACGCAAAGGGCAAGAAAACCGCCCGCGAGCGCATCGAGATGCTGCTCGACGAAGGCTCATTCGAAGAACTCGACGAGTTCGTACGCCACCGTTCAACGGCTTTCGGCATGGAACGCAACCGCCCTTACGGTGACTCAGTTGTCACCGGTGTCGGAACCATCGGCGGCCGCCAGGTTGCTGTGTTCTCACAAGACTTCACCATCTTCGGTGGCTCACTCGGAGAAGCTGCCGGAAACAAGATCATCAAGGTCATGGACCTAGCCATCGCAACCGGTGTGCCGCTAATCGGCATTCTAGATTCGGGCGGTGCGCGCATCCAAGAAGGTGTTATCGCCCTCGGCAAGTACGGCGAAATCTTCAAGCGCAACACCATGGCTTCGGGTGTGATTCCGCAGATTTCGATCATCATGGGCCCAGCCGCTGGTGGCGCCGTCTATTCACCGGCTCTAACCGACTTTGTGATCATGGTCGACAAGACCTCGAACATGTTCGTGACCGGCCCAGACGTTATCAAGACAGTGACTGGCGAGGATGTCGGCATGGAAGAGCTCGGTGGTGCACGTGCCCACAACGAGACTTCTGGTGTTGCTCATTATTTGGCAAGCGACGAAGAAGACGCAATCGACTATGCGCGTTCGCTGCTGTCATACCTTCCAGAAAACAATCTGAGCGAGCCTGAGCGTTACGCCTCGGCTGGTGCACTTGAGGTTACCGACGAAGACCGTGTTCTAGACACGATCATCCCCGACTCACCTAACCAGCCTTACGACATGCACACGATCATCGAGTCGATTGTTGACGACAACGAATTCCTCGAAGTGCAGCCACTGTTCGCACCGAACATTCTGATTGGTTTCGCCCGCATCGACGGCGCAAGCGTTGGCATCATCGCCAACCAGCCGAGCGCTATGGCCGGAACGCTCAACATCGACGCCGGTGAAAAGGCTGCTCGCTTCGTTCGATTCTGCGACGCTTTCTCGATTCCGATTCTTACCCTCGTCGACGTTCCGGGCTACCTGCCTGGCACAGACCAGGAGTGGGCTGGCGTTATTCGACGCGGTGCCAAGTTGCTCTATGCATATGCCGAGGCAACCGTTCCGCTGGTCACCATCATCACTCGCAAGGCTTACGGCGGTGCTTACATCGTTATGGGCTCGAAGCAGCTCGGAGCCGACATCAACCTGGCTTGGCCAACCGCCGAAATCGCGGTTATGGGTGGTCAGGGTGCGGTCAACATTTTGTTCCGCGACAAGATCAAGGCTGCCGAAGAAGCGGGCGAAGATGTCGCCGCCGTGCGCGCCACGCTTGCCGCCGAATACACCTACAACGTGGCCAGCCCGTTCTTGGCAGCCGAGCGCGGTGAACTCGATGGCATCATCGAACCTTCGGCAACTCGCATCCACGTAATCAAGGCCCTGCGTGCACTGCGCACCAAGCGCGCCAGCCTGCCTCCGAAGAAGCACGGAAACATTCCGCTGTAATGACTAGCCCAGCCGAGTTTTCTGTAGTTCGCGGAAACCCAACCGACGAAGAGTTGGCCGCCGCTATCGCGGTGGTTCAAGCGGCCGTTGCCGCAGCCGAACTCGAAGCGGCCAAGCACGCTGCAGAAGCTGGCAATGTGTCGGCATGGCATTTGAACGCATCGATGCTTCGTGGTCAGCTAACCCCCGGCGCTGGGCAGTGGCGCGCATCACTTCGCCGCGGCCTCTAAGTTCGCTCGAAGCATCCGAGTATTTCGTTTCGCGTCGACCCTAAATCTCGCATAGATTAGTGGCACTGCTCTTTTGAGCTCCCTTTGAAACCTAAGGACATGCAATGACGCGTCAGCCATCAAAGATCGATGAACTTTCTAACGCCTGGGTGGTGAAGCTGGCAGAACTCAGCCCATCGTTCGCGACCTACGCCGGATTCGCCGGTGGTGAAGACAAGCTCGACGACAATTCTCCAGCCGCAATCAAGCACTACTACGAACTCGAAAAAGAAATGCTGGCCAAGCTCGAAGCACTCGAGCCGGTTGACGCAATCGACGAGGTTTCGAAGGCTGCTCTGGCCGCAAGCCTCAAGCTCGGCATCGAACTACACGAAACCGGATTGTGGAAACGTGACCTCGACGTAATCTCGTCGCCAGCACAAGGCATTCGCGACATCTTCGACCTGTCTCCGGTAGCCACCGAGGCCGACTGGTCAAACCTGAACAAGCGCCTACGTGCGGTTGAAGGTGCCATCGACGGCTACATCGAAACCCTTCGCGTTGGCATTGCCGACAACGAGACCCCTGCTATTCGCCAGGTGAACTGGGTGGTCAACGACCTCAACAACATCACGGGCGAAAACGGCTTCTTCACCAAGTTCGCTAAAGCCGAGGGCGTCGAGCTTTCTGACAGCCTGCGTGCCGACCTGGTCGAAGCCAGCGCCATCGCAACCGCCGCCTACGCCAAGTTGCAAAACTTCTTGCGCGACGAGCTAGCACCGGTTGCAACCAAAGAAGATGCCATTGGCGCTGAGCGCTACGCTCTGCTGAGCCAGCGTTTCTTGGGTGCCAAGATCGACCTCGAAGAGACCTACCAGTGGGGTCTCGAAGAACTTGCCCGCGTCAAGGCCGAGCAAGAGGCCGTCGCTAACGAAATCAAACCTGGCGCAACCGTTGCCGAGGCCATTGAGGTGCTCAACAACGACCCGAGCCGCAAGCTACACAGCACCGAAGAGCTACAAGCGTGGATGCAGCGACTCAGCGACGAGGCAATCGAGAAGTTGGGCGCAACCCACTTCGACATTCCAGAAAAGCTACGCACCCTGGAGTGCCGCATCGCACCGACCAACTCGGGCGTCATCTACTACACCGGTCCAACCGACGACTTCAGCCGTCCGGGTCGCATGTGGTGGTCAGTTCCTGCCGGTGTGACCGAGTTCGACACCTGGCGCGAAACCACCACCGTTTACCACGAGGGTGTTCCTGGTCACCACCTACAGATTGCGACCCAGGTTTACAACCGCGGTGAACTGAACGACTGGCGCCGCATGGCTAACTGGTGCTCGGGTCACGGCGAAGGCTGGGCGCTTTACGCAGAGCGCCTGATGCAAGACCTCGGCTTCTTGAACGACCCAGGCGACCGCCTAGGAATGCTCGATGGCCAGCGCATGCGTGCAGCCCGAGTGGTTCTAGACCTAGCTGTTCACCTCGGCAAGCCACGCCTAGACGGCACCGGCAAGTGGGACTTCGACTACGCGGTTGCCTTCATGACCGAAAACGTGAACATGTCGAAAGAGTTCATCAACTTCGAAGTGCACCGCTACTTCGGTTGGCCAGGACAGGCTCCGAGCTACAAGATCGGTCAGCGCATCTGGGAGCAGATTCGCGACGAGGCTAAGGCGAAGGCCGGCGAGAACTGGAACATCAAGGACTTCCACCGCGATGCCCTGAACCTCGGCGCTCTTGGTCTAGACACCTTGCGCAAGGCGATTCTGGGCTAAACAACTTCACGGTCAGTGGTCGAGTTGACCACTTTGAACGAGGATGTCCCCCTTGTCCCCCGAAAGGGGGACAAGGGGTTTCTTCTTTCTAGCGAACATCTAGCGTCGGCTCCCTCAAACTAAAAGGGAACCAAACGCACAAGGGGCGCGGGTTCAAGAGGGGCCTGCATAAAGATGCAGTGTCGAGAAGGCGGCTGATCCATTAGCCGCCTTTTCTCGCGTTTGGGCTTGCGCTAAATCAGGGAAGCTTGAGCCAAAGGTCGGGAACGGCAGAACCTGGGTTTAGTGCGACTACGGTGAGCATCCACGGTTCGCTCTGCGGAGACCTGATAGTCACTTTGCCGGCAGCGATGCCGTCGATAGCGTTTGCCACATCGCCGAGCAAACGGTCACGCAGTTCTGGCTCGCAATCGTCGAGGCCGCCTTCATCGAGCAAAAGCACCTCGACTCCGCGAAGGCGCGCCAAGCGAACGGCGTCGCGAACGCGCGCGTTGATCAGGTTGCGGCCACGAATTTCGTCACGAAGAGCGGCTTCGGCTAAGCGTGATTCGAGTTGTTCGGCAGCGCTGAGTTGACCACCGCTAGCCACGATGCGTTCGAGTATCGGGCGAGATGCGGTCAGAGCCTGCTGCAGACGAACTTGGCGTTCAAGACGTTGAGCGGTGACCGCGGCGGCTTCTGAAGCCTCGGTCTGGGCCTGGTCACTGAGTCGTTGCACGTCTAACGAGGCTCGCTCGACACCGAGCGAAAGAGCCTGACCCGCGGCGACCAATAGAACCATGCCGACAAGTCCCGAGTCGTAGATTGCCGTCACGCCACCCCAAGCTACAACGATCAACGAGACCAAGCCGGTTGCCACCCAGGCGATAACACGGTGCTGTCTAACCGCCGTAGCCGATAGCAAAACCCCGAGACCACCCACATACCAAGTTGCGAAGGTGTTGTGCACGCCATCGGCGATTAGAGGATTCACAATCAGCGGTAGTGCCACGGCAACGAGTGCGTTGAAGACGGCTTGGGCCACCGGCATGCGAATTCCGCTGTAGAGGCCGAGCGTGGTCAAGATGGCGACGACATAGATTGTGAGTGCGACGGCACCCAACCCAGGGTCGATGTAACTTGCCACCCAATAACCGCCAAGCACGGCATGAAACAGACCGAAGAGAATGCCGATGAATGAAACTGCAAATCTAGATACGCGAATCATCGAACATCCCATTCGAGAATGATCGAGGTTCCCTGCCCAATTCGTGAGTCGATAAACACACGCCCACCGATGGCTTCGACTCGGTCAATGATCGAGATACGAAGACCTAGGCGGTTCTTGGCGACCCGCGACGGTCTAAATCCGACTCCGTCATCGGCAACGACAATCTTGATTTCACGCTCGGTGGCCTTGAGTCGCACCTTGCGAGTGGCTTTGCGACCTGCATGTGCCAGTGAGTTTGAAAGAGCCTGAGCCGTGGCATCGGTCAGGGCTGCCACGACCTCAGCAGGTAGCGGATGCGCGGTTGCCCCCGAAGCCGCAACGTCGCAGCGCGGATCGATGCGCAAAACAGATTCACCAAGCGCTTGAAAGAACGAAAGCACCGAGATGGCTTCGCTCGATGAAACATCGAGCTGAGCACTGGCGAGTCGATTCAGGGCATGCTCTGCCGAAATTCTGGCTGCTTGTTGCTCCTGCTCGTTTTGGGCATTTGCCGCAACGATGAGCGTGGTCAAAACGCTGTCGTGCACCAGAGCATCGATGCGTGAACGCTCACGTTCAACCGCATCTAGTCGGGCACGCTCGGCAGCGGCGTCGGTGGCAATCACAGTGGCTTCATCTACCCTGGCGGCCGAAGCGCGAAGCAGTTGGGCCAGCGCCACTACCGTTGCCGGAAAGAGCGTTGCGAAGGCTGCCTCTTGCAGAGCCTCACCCAGAGAGGCGCTGCCACCAGAAGGTTGGGTTCGAATCCAGAACCAAACCATCGGCATGGCTGCCATGTAGACCCAGGCCCACCACTTTGGAATGTGAAAACCGATAGCCATCGAGGCGATGCCCGTCGCCCACCAAAGCCAAGGCTTGTGTTCGAGCGGCACTTCGTTGATGTGTGCATGCTGCAGAGGCCAGGTGAGCATAAGTAGCATGACCAAAGCTCCGTGAGCCACGTAGCCCATGAGGCTCGCGTTCCAGAACCAGAAATTGAGCACGTTTAGTACTTGCACCGTAAGAAGAGCACCGAGGGTGCCGAAGAAAACCCACGGATTGAAATGGTCTGCCTGCGGAATCGCGTTGGCAATGGTTTCGCCACCAGAGACCAGAGCAACGAGGCTAAAGGCCTTGCCGATTAGCGAGTCAACTCGAGCCAACGCAAGCGAGCGCTGCGCCGTTTGATAGCGCGGTGGCTGAAGTTGCAGGTTCGTCACTAAATCGAACCCTCATCCATCAGGCCATCTTCAATGGCACGCAACAACAGCTCAGTCTTGCTCGAAACCGGGCGACCGATATCGGCGTACTTCGTGCGCACGCGATCGATGTGTTCTTTGGCTGTGTTCATTTTGATGTTTAGCGCGAAGGCCACCTGCTTGAGGGCCATGCCCGAAGCATAAAGAGTAAGCACCTCACGTTCACGAGGCGAAAGCTTGGCTTCTTTGAACTCAACGTCCGAGTCGATGGCTGCCGTGGTTTGGGTGTTGTTTACATAGACACCCGCGGCGACCAGACGAATGGCATTGGCCAGTTCATCCATGCTCTGAGACTTTGGCACGATGGCCGCTGCACCGGCTTTGATGGCAGCGCGAACCAGGTTGCGTTTATCGGCGATCGAATAAATCAAAACTTGCGCGCCGGTTGCAAGCACTCGCTGAACGTTGTCTTCAACCGCCGAACCATCGGCGAGGCTCAGGTCTAGAACGATTACCTGCGGCACGGTTGAGGCAAGCGCTTCGATCAACTCTGAAACAGTGGATGCACTGGCTTTGAGCTCGAAGTTGTAACCCTCGCACGCCCCTTTGAAACCCAGGCGAATCGCGTCGTGATCGTCGACGATGGCAACCGTAACTAACTCAGCAGAGAGGTCGGTCGACTGAGCGGCGTCGGAAGGCTGGGCTGGAACTTCGCTCTGATTCACTGCTCCCCCTTGGTTGCCTGATTACTTTCGAATAAGGCTAGCAACCGCTTCTACGTGGTGAGTGTGCGGAAACAGGTCAAAGGCGCGAAGTGATGCCAATTCGTAACCACCTTCGGTAAGCGGCTTTAGGTCACGGGCTAGAGCAACCGGGTCGCAGGCTACATAGACAATGTGCTTCGGCTTGAGTGCAAGCACCTGACCGACCACCTTGGCTCCCGCGCCAGCGCGAGGCGGGTCGAGAATCACGGTCGCGGTAGTTTCTGGCGAACCGTTCTTGACGTGGCTCGAAACTCGCTCATCTAGAAAACGCTCGGTCGGAGCCAAGATGGCGCGAACGTTCGGTAGGTCGGCAAGGTTTAGCTTGGCATCCTCTGTTGCGGTCTTGAAAGCTTCGACCGTGGTGATCACGCTGTCGACGCCAAACTTGACCGCGATGGTTCCGGCGAACAGGCCGACACCGCCGTAGAGGTCTAGGTTGTCGGCGGTTTTGTCGAAGCCAGCCTTGGCGATTGCCTCGTTAACCGCGGTGGTGAGAATGTCGGGAGCCTTGCGGTGAACCTGCCAAAAGCCACCACCGGTGATTCTGAAGGTGCGGCCGCCGGCGCGCTCAACGAGACGCTCGTCGCCCTTGACCTTTTTGTCGACCGAATACTGCAGGTTGCCGGTGTTCGATGAAGCGATTTCGATCTTGCGAACGCCGCTCCAGTTTTTGAGGTGCAGGCCTAGTTCACGAATGTCTTCGACAGCAAGAGGAAGGTCGCGCACCGGCACTACTTCGTGAGTGCGCTCGCGATACGGGCCAACGTTACCGAGCTCGTCAACGTGCAACTGCACGCGGGTTCGATAGCCAAGGCCATTGGCCAGGTCATCGCCGGGTGCCTGTTCGACAACCGGGCGCATGGTGATGCCGGCCATCCGCGATAGGGCTTCTTCTAGAACGTCGGCCTTGAGCTCAAGCTGGTAGTTCAGATCGATGTGGCCAAACTCGGCACCGCCAACAGCGCCGTCTGCCGCAACCTTCCACACGTGCTTGACGCGGTGTGGGCTGGCTTCGAGAACCTCAACGGTTTCGGCTCGTGCGAACGAACCGCCCTTGTCTTCGAACACTCTCGCGCGAACCTTTTCACCAGGCAGGGTGTGCGAAACGAAGATTACTCGACCCTCGTGGCGTGCCACGAAGATGCCGCCGTGGGCCACCTTTTCGATGTTGAGGGTAAGTTCTTTGCCAAGCCAGTTCGCTACTTTGTTCACCTAACAAGTGTGCCAGACTCGTTGTCGTGACCAGACTCATTCTTGCCTCGACTTCGCCGGCCCGCCTAAAGGTGCTGCGCGACGCCGGAATCGAGCCGATCACCATCGCCCCAGAGGTTGACGAAGACGCCGTCGAAGAGCGTGCCATTGCCATGGGTTTGATCACGAACACCAAACAGGTGGTCGAAGTTTTGGCCAAGGCCAAGGCCGAAGCGGTAGCCGCCAGACCAGAAGCAGCCGGTGCCCTAATTCTCGGATGCGATTCTCAACTCGACCTAGATGGCGAGTCACTCGGCAAACCTCATGAGCCAGCCGTGGCAATCGAGCGCTGGAAGCGCCTTCGCGGAAACACCGGAACGCTCTACTCGGGTCACTGGCTGATCGATAACCGTGACCCTCGCCCAGGAGTCATGCCACCGGCATCCGGTTTGGTTTCAGGCACCAAGGTGCACTTCGCCAACATTTCAGACGCCGAGATCGAGGCCTACGTGGCAACCGGCGAGCCACTCAAGGTGGCCGGCGCATTCACCATCGACGGGCTGGGTGGCGCGTTTCTCACCAGCATCGAGGGCGATGCCCACACCGTGATCGGAATCTCACTGTCGGGCCTTCGTGAACTGAGCCTGCGCCTCGGTGTCGAGTACACCTCGCTCTGGAACCGCTTTTAGAAGCCCAAACCACCCTTTTTGCCAATAGGCTTGACGATTATGACTGTTGCACAGAAGAAAATCACCAAGGTCCTAATCGCTAACCGCGGTGAAATCGCCGTTCGTATCGCCCGTGCAGCCCGCGACAGTGGCATCGCCTCGGTCGCCGTCTATGCAGACCAAGACCGCGATGCAATGCACGTCAAACTTGCCGATGAGGCCTATGCCTTGAACGGCACCACCGGCCCAGAAACCTACCTCGTTATCGAGAAAATCTTGGATGTCGCGAAGCGCTCTGGCGCCGACGCCGTTCACCCCGGCTATGGCTTTTTGGCCGAGAACGCCGACTTCGCTCGCGCAGTAATCGCTGCCGGATTGATCTGGATCGGCCCAAGCCCAGATGCCATTGAGCGTTTGGGTGACAAGGTTTCAGCCCGTCACGTGGCCGAGAAGGTTGGCGCACCGCTAGCCCCGGGCACCATCAACCCGGTTTCGGGTGCAGAAGAGGTTCTCGACTTCGTCAAGATTCACGGACTACCGGTCGCCATTAAGGCGGCTTTCGGTGGTGGCGGTCGCGGCATCAAGGTTGC